>Ga0136635_10000232_pt1 | contig 14432 bp, 10 predicted proteins | sample AntDrymeUQ852106_2_FD_105495 | JGI IMG/M metagenome (GOLD analysis project Ga0136635, IMG submission 105495) | Polar desert sand microbial communities from Dry Valleys, Antarctica - metaG UQ85 (21.06) | ecosystem: Environmental > Terrestrial > Soil > Desert | place: Antarctica: Dry Valley... | reverse complement strand
GTAATATTATTAGACGAAAGCAGGATAATCGGTTGGTTCTGATTGATTTTGGTGCTGTTAAACCAATTTGGAATCAATTGATTAGAGGTCAAGAAAACTTGATTCCTATTGAATATTCTACAATCGCGATCGGCACTCCTGGCTATATGCCGCAGGAGCAACAGCGAGGTAAACCACGTCCCAATAGCGATATTTATGGTTTAGGCATAATTGGCATCCAAGCTTTAACGGGGATACATCCAACCCAATTACCAGAAGACCCTAATACAGGTGAGCTAATTTGGCAACACCTAGCTCAGGTTAATCCTCAGCTTGCCTCAGTACTCAATAATATGGTGCGTTATCACTTTAAAGATAGATACAAGTCGGCAAAAGAAGCACTAGAAGCACTTTTGCCACTTCAAAATTTATACATGCCACTACAAGAGTCAGACTCGACTCTATTATTTGAATCTCAAGTATCTTTATCCACAGACAACATTAACGAACTTTTTGAAGATTCGGAGGTATCAGCACCACTTTTAAGCAATAATACAAATGATACGACTATTTCTATTTTTTCTAGTAAATCTCCTTTACTAATGGGATTATTAATCGGCGCTGTTTCTGGTTTAATTCTTCTGGTCGTGAGTTATTGGTCTTTGCAGATAATTGCTCCTGCTCAAGTCGAAAATTCCCAGCCTAAACCATCAGGGCTTTTTCGTTAACTTTAGGGAATTCTCAGCATTTTTGTACTGGTGGCTGCAATCGCGTTTTTGGCGACTATGTGCCAGTTGCGTAAGTCCTGTGAAAGTTAAACACTTTTATCTTTTCTCCATCCAGGTTGCACCATCAAACTTTTTTTGCGCTACCATGATAACGATTCTCATTATTTTTAAATATGGTCAGTTCCTTAACCCAGTCTCAGGAAAACTTAAGCCAGCACGACAGCGAGAAACTCGTGCGGATTCGTCACACCTGCGCCCATATAATGGCGATGGCAGTGCAAAAGCTATTTCCAGGGACTAAAGTAGCAACTGGCCCAGTCACAGAAAACGGGTTTTACTACGACTTCGATTGTCCAGTCAGCATCACTCCCGATGACTTGGGCAAAATCGAAGACCAGATGCGGCGGATAATCAAAGCAAACCTACCTATCATCCGTGAGGAAGTGCAAAGAGAGGAAATTCGCGCCGAAATTGCGGAGTTAAACGAACCTTACAAGTTAGAAATATTAGAACGCATTCCAGAAGGAGAGACAATCACCCGCTACTTTATTGGTAGTCCTGATAGTGGTAAACCCGAATCTTCATTGTTTCTCACAGATATTCAACCAGCAAGTAACTATTGGTGGGACTTGTGTGCAGGACCTCACATTAACTTTACTGGTGAAATCCATCCTGATGCCTTTCAATTGTTAAATATTGCTGGTGCATATTGGCAAGGAGATGAAACCAAACCCCAACTGCAAAGAATTTACGGTACAGCTTGGGAAACCAAAGCAGAACTACAAGCTTACCTCAAACAAAGAGAAGAAGCCTTACGCCGCGACCACAGAAAGCTAGGTCAAGAACTTAACCTATTCAGCATTCAAGAAGAAGCTGGTGGTGGTTTAGTATTTTGGCATCCCAAAGGAGCGAGTATTCGCTACATTATTGAAGATTATTGGCGCAAAGCCCATCTAGAATCTGGTTATCAATTACTCTACACGCCTCACATAGCAAACCTAGATTTATGGAAAACATCGGGTCATTTTGACTTCTATCAAGAGAATATGTTCGACTCAATGGATGTGGAAAATCAGGCTTATCAAATCAAGCCAATGAATTGTCCATTTCATGTCTTGACTTACAAACATCAACTGCATTCTTATCGAGAATTGCCCCTGAGATGGGCAGAATTAGGAACAGTTTATCGTTACGAACGTTCTGGGGCACTACATGGTTTGATGAGAGTCAGGGGATTTACCCAAGATGATGCTCATATCTTCTGTTTGCCTAACCAAATCGCTGATGAAATTTTAGGAGTTTTAAATCTCACAGAGCAGATTTTGTCAGACTTTGGCTTTAAAAATTATGAAGTGAATCTTTCTACCCGTCCTGATAAATCAGTGGGGAATGATGAAGTATGGGAGTTAGCAACTTCAGCACTAGAACAAGCTTTGAATGCTAAAGGCTGGAATTATATTGTCGATGAAGGCGGTGGTGCTTTTTATGGCCCCAAAATTGACATCAAAATTCAAGATGCTATTGGTCGTCTTTGGCAATGTTCAACCATTCAGGTAGATTTTAACTTACCTGAACGTTTTGATATGGAATATATTGCGGCTGATGGAAGTCGCCAACGACCAATTATGATTCATCGAGCTATTTTTGGCTCATTGGAACGCTTTTTTGGGATTTTAATTGAGAATTATTCTGGTGATTTTCCCTTATGGTTAACGCCAGTGCAACTGCGATTATTACCTGTCAGTGATGAAGTTCGAGAGTATACAAAATCAGTAGCAATCTTATTTAAAAAAGCTGGGATTAGGGTAGAAATAGATAGTAGTGGTGAGCGTTTAGGCAAGCAAATTCGCACAGCCGAGTTAGAAAAGATTCCCGTTGTTGCTGTGGTGGGTAAAAAAGAGGTGGAGAATCAAAACTTGAGTGTTAGAACTAGACAATCTGGAGATTTGGGTGTACTAAATATGGATGAATTACTGCATCGTCTACGAGAGGTTATAAACTCTAAGACAGTAATTTAACAGTCACAGAGACAAAAGTAAAAATTTGTTCCTACAGGTTTGCAGAAGTTTGAATTTTTTAAACGCAGAGTAACGCAAAGGTAAGCGTAGAGGGACGCAAAGTATTTTTAAGGTCGGTTCGATGGAGATGAGGAGATAAAAAGTGGTTAGTGGGACTTTTAAAAACTAACTACTAGCAATTACTAATTACTACTAACAATTTTGAAATTCACAGAAGGTTGAATTGATTATGACTCAACTAACCGCACCAACTTCAAACCTAAGTCTTGATATTCCTAAACAAGGAATGTCTGTTACCATTATCACAGGATTTTTAGGTAGTGGTAAAACTACACTGCTAAATCAAATTCTCAAAAATAAACAAGATTTGAAAGTTGCGGTACTCGTGAATGAGTTTGGTGATATTAACATAGACAGCCAATTGCTAATTTCTGTAGACCAAGATATGGTCGAACTGACTAATGGCTGTATTTGTTGTACTATCAATGATAGTTTAGTTGATGCGGTTTATCGAGTTTTAGAACGAGAAGACCGCATTGATTACCTAGTCATTGAAACGACTGGTGTTGCTGACCCACTGCCAATTATATTGACTTTTTTGGGTACAGAATTAAGAGATTTAACAAACCTCGACTCGATTATAACTGTAGTAGATTCTGAAACGTTTAATGAAGATCATTTTGATAGTGAAGCTGCTTTAAAACAGATTACTTATGGGGATATTATTCTTCTGAATAAAACAGACCTCGTGACTCCAGAAAAATTAGAAGACGTAGAAAATTGCATCCATGATATGAAAATTGGTGCGAAAATTATGCATACAAAACATGGAGAAGTGGCGTTACCATTAATTTTAGATGTGGGTTTAACTCCAATAGATGAGTATACTACTAATGATGCGGAAGATACTCACGAGGATGAACACCATCATCATGACCATGACCATGACCATAATCATGAACATCATCATCACGAACATCACTCACATCATTTAGACAATGATGGATTTGTTTCGATTTCTTTTCAAACTGATAGACCATTTGATGTGCATAAATTTGAGAACTTTCTCACCGAAGAAATGCCACAGGATGTATTTCGTGCTAAGGGGATTTTGTGGTTTAGTGATAGTGAATTGCGCCATATTTTTCAGATGAGTGGACTTCGCTATAGCTTACATGCTGATGAATGGCAGACTCCACCGAAAAATCAAGCAGTTTTCATTGGTAGAAAGTTGGATATTAGCCAAATTTACTCACGGCTTAATGAATGTCTGGTATGATTAATAAGTGTTAAGTTATTATCTAGTTTAGTTAATAGTTATTCATGAATCTTGAACTATTAACTAATTTATTAATCTATACCACTCAAACAAAGAATAATGACTCTATCGATTCGTCCCGATATAAATTCTGCTGCTCAATTGGTTTCATCTTTATCTACTCAGCAGTTACCAACTGTTACCGAAGCAGAAATGGCGGAGGCTGTGCGTACTTTGCTGATTGGATTAGGAGAAAATCCTGATAGAGAAGGATTGAAAGATACTCCCAAGCGAGTTGTTAAAGCTTTGCAGTTTCTCACCAAGGGATATCATGAATCTTTGGATGAACTGCTAAATGGGGCAGTATTTACAGAAGATGCTGATGAAATGGTATTAATCCGAGACATCGATATTTTCAGTTCCTGTGAACATCATATTCTGCCGATTATTGGTCGCGCTCATGTTGCCTATATTCCTAATGGCAAGGTGATAGGATTATCTAAAATTGCCCGTATTTGTGAAATGTATGCCCGACGTTTGCAAGTGCAAGAACGTCTCACTCTACAAATTGCTGATGCGCTGCAAGGTTTACTCAAACCTCAAGGGGTTGCAGTGGTAATAGAAGCAACTCACATGTGTATGGTGATGCCGTGGCGTGCAAAAACCTGGTTCTTGGACTGTTACTAGTGCAATGCGCGGCGTGTTTTCAGAAGATGCACGCACTCGTGAGGAGTTTATGAATTTAGTGCGACACAATACTAAGTTTTAGTAACTTTACCAAACCTGGGCAATGGAAGCAAGAGTTGTCATTGCCTTGCAACTACCTTCAAGATAAAAGGTAATTTCAATATGAATAAAGAGCAGAGCCGCTTTGATTTTGACTCAAATCCAACATTCCAAACGATAGATTATGAAGTAGCAGCACGTAGTTTTGTGCCTGGTTATGAGTCGATATTCAATATGGCAGTTGCGCTCTTGGATGCAAGTGTGTCAGAGCAGGCTCATCTACTGATTGTTGCAGCTGGCGGCGGTATGGAACTCATAACTTTTGGTCAAGCGCAACCGCACTGGCTCCTTACAGGCGTTGACCCTTCGGCAAAGATGCTAGCAACTGCCCAAGAAAAAGTAGCTATACATGGGTTAACAAATCGTGTGAAGCTTCACCAGGGGTTAACGCATGAACTGCCTCTCACTCCCCTCTATGATGCAGCAACTTGCATTCTTGCCATGCACTTTCTCCCTGATGACGGAGCAAAACTGTCACTGCTTCAAAGCATTTCGCAACGCCTCAAATTAGGAGCGAAATTTATTCTAGTTGATTTATGTGAGGAGAAAGGCTCAGAAAGGAATGGCACTAAGAAAAGCTCTAAGATATACGGAATAAGGACTACAGCTTTGAAAGCTATTGAACAGTGGAGGAGGGGTCAGGCGATCGCCTACAGCGGGCAGGTACGCCATCGCTGTGCCTTGCTCCAGACAGTGGAATCAGATGTACAAGTTGTCTAAAAATTTCTGGTAGATAGGAAAAGCTTAGTCGTTCATGAAATACTTTCATTGATACGAATAAGTCAACAACATAAATACTACTGTGACACTACGAGTACAAATTCTCAAGCAAAAATTTAGTCAAAGTTTGGGACTACCATTTAAAGAACTGTTACCAGAATCTGTAATTGAGCAAGCTTTGACGGAGATAAAAATTAAATATCATCAACGATTGTTTGACCCAATAGTAACGCTGTGGGCGTTTTTATCTCAGGTTTTGGATACTGATAAAAGTTGCCATAATGCAGTGAGTAAAGTCATTGCTTATTTGGCAGTGCAAAGAGTAGAAATTCCATCAACTGATACAAGCGCGTATTGTCAAGCGCGGTCTAGATTACCAGAAAAGTTGTTAGAAAAACTTTTTAGTCAGTCTGGACAAGGCTTAGAAGAAAAGGTAGTAGCAGAACATTTATGGTGTGGTCGAAACGTGAAGGTGATAGACGGGTCAACTGTGTCCATGCCTGACACTGTAGAGAACCAGAAAGAATACCCTCAACCAAAGACTCAAAAAGCTGGATGTGGGTTTCCAATTGCGAAGATTGGCGTGATATTCAGTTTAGCGACGGGAGCCGCTGTTGCATTGTGTATCGATGTTTTAAACACTCATGATATTAAATTAGCTAGAAAATTGTATCAGTTTCTTAAACCCTTAGATATCCTTTTAGGAGATAGAGCTTTTTGTGCTTATGCCGACTTAGTTGCTATTAAAAAACTTGATTGTGATGCACTATTCCGTAAACATCAAGCTCGAAAAACGTCCATGCGTAAAGGCAAAATAATTGGAAGTTGTGACAAGTTGGTAACTTGGTATAAGCCTAAAAAATGTCCACAGGGATTGAGTAAAGATGAATTTAATGCTTTACCTTCAACCATAAAGGTACGAGAGATTTATTATTACATTGTTGTTCCTGGCTTTCGTACTGAACAAGTTAGTTTAATTACTACTCTTTTAGATACAACAACTTATTCTACTCTGGATATTGTTGGGCTTTACGGTAAACGTTGGGATGTTGAACTAGATTTGAGACATCTAAAAACTACTCTGGGAATGGATATTTTGCGCTGTAAAACTCCCTCTATGGTTCGCAAAGAAATTTACGTTTTTTTGCTTGCTTATAATCTACTTCGTACTTTGATGTGGTCGGCAGGTACTACTTATAACACTCCTCCCTTGCGCTTATCTTTGCAAGGTACTCGCCATCATTTAGATAATTTTATCCCCCAATTGTTAGCTGCTGACTCTAAAAAACGTCTTCAAATTTACCGAACTTTACTTAAAGTTATTGCTCACAAGGCTGTTCCTGACCGCCCAGCTAGAAATGAACCACGAGTCCGTAAACGTCGCCCCAAAGCCTATCCCTTAATGACCAAACCTCGGCATGAATTACGCAAGCAATTGCAAACTGCTTAACCCATAAGTGTTTCGGCTTTTCTTAGTGCCATTCGTATAAAATAGCAATTCTTTGTAAAAAAGCTTTACTAAAAGCAAGACAACAACTGTAATAATTACAGTCCGCTTTAAATCATCTGTAGTGACACCCAAGATATCACCAAATAAAAATTGATGCAGGTCTAATTTGCTTTTTAATAGGGTAATCAACATGATACCCAATGCTAAAAATCCCGAAAAAACTAATGCCATCGCTGCATCAACTTTGATACGGGATTGAGATTGAATCCAAGCAATCACAAAGGTACTAAGAGTTCCAGATATAAATGCGCCGAAAAAAATATTAATACCCAAGAAAAAGGCTATAGCTAGTCCTGGTAAAACTGCATGAGCAATCACATCTCCTAGTAATCCCATGCCTTGAACGATGAGGTAAGTACCCACAACAGCACAAAGAATTCCTAATAGAATTGCTGTGGCAATTGCCCCACGCATAAACTCAAAACTTAGAGGTTCTAAAAAAAAATTTAACATTAGCAAAAATCTCCATATTGTTTGTAAATGCAAAATATTACTTTTGTTTGCGATTGCGTCAACAACTTAAGAATAATGATTATCATTATTTGTGCTAATTAGGTCAAGCTTGACTCTAAAACTTAAGAAGGAAAAACTAAATGTCATTAAATGTAAGTGTGTATCTCGTTGAACAAGCCAAAGCAGGGATGGTTGACGAAAAAGAGTTTGTCGCAATCATCAAACAATCACTACCTTACGCTTGGGGTGTTGTAGAAGGACTTGCAGAACGTCTAATTAGAGGTGAAGAATGGGCTAATCATGCAGTTCCACCCCCAAGTGAACAAGCACGCGCTCAATTATTGCGAATGATGGGTGGAGATGCAATTCGTGGCGCAGTTGAGCGTCACTTTGGCATAAAATTAGCATTTCAAAATTGTCATAATGTAGCTGTTTTTCACCCAGACAAACTAGATTCATCTGTATACCTAGATTTCGTTTCAATTCGTAGTCAAATCCTCAATCAAACACCTGAATTAGTAGACTGCTAAAGTTAAGGGTGTGGTGCATATAAGTTAACAAATAATTATAATGCACTAAACCCTATTATCCATATCTATTCAATATAAATATGCCATCTCCATAAGCACGTTGAATATTATCTGCCGTCATCACTTCTTTCATCGAACCATTAGCAATTATTTGTTTATTTAATAACAATAACTGGTCGCATTTTGTCAAGGCTGTTCCCAAATCATGAGTGATTACTAGCAAAATTTTACCTTGAGATTTTAGTTCTTCAAACACATCAAACATGATGGCTTCGGTCTTTTTATCAACTCCGACAAACGGTTCATCAAAAAATAATAATTCAGCTTGTTGTGCTAAAGCTCTTGCTAAAAATACTCGCTGCTGCTGTCCGCCTGATAATTCTCCAATTTGACGCGATCGCAACTCTAAAATTCCCACCCTCGCCAGAGCATCTTTAACTATTTCTTGAGATGATCGTGAAGGGGCGCGAAACCACCCTGTATGCACCGTCCGCGCCATTAGCGCTACATTCCACACTGTTATGGGATAATCCCAGTCAATTTGCGATCGCTGAGTTACAAGGTTTTATCGCAGCTTGCCGTGATGCTCGTGATGCAAGAAAAGCTTTGGCGGTCAAGTTGGTTGTGCCTTGATTACTTGTATGAAGAAATCCAAACTATTTTAGATGTGTCTTTAGGCTCGATAACAGGTTGGAAACAAGCCTATGAGGAATATGGAATTGATGGACTGCGGTTGAACTACAAGGGGAGGAAAAGCTACCTGAGTGCCGAACAGCGAGAAGAGGTGTTAAGTTGGCTCTCTACCAAGAAGTGTTGGGATCTGGGTGAACTTGAATACAAACTGGCTTTTGAGTACGACGTGGTTTATGAGTCAAAGCAAAGTTACTACGACCTGTTCGATGCAGCTGACATCAGTTGGAAGAAAACCACAAAGCTGAATCCCAAAGCCAACCCAGATGCTGTTGCAGCAAAAAAAAAAGAGATTGAAACATTGTTATCTAGCAACCGTTCCGAAATAGAAGCCGGAAAATTGAGGGTGTTGTTAATTGATGAGTGTCATTTAATGTGGGGAGATGTAACTGGTTATGTGTGGGGGAGAACTGACCAAGAGATAACGGTTCCAGTCGTCAATGAGCGAGAGAAACAAACATATTATGGAGCAGTGGACTATCTGGAACGAAAATTATTGCTTAAAGCTTACGACAGAGGAAATTCAGAAAATACTATTGATTACCTACAATATCTACTAACTGAGTCTGACAACCAACGATTGCTGATTTTTTGGGATGGCGCTACCTACCACCGTTCCAAAGAAATCCAAAACTTTTTAGATGAACTTAATCAAGGTTTATCACCAGAACAATGGAAAATTCATTGCGTTCGTTTGCCCCTAATTGTCCAGAGCAAAATCCGATTGAAGATATTTGGTTGCAGGCTAAAACATGGGTTAGACGTTTTTGTGCCTTGATTCCCTCTTTCTCTCATTTAAAGTGGATGTTTGAGTGGTTTATTCGACACACTACATTTGATTTTCCCACTCTTGGGATGTACGGATTTTTTTCAAAAATCAAATAGGATTCCTATATTATTTATGTCAACAAGATATTCTCTCAACTTTTCTTGCAAGTTATGAATATGAGGTTTGGCAAGCATTGTGTAGTGATTCCCCGGAACCGCAATTATCTTTACTGGTTCAGAAGAAAGCTGATCCCAACCTAAAGTTAGACTATCAAGCTGATGAGCAACAATATTACTCCCTCGAAAAAGTGTGATTTGGTTACAATAAACTTGCGGTGTATATTTAACTAGGGCTTGAATATTATTCTTGAAAACTTGTAGAAGACAGTGAAGCTGGTAATGTTCAATATCTGGAGGAACAAGGTTAGCCATCTTCATTTGCTCTAAGAAATAGCTAAGTTGCTCTTCTGGCTGAAGTTGCCGGAGAGTTTCGTATAAGGTAGATGAGTTGTCAGTTACTGAGAAAATCTTTCCAGTGGAGCCGGCTATATCCTGAGCAAGATTGACTAATACCTCGGCATCATCACGATCGTTAAAACCTGTAGATGATTGGTTTATCTTAATTGGTGCTTGGCTGTCTAGTAAAGCAAGTAGAGCAACTTTTTGACCTTGCCTTTCTAATTGAATTGCCATCTCAAAAGCCACAACACCACCCATAGACCACCCTCCCAAAAGATAGGGGCCTTCTGGCTGTACAAGACGCAATGCCGTAATATAGTTAGATGCCATATCTTCTATGCGAGTATGGATCTGCGATTCCCCATAAAGACCGAGCGATCGCAACCCGTAGAATGGCTGATCTAGACCAAGATGACGAGCTAATTCGTAGTAACAAAAAACGTTTCCACCTATGGGATGGATGAAGAACAAAGGTTTTTTATCACCGTTAGGCTGAATGGCAATTAATGGGGATGGGTTTTCAGGAAAATGAATTTTTTGGCTGAGAAGACTTTTGAGATTTTCGATAGTGGCTTCTTGGAAAAGCTGAAAAAGTGGTAGGTTACACTCAAACTGTTTTTGAATTTTAGCCATCAGGCGTACAGCTAGAAGTGAGTGACCTCCAAGCTCAAAAAAGTTGTCTGTAACACCAATAGGAGAAACACCCAAAAGTTCTTCCCAAATTTCTGTAAGTTGAAGTTCCAAAAGGTCGCGAGGTGCTACATAATCTTTCTGGAAGTTGGGTCTTTTAGTATCTAGTGCTGAGAGTGCTTGGCGGTCTACCTTACCGCTAGGCATCCGTGGTAGGGTTTCTAGTAGTACAAAAGCTGAGGGGATCATATACTCAGGTAACTGTTTTTTCAAGAAGTTTCGCAGTTCTTTAGTGGTAAGTTGCTCTTTATTGGAGGCAATATAGGCTATTAATTGCCGATCGCCCGCCTGAGTTTCTTGTGCTAGCACTACAGTCTCTCGTACAGCAGGATGTTGTGCTAGTGCAATTTCAATTTCCTCCAGTTCTATACGGAAACCCCTGACTTTTACTTGGTTATCTACTCGCCCTAAGTACTCTATATCACCATTCGCTAAATAACGTGCCAAATCCCCTGTTCGATAAAGACGGCTCTGTGCTTGATTAGAAAAAGGGTCAGAAATAAACTTCTGGGCAGTTAAATCGGGTCGGTTGAGGTAGCCTCTAGCGACACCAATGCCTCCGATATATAGTTCGCCGGGTACACCAATAGGTGTAGGGTTTAGATGTTTGTCTAACAAATATATTTGGGTATTGTCGATAGGACGACCAATAGATATATTAGGTAATTCTGGGTTTTCTTGCCTGTTAACTGGCTCATAAATTGTTGCACCGATAGTCGCTTCTGTTGGGCCATAAGCATTGATCCACCGGACGCTATTGTTTACTAGTTTCTGCCAGAGAGCTAGTTTTTCAGATTTTACTTGCTCAGTACCAACAATGACTAAGCGAAGTGTGGATGGTAATGCTGCTTTGGAATCTGATAGTTCAGATACCCACTGATGCCAGTATGCAGTTGGCAGATTCAAAACGGTTATTTTTTCTTGGTCTAAGAATTGTTGGAAGTCTGCTAAAGATAGTACTCTATCAGGGCGCATAACCACAGTTGAGCCGCTTAACCAAGATGGGAAAAGTTCTTCTGCTGCGACATCAAAACTAATTGCAGCAAATTGGAGAATTCTATCATTTGGTTTGAGTTCATAGGCTTTAGCCGCAGCGATACTGTGATTCACCAAAGCTTGATGTGTTACCATAACCCCCTTCGGTATTCCTGTAGAGCCGGAAGTGTAAATTACATAAGCTAAGTTATCAGGTCTAGCCTTACTGATGGGATTTTTCTGGCTCTGCTGTGAAAATTGTGAAGCTAAACCAGCATCTAAATATATAACCTTAGCTTTGTCTTGTGGGAGTTTTGTGACTAGTGATGTGTGAGCAAGCAGCACCAAAGGCTTTGCATCCTCCAACATCAAAGCCAAACGTTCCTGGGGATGGGACGGATCTAATGGTAGATATGCTCCACCCGCTTTCAGAATTGCCAGGATACTAATAACCATTTCGATTGATCGCTCAATGCAGATTCCCACCAGTACCTCTGGTTTAACACCAAGTTCCTGTAGATGATGAGCTAGCTGATTAGCTTGGTGGTTTAGCTGCTGATAGGTTAGTTGCTGATCCTCAAAAGCTACTGCGATCGCAGAGCGTGCGATTAGCGCGATCGCATCAGGTGTACGCTCAACTTGCGCCTCAAATAGCTCGTGGATGCATATATTTTCTGGGTAATCCACTTTTGTATTATTCCACAGCACCAGTAACTGCTGCCGTTCTGCGGCACTCAGCAAGGGCAAGTCACAAAGCCGTTGCTCTGGATTATTTATGATGCCTGTTAATAAGATTCGGAAATGTTCCACCATGCGATATGTGGTGTCTGCATCAAATAGATCGATGTTGTACTCCAACTCCCCTTCCAGTCCAAACTCATTGTCTGCCATCGACAAACTTAAATCAAACTTTGCCGTCTGGTTTTCCAGTTTTAGGAAACTCAAGTTCAAACCGGGTAGCTTTAGTTTCTCAGTTGGGGAATTTTGGAGAACAAACATTACCTGGAATAGCGGATTATAACTTGGGTTGCGTTCAGGCTGAAGTTTCTCTACCAAATACTCAAAAGGTAAATCTTGATGGGTGTATGCTGATAAGGTACATTCACGGACTTGATATAGCAGTTCTCGAAAGCTCAGATTGTCTGTAAGATTGGTACGTAAAACCAAAGTATTGGCAAAAAGACCAATTAATCCTTCCAACTCCGTGCGGTTGCGGTTAGCGATCGCAGACCCAACTAAAATATCTTCCTGTCCGCTATAGCGGTAAAGTAAAGTCTTAAAGGCAGCAAGTAGGGTCATAAACAGAGTAGTCCCTGCTTGTTGGCTTAGTAGCTTAAGCGCCTCAGTCAATTCTGGAGATAAAGAGAATAGTTGCATTGCCCCTCGAAAGCCCTGAATTGCAGGTCGAGGGCGGTTTGTAGGCAATTGCAGTAGAGGAGGATAATTACTCAACTGCTTTAACCAGTAGTTGAGATGAGATTGGAGAGAATCACCACTTAAGCATTGCCGTTGCCAAACGCCAAAGTCGGCATACTGGATTGGAAGTTCTGCTAAGGGGGAGGGCTTACCACTACAAAAGGCTGTGTATAGTGCTGCTATCTCTCGAATCAGAACAGCCATCGACCAACCATCACAGATAATGTGATGTATTGTCAATGAAATTACATGGTCTGTCTTACTTAACTTTACTAGAGTTGCCCGCAGCAATGCTCCTTGAGCAAGATTGAAGGGACACGACACGGCTTCAGACACCAGTTGTAAAGCCTTGGCTTCACGTTTACATTCGGGTATCTCCTGTAAATCTACAACAGTTAAAGACAAAGCCAAAGAGGGAGCGATCGCTTGCGTGGGTTCTCCCTCAACACAGATAAAATTTGTCCGTAAGGCTTCGTGGCGGCGCACGATTTCGTTGAGGCTTTGCTCTAAGGCAGAAATGTTGAGCAAACCCTTCAGTCGCACAGCAATAGACTCGTTGTAAAAAGGGTTATCAGGCTCCCACTGGTTGAGGAACCACAGCCGTTGCTGGGCGAAAGACAAAGGTAGTTTTCCCTGTCGTGAGACATGCTCAATGGGTGCAAGTTTGGAAGCTGAAGCCAGCTTTAACTGGCGAAGAAACGAGAGCATTTCTTGCTTGCGTTCAATTAATTCAGCACGCAACGCAGGTATCAGCCTTCCTTTAGGTGCGTCGTAGCACAACTGACCATCATCATCCCAGATTTTGATATCTAAATGGTGAAGGTCAGACAAAAATTCTTCAATGGGTTTCATAATTTTCCTTGTTCGCGATCGCTTACTATAATGTCGGTCGTTGTCATGCGTAGTGCCTCAATGCGATCGCCTAGAGTTGCCACAGTCGGGTTATCAAACAAACGACGTAGAGGTAACTCCACCTGAAATGCTTCCCGTAAGCGAGTTATCACTTGGGTGGCTCTCAAGGAATCACCTCCCAATTCAAAGAAATTATCGTGTATTCCTATTTCCTTAGCGCCTAAAATTTCTCCAAAAATAGCTATTAAAGTTTTTTCAGTTTGATTCCGGGGTGCAACAAAGCTTTCTTTGAGATTTTTCTTAACTATCTCAGGTGCTGGCAGTGCTTTGCGGTCTACTTTGCCATTAGGTGTTAGCGGTAGGGAATTCAGAAATACATAGGTAGAGGGCAGCAAATATTCTGGTAGCTTTTGTTGTAAAAAATTATGTATATCTTCAGTCAGTGAGTCTGGTTTGCGAGAAATTTGTAACCACTGCCTAGTTTGAGCCTGGTCTATTTTTCCACCTAAAAAGCTGTGGAGTAAAATTTGACCTGATTCCAGACCGAACATAGTTTGGAATTTTTCAAATTCTAAGTAACCAATAGGACAAAGACCTATT
>Ga0136635_10000231_pt1 | contig 14450 bp, 14 predicted proteins | sample AntDrymeUQ852106_2_FD_105495 | JGI IMG/M metagenome (GOLD analysis project Ga0136635, IMG submission 105495) | Polar desert sand microbial communities from Dry Valleys, Antarctica - metaG UQ85 (21.06) | ecosystem: Environmental > Terrestrial > Soil > Desert | place: Antarctica: Dry Valley... | reverse complement strand
CAAGAGTTGGTAGAAACTGGCGTGCCTCTAGCTGACTTGAACTGGCGTCGCCTTGCATCATGGCAGGAATTGACAGCCGAAGCTTACGATTCACCACACCGTCGCGCCGCCCTAAAAGAAATTGACCGAGTAACTATTGATTACGAAAAAGGCAACTCTGCCCAAGGTTTACTGTTTTTGGGGTGGCTGGCAAGTCGGTTGGAATGGGAGCCAGTTTCCTATCAAAAGGAAAGTGGAGATTACGAAATTACTCGTATTCGCTTTGTTGCCCAAGACCAACGACAAGTGGAAGCCGAATTAGCGGGTGTCCCGGTTGCTGATGTGGGTGAGATTATGGGCGACTTGATTGCCTTACGCCTCAGTTCGACAAATCCGCAGGCAGACTGTGGTACGGTGATTTGTTCAGAAACTGGCGGTTGTATGCGGATGGAAACACACGGTGGTGCCCAGTCCGCAGGTTTGTTTCAACAGGTAACTTCACTTTCTGAGCAAAAAGCGGAAGCATTGCTGAGTCAGCAGGTGCAACGCTGGGGCCGTGAGTCACTATTTGAAGAAAGCCTGGGAGTGACAGCGAAGATTTTCCAAATGGAAACAAATAGTTAGCTTCGCCTGAAAAGAATAAAAGTCACTCAGAAGCCCACACTCACCCGTTAGAGTTGAGTGTGGGCTTTCTAATTGACTCTTATATGAGGACATTATGTAATTTTCTATATAGGCTTTAAAGCCTTCGTGGGACTAGATAGAATCATCCTGAATTGTAATATTTTTTTGAAATTTCAGATTGCAACAATTCAATTAAATCGCCTAAGTTGGCGGTATTTTATAGCGCAATACAATCCAGTAATGACTGCAATTAACGCATGGGTTTTGCATGAGGCTGCGAGTGCGAGAAACTGTGAAGTGATAATCTGCTTGAAGATAAAGTCTGACCATCCAACACAATATGGATATTAACCAACAAAAAGAACAATTTAGCATCAGCTATATTAGAGCGATCGCTGCCGTTGCAGGTTATTCTTTATATAGACCAGAAGTTGATAATGACAGCGTAGATTTAGGCATAGTCAGCAGAGGTGGTACAGGTAAAATCCTTTCCCCTAGACTAGAACTACAACTAAAATGTACATCTAGAGGTATTCTGGATGAAAACTATATTAAATATCCCCTCAATCTCAAAAATTATAACGATTTAAAAATCAATGCCCTTGTCCCTCGGATTTTAGTCGTCGTTTTAGTTCCCGAAAAAATAACAGACTGGATAAAACAAACAGAATCCGAACTGTGTCTTAGAAATTGTGCTTACTGGGTATCCTTGCGCGGAATGCCAGACACCGAAAATACAACTAATGTTACTATTGAAGTACCCCGTAGTAATCAGTTTACGCCAGATGCACTCCAAGCCATCATTCAACGTATTAGTTTTGGAGATTTGCCATGAAAGTTACTATCAAAGATAGTGAAATACTCAAAACCGTTAACCCTGATTTGCTACAGGCACACTTGCTAGCTACTGGTTGGCATGAAACAGGGCGTATATACAATAATGCCGGAGCAATTTGGCGACTTAAAAAAGATGCCGCCTATGAATATGAAATCTTGCTACCTCTTCAACATAGTTTAGGAGATTATGCTGAAAGAATCAGCGATATATTAAAAACATTAGAGATAGTAGAAAATCGTGACCAAGTTGATATATTAAGTGAATTTATTACTAACTATCCTAATTTCAATATACAAGGTGTGGTTATGCAAATTGCCACTCCTCAAATTGATAAACTTAGTGGAGAAATTACTCTACTGTGTACAGTTTTTGATAAATTACAAGAAATTAAAACTGAATTAGCAGACCATGATTATATCTTAGCGATTAAAGCATATCAGGAGCGTTTACCAATTCACTGCACAGGTGATTTAGTCAGAGAAGATAATCGTTTTATCCTTAAAAATCCTCAAAATTTGCAAATTGACAAAATTTAACTCCGGTCTATCAATATTTTTAGATTTTTTCTAGATGAGTTTTGATTCTAAGAGTTGTGCAAAGGAAATTCGGTGACATTTATCTTTTTAAATTTATCGATGAGCTACAGTCTCAGTTTGAAGAACTGTTGCAGAAGAAAAAAGCTTACGCGCTCACTCCTGAAGAAGAGTCTGGTAAGTTGCCAAGACGCAGAGCGATGCCTACAGCAACCCGAAGCGCGATCGCCTATAGTATTTGTAAAGTTGTGTTGTTGAGGGCGATCGCTTCTTGAGAGTTTGGTTCTGTAATTCCTTATTCAAAGGATACGTCGTATTTGCCTCCACGCTCAAGCGCACTTTTGTAAGCAGGTCGCCCATGAATGCGATCGATAAATTCTTTGAGCTTTGGCCGGCTCTCGACTTCTTTAGGGTGCATGGCAATTAGTTCGAGGGGAAAGCTCATTTGGATATCGGCGGCGGTAAATTCTTCGCCCACAAACCACGTACTTTTGCCAAGTTCGCTTTCTATGTAGTCAAAGTGAAGTTTAATCTGAGGCGCGACGAACCCGCTAACGACGCTGCTGTCTCCTGCCCCGAATTTGTTCAAGACTAACTGCATTACCAACAGTGGCATTGCAGAGCCTTCGGCGTAATGCAGCCAATAGGTATAGCGTAGATGCTCTGGCGTACCAGATGCTGGAACTAGCCGACCATTGGCGTAGCAATCAATTATGTATTCGATGATTGCACCCGACTCAGCGATCGCAAAATCTGCATCTGTGATCACTGGTGACTTGCCGAGCGGATGGACTTGGTGCAGCGACTCTGGTGCCAGCATCGTCTTTGGATCACGTTCATAGAATTTGATCTCGTATTCGATACCTAATTCCTCAAGCAGCCATAGTACACGCTGCGATCGCGAGTTGTTAAGATGATGAACAATGATCATAAAACGTTCCTCTTTTGCAGATGTTGTCAAACACAGAATAATATTACCAGTCAAAATTTAATTAATACTTAAATAGTTGCTGCATCAAAATCTTATTTGTTTCATTTATGGCTTTAATCATTGCTGGGGAACGGAGTGGGGTGGGCAAGACAACAGTTACGCTGACCCTTTTAGCATCTTTACGTCGTCGCGATCGCCTGGTGCAATCTTTCAAGGTTGGCCCGGACTATATTGATCCAATGTTTCATCAGCACGTTACTGGTCGTGCTTGTCGGAATTTAGACCCAGTACTAACTTCCGAAGCCTACGTTCAGCAATGTTTTGCTCGTCATAGCCAACTGAGTGAATATGCTCTAGTGGAAGGGGTAATGGGGTTATTTGACGGAATTGGGCATAGGGCATGGGACATAGGGCATGGGCAAGAAAAGCAAAAATCAACAGACTTTGCAAGTACGGCACACATTGCGCGGCTTTTAGATTTACCTGTGGTGTTGGTGATTGATTGTAGTCGCTTGTCTGGTTCTGTAGCTGCGATCGCTCACGGCTACCAATCTTTTGATCCCCGAATTAAAATTGCTGGGGTAGTACTAAATCGAGTTGGAAGCGATCGCCATCTCTCTCTACTCAAAGATTCCCTAGAACCCCTACAGTTACCTATTTTCGGCGTACTGCGTCGTCAAGATAACATCACAATTCCCGATCGCCATCTGGGTTTAGTACCAACAGCCGAACTTCCCGAACTCAATGCTTTAATTGATCGCCTTGCCGATTTGGGAGATACTTGCTTTGACTGGCAATATTTGTTACCTCTATTAAAATCAGAACCACTTCCTCATCCCCCTCATCCTCCTCATTTCCCCTCCCTAGTTAGAATTGCCATTGCCCGCGATCGCGCTTTTAATTTTTACTACCAAGACAATCTCGATTTGCTGCAACAGTTGGGTGCAGAACTGGTTTTCTGGAGTCCATTAGAAGATGCTGGACTACCACAAAACATCCAGGGAATGTATTTTGGCGGTGGTTTCCCAGAAGTTTTTGCCCAGCAATTAACAGAAAACACCAGCGCCCGTGATGCAGTGAAAACAGCAATTATGACGGGAATGCCTGCGATCGCTGAATGCGGGGGTTTAATGTATTTGTGTGAGCAAATTATCGATTTTGAGGGTAAATCTTGGTCGATGGCTGGAGTTTTACCGACATCTGCTGTGATGGGTGGGCGTTTAACTTTGGGGTATCGTCGTGCAGTAGCTTTGCAAGATAATTTGTTAGTGAAGGCAGGTACAACTGTTTACGGACATGAGTTTCACCGTTCTTCTTTAACCTTAACTCCCAGTCAGCCCTTATTTGAAACTTCTCGTTACGATTGTGAGGAAAATATGGGATGCGAGGGATGGGGTTTACCTGTTAATATTCACGCTTCTTATGTTCATCAGCACTGGGGAGAAAGTGTAGAGATTCCCCAGCAGTTTCTTAAAGATTGTCTGAAAGTAAAATATTAATCAATTTTACTCCTCTGCCAGAATATCAAAATAATCTCAGAAAATATAACTAATGAGGAGATGATGCAGTCATATTCATATCATCATTTAATCTGCGAATCAGACGAGATAACTCACGAATAATATTCACCGCAATTTCGGGAGTTTCTTCGATCGCATCATACAATTGCTCTTGCGTCAGTTCTAAAAATTCACAGTGTTCTAGTGTCGTTGCAGTGGCGGAACGAGGTTGAGTATCAAATACTGCCATTTCGCCAAAGTATTTTCCTTGTTCTACCTCTGCAAGTTGTTTATTCCCAATGTGGACTTTAACTCGGCCTGACACAACAATATAAAGCGATCGCCCTTCTTCTCCCTGACGAAAAATGGTGTAATTAGCTGGAAATGACAGTTCGTTCATCACTGAAGTGAGCCGCACAATAAAATCATCCCGCAATTCCTTAAAAATTGGGACTCGCCGGACAAATAATAAACGGTCAACACTGGTTAGCATAATTACAATTTAAAAATCAAACATTACTGAATATCTGAAAGCTGAAGTAGGAGCGCGATTAGTCATATTAAACGATGTTTCTCGCTAGTTGCCAAGAATATGCAGGCTTGATCAGCAGAAATCCACTTACAGCAGTTTGCAAACAAACCCGCCAAATGATTTCATGCTTTACCCCTGCCCCTGCTAAGTCGCTCAAAATAAAACTTTATACTTAAGAAAAGGGAAATAAGTTTCAACAGGAGGGTAGAGCAATGGCTCCCAGTCCCACCATCATGCAAGCTGTGGAACAACTGGGCTACCGTGTCACCGTTGGTGATGTGGCAACTCAAGCAGGATTGAACGTCGCTGAAGCTAATCAAAGCTTGTTAGCCCTGGCATCTGATGCTGGGGGACATTTGCAGGTAGCGGATTCAGGTGATATAGTTTATCTTTTTCCAGAAAATTTTCGAGCAATTTTACGTAATAAATACTTCCAGTTACGATTGCAGGAATGGGGGAAAAAGGTCTGGAGTGTTCTGTTTTATCTGATTCGTATTTCTTTTGGAATTTTCTTAACTGTTTCCATCGCCCTGATAACTGTTACCATCTTCATTATTATTACCTCTCTCAATTCAGATCGTGACGGCGACAATCGGGGCAGTAATTCCGGCGGTGGGGGGTTCTTCTATTTTCCAAATTTATTCTGGTATCTTAGCCCAAATTATGACACCCACTACCAGGAACGGCGACGTGAAAGCCGGGAAGAAAGCAATCTGAATTTCTTTGAAGCTGTGTTTTCGTTTTTGTTTGGCGATGGTAATCCTAACGCCAATTTAGACGAACGTCGCTGGCAAGAAATTGCTACGGTGATTCGGAGTAACCGGGGTGCAGTGGTAGCAGAACAAATTGCCCCATATTTGGATGACATTGGCGAGGGATATACAAGAGAGTACGAAGATTATATGCTGCCCGTTCTGACGCGATTTAATGGGCAACCATCGGTAAGTCCCGAAGGACAAATTGTTTATTACTTCCCAGAGTTACAGGTGAGTGCAGTTAAAAAGCGCCGTCATGCAATATCAGCTTACTTGGAGGAATTTCCCTGGCGTTTTAGTGCCGCAAGTTCCGGGCAAATTATGCTGAGTGCTGGGTTGGGTGTACTAAATTTTGTTGGTGCTTTAGTACTGGGAAGTTTGTTGAGAGATGGCACAGTTGCCGTCCAACTAGGTGGATTGGTAGCTTTTGTGCAAGGAATTTATTGGCTGCTATTGGCTTACGGAGCAGGTTTCTTAGGCATACCGTTATTGCGTTATTTCTGGATTCGGTGGCGGAATGGCAAAATAGGCGATCGCAACCGCGATCGCCTTTCCAGATCAAGGCTATTGACAAGTATTGATGCACCTTTGCAACAAAAAATCGATTATGCCCAACAATTTGCCACAGAAAAAGTCATTGGCAACGAAGATTTAGTGTATTCCAGCGAAACTGACTTACTCGAACAGGAAGCTGAACGTTCTGGACAAATTGACGCTGAATGGCAACGACGCTTGGAACGTGGGAATGGGGAATAGAGTGAATAATTCGTAATTCGTAATGACACTCTCTACGAGACGCTAAAAGCGAACGCGGACTCGCTTTTAGCGTCGCTATGGTAATTACGAATCACAAATTACGAATTACGAATTACGCAAAGCTGTACTAGGGTCGTCTTCAATAAGAGCGATCGCTTACAGTTATCGTAGAACCGAAAAACATTTGACTGTTAGGGTAAGGAATGTTCTGGAAATGGAGCTTTAGACTATTAATTGTATTCTTGGGGCTGTGGCTACTGTTGGATCTGGGTTCTCGCCTGGGAGCAGAGATTTTTTGGTTTCAGGAAGTCGGCTACCTCCAAGTATTTCTGTTGAGGGTGGTAACTCGTGGTGTTTTGTGGATAGTGGTAGCTGGGATAACAGCTACCTATCTACTGCTAAACCTGGCTCTAGCACAACGGCTAAAATATCCCCAGTCTTTGAAGATTGAGTCAGCAGAACTCAACAGTGAATTAACAAATTTTCTCAGTCCTGATTATCCAAGACGCAACGAAACCCGGATACTTGCACCGCAACGCTTTCAAACATTAAAATTGCGCTGGTTATTACCCCTAACTCTCGTACTGAGTTTGTTGATTGGGCTGATGCTGGCTCACTATGGTCAAATTGCTCTTTTTTACTGGCATTCTCCAGTTAATAATGCTAGTTTACCGATTCCCGCCTTATTTCGACCAGAGACAATCTGGCAACTGTTAAGGCAGATTGTTTCTCAAATCTGGTATCTCGGTTTAATTGGGGGAGTAGCGATCGCAATCTTAATTTATCCCCAATTTTTACTAACTGCGATCGCAGTTTTGTTAAGTCCCATTTTTGCGTTTATCTTATTCCAACACTGGCCCAAGGTGCTGCAATATTTCCACCCCACCCTTTTCAACAGCACTGAGCCTTTATTTGGTCAAGATATCAGCTTTTACGTATTTTCCTTACCCTTTTGGGAACTGCTAGAACTCTGGCTGATGGGATTATGTTTGTATGGCTTCGTCGCCGTTACCCTAACTTATCTCGTGTCAGGGGACAGTTTGAGTCAGGGGATTTTCCCTGGTTTTTCGCCCCAGCAGCAGCGCCATTTATCCGGTATGGGTGGCTTGTTGATGCTGGTAGTGGCTCTGAGTTACTGGCTGAGTCGCTATGAACTGGTGTATTCTACCCGTGGTGTTAGTTATGGTGCCAGCTACACGGATGTGATAGCCCAGTTGCCAGCTTATACCGTTTTGTGCATTGTGGCAGTTGCGATCGCAACTTACCTACTTTGGCGAACGTTTTTCTGGAAACCCAAATCTCAGTATCATCCCTTAGTATTTTACGGATTAGGGGTTTATCTAGTACTAGTTGTAGCAGCTGATATTGTTTTACCTGCTGTGGTGCAATATTTAATTGTCCTACCTAATGAGTTGCAACGAGAGCAACCCTACATTCAGCGGACTATTGCCTTAACTCGCCAAGCATTTGATTTAGAGGCAATCGATTCCAAAGGCTTCAACCCTCAAGGAACACTGACTGAAGCTAATATTCAAGAGAATGACTTGACAATTCGGAATATTCGCCTTTGGGATCAGCGACCACTCTTAGAAACTAACCGTCAACTGCAACAAATTCGGCCATATTATCGGTTCACCGATGCCGATATTGATCGGTATACTCTGATAACAGATGTAACTTCCCGCCGACCATCAGCCCCTCAAAACCCACCTGAACCTGAGCAGGAAGCAATTGACTCAACAGAACGGCGACAGGTATTGATTGCTGCACGAGAATTAGACTACACTGGCGTACCACAGGAAGCTCAAACATGGGTTAACCGCCGCCTTATTTATACCCACGGTTTTGGGTTTACTGTTAGTCCAGTTAATACAGTTGGGCCGGGTGGGCTACCAGAATATTTTGTCAAAGATATTAGCGGTGATAGTAACGCCCTCACAACTTCTAGTGAAGCCATTCGTGAAAGCATTCCCATTGGGCAGCCCCGAATTTATTACGGTGAAATCGCTAATAGCTACGTAATGACTGGCACAAGAGTTCGAGAGTTAGACTACCCCAGTGGTAGTGACAATGTTTACAACTCTTACAATGGTCTGGGTGGCGTTGAAATTGGTTCAGCATGGCGACGCTGGTTATTTGCGATGTATTTGAAAGATTGGCAGATGGTACTGACGCGGGACTTTTTGCCAGATACAAGGGTACTATTCCGGCGAAATGTCAAGCAAAGAATTCGAGCGATCGCACCTTTTCTCAAATTTGACAGCGACCCTTATTTAGTAGCTGCTGCGGCTAATGAAGATTTCTCCAAAAATCCTAGTTATCTTTACTGGATTGTTGATGCTTACACAACAAGCGATCGCTATCCTTACTCAGACACTGGTAGCGATGGTATCAACTATATTCGCAACTCGATTAAGGTAGTCATTGATGCCTACAATGGCAGCGTGAATTTTTATATTGCAGATAAGAGCGATCCAATCATTGCCACTTGGTCAAGGATATTTCCCAACACCTTCAAACCACTAAGTGCTATGCCAGCTAGTCTCCGCAGTCATATCCGCTATCCGGTGGACTTTTTCAAAATTCAATCTGAGCGGTTGATGACTTACCACATGACCGATCCCCAGGTATTTTACAACCGGGAAGACCAGTGGCAGATTCCTAACGAAATCTATGGGAATGAAACCCGTCCGGTAGAGCCGTATTATTTGATTACTAGTCTACCCACTGTAGATTTTGAGGAATTTATTCTGCTTCTGCCCTATACTCCCAGACAACGGACTAATTTAATCGCTTGGTTAGCAGCGCGATCGGATGGCGAAAACTACGGTAAGTTATTGTTATATACCTTTCCTAAAGAAAGACTGATCTATGGGACAGAGCAAATCGAGGCGCGGATTAACCAAGACCCAGTAATTTCCCAGCAAATTTCCTTGTGGAATCGCCAGGGTTCGAGAGCCATTCAAGGCAACCTATTAGTAATTCCCATTGAGCAATCGCTGCTGTACGTCGAGCCAATTTATCTAGAAGCCACACAGAATAGCCTACCAACTTTGGTGCGGGTAGTCGTGGCTTACGAAAACCGGATCGTCATGGCACAAACCTTGCAACAAGCATTACAGGCAATCTTTAAACCAGAAGTCGCACCAGCCCCAGCAATTATCCGTCCACTAGAGGAAGCAGCCCCGCCTAGCTAAATACAACATCTCTCTCATTAATTCTCCGCGTGCCTCTGCGCTTTCCTCTGCGCCCCTTTGCGTTTAAATTTTACCCCTCAATTCGCCACGATTTTACGCAAAGCTGTACTATTAGTAGACACCAAAAGTTAATGGACATGGTACAAGATAACCAACTAGAGATTCGCCACGTTAGTCCTAAAGTAAGGCAGTTGATTAAAATATATGCCGATATTAATAACTGTACGCAATCAGAGATGTTAGAACGCATTGTTTTGCAGTGGAACGCCCAACAAAGCGAGAGCGAACGACCGCCAGGAGACGAAGATGAATAGCTTTGTTGGACAATCCTTAGTCCGCTTTTAGTCAGAGGCTTTCGTTAATTTGGTTATTTAGTTAGAGAAAAACTTTCTAGAGATTGGGTCTTCTTTGAGGGATTGAATAAAATCTCTCAAAGTCATCATGTTGCCCTTGAAGGTAAATTTTGGAGTGCCATTTGGAGCAACGATTCTTAATTCCCCGTCTTGGATCTGAATCTTCTTTTTAATGCTATCCCATAGACTATCGAAGCTCTCATCATCCTCACAACCATTGGCTTCAAGAAACTTTTGGCGCACTTCTGTTTTTAGCGCTAGTGCTTCTGCCGCTTGGGTACGCGCCTCAAAGTGCTTAATTATATCTTCGTAAGCACTCTCTCTCAGGATTTTATTTTCAGCCTGAACTTGATCTAACTGAGTTTTTACGATTTGCAGTTGGGACGCTAAAACGGCTGATTTTTGATATTCAGCTTTTAAAGCTTGCTTTGCATTGGCTAACAAGGTTTTATAATCTAGCTGATCTTGAATTTTTTCGGATTCCATTTTTATCTCTATGATCAACAGATTTTCAGTAATTAACTCTCGTCAGTTATATGATAAAAACTGGCGAGAGCTTAGTAAATATTCTGTAGGTTATCTAAGTATTAGTTATGTCACCAATAATGGTGATTCAGAGGTAGGATTTTCCTGGAGACTAGTTATACAAAAACTAATGTGGGAGCGAATAGCTCGCTCATAAACTTCAGTTTGGTAAGTGCGTACTCCTATAGGCTGATAGATCAGGCTAATTTCTGGGAATTCAGACCAATACATCAAAAAAATGTCTTTAGCTGGAGTAATTATTTCATAATTATTCTCTTGTCTCTTCTTTCTGAGCCGACAATTATTTAGTTGCAATTTTTGTCTGAATAGTTTTTCAAATTCTGGAATTAAATTTGAAGTAATTTTCATGGTTTATACACGTTAAAACGTGCTACTTATGCAAAGACTATCTTGTGATATAACTAAGTATTACACTTCGGATACCCTTACAATCTAGTGTATCAGTTATTGGCTATTTAAGAATTTGAGGTTATTTTTCACTTCTTAGGGTAATAGAAGAGGGCTAATTTCTATTGAGGAGGATTTTACATAACACACCTCTGGTATTTCTTAATTTCTACTTTAGGCGATCGCTTCTGATACTGCGTCAGTGTAGCTAGTTAGCAAATACACCCTGATAATTTACGGGGCATTCAGTAGCTAGAGGCTACAGCCTGGGCCTTCAAGACCCTCTGGAAAGCTGATTAATTCCAAGTACTCTGGATTTGCGACTAACTGTTTAGCTGCTAGGAATCCGGCAATGCTCCAAGTTTGATAAATTCTGGCTTCTTTGCCAATTAAACGACCATTGTTCCCATCGTAGTATTCCGGGAATTTATCCTTAAATAAACGCCTTTCGGCAATGGCGATCGCTGCTTGGGCAAGTTCTGTTCGATTTGTTTTTAGCGCCGCAGCAGTAAAGAACCACAGTAAAACTGGCCAGTTACCGCCGTTGTGATAAGACCAAGCGCTGTTTTTAGAGTCACATCCTGTAACAATTTTCCACTCTAAACCTTCCAAAGCTGGAAAGCAGATTTTAACAGGCATAGAGCCAATTAAGTCTTGCCAGCGTTGGGCAAACAGATTCATAATTCTTTGAGATTCAGCTTCGCTTGCTAAGGAAGCTAAGATTGACATGAGATTTCCCAGAGTAAAAAAGCGAAAATCCATCCGTCCCGGCCCCAGATTTCCTGCTAAATATCCTCCAGTTTCAGGCAACCACTCGGTCAACCAATTCGGAATTGCTTCTGATTGGATATTGAATTTATTCGCAATTTCTTTACCAAATTCGTTACCCTTGTAACGATAGATTTCCCCCAATCGCTTCAGGTCTAGCCAGTAATAGTTACTGATATGATATTTTAAAGCTCCCAATCGCCTATTGACTCTGCCAAAGTAGCTATCATCTCCATCTGGTAAAAGCAATTCACTAGCAGCCCTGAGGGACGCATAGAATAATACTTGAATTTCTAGAGGATGTTCGTAGACTCCCATGCGACGGTCAATCATAAACGCGCCATCAGGAACTAACATTGTTGGGTACAGGGAAAACCGATGTACCAGGCAAAGATCCAAAATTAGCTTAATTCCGGCTTGAAAATCTGGCTGACGCGCTAGAGACAAATCACCTGTCGCTTTTTCATAAGCCCGTAGCAGAATAATCCACCACATACATGAATCAACTGGGGGAACGCGGGCGATCGCTTGCTCACCAAAATCAGCGACCAAAAATTCTTCATTTCCATTAAAATGGACTTTGAAACTGGCAGGCATTAACCCCGCTCCCGGTTCAAAGCAGTCCATCTGCTTGTCATGACTTTGTAATTTCAGTGTTTCTATTAAAAAGTTGCGGACAATCTCTGCTTTGCCGTGCATCAGAAACACTAAGGCAGAAGCGACAAAATCGCGGAGGAAGCACTGGTCATAATTAAGTGCATCTGACTCCGGATCGTGGGCGGCTACAGTACCAATGGGTTTTCCCTGGTAATAAATTATGGACTTTTCCAACAGTTGCCAGGCTTCTGCTTCCAGCAGACTGCTATTATCGATCGCGCTAGTCATAGGCGTTTAATTCTACTAATGGTATGTATCGGCTCAATTGTGCAAAGTACGCCAGCCTTACCTCAAGCTGACCAGGTTTCCCGGAAGTCAGCATACAGAGTCAATCCACCATCTATAAACAGTGTTTGTCCGGTGATGTAGGCAGCTTCATCCGAAGCTAAAAAAGCTACTGCGGCTGCCATCTCCTCAGAAGAGCCAGCACGCCCCATTGGGATATGACTTTCCACCATCGCCTTTTTTTCAGGGTTATCTATCCAGTCTTGATTTATTGGTGTGATCGTAGCTCCGGGGGCAATGGCGTTTACACGAATACCTCGGCTGGCATATTCCAACGCTAAGGTTTTAGTCAGGTTTTCCATACCACCTTTACTGATGGAATAGCTGATGTACATCGGTCGAGGAATAATTTCGTGAACGCTGGAAATATTAATTATCACTCCGGGACGATTAAGAGACAGGAGGTGTTTAATAGTTTCACGAGCGCAGAGATAAGCACCCCGGAGATTTACGGCAATCACACGGTCAAAGTCTGCTGTGGTAACTTCGTGGGATGGACTATCTGCTTGAATACCGGCATTGTTTACTAGAATATCTACACTGCCAAATTCTTCAACCACGGTGTTGACCATCTCAACAATGTCTGATTCTTGGGAAACATCTCCTTGAACGAGCAGCGACTTTACACCACAGTTTTCGATATTTCCGCAGGCTTTTTGCAATGCCATCTCTTCCGTTTCTGCCCCACCCTCAGGGTCTTTGCGGTAATTGATGGCGATGTTGCACCCTTCTTGGGCAAGTCTAATGGCGATCGCCTGACCGATACCTGACGTTGCACCTGTAATTAAGGCATTCTTCCCTTTTAAGCCTATCATATTTCCTTCCTAAGCTGCCTTTGCTTGAATTTACACTTCTTTCAAACAATTTTGGATTTTAAATTATTCCTTCAATCCAAAATTGGCACTGTCAACCCCCCAAGGAGAGAATTTAAAAAAAGGTATTTTATTATTTTGAATTTTTAAACCAACTCTCAAAAATCAGGCTACAGATCCAAGACATGGAAACTCAACTTGAATCTGATGCCTCTTAATTACGAATTACCTTAGCGTAGCATTAGCGAGTCAGACGATCCTACGTCGCTAACGCTTTGCTATCGAGCGTCATTACGAATTACGAATTGGTATTAGTCTTAGCGTAAATTTGCTGGCACTTGTTCAGGAACCACCCAGTAGTAAACAGTTTTGCCCTCTACATTCAACGTCTGCTGTGGTTTCCAATCGCCCATATCGAAGGCGTGGGAGACAATGCGAGTACCAGGTTTGAGTTCTTTCAATAACTTAGGACGGAGTTGGAGGTTGATTTCGGGTAGAAGGTAAAGTGTAACTACTGTTGCTTCACTAAAATCAGTCTTGAACAAATCTTGCTGGACAAACCGCACGCGATCGGTTACTCCTGCCTTCTTGGCATTCTCATTAGCTTCTTCTATGCGTTCGGGGTTAATATCTATACCTACACCACGCGTACCAAACTTTTGTGCCGCAGTATTCACAATTCGCCCGTCACCGCTACCAAGATCGTAAAGCACATCATTCTTACCCACTTTTGCCACTGCTAACATTGCATCAACCACTGGCTGTGGTGTTGGCACGTAGGGAACATCACCAGGGCGTTCTTGGGGTTGAGTTGTAGGCGTAGTTGTAGGAGTTGCGGTTTCAGTCTGAGCCGTCAAAGTAGAAGGTTGTGTCCCGGCTTCCAAGTCTTGCTGTTGCGCCGTACACCCAGCAATTCCCAAGCTGGTAATACTAATTCCTGTAACCAGTAAAAACAGAGTTTTTTTGAAGTTCATAAATTTTCTCCTTTGTCAATAGTT
>Ga0136635_10000230_pt1 | contig 14459 bp, 14 predicted proteins | sample AntDrymeUQ852106_2_FD_105495 | JGI IMG/M metagenome (GOLD analysis project Ga0136635, IMG submission 105495) | Polar desert sand microbial communities from Dry Valleys, Antarctica - metaG UQ85 (21.06) | ecosystem: Environmental > Terrestrial > Soil > Desert | place: Antarctica: Dry Valley... | reverse complement strand
GACGGCCCGCGGTCGGCTACGCGATGGTGATCTCGGCGGCGCTGCTCTTCGCCCTCAACGGCACCGTCTCGAAGGTCGTCCTGCAGTCCGGGATCTCGTCGCTCGAGCTCACGCAGGTGCGCGCGACGGGCGCGTTTCTAGGTTTCGCCGTCGTGCTTGCGTTCGCGCGACGCGAGAGCCTGCGGCTGGCGCGGCGCGAGGTGCCGTACCTAGTCGTCTTCGGGATTGCCGGCATCGCGTTAGTGCAGTGGCTCTACTTCGTCTCGATCGGACGGCTGCCGATCGGTATCGCGCTGTTAATCGAGTACCTGGCGCCGATCCTGATCGCGATCTGGGCGTGGGCGATTCTCAAGGAGCCTGTCCGCCGCCGAATTTGGGCGGCGCTCGTCCTTGCCCTGGCGGGGCTCTCGCTCGTCGTCGAGGTCTGGAGCGGCCTCTCGCTCGACCGGGTCGGAGTCGCCGCCGCTCTCGCCGCAGCGGTGGCGTTTGCTGTCTACGTGCTGATGGCGGAACGGGCGGTGAAGGGCCGTGACCCCGCGTCGCTCACGTGCTATGGCTTTCTGTTCGCGGCACTCTTCTGGGCGGCTGTCCAGCCGGTTTGGTGGTTCCCAGCCGGTCGGCTCGACGATAGCGTCTCGCTGCTCGGGCACCTTGAGCGGTTCGCACTGCCCGTGTGGTTGCTGATGCTCTACGTCGTCGTCGCGGGGACGATGGTGACCTTCCTGCTCGTCGTGGCGGCACTTCGTCACATCTCCGCGACGCGGGTCGGGATCGTCGCGATGCTCGAGCCGGTCGCCGCCGGCGGCGTTGCCTTCCTGTGGCTCGGCGAGACGTTTGGAACACTCCAGTTGGTCGGCGGCGGAATCGTGCTCGCGGCGATCCTGCTAGCCCAGACGGCCCGGTAGCGGCATCCCCCAATTGGGGGATGCGGGCGTCCGGCGTCTTCGTCATTCTCGTTGGCTTGCAGTTTCCGCAGCTGATTCGTGCTCTTGCATGCGTGCTTCTTGTTGCAATCGCGCTCGTGCCCGGCGCGCAGGCGACGACACCGAGCCAGAACGAGCGCACGCTGATCGGCGTCGTTAACGACGTTCGCGCCGCCCACAACCTGAGGCCGCTCGTGGTCGACCCGAAGCTCCTTGCGGTCGCTCGCGCCCACTCCGCGGCGATGATCCGGGAGAACGTCTTCACGCACGGCGCGTTTGCCGAGCGCCTGGCCCAGAGCGGCGCCCGCGGCCCGGCCTTCGGGGAGAACCTCGCCTGGGCGGCCGGCCAACTTCGTGCCCGGAGGATCGTCCGCATGTGGATGGAGAGCCCGGGCCACCGGGCGAACCTGCTCCGCCCCGGCTGGACGAGGGTCGGAATCGGCGCGCGCGTCGGCAGCTTCCTCGGCTACGGCGCCACCGTCGTCACGGCCGACTTCGCCGGTTCCTGACTTTCTGCGCAAGATGGGCATCCGCAAAGCGGATCCCCATCGCGCTAAGACCTAAAGGGGACGCGGCGCCCCTACGTATTAGCTAACGCACGGAGCTCGGCTAGCTTCTCGTGCCGCAGCTCGTCACGCTCGCCTCGCTCGAGGCGGTCGAGTAGCCCACGCACGAGCGGCGCCAGCTCGACAGGGTTGAAGGGCTTCGTGATGTAGTCGACGCCGCCGATGTCGAGGCCCCGCGCACGGTCGCGGAATTCCGCCCGCGCAGTCAAGAAGATAATCGGGATCTCCGAAGTCTTCTCGCTCTCGAGCAGGGCTTCAGCCACGCCCCAGCCGTCGAGTCCGGGCATCATCACGTCGAGCAGGATCACGTCCGGCTGGCTCGAGGCCGCGGCCTCGAGCCCCGAAGGCCCGTCGCCCGCCTCGAACACCGACATGCCCTCAGCCTCGAGATTCACGCGGCAGAGCAGCCGGATCGGAGCCTCGTCGTCGATCACCAGAACCCGTGTCATTACCCGACGCGGATGTACCCGCATCTCTCATGTCTCACTCTCCGCGGCGCGGAGCTCGAGCACGAACGTCGAGCCGCGGCCCTCGTCCGATTTGACCCAGATCCGCCCGCCCATGGCGGTGACGAGGCCCTCGGCGAGGAAAAGACCAAGGCCCGTGGCACCTGCGCCGATCGCGCCCGCAGCCGAATCACCGCGGTAGAACTTGCGGAAGATCCGCTCCTGCTCTGCGTGCGGGATCCCGACTCCCTCATCCTCGACGCTGACCTCGACGGCGTCCTCGCGTCGACGCGCCGCGACGGTCACGGTGCCCCCTGCGGGCGAGTAGCGAACCGCGTTGTCGAGCAGGTGCGCGAGCACCTGGCCGAGCTTGTCGCGGTCCGCCGCAGCCGCGAGCGGCTCGTCGGACAGCGCGACCACGAAGCGGTGACCGTCGGGGGCCTCGCCGGCCTCGAGCGAGCGAACCGCCTCGCTGACAACCGCGCCGACGTCCGTCTCCGCGAGCTGCACGGCCATGTCGCCCGTATCGAGCTGCGCGACGGAGAGCAGGCGGTCGACGATCGCCGTCAGCCGCTCTGACTCGGAGGCGATGTAGCGCAGGAACGTCGCACGCTCCTCCTCGCCGAAGAGCACGTCCTGGCGGAGCAGCGTCTCGGCGAAGCCGTAGATCGACGTCAGTGGCGTGCGCAGCTCGTGCGAGACCGTCGAGACGAAGTCCGTCTTCATCTGCTCCACGCTGCGCTCCGCGGAAATGTCGCGGAAGGCGTAAATGCGTCCCGCGATCGCGCCCGCGGGATCGGTCATCACCGCTTCGCTGAGCGAGAGCCAGACTTCCTCGCCGCCGCGCCGGATCGGCACGAGCCGGCTGCCGCCGAGGATTCCCTCGCCCGCCTCGAGCGGCCGGCCGAGCGCTTGCGTCGGCGTTCGTCCGAGTGCTTCGGCTTGCGGCACTCCCGTCACGCGCTCGGCGGCGGGATTCCAAAGGACGACCTTGCCCTCGCGGTCGACCGCCACGATCCCGTCGGCGACGTTTGCGAGGATCGCCTCGCTGCGCTGCTGCTCCTGACTGACGCCCTGGTAGAGCTCGGCGTTTGCACGCGACGCAGCTGCGCTGGCGGCGAGCGCGTGCAAGGCCTCGCATTCCTCCTCGAGCCATTCGCGCGTTCTGCCGTCGTACACCGCCAGGATCCCCTGGACCGAGTCTTCGGGCCCGATCATCGGCACGCCTAGGTAGGCGGGGTAGCCGGCCGCGAGCATCGAATCGGCCTCGCCGAGGCGACGGTCCAATCGGACGTCCGTGACAGCGCGGGTCGAGCGCGTCTGGACGATGTCGCCGACGAGGAAGCCGGTCGACGGAGCTCGCGTGCCGATTGCGTCGTCCTCGCCCACTCCGGTCGCGGCCCGGACGACCACCTCGTCGTCCTCGAGCAGACGAACCGAGGCGCCCTCGGCCCCCAAGAGCTGCACTGCGTGGCGGACGGCCTGATCGAGCACGTCGTCCGGATCGAGCTCGCCGGCGAGCTCGCGCCCGGCCCGGGCCAGCCGTTGCGCCAGCGCTCGGGAGCGGCGTTCGCGCTCGTAGAGCTCGCTGCGCTCCAAGGCTCCGCGCGCAGCGCCTGCGACACGCTCGGCCAGCGCGAGTTGCGCGTCATCGAACACCTCTTCGCCCGCGAAGAAGACGAGCACAAGCCCGACGCGGTGCCCCGACGGCTCGGGTAGGGGCACGGCAAGCAGCGAACGCCGGTCCGCTGCCTCGGCCGCGCGGGCGAGCCTGGCGCCGAAACGGTCGTCGTCGAGCAGTCGGCGTGAAGCGAGAACCTTGCCACCGCGAGCACAGGCCATCAGCGCAGCTGTGTCTTCCCCGAGATAGTTCGCGAGCCGCTCAGAAAGCTCGTGCGACCCGGCCAGCTCGAGCTCGTCCCCAACCGCCCGCAGCACTGCCGCCGAGTCGCCGCCGAGCGCCTCGGCCGCAGCTTGTGCGACCGCGTCGTGGGTCGCCTGGGCGGAAAGCGGCTCGCTCAGCACGGCCGCGATCCGGTAGAAGCCGCGCTCGACCTGAGCCTGGCGCGTACTCTCGCGCAAGAGCCGGCTCGTATCGATCGCGATCGCGGTCTCGTGCGCGACCGCTTCCGCGAGGGAGATCTCGGTCGGGATCCAGGCCGCCGGCTCGGAGCGCTGCAGCGCGAGTACTCCGGCCACCCGCCCGAAGGAGACGATCGGGACCGCGAGAACATCGGCGACTGCCACCGTTCGCTGCTCCCGCGCCGCGAGATCCACGTTCGGCAGTCTCGTCGCGTCCTCGAGCGACGGAACGTCCGCCGCGACCCACTCCGCCAGCACGGGCGCCTGTTCGCCCGGCTCGCCGAGCCGGATGAAGCAGCGATCGGCTCGGATGGCTTTCGCTGTCTCCTCGACGGCGACGCCGAGGAGCTCGTCGAGGTCGCGTAGCGACCGCACCTCGCGGGAGATGTGAGCGATCAGCCGTTCACGGTCGAGCGCATCGGCGAGCGCGGCGGATGCTCGTGTCCGTGCGAGCGCGAGGCCGGCCTCGGCTGCCAGGGTCTGCATTTGCGCGAGCTCGTCGTCTCGGAACAGGCGCGGTTGGCGCACGGCCGCGAAGACGACGCCCACGACCTCGCCGCCCGCCAGCATCGGCACGAAGGCACAGCTCTTGACCCGGGCGATCTGGTTCAGGCGCTGGTTGACGATCGGCGAGCTTTCCGCGTCGAAGATGGCGAACGATGCGCCTTCGCGCGTCGCGGTGCTGATGCCGGACGCCTCGCTTTCGAGGTCGAGCTCCTGGCCGATCAGGCTTTCGTTGTCGCGGCCGCCGTCCCGCGCCGCCACGACCCGTGCGCGCCGGCCGCCGTCCTCGATCAGCGCCAGGTTGGCGAGGTCGAGGTCGAAGGCGTCGGCGAGCTCATCGAGGAGGACGCCCGCGATTCCCTGTTCCCCCTCCACGTCGAGCAGCCGGTGCGAGAGCGGGCCGGAGCCGGCGCGCGCTCGATCCGCGGAAGGAGAGCGCTCAGCGGCGACGCCTCGAACGGCAATGCCCGCCGGGATCGCCGCGAGCAGGATCACCGCGAACGAGATCAGCGCCGCCCCGGCGAGTGGCTCCCTGGTGACGAGGATCGCCGCACCCGCGATCGCGGCGGCCAGGCCGGCGGCGACGAACCCGAGCGCACGCTCGCGCCCGAGTGCGGGCAGACGGGCCACGCCAACGGCGAGGTAGAGCGCCGCGATGAGGAGCAACGGCACCGCGTTGAACAGCACCGCCTGGGCTTCTGCGTTCACTGGGCGATCAGGATAGAGCGTCCGGCCGGCAAGGATGGGCCGCGGGCCGATTGGCCGCGAGCTCCCGAGCCCAAGGGTCGGAGCTACGATCAGCACGATGGTCGAGCGCGTCCTCCTGGCTTCGCCCCGCGGCTACTGCGCCGGCGTCGAACGTGCGGTAGAGACGGTGGAGCTCGCGCTCGAGCACTACGGCCCGCCCGTGTACGTGCGCAAGCAGATCGTCCACAACATCCACGTCGTACGGGACCTCGAGGCGCGCGGCGCGATCTTCGTCGACAACGAGGCCGAGGCGCCGACCGGGTCAACGATCGTCTACTCCGCGCACGGGGTCGCCCCGGCGGTGAACGCGGCCTCCGAAGCCCTCGGCCACAACGTCATCGACGCGACCTGTCCGCTCGTGACCAAAGTGCACGTGCAGGCGCGGCGCTACGCGGCGGACGGCTACACCGTCGTCCTGATCGGCCATGCCGGCCACGAGGAGGTCGTCGGCACGATGGGCGAGGCGCCGGAAGCGACGGTGCTCGTGCAGGACGTCGCCGAAGCGGAGGCGCTCGACCTCCCCGCAGACACGCGGCTGGCCTACATCACCCAGACGACTCTCTCGGTCGACGAGACGTCCGAGATCATCGGCGTCCTCCGCCGCCGCTTCCCCGCGATCCACGCGCCGAAGAAGGAGGACATCTGCTACGCGACCTCCAACCGGCAGTGGGCCGTGAAGGAGATGCTCGAAGAGGTCGACCTGCTGCTCGTGATCGGATCTCGCAACTCGTCGAACTCGAACCGGCTCGTCGACGTCGCCCATGCTGCCGGCGTCGCCTCATACCTGATCGATGACGAGACGGAGATCGACTCGGCCTGGCTCGACGGCGTCACGACGGTCGGCGTCACCTCCGGGGCCTCGGCGCCAGAGAAGCTCGTCGACCGGGTGTGCGACTGGTTCCGCGACCGCGGCGTCGAACGGATCGAGCCGTTCCGGATGGTGAACGAGGACGTCACGTTCCGCCTGCCCGTCGAGCTGCGCCGCGAGCTTGCGCTCGCAGAAGCGCAGCGCTAGACGCGCAGCCGCTCGAACAGCGAGCTAAGCCGGTCTCGCGCCATGAGAAACGCCGCCAGCCGCTGCGCCTCGCGCTCGTCGACCGACACCGCGGCCTCGGCTGTGCCGGTTTCGTCCCAGACACTGAAGCGCACGTGGCCCTCATCGATGTAGCGCGAGACGCGGAGCGCCTTCCCAGCCTCGGCGCCCGTCCCGCCGAAGAACTCCACCAGCTTCGTGCGCTGCGGCGCGGCGCACCAGGGGCAATAGCGAAAAGCATTCCCGATCGACCCACCGCAGTGCCTGCATGCGTGCATTGAGCCTCCTCGTGCCGAGCCTAATGCCCGCTGATGCTGCGCGCTAGACCTTGGCGATCTGCGGAGCCTGGACGCCGTCGGTCTCGAGCGAGACGGCGAGCACCTCGGCCTTGATCCACTCGGCATGGCGCTCGACCAGGTCGGCGTCGCCCTGCGGGAGCGTGACAGCGATCCGGTCAGTCAGCTCGAGCCCCTGGTCCTTGCGCATCGAGTTGAGGGTGTGGATCAGGTCGTACACGCGGCCCTCGAGCTCGAGCTCCGCATCGAGCCTCGTGTCGAGCGCGACCGTGACGCCCCCATCCGAGGCGACCGCCCACCCTTCCTTGCCCGACCGCTCGACAAGGACCTCGTCGGCGGCAAGCTCGTGGCCGAGGACGCGGAAGCCGCCGCCCTCGAGCTGCTCGAACTCGCCCGCCGCGAGCGCGGAGCGGACCGCGCCAAGCTCCTTGCCGAGCTTTGGGCCGAGGACGGGAAGGTGCGGCTTGACGTGCAGCTCGGTCGCCTCGACGGGGCCGAATTCAATCTCCTTCACACGCAGCTCCTCGCGAAGCTCGTCCGCGTGCGAGGCGGCGAGCGGGGTGCCTTCGACGACGAGCCGGCGTAGCGGCTGGCGGAGCTTCAGCTGCGAGGCGGCGCGCGCCTGATGGCCGAGCGCAACGACGCGCCGGACGTCCGCGATCTCGGCCAGCAGCGCCTCGTTCCGATCGCCTACCTCCGGCCACCCGGCGAGGTGGACCGACGTCGGCGGGGCGCCGGCCGCGCCGCGAACGAGGCTCTGCCAGAGATGCTCGGCAAGGAACGGCATCACGGGCGCGATCACGCGCAGCCCCTGGACGAGCGCGTACCAGAGGGCAGTCAGGGCCGAGGCGTCGCCGTCCCAGAAGCGGCGCCGGGAGCGGCGGATATACCAGTTCGAGACGTCGTCGACGAACTCGTCGAAGGCGCGGGATACGTTCACGGTCAGGAACGCGTCGTAGCCGGCTGTCGAGTCGGCGACGAGCTGCGCCGTTCGCGCTTCGAGCCAACGATCGAGCGGAGGCACATCGCTGCCGAGCCCTGCCGCGAGCACGCCGTAGTCGGGCGTGAAAGCCTCGATCCGTCCGTAGTCGACGAGAAAGCGGGTCGAGTTCCAGAGCGTCAGCAGCTTGCGTTGGATCTCGCGCGCCGGAGCGAACCCGAAGAGCAGGTTGCGATCCGGCGGCTGTGCGCAGTACTGCCAACGCATCGCGTCGGCGCCCATGCGGGCGAACGCCTCGCCGGCCTCGATCGCGTTGCCCCACGACTTGTGCATCTCGCGGCCGGTCTCGTCGAGCATCTTCTCGTAACCAAGCACCCGCTTGTACGGTGCGCGCCCGGTCAGAACGACCGACATGAAGTGCTGTGAATAGAACCAGAGCCGGATCTGCTCGCGCATCTCCGAGACCCAATCGGCAGGGAACCACTCCTCCCAGTGCGCGTGGTCGGGAAGGTCCGCCTTCGTCAGGCCCTTCGCCGCCCCGGTGGCGTAGCCCTCCGTTACGTACTCGGGGCTCTGCCAGCCGAGCGTTGAGAACGGAACGATGCCGGCATCGAGCCAGACGTCGCCCACCTCGGCCACGCGCCGCACTTCTTCGCCGCACGACTCGCACGTGATCGGCACGTCGTCGATCCAGGGCCGCCGCAGCTCCTCCAACTGCTCGACACCGCCGGTGGCGCGCTCGAGCAGCTCCGCCTTCGACCCGACCACGCTCAGGTGCCCGCAGTCGCAGGGGTAGAACGGCAGCGGCAGTCCGTAGTAGCGACGCCGCGAGATGTTCCAGTCGCCCATGTTGCGCAGCCAGTCGTCCATTCGCTTGCCCATATAGGAGGGCGTCCACTCGACGTCCTGGTTCGCCGTCAGGAGCTGCGGACGGAGCTCGTCGACCGAGATCAGCCAGTCGTTTGTGACCCGCCAAATCAGCGGCGTGTCGCAACGCCAGCAATGCGGATAGCGATGCTCGTACAACCCCGCCTCGACCAGGAATCCGTGCTCGCCGAGCCAGCCGACGATCTGGTCGGCCGCCTCGATCGTCGAGAGACCGTGCAACCAGCCATACGAGTCGTAAAAGCGCCCGGCCTCGTCCACCGGCATCAGCACCGGCAGCTCGTGTATTCGTCCGAGCTCGAAGTCCTCCTGGCCGGCACCGGTCGCGATGTGGACGATCCCCGTGCCCTCCTCGAGCGAGACTTCGTCCCAAGGGATGACCCGATGCTCAACGGTCGCGCCGGGGCCGAGCTCGTCAAAGGGGCCGCGATAGCGCCAGCCGACGAGCTCCTCGCCGTGCTTGCGTTCCGCGAAGGACTCGTCCGGATAGCGCGCGACTGCAATCCATTCGCCGTTCTCGCGCCGGCCGTACTCGGCGTCGGGCTTCACCGCCGCGGCCACGTTTGCAGGGACGGTCCACGGCGTCGTCGTCCAGATCACGAGCGACTCGTGTGGCCGGTCGAGCAGCGGGAGCCGGACGAAGAGGGAAGGGTCGGCGCGATCCTGGTAGACGCCCGACAGCGACAACTCGTGCTGGGAGAGCGAGGTGCCGCAGCGCGGGCACCACTCCGTCGAGCGGTGCCCCATGTAGAGCCAGTCGTTCTCGTGCACGCGCTTGAGGAAGCGCCAGACGTACTCGATGTTCATGTCGCTGAAGGTGAAGTAGTCGTTGCCCCAGTCCATCCATTGGCCGAGGCGCTTCGAGCCGCGCGTGATGTCCGCCGAGGACTGGACGACGACCTCGCGGCAGCGGCGCGCGAACTCGGCGAGGCCGAACTCCTCGATCTCGCGTTTCGAGTTCAACCCGAGCGAGCGCTCGACGCCGACCTCGATCCAGAGGCCCTGGCAGTCGAAGCCGTTCTGGTAGCGCTGGTCGTAACCGCGTAACGCCTTGTAGCGCTGGAAGACGTCCTTCAGCGTGCGACCCCACGCATGGTGCACTCCCATTGTCCCGTTCGCCGTGATCGGGCCGTCGATGAAGCTGAACTTCGGCCCGCCGCGGTTCTGCGCCCGCAGCTGCTCGAACGTCGCCTCGCGCTCCCAGAGCTCAAGGACCTCGAGCTCGAGCGCGGGGTGGTCCGGCTTGTCCGGCAGCGGTGTGAACATTGCCTCGATTCTAGGGAACAGCCCTCCGAGGTCAGTCGTTTTCAATCCATGAGCACGGGTATCGCGCTCTCAACCAGCGAAAGGAACCAACGAGATGGCAACAGCAGTCAAGGAAGACACGTTCGCGCAGGAAGTGCTCGAAAGCGAGACGCCGGTGATCGTGGACTTCTGGGCCGAGTGGTGCGGACCGTGCCACGCCGTCGCGCCGGTGCTCGACAAGATCGTTGAGGAGCGCGCGGGCGAGGTGAAGCTCGTGAAGGTGAACATCGACGAGGAGCGCGAGCTCGCCGAGCGGTACGGGATCGTCTCGATCCCGACGATGGTCCTTTTCAAGAATGGCGAACAGGCTGCGGTCGCGGTCGGCGCCCAGCCGAAGGGCGCGTTGGAGCGCTCCCTCGGCCTCGTCACCGACTAGGTACTTCCCGCGGCCTACTTCTCTGCGGCTTCTTCTTCCCGATGGGGGATCGGCGAGACCGCACGGCTCGCCGGTTCCTCGACCAGGTTCAGCACGCGCATGCCGTAGTTGAAGACGATTGCACCGCCGAGCCAGCCGCCGAGGGTCAGCAGGCCGAACGCGATCAGCGTCAGGATCAGAGCCGTGTCGGTGACGATGCCGTCGCTCGCGTCGCCGTAGCCGTTTCCGACCGCGACGAGGAAGGCGGCCGTCGCGAGCAGCATCGCGATCATGTGCGCTGTCGCCGTCCGAAAGAGCGGTGTGCCGCGCTCGATCCGGAGCCAGTCAAGGAGGCCGGTCGCGGATGTCAGCGCGCCGACGATCAGTCCGACGACGAGCGCCAGCGACCATGCTTCCGCAGCACGCTCTTCCGCGACGCCGAGCTTGCTCAGGACGGCGGCGATCGTCGCGAACGTGTAGATGCCGATCGTCGCGTCGGTCAGCGGCGGGTGAAGCGGGTGGCCGGGGGTGCCGCGGTAGAGGTATTCGAGCTTCACGTGCGCAGAGCGTTTCCGCGCGACGCGTGCCGCAAACGCGGCTCCAGCCCGCCTAGTCCTCGGCGGTCTCGAGGAACCCGAAGAAGGCGGCGTGCTTGGTGAGCAGGGCCTCGAGCTCGGCGAGGCCGACGGCGGCCCAGTCCTCGATCCAGGTCTCGGAGAGGTCGTCCTCGATCGTGTGCAGGCCGCGTTCGCTCATCTTGCGGGAATGATCGACTTTCGGCCGTCTGGGTACATGGGCCGAACGGCCTATCTTTCGGGCCGGCCGGGCCTCCCCTAATGCAGCGATTCCTCATTATCAACCCACGCTCCGGCACGGACTCCCCGAGTGCCGAGGAGCTCCGCGACGCGGCGCTCGAGCGGGGCGTCACCATCCATTTTCTCGAGGACGGGGACGACCTCCCGGAGGTGGCGAGGCGGGCCGGCGCGGACGTGCTCGGGATGGCTGGTGGCGACGGTTCGCTGGCGGCGGTCGCCGAGGTCGCGATCGAGCAGGACGTGCCGTTCGTCTGCATCCCGTTCGGGACGCGGAATCACTTCGCGCGCGACCTTGGCCTCGACCGCGACGATCCGCTCGCCGCACTCGCAGCCTTCGACGACGGGGTCGAGCGGCGCGTCGACGTGGGGCGCCTCGGCGACCGGATCTTTCTGAACAACGTCTCGCTCGGCCTCTATGCGCGGCTCGTGCACCGGCGCGAGCACCATCGCCGCCGCCGCGACGCCCTCGCGCGGCTGCGCGCAGTCGCGCTTACGCTGAAGGACCGCCGCCGGCGCCAGCGATTCACGATCGACGGCGAGCACGTGCGCGCACGACTCGTGCTCGTCGGCAACAACGACTACAGCCTCGACCTGCTCTCACTCGGCGAGCGCGAGCGCATCGACGAGGGCAAACTCCATCTCTACATTCCGCACGGCTTCCGCCGGATCACATGGGAGGAGCGCAGCTGCACCGAGCTCGAGATCGGGTCGGCGCTGCCCCGGATCCGCACCGCCGTCGACGGCGAGCCGGTCGCGCTCGACTCGCCGCTCGCCTTCCGGATCGAGCCGGGAGCGTTACGCGTGCTCGTGCCGCGCGCGCCACAGTGACAGGATCTCGTCGAACGTCTCGAAGGCGAGCTCTTCCGGGGCCGGCAGCTCGTTCGGCCCGAACCAGCGCAGCTCGACGAGGTCGTCGCCCGGCGCCTCGACGCCCGTCACGGGGTGGGCGAGCCACGTCAAGCAAAGCACCATCCGGCCCGCATACGGCTGCATCCAGATCCCGAGAAACTCGACCGGCTCGATCTCGATGCCGGTCTCCTCGCGCAGCTCGCGGTGCAGCGCCTCGAGCGGGTGCTCGTGCTCGTCGACGAACCCGCCCGGGAGGTCCCAGAGGCCCTTCGAGGGCTCGAAGCGACGGCGGCCGAGGAGGACGCAGCCATCCCGCTCGAGGACGGCCTGCGAGCCGGGGACAGGGTTCGACCACTCGACGTGGCGGCACTTCGGGCACGCAAAGCTCGGCCCGCGATGCTCCCCCCGGGTGCCGCAGCGCGGGCAGAACTGCCAGCCGTCGAGCCTCCCCACGCCGCTACGGTACTGCCGTGCCTCGCCATGTGCCTGCCACCGTCCACGAGCTGACCCGAGTCGGCCTGCTCGCCGGCCTCCCCGGCGAGCAACTCTCGAAGCTCGCCGCCCGCCTGGAGCGAGAGGACGTCGCGCCCGGCGCGACGGTCGTTCGCCAGGGCGACCCGGGCGAGCGCTTCTACATCGTCCTCTCGGGGATGCTGAACGTCAGCCAGGAAGGGCTGGGGGACCGCCGCCTGCTCCGTCCCGGCGACTCCTTCGGCGAGGTAGCGCTCGCAATGGGCATTCCCCGGACGGCGTCGGTGCGCGCCGTCACCCCCGCGGTGGTGGCGAGCTGCGACCAGCAGACGTTCGACGAGCTCCTTCGGCCGATCTTCGCCGATGAGTGACGTCCTGCTCCTGCATGCAGGTATTGCCGACCGGCGAATGTGGGCGCCCCAGGTCGCCGTGCTCGAGGCCGCCGGGCACAGCACGCTTGCGCCCGACCTCCCCGGCTTCGGCAGCGTCCCGGCCGAGCCCGGCCGACTGTCCTTCGTCGACTACATCGCCGAGCGGCTCGGGGCGCCGGCCGCGGTGGTCGGTTGCTCCTTCGGCGCCAGCACCGGCTTGGAGCTCTCGGTCAACCGCCCCGAACTCGTGGAGCGGCTCGTCCTCATCGCCCCCGCCCTCGCGGGCTGGGAGTGGTCCGAGGGCGCGAAGGCGGGGTTCGCCGAGGAGGAGGGAGCGCTCGAGCGCGGCGACCTCGCGGCGGCGGCCGCCGCCCAGGCACGCATGTGGTTGGCCGACGACGCGGACGAAGCCGTGGTCGAGCTCGTCCAGGAGATGACCGTCCGCTCGTACGAGCTCCAGCTGCCGATGGAGGACAAGGTCGAGGTCGTTTGGCCCGAGCCGCGCGCCGCGACGCGCCTCGAGGACGTCCGCTGCCCGACGCTGGTCGTCGTCGGAGACCAGGACGTACCCGACACCCTGGAGATAGCGGACCTGCTCGCGGCATCCATCCCGGGAGCGCGGAAAGCCGTCATCGAAGGCTCCGGCCATCTGCCGAGCCTCGAGCGCCCGGACGAGCTCACCCGGTTGCTGCTCGACTTCCTTCGCTAGAGCCCCTGACGACCGCGTCCGAGAGGGCGGGCCACGCGGTCTTGGCCCAGTCGCCGAACTCGCGGTCGGTCAACACGACGAGGCCGAGAGAGCGTTCCGGATCGATCCAGAGGAACGTCCCCGACCCACCGAAGTGGCCAAAGGTGCGCGGCGAGGTGAGCATCCCGCTCCAGTGCCCGGGCTTGCCATCCTTCAGCTCGAAACCCAGGCCCCAATCCATCGGGTCGAAGCGACCGAAGCCCGGCAGCACGCCGTTGAGGCCGGTGAAGACGACGGTCGTCGCCTCGGCGAGCGTCTCGGGCGCGATGAGCGTCGGCGTGAGGAGCTCGCGGACCAGCCGGACGGCGTCGTCGAGTGTCCCGTGCACGCCCGCCCCAGCCGACCCCCGCAGCTCCGCGGCCATCCCAAGCGGCTCGAAGACCGCCTCGGCGAGGTAGCTGCCGAACGGGATCTCGGCGCGGGCCTCCACGTGGGCTGCGAGCGCTTCGAAGCCGAGGTTGGAGTAGATCCGGCGCTCGCCGACGCGCGCGATCGGCGGGCCGCCGTCGAAGGGGAGCCCGCTCGCGTGCGCGAGCAGGTGGCGCACAGTCGCTCCCTCCGGCCCGGCGGGGTCGTCGAGGTCGACGACGCCCTCCTCGACGGCGACGAGCGCGGCGAGCGCCGTCGCGAGCTTCGTCACCGACGCCCACCGGAAGACGTGGTCCGCCGGCCCGTGCGAAGCGACACTTCTGTCCGGCCCCAAGACGGCAGCAGCGGCGTGCGCCGCGCCCCACTCGTCGATCTGGCGAAGGGGATCCACGGCGGGCGATACTAGCTTCGTGAACCGCCGCCTCATCCCGGGGTACTCGCCCCACGAGCGGGTCGTGGGCTACTCACGGGCGGTCGTGAGCGGCGGGAGCGTGTACGTGTCCGGCACGGCGCCGATCCCGCGCCGCGGGGATCCGCCGCAGGGCGCCTACGAGCAGGCGCAGCTGTGCCTCGAGATCGTCGGCGGCGCACTCGCCGAGGCGGGCGCCGGCTTTCGGAACGTCGTTCGGACCCGCATCTATCTGACCGATGTGAACGACTTCGAGGAGGTCGGACGCGCACACAGCGAGGTGTTCTCGAAGATCCTCCCGGCCTCGACGGCCGTTGTCGTAGTGAGCCTGGCCGATCCGCGCTG
>Ga0136635_10000229_pt1 | contig 14469 bp, 15 predicted proteins | sample AntDrymeUQ852106_2_FD_105495 | JGI IMG/M metagenome (GOLD analysis project Ga0136635, IMG submission 105495) | Polar desert sand microbial communities from Dry Valleys, Antarctica - metaG UQ85 (21.06) | ecosystem: Environmental > Terrestrial > Soil > Desert | place: Antarctica: Dry Valley... | reverse complement strand
CAAGGTTCCCGAAACCGCAATCCGCAGCCGCGTGACCGATGCGCTGAAGAAGGTCAAGCTCGACCATATCCAGGATCGCAAACCCACCTCACTGTCCGGAGGCCAACAACAACGCGTGGCACTGGCTCGCGCGGTGGTGGTCAATCCCGATCTTTTGCTTTTTGACGAGCCCCTTAGCAATCTCGACGCACGACTTCGCGTGGATATGCGCGACGAAATTAAGCGCCTCCACGCCGAAACCAAAATCACCAGTCTGTACGTGACCCACGACCAGGAAGAAGCGCTTTCTTTGGCTTCCCGCATGGCAGTCATGAGCGCCGGTAAAATTCAGCAAATTGGCACGCCGATGGAAGTTTACAATTCTCCGGCCAATCCTTTTGTCGCATCTTTCATTGGAGAAATCAGCCTCTTCCCCTCCAGCGCACAACTGGCCAAGGCCCTTGGAACAAAGGCCGGTTTCCAATTCGGTTTCCGCCCGGAGAAAGTTGAGTTGGATTCCAACGGCACTCCCGTGCAAGTCATGCTCTCCTCCTACCTGGGCAGTAAAAACCAGACCATTCTGCGCACCGAACACGGCGAAGAGTTTAAGGCCTGGCTCCCCGGCTATCAACCCGAAGGCACTAATCTCCGCGTGCGCATTCTCCCGGAAAATATCCTCCATTTCCCTGAATGAATCTGCACAACCTATTTTTAGTTATCGGTCAGGGCTCTGCCTTTCTTCCTGTCTTAGAACTTCGAAAAGTACAGACACAGATCGGCCTGGTTTCAACGGGAGCCATATGATCTGCTGACAGGAGAAAGCTGTGCATCCATGAAAAAGTTCCTTCTCCCCGCCCTCTTTCTTTTTCTAGCCCTGTTCCTCGTTTATCCGCTCGCTATGCTCCTTAAGGGAGCATTCTTCGTCCAGACGGTTTCCGGTGACACGATTAGCACCGGATTTTCTCTCCGTTACTTCTCTCTCATTTTTGAAAACCCTTTTTACCGCGAATGCTTTCTAAACAGCTTTCTTATTGCCGTCATCACCACCATCGCTTGCCTGGTCCTCTCCGTGCCCATGGCTTACCTTTTCCTGCGCTGTCATTTCCCCGGTAAAATCCTCCTCAGCACCGGACTGCTCCTTCCCCTGATCCTTCCGCCCTTCGTCGGCGCCATCGGCCTGAGCCAGATGTTTTCGCGTTTTGGCAGCGTCAATCTTGCCCTCTCTTACCTCGGCGTGGTCGATCTTAAGCATCCCCCCGATTGGTTCGGCTCGGGAGGCTTTTTCGGCATCATCCTGCTCGAAACATTGCACCTTTACCCCATTATGTTTCTCAGCGTGCAGGCAGCCCTCGCTAACCTGGATCCTTCCCTTCGCGATGCTGCTCAAAACCTCGGCGCCAAAGGCTGGCATATTTTCCGCACGGTTACCCTGCCCCTCGCTCTCCCTGGTATTTTTGCCGGCTCCTCCATCGTTTTCGTTTCCGCATTCACCGATCTCGGTGTGCCCCTGATGTTTAATTTCCAAACGAGTATTCCAACCCAAATTTTTAACCTCGTCACTCAAGCCGACAATCCCATCGGTTACGCGCTGGTCGTCTTAACTCTGGTCATCGTTTCCTTGATGTTCGTCCTTGGAAAAAAAATCGGCGAAGGCAATTACGCCATGCTCGCCCGCAGCGCGACTCATGACGATTCCGTTAGACTCAGTCCCGTTTTGGGTTGGCTGGCTTTCTCGGCCGTAGCGGGACTGATCCTCATTTCTCTCCTGCCCCATTTCGGCGTGATCATCCAGTCCTTCTCCGCCAAATGGTTTTTCTCCATTTTACCTTCGGACTATTCACTCGAATTTTATCAAGAGGTTTTCACTATCAACTCCACCGTGACCAGCATCAAAAACTCGCTGCTCTATGCCACCTCCTCGGCCGTTTTTGATTTGGTCTTAGGTTTAATTATTGCCTACCTACTCGCCCGTGAAAAATTTATCGGGCGTAATCTCTTGGATGTCGTGGTCATGTTGCCACTTGCCCTGCCGGGCTTGGTTTTGGCTTTCGCCTATTTTGTCGCGTTTAGCCGTGCTCCCCTTGACCCGTCGTGGGGACCTGAAGCCTTTGCCTCCTCCATCACTCAGTTCAATAATTGGTGGCTGGCTTGGTTTGATCCCCGAAAAAATCCGACCCTGGTCTTGGTTATCGCCTATTCGATTCACCGTCTTCCCTACATCGTCCGCGCCGCTTACTCCGGTTTTCAACAAACTTCCGTTTCCTTAGAAGAAGCTTCTGCCAATATGGGCGCAGGCCCGTTCAAGACCCTTCTTAAAATCAGCCTTCCCCTGATCAGTGCGAATTTAATTGCCGGAACCATTCTCACGTTCTCGTTCGCCATGCTCGACGTGAGCAACGGCATGATCCTCGCCCAAGAAACCCGTTTCTACCCGGTGACCAAAGCGATCTATGCCTTGATGGGTCGAATCACTCCCACCGCGCCGTCCATCGCCTGCGCTTTGGGTGTGCTTTCCATGATTCTACTCGGCGCCTCGCTCTTCATGGCCTCCAAGCTTCTTGGCCAAAAAATGGGCCAACTTTTCAAGGCATGACCGCCTCGGACGGACCCCGAACAGCTAGGTAGAGGAGGGAAATAAGGGGGCGCGAATCGAATAGAACACGCGTGTCATCTCTCCAAGAGAGGCCTTCCAATTTCCGATCCCGCTAGCGGCAGTCTCAGGCCATGATTTTGCAGTCTAACCTGTTGGGTCCGCTAGACTCACCGGAGGCAGGGCCACCTTGGGCACTTCCACCAAATAGGCAGGATTGCGAAAATCGATTCCAGAAAGTGCCATCACCCGGTGAAAAAAATCCGTATTTTTCATCAACCCCCCGAAATCCTCCTGCCCCGGTCCTCTGGCCATACTCATGGTCCAATCCGAGGTATGAGTCACTCCCGTCCAACCCAATCCCGTATGATTCCCCAATATTTGGCCCAGCACTCCGTAAAAACTTTTTTGCTGATTGCTAAAATCAAAGACCCGCTTCTTTTTAAAGGCGTTTACCAATGACGATGCCTCCTCCCAGGTTAGATTGCATCCGGAGACCTCGCGCACTAATTGAGCAACCGTTCCCGCATTAAATACCCGGTTCTCTTTCTCCTGTTTTTCAATCGTGGTTCGAATCCAGGACGAAGTTCTCTTAAATGATTTTAACCGCTCAAAACAGGCGGGGCTCTCGTTATAGCCGTTACCCATGCCGTTTAGGCCGGGATTGGAATTTCCGTGATCGCTGCTGACCACGACCAGCGTGTCCGGATACAGTTTTTGAAATTCCAAAACTTTTCCAATCGCGTCGTCGAAAGCCAGCTGGTCCCAAAGTAATCCGGCCGCATCGTTGGCATGCGCCGCCATATCCACTCTGGCCGCTTCAATCATCAGGAAAAATGGCTTGCGCTCTCCTGCCAGTATGTCCAGAGCCGACTGGGCCATTTCTGCCAAAGTGGGAACTTCCTTGGTTAATTTTGCATCCCCTTGACAATCCAAAGTGTAGGGCAAGTGGTCCTCATCAAACAGTCCCAAAACCCGACCCTTTTTTGCGTTGAGAAGTTCGTCGCGGTTAGTGACCACTCGATATCCCTTCGCTTCAAACTCAGAAAGAATATTTACCCTATCTTGTCGGCCCTCGGATGTGAAAAATTTTCGCCCTCCACCGAGCAACACCATGGGTCCGTCTTGCAAATACTGTCCGGCAATCACTTCTTCCAAATCCCGTGAGGGTGCCATGGCAAAAAAACCGGCTGGAGTAGCGTGGGTAATCCTCGCCGTACTCACCAATCCGGTATTTCTCCCGTGCTCTTGCAAGATGCGGCAGAGAGCTTTCAGTTCCGTGCCATCGGGGTAAGTATTCAACACGCCATTCATCACCCGACAACCACTGCCCCAAGCACTGGCAGCGGCGGCGGAATCCGTAACTACCGAACTCAGCGAAGCCATGTCGAAAAGTCCATGGGAAGTCTTGGGATCCTCAGCCAGTTGCTGCCAGAAGGTTCCCTGATTTCTCATCATTCTAGAAAGCGCCTCGGCCAGGGGAGGAACCCCGGCGCTCATGCCATCCGACACCAGGAAAACAATGTTGAGCGGCTTTCTTGAAACCGTCTCACCCAACGCAGTAGTTCCAGGCAAGGCTAGGGCCGCTGAAGTCATCGCTCCCAGCTGCAATGCTTTGCGCCGTGTCCATACCGGTGACGTTCTGTTCATGAGAAGTGTAAATATGGACCTGATTCCAGATAATGAAAATCGCTTTCTTGCAACGTTTCCGTGTCGCCACCCATTTTCCCATTCCCATTTTCTTTCCTTTCTCCATAGTCGGCCCGTGTCCCGGCTCTCAGATTATGCTTCTCGTGCCCCCTGACCCGGCATAATTCTGGTCGCCATCATCGACGGAAATTCCTTCATGCCAACAAAATCTGACGCGTTTGCAATATTGCGGGAATAAGTCTCCACCCCATCACCTCTTACTAAAGACCGCCATGGAATTTGATGAAATCGTGAAAGATTATTACCAGCCGCTTTATCGCTTCGCGCTCAGCTTGAGTCGAAGCGCGGATGCGGCTGGGGATCTCACGCAACAAACCTTTTTTCTTTGGGCCAAAAAAGGGCACCAACTACGGGATCTAAATAGGGTAAAATCGTGGCTTTTCACCACGTTATACCGCGAACATCTGGGCTTTCAGAGCAAGTTAATCCGTTTTCCTCATCAGGAAATAGATTCGGTGGAACACGAAATTCAAGATCCCGGACAGCAACAGATCGAAAGGATGGACGCCGGTGTGCTCATGAAACTCGTTCAAGCCCTTGATCCCACTTTTCGGGAACCAATCACCTTATTCTACGTCGAGGATCTTTCTTATCGGGAAATCGCCGAAATTCTTAACGTCCCCATTGGCACCGTTATGTCGCGCCTGTCCCGGGGCAAGACCCTTTTGAAGCAAGCCCTGCTCAGGCAAGATCCGGATCACAGACGTGAAAGGAATATGTCATGACACGGGAAGAGGCAAGAGAGATTTTAGGCGCAAGCCGGCCAAACGGTCAGGACGACTTGGATCCGTTGATTGCCGAGGCTTTGCAGTTCGAGCAGTTGGATCCTGAGCAAAAATCATGGCTCGAAAAGGAACGGGCCTTGGACCGTGCTCTCTTCGCAAAACTCAGCTCTTTTCCCGTTCCGAAAGAATTGAAAGATCAGATTTTGTGCCGCCCCCCAGTTGTACAAGCTCCCTTTAAAAAGGCTTTTTTCTGGTTTTCTATCGCCGCGGTTCTGATGGTCATGTTAGGATTATCCTGGTTTCGTACGTCCCCAGAAGGTCCGCATTCAGTAGCCTTTGAGAATTACCATCGCCAAATTGTCACCTTCGCCTCTGACTTTTGGACTTTGCCTCATCATTCCTCCGACCTAAAAAACATCCAGGTTTGGTTGGCTCAATCAGATTCGCCGGCGAACTTTAAAATACCATCCAAGTTCGATGCCCTGGTCGCCCTCGGCTGCCGCAGTCTTGAGGTAGAAGGGAATAAAGTCAGCCTGATCTGTTTCAGGCTACTTGACGGCAAAAGTGAAGCTCATCTCTTCGTGGTTGACCGTGCCTCCATTGAAAATGTCCCGCCTGAAATGGCCCCGTTTTTCATGAATAAAGCGGGGTGGACCACCGCTTCCTGGTCCGATTCCAAGCACGTTTTCATTCTGGCCTCGCCCGTAGGTTTGGACATGGTCAAAGAGCTTCTCTAAAGTCTTCCGCGAATATCTGAAAACAGCGCAGAGACGCGGCAGCATCGAAAAAGACCTTCCGTCGTACGATCTGTTCGTTTTTTTCGGCCCTCTCTTTTTAATTTAAAAATAACTGGAATAAATTTACTTCGCGGCTCTCTTACTCTGAGAACCAAGACCAAACCCGCTGGGTCTGCTCCTGATTCACAACTCAACCAAAGGAAATACATGACTCGTTCCACTAAAGCTCTCCTCGTCGGCGCCGCCGTCGCAGGTCTCATCTCCGGGGGCACCGTTCGCCTCCAAGCCGCCGCCACGCCCTCGATGGTCGGCCAGTCCTCCATCCAATCCTCCACGATGGGGGAGACAGAAACCGACAAGCACGCTTGCAAAGGTCACAACTCTTGCAAAGGCACAGGCGGTTGCAAATCCGGTAATAACGGTTGCAAAGGCAAAAACGATTGCAAGGGCAAAGGCGGTTGCGCCACCGACGGATCGAAGAAATAAGTTATCTTCATGGCAAACCGGGGTGCTTCGGCGCCCCGGTTTACCTCCTTCTCTATGCCCGCCAATCGTTTTAACGGTCAGACCGACTACGGCATCGGCATTGGCCTCCGCGTCCCGCACTACCGGCATATTCTTGAACAAAAGCCCACGGTGGATTGGTTCGAGATTATTTCCGAAAATTTTATGGTTGATGGAGGGCGTCCCCTCCATGTCCTTGATCAAATTCTTGAACAATACAAGGTCGTCCAACACGGCGTCTCCATGTACTTCGGCTCAGCTGATCCCCTCGATCGCGAGCATCTCAAAAAACTGAAACGCTTGGTCAAACGTACCAAGACTCCCTGGCTCTCCGATCACCTGTGCTGGGGCAGTGTCGACGGTTCTTTCACCCACGATCTTCTGCCCATGCCCTACACCCATGCTGTGGCTAAGCACACCGCGCAAAAAATCAAACAGGCCTCCGATTTTCTTGAAGTTCCCATTTGTGTGGAAAACGTCAGTTCTTACGCCGAGTTTCATGCATCAGAAATGACGGAATGGGAATTTCTCAGTGAAGTCGCGGAAAAAGCTGACTGTGGCATTCTTCTGGACGTTAATAATATCTACGTCTCATCCCAGAATCATTCTTTTAATCCCTACGACTATCTCAATGGCGTTCCCCATGATCGAGTGGGCCAAATTCACATCGCCGGCCATTCCAAATTCAAAAAGTACATTCTGGATACCCACGATCACCCCGTGCTCGATCCTGTCTGGAAGATGTACGATCACGCCATCCGCCGGTGTGGACACACCGCCACCCTTTTAGAATGGGACGACAGAATTCCTTCGTTTGGCGAAGTGCACCACGAAGCTCTCAAAGCCAATGCTTTCCTTGACCAAATCGACTCCAAAATCGCGGCCTAAAAGCAGTTATGGACTGCTCTAACATTACTTCCGTTTGTCAGGCGAACGAAACTTTCTGTCTCCAAACATGAAGACATCTTTTCAGCCTGATCAGATTCGATCGAAAAAGGACCTCAAAGAACTCCAGCGCCTGATGGCCCGGACCGTTATGAGCCCTCTGACCTCCACAGACCGGATGCGCCCGAAAACTTCGGACGGAAAAAGCAACACCAAGTCCGTCAATACGTTTATCAAACCGAACGACCGTCTCACGGCGTTTGAGCGGCTGGAAATTTATAACCGTCAATATTGGTTTCGATTGCAGGAATGTTTCTACGATGATTTCCCAGGGTTGCGCTCGGTTCTGGGAGAAACGCGCTTCCGACGTATTTCTAAAGCCTATCTTGAGAACACGCCCTCCCGCTCTTTTACTCTCCGCAATTTAGGTCAGCGGCTTCCTGCCTGGCTGAAAAAACATCCCACGTTTTTAGGGCCCAATCCGCGACTGGCCCTCGACATGGTTGCTCTGGAATGGGCTCACATCGAGGCGTTCGATCTCGAAGCCAAAAAACCTTTTCCCCTGCAGCAGTTGGAGGGAAAATCTCCTGAACGTATTTACCTCAGGCTGCAACCCTACCTCCAGTTACTAGAACTGGAGTATCCGGTAGATAACCGCCTGCTCCTGGCAAAGTCGGGAGCCGCCGGAGAAAAAGTGGCCAGCAACGCCATCAACGAACCCAAAAAATCCAGAACCAAATTAAAAAGCAACATCGAAACACGTCCTGAGCGGGTCTATTTGGCAGTTCATCGCCTGGACAACACTGTTTTTTACAAAAGGCTAGGACGTGAGGCCTTTCAATTTTTGGTGTCTCTCCAACAGGGAAAAAACTTGGTCCAAGCCACGCTGGCCGCTTTCCGGGGGAGCCGCTGTCCGATCGAAGACCGTCCCGCCTTGATCCAGAAATGTGTGGCTCATGCGGCCACAATGACCTGGTTCTGCGAAAAATAATTTGCATGAATACCTTTATCTCTTCTCTCCATAAAATCTATTCCTTCGGTATTCTGATCCTGTCTTCCCTGCAAAGCCCCTTCCTGCTTGCCGTGCGGCTTTATTGGGGCTGGCAATTTGCCGAAACAGGCTGGGGCAAGCTAATGAACCTGGAAAAAATCACCGGTTATTTCACTTCGCTCAACATTCCTTTCCCCCAATTAAACGCCATCATGGCAGGAAGCACAGAATGCTTCGGTGGAATTCTTCTGGCGATCGGCTTGGCCTCACGCCCTGCCGCCCTCGCTCTGACGTTCACGATGTTGGTAGCTTATCTGACTGCCGATCGGGAGGCCCTCTTTTCCATCTTCTCCGAACCTGGAACTTTTTATAACGCCGATCCTTATACCTTCCTCTTTGCAGCTGTGTTGGTCGTCATCTTTGGCCCCGGCAAAGTTTCCCTTGATGCTCTGATTGCAAAGCTGGTCTTCAAGAAAGATCTTTCCAAAACACCTTCAACTTCAATCTGAAACGGGGTAAGGTAGAAAACTGTTTGGGCGGCAGTTTCCAGCTACGGCATGCGAGCAGCGGATCCAGACACCGTGGCCTCATTTTGGCAATCATCGGGAACCCCTTCCTGATATCCTTGTAAATTTTTTCGCCTGACCTAAAGTGCGCGTGTGAACTCAACTCTGCTAATCGAACGTAAGAAATCTTTCATGTGCTCTATGCGCAACATGAAAGTCTTGTTGGATGATAAAGAAGTAGGGGTCGTGGCCAACGGAAAAACCGAATCTTTTTCTATCCCGCCGGGCCCTCATTTTGTTTCAGTCCAACTAGGATCCGCAACTTGTCGTCCCCTCGATATCAATCCGGCAGAAGGTGATTCGGTCAAACTGTACGCAGCCCTAAAAATGGGTTTGTGGGCAAGCAGTGATTTTGTTCTCACCCGTGAAGACGGAACCGGAGCCAGCAGCGATGCTCCTCCTTCCAAACATCACGGAAAACTTGTCCTAATATTCGGTTGCGTGGGATTGATTATTGGCCTCCTCGGACTGGCCGCAGCGATTCAGGGGTTTGTCGATCTCAAGAAAATGGATCGCGGAGAAATGGACTCTTCCGGCAAAGGCATGACGTTGGCAGGGGCGATTATCGGTGGAATCGGATTTGTGCTTAATTTTGCCGGTTTGATTTTCAAATATTTTGGCCCGGTTTCCTGAGTAAGCATCAGCCCAAAACGTCCAACTACGTGGGCTTAATCCTTGGAGCGATGCGCCAAACCCAAAAGCCTGTACGAAACTCGTTAGAGCAATCCGCCTAACGGCTTAGGCGCTGTTTGGGTCCGCTATCCAGTTGACGGTTTCGTTCATCTATTCAGGCGGGGGCGCCTGAAAGAAAGGGATCCAATTGACTTTGCCCAAAGCCTGTTGCGAATCATTGGCGTTTGCAGGGATCAATTCGGCCTGCCCGACTAATTCCACATGTCCGTCGCAGAAAAGCACGTGGGCGGCCTTCTCACTTGAATCTCTGAGCGTGTAACTTAAACGGACCTCGTCAGGTTTGATCGCCGGGACACCACTCGCGGCATCGGTCAGGAAGATCACTCCGGAAGGATCAGCCAAATCGAAAATTTTATAACTAGGCTCGGCCCATTTGGGCTGGAGCCAACGATTCATGGCATAGGTAAAGAAAGGATCGCCCAGGGCAAGCGCCTTCGCTTCGTCCACGAAAGGGTCCATCCAAATGGAGGCCTTACCCGGACGGGGTCGCTCCGCGAGCACAATTTCGGTATACGGCATTTGAGAGATATAAGGCGGCAGGGCATTATACCAGGCTCGGTCATTGACTGGACCTTCCAACGGCATCCCTACCTCGGGAAGACGACTGCCATTTTCAATCAGGTAAAGGTTGAGGGCGATTCCCCACTGCTGCAGATTATTCGCACTGGCGATCCGCAACGCGTCGCGCTTTTGTTGAAAGTAAAAAGGGGCCGCGCCAAAAATAAGCGCAAGCGTCAACACGACCAAAATAACGATCTCGCGTGTGGAAATTCCCCTTCCCGAATATTTAAGGTGAAACATAGTTCCATCCGTTCGAGAATTTTACGGCTGCCAGATCGGGGTTTTTTTTCGCAAATGTTAAGAAAAATTCATATTCGGACCCCAACCCCACCATCTTGACCAGGGAAGGATCCAAGCCCAATTCGCGTCTGAGCAACTCGGCAAAAAAGCGCGACGTGACTACCTTACGGGATCCCGTTGGATTCTTTTCGAGGCGAGCTAAACCTGCAACCTTGGTCATGCGCTGCGATTGCTCGGCATTGAGTTCCAACTGGAACAGGTTCGTCGTCCAGGGAAGCGCCGCAAAAAGGGTACTCGCGGTCAACTTGCCCCTCGGCAATTCCGCTCGGATCGATTCGGGAGAGTAAACCACCGTATCCACCCCCGGCAGTTCGCTCAAGGCGGCCATGTAACTTTTTAAAACTTGCTCTTCCGAAACCGCAGACCCTACTTCCCCTACCGAACCATCTGCCGTCTTAATCTTTTCGCCAAACCTTTCGATTTTTTTGATGACCGCTTCGTCTGCCGGCGCGGTGTTTTTGGTCAACTCAACCAGTTTGGCACCGCTGACCTTCCAGCCCGCTGCCGTTTTCTCGAAATCCATGCGGGCGACGGTAAAGCCCCGGTTGGCCCGCAAAATATTTTCACTGACAGGCACACTCCAACGGCTGAAGTCGCTCTGCCCCCAGATATCTTTTTGGGAACTTTTGTAAATGCGGTGAGCCAAAATTCCGTTGATCTTCCAGCGACTTAGTTTGGCGAGATACGCATTCGGAGGCTCGGCTCCCAAATCGAATTTCATCCAGTGAAACAAATTTAAGCTGCCCGGTTCTAACGTGTTCAGTTGTTTGGCCAAGGCTTCGTAATCGCGATAAGGGGCCACTACCTCCGTATTGGAACCGAACCACATCGGAAAACGCTGGGGATGTTCCTGCATGGAAGTGTCGCCGTAAAAATTAGCTAACAAATTTATTTTATATTTCCCTTTAGTTAGAGTAATGCCGAACTGGGTTCCGGGAAGAGCAGGCTCGCCCTTATCGTTCATAAAAGGACAGAGCACGGGAGCGTTGATGCTCTTCAAGAGATCCGCAGGAAGATCGGCGTCTAAGTTCCCCAGAAAAATCGCGTCATAACCCAACTCATTAAAGAGGGTAGCCACATTCTGCGATCCCGTGACCTGGCTGGCAAAGGACCCTGTAAAGCTGTCGCCGGAATCCACCAAAATCACCTGGGCACCGGTTTGAGCCGCCTTGGCCCGCACTTCTTTCACATAACCCGCTAAATATTGGTAATGTTGCAGCACGTTGGCTTGGAGATTTAAAGGATAGACATTTCCCACCAGTCGTCCCGTATGCAGGACAATAACCTCGTCCTTCTTTTTTGAAGAACAGCCACTGCACAGCAAACTCAAAGCCAAAATCCATCCCGTATACACGTACCACATCCCACTCATTTCTGCGCAAATTGCGCCAATTTCATGACCGTTTCGTAGCCATTACGACAAACCTTGGGTTGCGGCAAACTCTGCCCACGTAAATATGCTATCCCTGCAACCACAACCAATCTCCAGCTTCGATAAACGGAAAACCTTTACCACGACTGAGCTAAGAGCCATATTGAGGAAGCAATTTTGAATCCACATTTCTTATCATGCTCACGTTTGCCGAAGAAATTATTCTCCTCTCTCTCGACGACAACTCAGGCGCCCTTAAAGAATTGCCCTCACTCTCCCTGCCTTACGCATCAGGCGGTGCCGTTCTGATGGATTTGGCCATGGCCAATCGTATCGATCCAACCTGAAAAATCTTATTTATGAAAAAATTATTTTACGCGGCGTTGTTATACGTTTTTCTTCCCTGCCTCATTTGGGCAGGGCCGAACACGATTACGACACTAACGGTGGGCAACCAGACTTTTTCCGTGTTTACGGTAGATCTTAAAACTCAAAGCCTAGGTCTCTATTGGAAAAACGATGCGGGTAAAATTTACAGCAACTTTAACGATCTTGAAGCCGGGCTTAAAAAACGAGGACTTCGCCTGGACTTCGCTACGAATGCTGGAATTTATGAGGAGGGAGATATTCCTACGGGCTTGTTGATGGTGGGTGACGAAACCATTCTTCCCCTCAACCTAAATCCCGGCCAGGGAAATTTCTTTCTCAAACCCAACGGCGTTTTCCTGGTCAGCCATGGAAAACCCTATGTCATGACCTCGGAAGCATGGTTGCGGTTTAAACATCCCATCGACCTCGCCACTCAATCCGGTCCCATGCTGGTCATTGACGGACACATTCATCCTGCCTTCACCCAAGGCTCCAGCTCCAAATATATCCGCAGTGGTGTGGGCGTTAATACAAAAGGTTTAGTAAGCTTTCTCATTTCAAATCAACCCGTCAACTTTTACGATTTCGCCAAAGTTTTTCAGGAAAATCTTGGTTGCAAAAACGCTCTTTACCTCGACGGCAGTATTTCCAAGTTTTACTCCCCGAATCCACGTCGCGCACCTCGGGCCCGCGAGAATTTCGCCGCATTTTTTGCCGTCACTTCTCCTCTCTGATTCATCATGCGCATCGTCGTCACCGGCCTCCTGGGCCAATTTCCTTTTGGAGGGGTAGTTTGGGATTACGTTCAATATTTGCTGGGCTTTCACGCGCTCGGCCACGATGTCTATTACCTAGAAGATTCGGGCAGCTGGCCCTACGATCCCCTGAACAAAACGGTTTCGGCTGACTGCAGCTACAATGTCGACTTCCTCCAGCGCATGATGACAGGCTTCGGCCTGGGCGACCGCTGGATATACCGCAATGCTGCCGACGGAATTTATTATGGTGCGGGGGAAAAACTTGCCCGAGAACTACTGAAAGATGCCGATTTGCTGCTTAATGTGTCGACCGCCAGTTGGCTCGAAGATTACGACGTCCGCGTGAAGCACCAAATGTTCATCGACGGCGATCCTATGTTCAATCAGATAGGCCTCATCGGGGACAATAATAATTATTCACGGCGTCTGCGCGCCCACGACAGCCACTTTACTTTCGGGCTCAAAATAGGCGACCCCGATTGCCTAGTGCCAGACACGGGCATCGTTTGGAAAAAAACCCTGCAACCGATCGCCTTGGATTGGTGGCCCCTGCAAAGTTCCATCCATGGAGGAGATTATACTACAGTGATGAACTGGGCGAGTTACCAACCTCGGGAATGGGAGGGAAAGCCCTATGGGCAAAAGGATTTGGAGTTTGAAAAATTTATCGATCTCCCCCTTCACACCCCGCAGAAACTCGTCATGGCCATGGGCCAAGGGATTGGCAGTAAGCGGCCCACTCAGCTTTTACGGGAAAAAGGCTGGACCATTCTAGAGCCGGACGAAGTCATTCCAGATCATCACACCTACCGCGATTTCTTGAAGAATTCGAAAGCTGAATGGAGCGTTGCCAAACACGGCTACGTCGCTGCCCGAACGGGCTGGTTCAGCTGCCGCAGCGCCTGTTATCTGGCATTGGGCCGTCCGGTATTAGTGCAGGACACCGGCTGGTCCGACCATTTGCCTAACGGTGAAGGACTACTCCCTTTCAAAACCATGGATGATTGCGTGAAGGGAATTGCACGCATCGATAAAGATTACGCGGCACATCAAAAAGCCGCCCGGGCTTTCGCAGAAAAATATCTCGATGCTAAAATCGTTTGCCACGATCTGCTGGTCCAGGCGAGTTTGGCGTAACAAACAGCCCGTCAATTTTCTCTGCTCCCTAACGAAGCGTCCCAATATTAACACATCTCAAACCCGGCTCGATAATACCACGGCAAAAGGGGGGGACTACTCTCGATGGTAAGGTTCTGTAGCTTGCCACCGAGTTTGAGCTTTTTTGACAAAGGTTTGATACTTTCAAGTTTTTGAATCGATCTTGCAACGGGTTGGAAGAAGGCTTGCAGGGGTCATTCTGCAAGCCTTCGGTGCGCTCAGCCCAGTAGGAAACATCTAACGCACTTGGTTATTATCCCGGCTCTTTATCCGGGATCTGCCGGTTTCCCGGCAGGTCAGACTATCTCTTACCATGCTGTTCTCAGCGTGGCCTGGGCGCTCGTGGGAACATTACCGTCCGGTCGGGACTCGATTCCTAGTCGTTGCACCTTCCGTCCATCCCTGGACGGCTTGGCTCAGGATTCCCAGCGGATGTCTCCCCGCTAAAGGGTTCCCTGAATTCACCCAGTAGGGCCAATCAAGACTCTACATGAAAAAGGCGGTCACCCACAAGTCAACACTCTCTTCGGATTGCTTTTTTAGTGTCGTTCCAATCACCCAAGGATTAAAT
>Ga0136635_10000228_pt1 | contig 14482 bp, 12 predicted proteins | sample AntDrymeUQ852106_2_FD_105495 | JGI IMG/M metagenome (GOLD analysis project Ga0136635, IMG submission 105495) | Polar desert sand microbial communities from Dry Valleys, Antarctica - metaG UQ85 (21.06) | ecosystem: Environmental > Terrestrial > Soil > Desert | place: Antarctica: Dry Valley... | reverse complement strand
GCGCCGACGGTTTTCAAAGATTCCTTGCTACACTTAATTGCGTTCGCGACAGACCGAAATCGCTGACTGGACATCGAAGACACAAGCAAATTGGTCACTCGTTGAATCTCGGGGTGTAGCTCAGCCTGGTAGAGTACTGCGTTCGGGACGCAGGAGTCGGAGGTTCGAATCCTCTCACCCCGACCAGCAACAAGTGTCACTGCTGCCTCGGCCTTCTCCCCTCGCCCGGCCACTCTCACGTTCCCCGCTGCAATTTGGTTGGCGCTCCACCTGGGCTGCGCCGATTGTCTTGCCCGGTTTACGGTAGTTTAGGTTTATAAATCCGCTGCTTATCGGCGGTATCTTTCGCCTTCTCAGCGCGCAGCCGCCAGCTATAACTTGAGGTTCGAACTGCTCGAACTCGATCAGCCCAGCCCGCGCTTTTAAGGACCGGAAACCTGATGTCTACCGTAATGCAAGGTTCTGCGGCCGCCGTTGGAGCTCTTACCGGCCTTGCACGCGCGCTTGTCCAGCAAGGAAAGCTCCGCGCCGATAGGGCAGAGAATTTCGCGCGCAAAGCAACCCAGTCAAACACGCAATTTATTGACGAGCTGGTCGGCTCGGCAGACGTCACGGGGCTTTCGTCGGCGGTGATTGCCAAGTTTGCCGCCGATACCTTTGGACACGCGCTGCTCGATCTGGCGGCCGTTGACATCGAGCAGCTGCCAAAAGACATCATCGACAAGAAGCTGGTTGCATCGCTTCGCGTGCTTGCACTCCGCAAGCGCGGCAACCGGCTGTCCGTAGCGGTGTCGGACCCGACCAACACACACGCGCTCGATCAGATCAAGTTTCAGACCCAGCTTGCGATCGACGTCATCGTCGTTGAGCACGACAAGCTGATGCGGCACGTCGAAGCGCATTCCCAAAGCGTGGCGCAAACGCTTGAAACGATGACCGGGTCCGACGACGTTGATTTCGGCGATCTCACCGACATGGCCGATGCGCCTGGCGAGGATCTGGCCGCTAACGCCGAAGTCGACGACGCGCCAGTGGTGAAATTTCTTCAAAAACTATTGCTCGACGCGATTGGCGAAGGCGCTTCGGATCTGCACTTCGAGCCGTACGAAAAGTTTTATCGCGTTCGTTTTCGTCTCGACGGCCAGATGCGCGAGGTTGCGCAGCCCCCACTAGCGGTAAAGGAGCGGCTTTCAACCCGCATCAAAGTTCTTTCTAGGCTGGACATTGCGGAAAAGCGTGTTCCGCAGGACGGCCGCATGAAAATCGCGCTGTCCGCCACCAGGGCGATCGATTTTCGCGTCAGCACATTGCCCACGCTGTTCGGCGAAAAGATCGTGATGCGCATTCTGGACGCCTCGCAAGCCAAGCTCGGAATCGAAGCGCTGGGCTACGAGCCGGATCAGAAGCAGATTCTGCTCGACGCCGTGCAGCGCCCGTACGGGATGGTGCTGGTTACGGGCCCGACCGGTTCTGGAAAAACGGTGTCGCTGTACACGTGTCTGAATATTCTCAATAAGCCCGATATCAATATTTCAACGGCTGAGGATCCTGCCGAGATTCAATTGGCGGGGATCAACCAGGTCAACGTCAACGAAAAAGCCGGGCTTACATTCGCCAACTCGCTGCGCGCCTTTTTGCGTCAGGATCCGGATGTGATCATGGTCGGCGAGATTCGCGACCTTGAAACCGCAGACATTGCAATCAAGGCCGCGCAGACCGGTCACATGGTTCTCTCGACGTTACATACCAATGATGCGCCGGGCACGCTGGTACGCCTTGCAAACATGGGCGTGGCACCGTTCAATATTGCATCGAGCATTATCCTGATCACGGCCCAGCGGCTGGCGCGCAAGCTCTGCGCGTGCAAGCAGCCCTTCGAGCTACCCAAGGATGCGTTCATTGGTGCGGGTTTCGATGCGGCCGACCTTGAGGGCGGCTGGATCCCCTACAAGCCGGTCGGCTGCGAGCGGTGCAAAGGCAGCGGTTACAAGGGTCGTCTCGGCATTTATCAGGTCATGCCGATTAGCGAGGTCATGCAAGATATGATTTTGAAGAATTCAAGTGCGATGGACATCGGACGCGAAGCCAAGAAAAACGGCGTGCGCGACCTGCGCCAGTCGGGTTTGATCAAAGTCAAGCAGGGCATCACTTCTCTGGAAGAAGTGCTGGGTTGCACCAACGTCTAAGACATGAAGCGGAGTAATTGATGGCTACCGGAACACTTGCCAAGGCACGCCCCACTGCAGCAGTACGTGAGTCGATGTTCCATTGGGAGGGACGCGACAAGAATGGGCGTGTCGTGAAGGGTGACATGCGTGCGGGCGGTGAGTCCGTAGTTGCGGCATCGCTGCGGCGTCGCGGCATCATGTCGACGAAAATCAAGAAACAGAACTTCTCGCGCGGCAAGAAAATCACGCACAAGGACCTGGCGCTGTTCACACGACAGCTGTCTACGATGCTCAAGGCCGGTGTGCCCCTGATGCAGTCGTTCGATATCGTCGGCAAAGGACACTCGAACCCGTCGATGGCCCGCCTGATGAACGATATTCGCTCAGACGTCGAGACCGGTACCAGTCTGAATCAGGCGTTCCGGAAATATCCGCTGTACTTCGATCCACTGTTCTGCAACCTGGTCGCTGCCGGTGAACAGGCGGGTATTTTGGAAACGCTGCTTGATCGCCTTGCCACGTATCAGGAAAAGACGATCGCGCTGAAGGGCAAGATCAAAAAGGCGATGTTCTATCCGATCATGATCATCTTGGTGGCCGTGTTGATCACCGCGATCATCATGATTTTCGTGATCCCGTCCTTTAAGAGTGTGTTCACGAGTTTCGGCGCCGACCTTCCAGCACCGACGTTGATGGTTATCGCGATGTCGGACTTCATGGTGTCCTATTGGTACGTTGTCCTGGGAATCACCTTCGGTACCGTTTATTTCATGCTGCAGGCATGGCGGCGATCCCCGAAAGTAAAAGCCCTGGTCGACCGGTCGCTGCTCAAGCTTCCTGTACTAGGCGAAATGCTGCAAAAGGCATCGATTGCGCGCTGGAGCAGAACGCTTGCTACAACATTTGCAGCCGGCGTGCCGCTGGTCGAGGCGCTTGACTCCGTGGGCCCGGCAGCCGGCAACTGGGTTTACAAGGAAGCGACGAGGCAAGTGCAGAACGAGGTGAACATCGGCACCAGTCTGGCTCAGTCGATGCAGAACACAGGTGTGTTTCCGAACATGGCGATCCAGATGACGTCGATTGGCGAGGAGTCCGGCTCGCTTGATTCGATGCTTTCCAAAGTTGCCGACTACTACGAACGTGAGGTCGACGAGACCGTCGATGCGCTCGCAAGCTTGCTCGAGCCGATGATCATGGTGATCCTGGGCGTGATCGTCGGTGGCATCGTGATCGCGATTTATCTGCCGATCTTCAAACTCGGTCAGGTTGTTTAGTCAGGGGCGCCGGCGTCGCTGAGCGACGCCGGCAACTAATTGGTCGAAGGTCCCGTTCTCGTCGCCGTTGTCGCCGTCTTCAGCCTGGCGATCGGCTCGTTCCTGAATGTCCTGATCCATCGTCTGCCACGCATGATGGATGCCGACTGGCGCGCGCAATGTGCCGAGCTCAGCGTAGGCGCGGTTGCCGCCAGCGGTCCCTACAACCTATTGGCGCCGTCGTCACACTGCCCGCAGTGCAACGCTCCGTTGCGCGTCACCGAAAACATTCCCATCGTGTCCTGGCTCGTGTTGCGCGGCAAATGCGCGCACTGCGCTGCACCCATTTCGGCGCGCTACCCGATCGTCGAAGCGCTGACAGCGGTACTGTCGGCCATCGTCGCGTGGAAGTTCGGCCTGACGTGGCAGATGGGATTGGTGCTTATCTTCACGTGGACTTTGATCGCTTTGACGTTCATCGACGCCGACACGACGCTGCTGCCCGATGATCTGACGCTGCCGCTGCTGTGGCTCGGCCTGCTTGCGAGCACGTTTGGTTTTTCCGTGCCACTGAAGGATGCCGTGATCGGTGCCGCAGCGGGCTACCTTGCACTCTGGTCCATTTACTGGCTTTTCAAGCTCACCACCGGCAAGGAAGGCATGGGCTATGGCGACTTCAAACTACTCGCCGCGCTCGGTGCATGGATGGGATGGAAGGCGTTGTTGCCGATCGTTCTGCTGTCGTCGCTGGTAGGTGCAGTTGTGGGCATCGCGCTGATTGCACTTGCACGACGCGGACGCGAAATCCCGATTCCCTTCGGCCCGTACCTGGCTGCCGCCGGCATGATCGTGATGCTGACTGGCGACCAACTGATCCGCTGGATTGTTCCGCTTTGATGTCTTCTGCTTTCAGCGTCGGCCTGACGGGAGGCGTTGGTAGCGGAAAAAGCACGATCGCCGCGATGCTGGCCGCATGCGGCGCGGGCATCGTCGATGCCGATGCGATATCGCACGAACTGACGCAGGCAGGCGGTGCGGCAATTCCGGCAATGCGCGCAACGTTTGGTGATCAGGCGATTGCCGCAGACGGTTCACTTGATCGAACCCACATGCGAAGCCGTGCGTTCTCTGATCCTGCGGTGCGGCTCGAGCTCGAATCGTTGCTGCATCCGCTGATACGTACCGAAATGGGCAAGCGTGCCTTTGAAACAACGACGGCGGGCTGGCCCTACGTGGTCTTCGTGATCCCATTGCTGGTCGAAAGTGGGAGCAAGATCGACGCGATGCGACGTGTGCTGCTTATCGACTGCAGTAAAGCCACGCAGCTTGCACGCGTACGCGCTCGACCCGCAATGAGTGAAACCATGGCACGCGACATCATTGGCGCCCAGGCAACTCGTCAGCAACGCCTGGCCGTCGCTGATGATGTGCTTATGAACGAGGCACCGTTGACCGAGATCCGACCGCGGGTGGAGCTTCTGCATCAAACTTACCTGGAGTGTGCAAGATCGACGTACGCGGCCACCTGAAACGCTGTGATATCTTCGACCATCCCTTGAGTCTCCAGTGAGATGTCGACCGACGGTAAGGTCCTTTACGAGTATCCGTTCAGCGAGCGTGTCCGGACTTTGCTGCGTCTTGAAGATCTATTCGACAAGCTGCTGTATTTCTGCGGCCAGCAGCATCCATATTGCCATCACACAGCGTTGATAACGCTGTTCGAAATTCTTGAAGTCACATCCCGCGCGGATCTGAAATCTGACCTGTTGCAGGAACTCGAGCGCCATAGGCAATCGCTGCACGCGTTGCGCAACAACCCGCAGGTTTCAGAGAGCGCGTTGGTCGGCGTCCTTTCGGAAATCGAACAGGCCCAGCAGAAGCTCAACGCGACAACGGGCAAGGCCGGACAGCATGTGCGGGACAACGAGTGGTTGATGAGCATCCGAAGCCGCGCAATCATTCCGGGCGGCACGTGCGAGTTTGATTTGCCTTCGTACCACGCATGGCTCACGCGCGATGTCGACACCCGAACCCACGACCTTCAAAGCTGGGTGCAGCCGATGATGCAGTTTCATTCGGCACTGGCGATTGTGCTGAAGCTGTTGCGGGAAACCGCGCATCGCAGCAAGCAAGTTGCCGCTGTTGGTGCGTTTCAGCAAATGCTGCAAGGGCGTACGTACGCGCTTCTGCAGGTTCTGGTCGATGGTGCGCTCAACGCCACGCCTGAGATCAGTGCAAACAAATACATGCTGTGGATTCGGTTCACCACGCAGGATCGTGAGCCCAAGCCGCGATCGGTCGATCGCGATATACCGTTCGACCTTGCCCTGTGCGCGTTTTGAGTCTTCATGGCGGCGGTGGCGTGTCCGACGTGCGGCACCCAGGTTGAGTGGACCGCCGCCGCCAGATTCCGCCCGTTTTGTTCTGAGCGCTGCAAGATGATTGATCTTGGCGCGTGGGCGTCCGACAGCTATTCGATCGCCTCGGCTGATGAAGCCACCTCCGACAGCGACGACGCCGAATCGAACCGCACGCCCGCCCCGCCAAACTCCTGATCGCTGCGCCAGAGTTCGGAAAGCGCCGCGATGCCATGCGCACCGAGGCGCGTCGCAGAGCGCAAATCAAGCCAGCGCATTCCACCAAGCGCGTACACCGGCACCGGACTATCGGCAATCAGCGTCTCAAACGTGCTCCATCCAAGTGCCGGGCGCCCTGGATGGCTCGGCGTCGGCATGACGGGCCCCACCACCACACAATCAACGCCCAACGCTGCCGCCTGCTGCACCTCGGCACGCGAGTGAGCTGATGCGGCGACCCATGAAACCTTCGGCCGATCTGACATTGCGGCGGCATCGGCTGCGGTCAGGTGCACACCGTCTGCCCGGTCCCAAAGCTTTCGGTCATGGCGGCTGTTGACCAACAGCAGTGCGCCGGCCGCGCGCACGCGTTCAGCTACGCGCGGAAATACGGTGGCCACCGAGCCGGCATCCAAAGCCGGTTCCCGAAATTGCAGAAGCCTTAATCCGCGCTCAAGAGCCACGTCGAGGCGCTGCAGAAATAATTCCGCACCCAATGCACCGATTGCGCTAATTGCATATACCGGCGGCAGTCCCATCCAGCGAAGTACCGGCACCGTAGCCGGCAGCAAGGGGCCTGTCGGAAAACGATCTCGCCCGAAAAATCCAAACTGCTGCTGTTCGCGCGCTCGAAGTTCGCCACGCCACGAAAACACTCGCAGAAAATGAAGTCGCACCAGGGCGTGCGAGTAATCGTGGACGCGCACAAGCCAGGGACAGGGCGCATCAACATCGATCGACAACTCTTCATGGAGTTCGCGAGCCAGCGCGCCGGTGATCGACTCGCCAGGCTCGACCTTGCCGCCCGGAAACTCCCAGTAGCCCGCGTAGGGCTTGCCTGCCGGGCGGCTTGCCAGCAACACATTTCCGTCAGCGCGAATCAGCACTCCAGCCGCAACGTCGATCGCGTTGCGCACGGAACTCATCGCGCCAGACTCATCGCACCGCGCCACCGCCGTTGGCAAGCCTCCGCTGTCCAGCCCAGTGGCGCGCGAACTGCAACGCTACCCTGCCCGAGCGCGAGCCACGTTGCAGCGCAAACTGCAACGCTTCGGCACGCGCCTCTGCAATTTCTTCCTCCCGCAAACCGAATCGGGCGAGCCAGTGACTCGCAATATCCAAATAGTCGTCCTGGCGAAAAGGATAGAAAGAGAGCCAGAGGCCAAAACGCTCGGACAGTGACACGCGCTCCTCGACCGCCTCGGTCGGATGAATTTCGCCATCGTCGTCGTAGCGGGTACCCAGGTTGTCCCGCATTAATTCGGGCATCAGATGTCGCCGATTTGAAGACGCGTAGACAAGCACGTTTTCCGCTGCACCCGCGATAGAACCGTCGAGCGCCGCCTTTAATTCCTTGTATCCGACTTCGCTCGTACCAAATGACAGATCGTCGCAGAACACGATGAAACGCTCGCTGCGAGCGGCCACCCTATCAACGATGTCGGCCACATCAATCAGATCTCGCTTGTCGACTTCGATCAGCCGCAGCCCCTCCCCGGCAAATGCATGCAGGCAGGCTCGTATCAGCGACGATTTCCCGGTGCCGCGCGCGCCGGTTAGCAGCACGTTGTTGGCCGGCAGCCCTCTCACAAATCGCTCGGTGTTGCCGCGAATCTGTTCCTTCTGCAGGTCGACGTGCTTGAGATCGTCGAACGCAATCAGGGCCGGATGCATAACTGCCTGCAACTCGCCCTGCTCGATGCCAAGCAGGCGCCGCTTTCGCCAGCGGAACGCGATTGACGCAAAGTCGGTCGGTGCGATTGCGGGCAGCCGCGCCTCAAGGCGCTCGAGCACTGCGGCAAGACGCTGTAACTCAGAGGCCGGCGGCGGCTCACGCATCACGATCGATAGTCGGCGTTGATGGACACGTAATCGTGCGACAAGTCAGTAGTCCATACCGACGCTACGGCGTTGCCTCGACCCAATTCCAAACGCACGACAATTTCAGTTTTCTTCATTACACGTTGACCGTCATCTTCCTGGTAGTTCGGATCCCGACCGCCATCGCGCACGACAAGGACATCGTCGAGATGCATTTGCACCTTTGCGGGATCGAGGTCGTCAATGCCTGCGTAGCCAACCGCGGCAAGAATCCTCCCGAGGTTCGGATCGGATGCAAAAAACGCTGTCTTCACCAGCGGTGAGTGCGCCACGGCATAGGCAACCTGTCGGGCTTCTTTTTCACTTGCAGCCTGTTCGATCCGCACTTCGATGAACTTGGTTGCGCCCTCGCCATCGCGCACGATCGCCTGCGCCAGTTCGAGTGCAACCTGATTCAGCACCGCAGAGAAAGTTTTCAACCAACTCTTGCTCGCTTGGTCGTTCCGGCGCTCCCTAACGCCCTGCGCGCGCGCCTTCCCTGTGGCTATCACGACAAAGGAATCGTTGGTCGATGTATCGCCATCGATCGTGATTCGATTGAAGGAAAAATCGCACGCGTCCTGCGTCATCTGCTGAAGCAGGTCGGGCGCGACCTCGGCGTCGGTGGCAATAAATCCGAGCATCGTTGCCATGTCCGGCCGAATCATGCCGGCACCCTTTGCAATCCCAGTGAGAGTGACAAGCGTTCCGCCGATGTCGACACGACGCGAGACCGCTTTGGCAACCGTGTCCGTCGTCATGATCGTTTCGGCTGCCTGTAACCAATGAGTTGGATCCAGTCGCCCGATCGCGTGCGGCAACCCCGCGATCAGGCGGTCGGTGGCCAGAGGTTCCATGATCACGCCGGTTGAAAACGGCAGAACCTGATTTACGCCGCAGCCAATCAATTGCGCCAACGCGCTGCAACTCTCGCGCGCGGCCGCAAGTCCGGTCACGCCCGTGCCTGCATTTGCATTCCCGGTGTTGACCAGCAACGCACGTACCTCGGCACGTGACGCCAGAACCTCGCGGCAGACGATCACAGGTGCGGCAGCGAACCGGTTCTGCGTAAACACGCCGGCGACACTTGCGCCGCCGGCAATCCGCACGACGAGCAGATCCTTACGGCCAGGTTTGCGAATTCCCGCTTCGGCCCAACCCAGATCGACCCCATCAACCGGCAGCAGCGCGGCCGCTTGCGGTCTTGGAAGATTGACGGCCATTGGCAAAGATCAGTTCGAAAGTTCAGGCGAACGCAATGCTCGCGCCGCTCTCACAACCCGACATCTAGGCCAGCTTTCCGTGACACTGCTTATATTTCTTTCCCGACCCGCACGGGCACGGATCGTTGCGACCGATCTTCTCGCCAACGCGCCGAACTTGCTGAACCTCGGGTTGAGCAACGTCGCCGCCGTCACGCACAGCGACCTCATCTGCAAGCGGTCCATCCGACACTCCAAGTCCGAATTCGGAATGCTGCGCACGCGCCTGCTCAACTCTGCGCTCGCTCTCAGCTTCAATCTGCTGCTCGGCGGCCTGGATCTCTTCCTGACTTTGAACACGTACGTTCATCAAAACACGCACAACGTCTGCGCGCACGCGGTCGAGCAACGAGCCGAACAACTCAAAAGCCTCGCGCTTGTACTCCTGCTTCGGTTGCTTCTGCGCATACCCGCGCAGGTGAATGCCCTGCCGCAAAGCGTCGAGCGCGGTCAGATGCTCACGCCAGGACTGGTCGAGTGACTGCAGCATGATCGACCGCTCAAATCCGGAAAACGCGTCGCGTCCCACAACCGCAACCTTGGCGTCATAGGACTCGTCGGCCACTTTCAGCACTCTGGAAAGAAGGTCTTCATCGGTCAACGAATCATTGGATTCAAGCGAGCTCTTCAGCGGCACATTGAGCTGCCAGTCATTAGTGAGCGCGGCTTCCAGCCCCTCAATGTCCCATTGCTCCTCAACCGACTCAGCCGGAATATGTTCCCGGAACATGTCAGTGAAATACCCGGTGCGCAGGTTGGTCACCATCTCGCCGGTGTCATCAGTTTCAAGGATGTCGTTGCGCAACCGATAAATCTCGCGCCGCTGGTCATTAGACACGTCGTCGTATTCAAGCAGCTGCTTGCGAATATCGAAATTGCGTGCCTCGACTTTGCGCTGCGCACTCTCGATAGAGCGCGTCACCATGCCCGCCTCAATAGCCTCGCCCTCCGGCAGCTTCAGTCGATCCATGATCGCCTTCATGCGATCACCGGCAAAAATGCGCAGCAGTGAATCTTCCATCGAGAGATAAAACCGCGATGCACCTGGATCCCCCTGGCGGCCCGACCGGCCGCGCAGCTGGTTGTCGATGCGGCGTGACTCGTGGCGCTCGGACCCGATGATTTTGAGGCCACCTGCGCCGACGACGCGATCATGCAGTGACTGCCATTCGTCCCGCAGCTTCGCTATCTTGGGGGCCTTGGCCGCTTCATCCAGCGCAGCATCGGCTTCGACAAACTGCACCTGCTTCTCTACGTTGCCGCCCAGCACGATGTCAGTACCGCGGCCCGCCATGTTCGTTGCTATCGTGATCACATGCGGGCTGCCCGCCTGCGCGATGATTTCGGCTTCCATGGCATGCTGTTTGGCGTTCAGCACTTGATGCTTCAGCCCTTGTTCTTTCAGCAGATTCGAGAGCAACTCTGAATTTTCGATGGACGTTGTGCCCACCAGCACCGGCTGCCCACGCTCGGCGCAGTCCTTGATGTCCTCGATGATCGCAACGTATTTTTCCTTCAGCGTGCGATAGACCTTGTCCTGCGAATCAACGCGAATCATCGGACGATGTGTGGGTATCACCACCGTCTCTAGCCGGTAAATTTCCTGGAACTCATACGCTTCCGTATCCGCGGTGCCCGTCATGCCGGCAAGCTTTCCGTACATGCGGAAATAATTCTGAAAGGTGATAGAAGCGTAGGTCTGGTTCTCGGCCTGGATCTGCACACCTTCCTTGGCTTCAACCGCCTGGTGCAGTCCTTCTGACCAGCGCCTCCCAACCATCAAGCGGCCGGTGAACTCGTCGACAATGACTACTTCGCCGTTCTGGACCACGTACTGCTGATCGCGGTGAAACAGCGAATGCGCACGCAGTGCAGCGCTCAAATGGTGCATCAAAATAATGTTGCCGGGCGAGTACAGGCTCTCGCCCTCGGCGAGCAATCCCATGCCGGTCAAGATTTCTTCCGCGCGCTCGTGTCCGCTTTCCGAGATGTGTACCTGATGCGCCTTCTCGTCGACCCAGTAATCGCCCTCACCTTTCTCATCGGCTTGACGAGTTAGCTGCTTCGGAACTTCGTTGATGCGAATGTACGTCTCTGTGTGATCCTCGGCGGGACCGGAGATGATCAACGGCGTGCGCGCTTCGTCGATCAGAATTGAATCCACCTCGTCGACGATGGCATACGAAAGTCCGCGCTGACGGCGATCCGCGGCGGCGTATTCCATGTTGTCGCGCAGGTAATCGAAACCAAACTCGTTGTTGGTGCCATAGGCAATGTCAGCCGCGTACGCAACACGCTTTTCCTCGGTCGCCTGCTGCGAAAGAATGACGCCAACTGTCAGGCCCAGGTACCGATAAACCTTGCCCATCCAGTCGGCATCACGTGCTGCCAGGTAGTCGTTGACTGTGACGATGTGCACGCCCTTGCCACTCAGCGCGTTCAGGTACGCAGGCAGGGTCGCTGCCAGCGTCTTGCCTTCACCCGTTCGCATCTCGGCAATCTTGCCGGCATGCAGGACCATGCCACCCACGAGCTGCATGTCAAAGTGACGCATTCCGAGAGTGCGTTTGGCTGCTTCGCGCACGACGGCAAACGCTTCAGGCAATAGATCGTCTAGCGTTTCACCTTTGGCGAGCCGGGCGCGAAATTCGCCCGTCTTTGCTTTCAGCTCATCGTCGGAAAGCGCCGCGATCTTGGGCTCCAGCGCATTGATGCGCTCGACGTTGCGGTCATAAGTCTTCAGCAGCCGCTCGTTGCGGCTGCCAAAAACCTTGGTCAATAGTCCTGACATCATGGGGAGTGAACTCGCTCGCGTTTCATCGTCGCCGTAATCCACCCGCGGACCGCGGGCTGCGACGTGCGTCGGCAAAGACGAAAATTATGTCATAGGGCGTCGCAGGCGATCAGGGTGCGGCGGTCTTGTGCTGTGTCGCGCAGGCGGACCCGATCGCGTGCCCTTGGCACCGGCCGGAATGCGGGAAAGTTACCGCAGCGCGCAGTACAAAATCCCGCGGACCCGCTTGCGAAGTGCTACTTAATTGCGGGCAGAATGTGCTGCTGCAAGGGACCGGGTGTCGACGCGCGGCGATCCGGCTGCATGCTGTTGCAGCGGACTTTCCTTGGCGAACAGGAACTTGGCCGGGTTTTGCGCCACGCCCCTGTGGTGGACTTCAAAGTGAAGATGTGGCCCGGTAGAACGCCCGGTGCTGCCGACTTCGGCCAGTGTCTGGTGACGTTTGACGATATCTCCCACAGCCACTTTCAAGCGACTCGCGTGCGCGTAACGAGTCATCAGCGCATTGCCGTGATCGACTTCGACGACATTACCCCAGACCGGGTGGTATTCGGCCATGACGACCACGCCGCCTGCCGCGGCATGGATCGGCGTACCGGTTGGCGCCGCGAAATCGATGCCCGAGTGGTGCGACGTTTCGCCCGAAAACGGATCCGAACGCCATCCGAATCCCGAGCCGATGAAACCGTCGGCCACGGGCTTGCTGTTCGGTAGCAGTTGCTGCCTCACCTGCTGAGCCAGCATTTCGGCCTCGATGACGCTCAAATAATCAGCGCGCTGCTCGACACCCTGCGAAAGCTGATTCAATTCGTGGCCGACATCGCGCAATGTCATTGTTTCGCCCTTGCCGATTGCTCCCCCACGGCCCGGCATCTGAGCAAAACGGAATTCCTCGGGCCGAATGCCGGCGGCCTTGGAAACCCTCTCGCCGACCGCGTCCAGGCGCCAGAGCTGCGCCTGAACCTCACCAAGCTTTCGCGCAAGCGCTGCAACACTGTCACGCTCACGCTGGTCATTTCGCTCTGTTTCATCGCGCGAAACGAACGAGACTACGTCGGACAGGAAGGGAATACGGAATATCGTGGCAGCGCGCACCGCCAGAAACGAGAGCGTGCCGGAGAGCAGCAAAATGGCCAGACTAAGTGTCATCAGGGCGACGAGTGCATGACGCCGCGTGATACTTAATGTGACGGCGCGGGCCAGCCGCTTATCAACCACTATGATCTGCATTAACGCTCTCCACGGGTACTGCTCGCAGCTCCACTCATGTTGCCTGCCCCGCGCCTCATCGCTGCCGCGTTGCGTGACTCCCCTGAAGCTGCTTCGCTGCTTGCGCGCTGGGAAGCTACCCAGCGTGCGGCCCAAACCATTGCCAAAGAATGCCGTGCGATTGCGGGCTTCGATCCTCTGATAACCGGCGCTTGTGAGTTGCGCGGCGAAACTTTATGGCTGAACCTTCCTTCGCCTTCGCACTCGGCCAAACTGCGCCAGGCAACGCCGCGCTTGTTATCGAATCTTGCGGCTGATGGGATAAGAGTCTACGAGATCAAGACGCGAGTACAACCCGCCGTCACGTCTTACCCTGGAGACGGGACGGTCACGCTGTCGCGGGACTCAAGTCACGGGATTGCCTGGCCGGCAAACGGCGAGCGGGCAGCGGCAGCAGTGGCCACATTGGCTGGCGCGATTGCGGAATCACCTCTGAAACGGGCGGCGCAGAAACTTGCTGCGACGCTGAGCCGGCGGCACAAAGACACCGCTCAAGCGGAGGCAGACTGAAGCCCTAGGCGACCTCGGTCTGGAACCGAAACGCGGCGGGCGCCTGTTCGGGGTCGGCGTAGGTAACCAGTTCGTAGGCAGCAGACTCGGCGACTAACGCTCGCAACAACTTGTTGTTAATGGCGTGTCCCGATTTATGCGCGCTGTAAGAGCCGATCAGCGGGTAACCGAGCACCGCCAGATCGCCGATCGCATCGAGCATTTTGTGCTTGGCGATCTCGTCGCCTGCTCGCAATCCATCCGAATTGAGCACCCGGAATTCGTCCATCACAATCGCGTTCTCGAAGCTGCCTCCGATCGCCAGCCCGGCTTTGCGAAGCGTTTCGACGTCGTTGACGAAGCCGAACGTGCGCGCTCGGGACACCTGCTTGATGTAGGAGTCATGTGCGAAGTCGACTTCCACCATTTGCTCGGTCGCATCGATCGCCGGATGGTTAAACGCAATGGAAAATTTGAGCTTGAAGCCAAAATAGGGCTCGAGCCGGGCCCAGGCGTCGCCATCGCGAAATTCGACCGGTTTTATGATCCTTGCGAATCGCTTAGGCGCATTGAGTTCGCTGATCCCGGCCGCCTGGATCAGGAACACGAAGCTCGCAGCACTGCCATCCATGATCGGAATCTCGGGCGCATCGACATCGACGTAGCAATTGTCGATGCCGAGCCCCGCGAGTGCGCTCATCAGATGCTCGATCGTCGCCACGCGCACGTCACCGTGCCCGATGGTGGTCGCCATGCGTGTGTCGACCACCGCTTCCGGCGTGAGCCGAATGTCGACCGGAGGGTCGACATC
>Ga0136635_10000227_pt1 | contig 14495 bp, 12 predicted proteins | sample AntDrymeUQ852106_2_FD_105495 | JGI IMG/M metagenome (GOLD analysis project Ga0136635, IMG submission 105495) | Polar desert sand microbial communities from Dry Valleys, Antarctica - metaG UQ85 (21.06) | ecosystem: Environmental > Terrestrial > Soil > Desert | place: Antarctica: Dry Valley... | reverse complement strand
CCCGAGGACGGTGAGGAGCGCGAGGAGGCGAAGCCTGCGGATCCGGCGACGCCGACGCGCCGGTCGGTTCTTGCTGAACGGCCGCAAGCAGCTGATTCTAGCTCGTGTTGGCGTTTACGAAGCCGCGACGACGGCCAGCACGTCGTCCGCGTAACGCTCGAGCTTCGTCGGGCCGAAGCCCTTCACCGCGGCAAGATCGAGCTCCGAGGTCGGCTTCGCGGTGGCGATCTCCCGCAGGGTTGCGTCGTGCAGGACGACGTAGGCGGGTACCTCGTCGACCCGAGCGCGCTCGAGCCGCCACGCGCGCAGCCGCTCGAACAGGCCCTCGTCGGCGGGTCCGGCGGCCGCTGCTGCGCCGCCGATCCTCGGCAGCTCTGCTCCCGGCACTGCCCGCAACAGCCGGAAGCCGTCGTCGCTCTCGAACGCCTCGAGCGCGCCGGCGACCTCGAGCAACTGGATCCAGCGCTTGACCTCGGCCTGGGTGGCGGACGCGAGCAGGCCGAACCGGGGGGAGCGCTGAGCGGAGCGGGGCGCGCTCATCGACCCGCGCAGCATCGCCGCGAGGCCCGTCCGCCCGAGCGGCCAGCGCAACTCGAGCACCGCGGCGTGGATCGCACCCGCGACGTCGTCCGGAAGCGGGGCCGTCGTGGCCGGCTCCGGCGCCACCGCAGCGAGGGGAGAGCAGACGTCGCACATGCCGCAGTCCTCGAGCAGCGTCTCGCCAAAGTGCTCAGCGACCTGCCGGTGCCGGCAGGCCTTCGACTCGGCGAAGTGGACGAGCCTGTCGGCCCGCGCGAGCGCCTCCCGCTCGTAGCGCGCGAGCAGCGAGTCGATCCGCGCCGCGGCGTCGGCTGGCGGGTCCGGTACCTCGATCTGCATCGCCCGCCCAGAGTCGAAGCCGCGCCGGACGAGCCCGACCTGCTCCAGCATGCCCACGAGCACGCGAGGATCCGGATCTCCGCCCAGTTCCTCGGGCGCGACCTCGCCGCGGCCGCGGAGGCGCGCATAGACCGAGCGTAGGTCGTCCACGGTCGGGATGTCGGACCGTGCGAACCGGCGGAGCTGCTGGGAGTCGGCGCGGCTTGCGAGCAGGAGCGTGTCGGAGGCGCGGCCGTCCCGGCCGGCCCGGCCGACCATCTGGACGTAGCTCTCGAGTGACTCCGGGTAGTTGTAGAGCGCGACGAGGCGGATGTCGGGCTTGTCGATCCCCATCCCGAACGCCGTCGTCGCGACGACGGTCTGGACGCGACCCTCGATGAACGCCTCCTGCGCCGCCGAGCGCTCCTCCGGCTCGAGCCCCGCGTGGTAGTGGACGGCGGCGAGATCGTGGACGCGTAACGTGCGCGCGAGCGATTCGCAGCTGCGGCGGGAGCGCGCGTAGACGATCGCCGAGGCGCCGCGCAGCTCGTGCAGGCGGCGCACCAGCGTCCGGAGTCGAGCCTCCTCGCCGTCGACGACCTCGACGTCGTAGCGCAGGTTCGGCCGCACGACGCTCGTCCGCACGATCTCCGGCTCGCGGCCGAGCGCCGTGGCGATCTCCCGCTCGGTGTCGGGAGTGGCGGTCGCCGTCATTCCGAGGATCGCCGGCTTTCCGAGCGCGTCGAGCGCGCGCCGGATGAAGAGGTAATCAGGCCTGAAGTCGTGGCCCCACATGCTCACGCAGTGGACCTCGTCGATCACGACGAGCCCGACGTCGATCCCCGCGATCGCCTCGAGGAAGCTTCGTTGCCGCAAGCGCTCCGGCGCGACGTAGAGCATCCGGTAGCGCCCTTCCGAGACTCCGCGCAGCCGCGCCGCCGCCTCGTCCGGACTGAGCGAGGAGTTGATCAGCGTCGACTGCGCCGCCACCTCGGGCGGGAGCTTGTCCACCTGGTCTTTCATCAGCGCGATCAGCGGGCTGAGGACGAGCGTCGGCGTCGGCCGCAGCATCGCGGCGAGCTGATAGGTGAGCGACTTGCCGGAGCCGGTCGGCATCAGCGCGAGCGTGTCGCGACCGTCCACCGCGGCGCGGACAACCTGCTCCTGGCCCGGGCGGAAGTCCTCGAATCCGAACAGCCTTGTAAGTGCGGGCTTCAGCTCGCTCATCCGAACGAGTGTATGGACGCGATCGGAACGCAACAGTGTCCGAAGCGCAACGAGAGTGTGGAGAGGCCGCGCCGGTGAGTCGGCGCGGCCTCTCGGATCGAGCTACGCCGCGATCAGCGGCTTGACCGCGTCGAGCACGGCCTGCTTCGAGAGTGCCTCGTCGAACGCACCCGGCGCCGGCATCTCCTTGCGGAGGAGCCGGATCGCCGCGGCGTGACGAGCCTCGATCTGCACGATCGAGCCGGCAGCGCCGAGCACTTCCTTCGACTCGATCATCGGGGCGGCGCCGTTGTAGGCGCCGACGCCGGTGTCCTCGAGCGTCTGGGCGAGCTCGAGGAAGCTCGCCTCGTCGGTGAACGGGAACTTGAAGGTCGGCTCCGCGACGGGTTTTCCGCCGAGGTCCGAGATCGTGCCCGTCAGCGCCTCGACGTGCGCGGACTCGTGCTCGCCGAAGAGCTGTGCCAGTTCCTTCGCCTCGGCGCTGAGGTTGGAGGCGAGACCCTTCTTGTAGAAGTCCGCCTCCAGGAACTCGAGCGTCAGGGCGAAGTTGAGGATGTCGATGTCGCCCATGGCGTCCTGGGCCATGGCGCGCTGCACGAAGGGCCCGACCGCGGCGGCGCCGTAGACGGCACCGACTGCGAGCGTGCTCTTGAGCAGGAACGAGCCCCGGTTCATGCCGTTGATCTCGACGGCCTCGAGCTCAGGGACGATCAGCTTGGAATGCATGTGATGTTCTCCTTTCGTCCGTAAGCGGTTAGCTGACGATGAACGGCTTGACCTTGGGCAGCACCTGTTCCATGGAAAGCGGTGCGGCGAAGGCGCCGTCGGGGGTCGGGGACTTGCCGGTCAGGATGTTCAGAGCGCTTGCGTGACGCGCCTCGACCGAGTGGATCGCGATCGCGGCGGCGAGAATCGCCTTGTCCTTGATCGCCCCGGCCTGGCCGAGGTACGCGGCGGCGCCGAGGTTCTCGACCGTCGCAGCGAGCTCGAGCACGGCGTCGGCGCTTTCGAGCGGAAACGTCGTCTCCGGCTTGGCGGCCGGCTCGCCGAGCTTCTTGGCGGTTCCGAGCAGGGCGTCGACGTGCTGCTGCTCGTGGTCGCCGATCACCTTGATCGTCTCGAGCGACGCACCTGAGAAGAGACCGCTCTCGATCACCTTCGCGTAGAAGTCGGCCTCGATGTACTCGAGGGTGAGGGCGTAGTTGACGATCTTCAGGTCGCCGTCGGCGGCCATCGCCTCCGTCTCGGCGGGTGCGGTGTTAGCGGTTGTGCCTGCGGCCTCGTCGTCGTCCCCGCCGCAGGCGGCGAGGAAGAGGCTGAACGCGCTGGCGCCGGCAATGCCGCCGCCCATCAGCTTGAGGAACTTCTTCCGCGAGGCCGGGTCGTCGGCCAGCTCGCGCAGAGCGGGCTGCTCCTGAACCTTCTCCTCGGGGTGTGTCATGGGTCTCCTTCCGGGCAGGGGGAGCGGACGAAACGTTTCGCCCGCCCCTGGGTGTGTTCCTGGGCAGTTCCGACACGGAACTCCCGGAACTGGTTCGCTCCGGTTCCCGGACCGGTTCGGAGGCTAGGCCGAGGAGGTCGTGAAGAGTGCGGCGCGCGTGGGTGCGTCGACGCCGCCGTCGACTTCGAGCGTAACCGCGACCGACTGTCCGGGCTCGAGCCGGCGTGTGAGCAGCGCGACGCCTGGCCGCTCGAAGAGCCCGGCTCGCCGGGCGACGCCATTCTCGAAGATCCAGATCTCGTAATCCTTACCCGCAGGGGCCGGCGCGAGCGTCCGCACCACGAGCGCGGCCTCACCGCTCGCCGTGACGACGAGATTGGCTTCGCCACTCGCGCTCTCGTACGTGCGAGCGGTGGGGTCGCCGAGTACCGCGAGCTCGCTCTCGGCGCCGTCGAGGTCGCGCGAGAGCGACGTCGCCCAGAGACCGAGACCGATCGCGGCGACCGCTGCAACGGCCGCGGCCGAGGAGAGGGCCGGGGCGACGAAACGTCGCCGCCGAAAGGGGACGACGTTCGAGCGCTCGCTGCGCGCCTGCTCGAGGATCCGCCCGCGCAGAGACGCAGGCGGCATCGGCCCACCGGTTGCGTGGGCGAGGGCACCTGAGACCTGCCAGAAGGCCTGGAGGTCCTCGCGGCAGCGCTCGCAGGAGGAGAGGTGCTCCTCGTGGGCCACGCGCTCAGCCGGGTCGAGCGCGTCGAGCGCATAGCCGGCGGTCAACTCGTGGAGGTCCATGGTGTCCTCTCCGTTCCACTGCTTTCCAGGCCATTGCCGAGCAGCTCACGCAGCCGTGACAGGCCCGAGAACATCCTGCTCTTGATCGTGCCCAGCGGCTCGCCCAGGCGCTCGGCGAGCTCCGATTGCGAGTAGCCGCCGTAGTACGCGAGCTCGATCGCTTCGCGCTGCTGGTCGGGCAGCTTTGCAAGGGCCGACTGTACCCGCTCACGATCGAGACGCAGCCAAGCCGCCTCCTCCGCGGACCCCTCGGTCGGCTCGGGGGCGTTCTCGAGCGGCTCGGTGCGCCGCCGCTGTTCTCGCCGAACCAGGTCGACCGCACGCCGGTGGACGAGGGTCAGGATCCACGTCGAGGCCTTCGCGCGCTCCGGGATGAACGAGCCCGCGCTCCGCCAGAGGTCGAGAAACGCGTCCTGGACGGCGTCCTCGGCGAGCGACTCGTCGCGCAGGATTCGGAAAGCCAGGCCGTAGGCGATCCCGCCGACACGGTCGTAAAGCTCCGCGAGCGCGGATTCTTCGGAGCGCGAAACGAGCGCGACTAGCGCCTCGTCTGAGAGATGAGCGAGATCACGCCTGAGCATCGGAGCCGTCCGCGGGTGACGGGCGCTGAACGGTACCACGGGGAAAGCCTGCAAAACCACGCCGCTGGTTCGCCGAAGACCGTCTACTGGTTCGGTTCTCAGAGGAGCCGTGACTACGCCACGAATGCTTTTTCTCGCGTTTCGAGCGGTACCGAACCGAAGCCGGGCATCGGGCGAACGCACATCACTTCGTACCATCTATTGGGGAGGCTCCACCATGAAGAAACTTGCGCTGAGCGGGCTCGTGCTCGCAGCGCTGGGGATCGTTGGCGTGACCGCGGCAGTTCGCGGCCCGAACCCTGATTCCGCGACAGCGGCAAGCCATCGAGAGGCGCCGCTGATCTCGCTCGACCCAGCCGCCGACAACACCGACACGTACTTCTTCCGGAGTTACGAGCCAGGCAAGGAAGACAAGATCGTGATGGTCATGAACGTGCTCCCGGGTGAAGAGCCGAGCGCCGGGCCGAACTACTACAACTTCGACCCGAACGTCCGATACGCGTTCAACATCGACAACAACCAGGACGGCAAGGCGAACGACATCGTCCTCTCGTTCGACTTCAAGACCGAGATCCGAGGCGTCGTCGACGCCTTCGGCCTGCCCCTGGCGTATGTCGGCAACCTCGGCCCGGTGCCCCCGATCACCAAGCTCGACGGGCCCGGATCCGAGGGGCTCGGCCTGCGGCAGAAGTACAGCGTCACGATGGAGCGGCCGCAGGAGGGGTCTTTCCGGATAACCAAGCCGTTCGTGGAGAACCTGATCGCAGTGCCGTCGAACGTCGGGCCGAAGACGATGCCCGACTACGACGCGCTTGCGGCGCAGGGCATCTACGACCTCGGCAACGGCATCCGCGTGTTCGCCGGACAGCGGAACGACCCGTTCTACATCGACCTCGGAGCGACGTTCGACACGCTCAACTTCAGGCGGTTCCCGCCGCTGCTGACAGCGGGCGAGGACATGAACGACAACGTCAACCCGTTCGGTTTCGACCAGCTTTCCGGCTTCAGCGTGCACACAATCGCGATCGAGATGCCTGCGAGCATGTTGACGAAGGACGGCCAGGGTGCAGAGGCAACGGGCTCTCCGAAGCTCGGGATGTACGCCTCGACGAGGCGGCCGACGATCACCATCCGCACGGAAAGGAATCGCGGCGGTTCGGGGATCGGCGACCTTCGCGGCACGCAGGTCTCGCGGCTGGCGAACCCGCTCGTGAACGAGCTGATCATCGGCACGAAGGATAAGGACGAGTGGAACGCAAGCGACCCGGACGAGGAAGAGAAGTTCGTCGGCTACTTCCTGAAGCCGCGACTCGCACTCGCCCTGCAGCTTGCGTTCGGATTCCCGACGGGCTGCACGCCCTTCGGCTCGCCGGCGTGCTCACCGAACCCGCCGGCAGCGGCTGTCTTGGATCCGCTGCTCGGCAACTTCAACCGGGACGATCTCGTCAACATCCTGCTGAAGTACGCCCCAGCGGACACGAACCTGTCGGAGCTGCTGCGGCTCGACGTCAGCGTCGACCCGGTAGCGCTGGCGGCGCAGAAGCGGCTCGGCATCCTGGCGGGAGACGCGGCCGGCTGGCCGAACGGCAGGCGGCCGAAAGATGACGTGGTGGACATCGCAGTCCGCGTCGTCGGCGGCCCGAAGTACATCGCCGCGATGGCCGGTGACGGCGTCAACACCGACCTGAGCCCGCTCCCGACGACGTTCCCGTTCGTCGCGAGACCTTCGGATGGACGGAATCTCCAGCCGGAGCCTCACGTCACCCCGAAGCCATAAGGATAGGAACGAGCAGGACGTGATGCGGATGCGCATCGCAGTTGCAAGGACGGTGGCGGCACTGCCCGCCACCGTCCGCCTGCTCGGCGGCGTCCTCCACGCACCGGTTCTGGGCGGTGGCGGCTGCACCTGTCTGCCCCAATCGGGCTCCCCGGGACGGCTCCCGTCGCGGTCGACTCGGTTCACGACTCGAACCGAGTCTGGCGGCCGGGCGAACCACGACCGTCCATCAACCATCAAGGAAGTGGGAGCATGAAAAAAGCAGCACTGGCAGCCGCCGCCCTTGGAGCAGTCACCGTCTCGGCGCTTGCAGCCGCAGTCGTGAGCTCCGGGCCGAGCGCCGGCACCGCCTCGAGTCACCGTGAAGCGCCGCTGATCTCGGAGGATCCGAGCGCGGACAACACGGACCTGTACGCGTTCCGCAGCCCGGATAAGCCGAACACGGTCTCGATCGTGTCGAACTGGATCCCGGCTGAGGACCCCGCGGCGGGCCCGATGTACTACACGTTCTCGCCGTCCGCCCGTTACAACATCAAGATCGACCGCACGGGCGACGCGAAGGCCGACATCGTCTACAGCTTCCGGTTCGGCCGGACTGCAGGCCCGGCATTCCTCGGGAACACGGTTCAGAAGTACACGGTCACGCGCAACGGCAAGCTGTTCGCACGCGGCGTAACGCCGCCGAACAACATCGGCCCGCGCTCGACCCCGAACTACCGGAAGCTGGCGGCCGACCGCGTCGTCATCAAGGGCGGCACCTCGATCTTCGCCGGCCAGCGTGACGACGCGTTCTACGCGGACATCGGTCAGATCTTCGACCTCCTCGGCTTCCGCAAGAGCATCGGCGACAAGGGCGGCGGCAAGGACTTCTTCGCTGGCTACGCCGTCCATGCGATCGCGCTCCAGATTCCGATCTCGGAGCTGAACGCGAAGAACAACACGATCGGCGTTTGGGCCTCGACCGACCGGCGGAACGTGACCGTCGCCGGCAAGGTCCGCAGGGGCTTCACGCAGGTTTCGCGGATCGCGAACCCGCTGGTCAACGAGGTCGTCGTCCCGACGCCCTTCAAGGACCTGTGGAACCGCTCGCAGCCCGTGAACGACAAGCAGTTCGCGGGTCCGGTGCTGACGCCGGTGCTGGCGAAGCTGATGAACCAGCTCTACAAGGTGAACGCGCCCGAGACGAACCGGACCGACCTCGTGCAGGTCTTCGGCACCGGCATCCCGGGGCTCAACTTCACCGGCCCGACGGTCGCAGACCTGCTGCGGCTGAACTACTCGATCCCGGTAACGCCCAACAACAAGATCAACCGCTTGGGCGTCATCGGCGGCGACAACGGCGGCTTCCCGAACGGCCGCCGGCTCGGTGACGACGCGATCGACATCGCCGAGCAGGTCGTGGCCGGCTTCCTGAAGGGAAACAAGGTCCCGCTCGGGGATGGCGTCGACGGGCCGGACGTGCCCGCGATGGCCTCCTTCCCCTACGAGGCCGACCCTGCCAGTGGTGCAGACAACTCGAAGGGGCAGCAGAAGCCCTAGCCCGACCGCGACGGGAGGGCTCGCCAGGCGGGCCCTCCCGGAGCACTCGCACACATGAAGATTCTTGCCGCCATCACGATTGTCTTCGCCGTCAGCGCCGGCGCCCTGCTCGGCGGCGTCCTTCGCGAGACGACCCCGGACGGCGCGAACGCCGCAGAGGTCGCGAGCCCAAGCATGGAGTTCTTTGAAGTCCAGCAGGCGCGTGACACCGTCGGGCTCGTCCAGCAATACCAGGCGGCGGTCCGTGCAAATCCGACGGACGCGAAGGCGATGACTCAGCTCGGCCTGGCCTACCAGCAGCGCTACCGTGAGTCGGCCGACCCCACGTATTTGAACCAGGCCGGCGCGCTCTTCCACCGGGCGCTCGCGCTACAGCCCGACGATGCGTTGGCAGCCAACGGCCTCGCCGCGCTCGCCCTTTCCCGGCACGAGTTCCGCAACGCACTCGTCCTCGCTCGCAAGGCTCAGCGTCTCGCGCCTCATTCCGCTGATCCTTATGGCGCGATCGGCGATGCGCTCCTGGAGCTCGGCCGCTACGAGGGGGCGTTCGCCTCCTTCGACAAGATGACCGCGCTGCGCCCGAGTCTCGGCTCCTATGCCCGCATAGCGTACGCACGTGAGCTCACCGGCCGGCCCGAGGCGGCCGTCGAGGCGATGTTGCTGGCGCTCGACACGAGCGGCGGCAGGCCGGAACCCGCCGCCTGGACGCTCGTCGAGCTCGGCAAGCTCCGGTTCAACACCGGTCGTCTTGCCGAGGCGCGTGCAACCTTCCGTTCGGCGCTCCAGGCCCTTCCCGGCTACGTCTACGCCCTCGACTGGCTCGCCCGCACCGAGGCCGCGGCGGGCCGGTACAAGCGGGCGGTCGCCCATGCGCAGCGAGCAGTCGACGCGGTGCCGCTGCCGCAGTTCGTCGCGACGCTTGCCGACATCCACCGCGCCTCCGGCAACGGGGCTGCAGCGCGCGAGCAGTACGCGCTCATCGGCGCGATTCAGCAGCTCCTCCGGGCGAAAGGGGTCAACGCCGACCTCGAGCTGGCGCTCTTCCGGGTCGACCACGGCATCCGGCTGAAGGAGACGCTCGACCTTGCGCGGCGTGCGCGCGCTGCCCGCCCCTCGATTTACGGCGATGACGTCGTCGCCTGGGCGCTCGCGCGGAACGGCCGTTGCAGCGAGGCGCTTCCCTACTCGAAGCGCTCGCTTCGGCTCGGCACCAAGGATGCGAGCCTCTACTTCCACCGCGGCATGATCGAGCGCTGCCTCGGCCGCGATGCGGAAGCGGGCCGCTGGTTCGTGCGCGCGCTCGACGTGAATCCTCACTTCTCGCTCCTCTGGGCGTCCACGGCACGGAAGCTGGCCTCGTGAAACGCTTCGCCGCCCCGCTGATCGCGCTCGCTGCACTGCTCGCGCCTGCCGCAGCGATGGCCCATCCCCTCGGGAACTTCACCACGAACCGCTACAGCCGCGTGCAGCCGTCGGGAGATCGCGTCTATGTCCTGTACGTGCTCGACATGGCCGAGATCCCCACGTTCCGGGAGCGGAAACCGGCGGCCAACCCACTTGCGTATGCGAGCTCGACCGCGGATCGAGTCGCGCGCGGCATTGAGTTGACCGTCGCAGGCAAGCGTTTGCCTCTCGAAGCCGTCGCCCAGAGGGTGGCGTTCCCGCTCGGTTCCGGTGGGCTGTCCACGACCCGGATGCAAATCGTGCTGCGCTCCCCTCGGATCGAGGCGGAAGGCCAGCTGTCGCTCCGGTACCGCGACACGAACTTCGCCGGAAAGATCGGCTGGCGCGAGATCACGATCCAACCAGCGGGAGGAGCAACGCTGACCGCTTCCTCGGCTCCGACGTCGAGCACTAGCTCGGAGCTCCTCGCCTACCCGAAGTCTCTTCTCGACACGCCACCGAACGTCACGAGCGCCACCGCGCGCTTCCAGCTCGGGGAGGGAGCAGGCCCTGCGCCCGAGCTGCTCAGCCAGGCTGAGCTGAGCGGGGCGGTCGTGGTTCGCGGCACCCAGGACGGAGGGTTTGCCGCCCTGATCGCCGAGGATGACCTGACTGCCGGCTTCATCCTCGTGTCCCTCCTCGTAGCGCTGTTCTGGGGCGCCGCGCACGCGTTCAGCCCCGGCCACGGCAAGGCGATCGTCGCCGGCTACCTGGTCGGCACGAAGGGCCGGCCTCGCGACGCGTTCATGCTCGGGCTGATCGTCACGGTCACGCACACAGCAGGGGTCTTCGCTCTCGGTGGCGTCACGCTGTTGCTCTCGGCCTTCATAGTCCCGGAACAGCTCTATCCGTGGCTGAATCTCGTCTCCGCACTCCTTGTCGTGGGTGTCGGCCTCGCGATCCTCCGCTGGCGGATCCGCTCGTGGCGCAGCGGCGAAGCTCTGGGTGGCGACCACGGCCACGGGCACTCGCACACCGGTCAAGGGCATTCGCACGCCGGTCATGGGCACTCGCACGGTCACTCGCACGATCGCAGCGGGGCCGATCGGCGCGGTCTGCTTGGGATCGGGATCTCCGCCGGCATCATTCCCTGTCCGACCGCGCTCGTCGTCCTTCTTGCAGCGATCTCACTGCAGCGGGTCGGCTATGGCCTTGTCTTGATCGTCGCCTTCAGTATCGGCCTCGCGGCGTCGGTAACGGGCATTGGCCTGGTGGCGGTCACCGCTCGGCGCAGGTTCAGCCGCATGTCCTTTGATGGATCGCTGATCCGGGCGTTGCCCGCCGTCAGCGCCGTCGCCGTCCTCGGGCTCGGGCTCGTCATGACCGTTCGTGCCGTCTCGCCGTTGCTGTGAAAGGAGCATTCGATGTTCGGACTCGACGACCACATCGCTGAATTTTCGAGCGGAGGCTCGATCCTGATCGTCGTGCTCGTCGCCGTTCTGCTCGGCCTGCGCCATGCCACCGACCCAGATCACATTGCCGCGATCACGACGCTCGTCGCCTCGGGGCAGGATCGGGCGCGACGCCAGGCAACCGCGCTCGGCGCGTGGTGGGGCCTCGGCCACGCCGTGACTCTCCTCGTCTTCGGCATACCGATCCTGCTCTTCGAGGCGTACCTGCCGGAGAACGTCCAACGAGGTGCCGAGACCGCGGTTGCCGCGTTAATCGTCTACCTGGCGGTCAGGCTGCTCGTGCGCCACCGCCACCGCCACCAGCACGGTCGTCATCAGGTTCGCACCCCGTTCGCGGCGTTCGGGATCGGGCTCGTCCACGGGCTCGGCGGCAGCGCCGGCGTCGGCGTCCTGCTCCTTGCAGCGATCCCCTCCACGGCACTCGCGGTCACCTCGCTCGTCGTGCTGGCGCTCTTCACCGGAGTCTCGATGACGATGGTGACGACCGGCTTCGGCGCCACCCTCGCGGCGCGGCAGGGAGCGGTCACGGCGGTCGCACCGATGCTCGGCCTCGTCAGTCTCGCCTTCGGTTTTTGGTACGCCGCCGCCGCATGGAGTCTGATGCCGTACCCGTTCTAGGGGTACAGTCGAAGGGTGAGCGAGCCCGTCTGCGTCGCCGACTTCGAGCGTCTCGCGGAGGCACTGCTCGAGCCAGGAGCCTTCGGCTACTACGCGGGCGGCGCTGACGACGAGCGCGCCGTCGCAGGCAACGGCGCGGCTTGGGAGCGACTGCGCCTGCGCCCGCGCGTGCTCGTCGACGTTACCGAGGTGAAGACCGAGACGACGGTGCTCGGGACACCCGTCTCGATGCCGCTGCTCGTCGCGCCCACGGCGATTCAGCGGCTCGCGCACCCGGACGGCGAGCCGGGAATGGCGAGAGCCGCCGCCGCGGCGGGGACGTTGATGTGCCTCTCGACCCTGGCGACGGCGACGCCGGAGGAGGTGGCGGCGGCGGCGCCGGGCGCGCCGCGCTGGCTCCAGCTCTACGTCTACCGCGACCGCGGCGTCACGCGCGCGTTCGTCGAGCAGGCCACGGAGCACGGTTACAGCGCGATGGTCCTTACCGTTGACGCACCGCGCCTCGGGCGCCGCGAGCGCGACCTACGAACCGGCTTCCGGGTGCCGAAGGAGATCACTGTGCCGACCATGGCCGCCGCGCTCGGCGGCTGGGAAGGCGCGACGCCGCTCGAGTTGCTCGGCGCGATCGACTCCTCGATCACTTGGAACGACCTCGAAGAGCTGCACGCGCTCTCCTCGCTTCCCCTCGTCCTGAAAGGGGTGCAGACCGCCGAGGACGCGAAGCTCGCCTGCGAGCACGCCGTCGACGCGATTGTCGTCTCGAATCACGGCGGCCGCCAGCTCGACGCGGTCGCGCCGACCGCCGAGCTGCTGCCCGAGGTGGTGGAAGCGGTGGCCGGTCGCATGGAGGTGTACGTGGACGGCGGCATCCGGAGAGGCTCCGACGTCGTCAAAGCGCTCGCGCTCGGCGCCCGCGCCGTCCTCGCCGGCCGGGCGCCGCTCTGGGGGCTCGCCTGCGAGGGAGAGGCGGGCGCGACTCGGGTGTTGCAGCTGCTACGCGACGAGATCGAGCTCGCGCTCGCGCTTTGCGGCTGCACCTCGACCGACGACGTCTCGCCCGCGCACGTCTCTCCGGCGCAGGGGTACGGGCAGAGCCCGCACCCGCGCCAAGACCCCTGAAGTGTCGCTTCGCTCCGGGTACGATCGGCGGCCCGTGATCGAGACGCTGACTCGCAACGCCGTTGACGTCCTGCCGGCCGGCGGTCTCGAGCAGAAGCTGAAGCTCGGCCGCCCGCTCCGGGTCAAGCTGGGGATCGACGTCACGTCCCCGGACATCCACGTCGGCAGGGGGATCCCGCTGCAGAGGATGCGTGCATTCCAGGACGCGGGCCACGTCGGCGTCCTGATCGTCGGCGACTACACGACGAGGATCGGTGACCCGTCCGGGCGGTCTGCCGAGCGGCCGATCCTCTCCGACGAGGAGATCGAGGCGAACGCGCAGACCTACGTGGAACAGGCCTTCCAGATCGTCGACCGCGACGCGACCGAGGTCCGCTTCAACAGCGAGTGGCTCGCCGAGCTCAGCTTCGCGGACATCATCCGGCTGACTCGCACCACCACCGTCGCCCAGATCCTTGAACGGGACGACTTTTCCAAGCGCATGGCGGCGCAAGAGCCGATCTCGGTCTCCGAGTTGCTGTATCCGCTGATGCAGGCCTACGACTCCGTCGCCGTTGCGGCAGACCTCGAGCTCGGCGGCACCGATCAGCTCTACAACCTGCTTGCCGGCCGCGAGGTGATGCAGGCGTATGGGCTCGAGCCGCAGATCGTGTTGACGACGCCGCTTCTGCTCAGCTGGGATGGGGAGAAGATGAGCTCGTCGGTCGGCAACAACATCCCGTTGACCGCCGCGCCCGAGGAGCAGTTCGGGCGCACGATGCGGATCCCGGACTCCCAGCTGGACGAGTGGTACCGCCTCGTGCTCGAGCGCGAGGTACCCGCCGGCGAGCCGATGGATGCGAAGCTCGCGCTCGCGCGCGCCGTCGTCGGTCGCTCGCACGGGGAGGAAGCGGCGACCCAGGCGGCGGCGCACTTCACCCGGGTCGTGCGGGAGGGCCAGGCGCCCCCCGAAGTGCCTGAAATCGCGCTTCCCGAGGGGGATCCCGTGCATCTGCCGGCCCTGCTGGCCTCCGCATTCGGGCTCTCGACGAGCGAGGCGCGGCGGCTGATCGGCCAGGGCGGGCTGAAAGTGGACGGCGTTGCGGTGACCGAGCTCGACGTTCCGCGCGCGGAGCTCGTCGACACGACCCTTCAGGCCGGCAAGCGCCGCTTCGCCAAGTTACGCCAAATCGCTTGACGGAGCGGTCTGATTTGCTACTGTTCTTCGGCCGCCCGAGAGGTCGGTGGAGCAAGATGTAGCAGCACAGTCCCTGTCCCGCGACGAACCGGAGCGTCTCCAAGCCTCGATCGGATACGATCAGCACCGCAAGCTTTGGAGGCCTCTGGCGCGAGTCGGAGGCTTTTTTACGTCGCCGCTTCGACAGTGGCACTGGTCTTTGAAAACTCAACAGCGTGCGTTTACGTCGAGACCTCATCGTCTCGTTGGCTCTGCCATTCAACGGCGTGGCCTACGGTTCGGATGAGGCTTCAACAAAAACCCGTCGACCCTCCGCTGCTTCGGTAGCGGGGCGGAAGACACTTTGAGCTCAAGCTCGAAGCGAAAGATTGCCCGTAGGCATTACAGGGCAACCAATCCTTCACGGAGAGTTTGATCCTGGCTCAGGACGAACGCTGGCGGCGCGCTTAACACATGCAAGTCGAGCGAGAACCAGTCCTTCGGGACTGGGGACAGCGGCGAACGGGTGAGT
>Ga0136635_10000225_pt1 | contig 14506 bp, 13 predicted proteins | sample AntDrymeUQ852106_2_FD_105495 | JGI IMG/M metagenome (GOLD analysis project Ga0136635, IMG submission 105495) | Polar desert sand microbial communities from Dry Valleys, Antarctica - metaG UQ85 (21.06) | ecosystem: Environmental > Terrestrial > Soil > Desert | place: Antarctica: Dry Valley... | reverse complement strand
CCGACGACGAGAAGGACGACCGCCAGGATGACGACGATTTGAAGCGAATCCACGCGGCGAGGCTACCGGCCCTAGATATTCAGAATGGCCAGGTCGCGAGAAAGGACCTGCGACGAACCCCCTGGCTCCATTGTCACGCCGTAGAGCACATCGGCCACTTCCATCGTTTGTTGCTGGTGCGTGATCAGCACGAGCTGGCTCTCCCCGCGGAAGGTGTCCACCAGCCGAAGGAAGCGCCGCAGATTGGAATCATCGAGGGCGGCTTCGACCTCGTCGAGGATGTAGAACGGCGACGGGCGAGCCCGGAAGACTCCGAACAGGAACGCAAGCGCCGCCAAGGAGCGCTCGCCGCCAGAAAGCAGGCTGAGGTCACCGATCTTCTTACCCATCGGTTGAGCTTCGATTTCGACCCCCGAGGTGAGCGGTTGAACTGGGTCGGTCAGCCGCATACGGCCCGTCCCACCCGGGAAAAGGACGCCGAAATAATCCTGATACGCCGCGGCAACCTCTTCGAAAGCCGAGCTGAACCGAGCCTGGATCTCCTCATCGAGGGCACGCATCACCTGGCGCAACTCACTGCGCGACTTTTCCAAGTCCTCCAGCTGACCCGCCATGAAATCGTGGCGTTCGGCCAGCTCCCGGTATTCCTCGGCCGCAAGCGGGTTGACCGCTCCCATCCTCCGCAGCTCGGCTTGCCGTTGGGCCAGGAGCTCGGACAGGTTTTCGCCCGCGACGGCGTTCGCACCCAAGGCAGCATCCTCATCGGTGTCGAGATCCCGACGAAGGCCTTCGCTAACCGCCTCCCGCCGCACCCGGGCTTCTGCTTCGACGATGGCAAGGGTGCTGAGAGTGTCCCGATGACTTTCGATTTCCTTCCTCGCTCGGCTTTGGTCCGATCGCTGAAGAGTGAGCTCGAGTTCGGCTACCCGCAGCTGTTCGCGCCCAACCGCCTGTCGTTCACGAAGCACGCCGATCTTGTGACGGATGACTTCGATGGCGCGAACGGCAAGGAGCTCGATGCTCTGGAGCCGCGCCAGATCGGCGTCGGAGGCGGATCCGCCACCCCGCGCCGCCAACTCTTCTTCGACTGTCTGTTGGCGGCCGCGGAGGAGCCCCAGCCGTTCGGAGGCGGCCGAAAGTGTTCGCTCGGCTTCTTGCCACGCAACGCGAGCCTCCTCTTTCGCGGACGCCACCTGCGAGCGGCGTTCGATAATGTCGGCCATCAAGCGCTGGCGTTCCGCCTCCTCGCCTTCCAAAGCCGAGATCGTCGGCCCGAGCCGTTCGATGGCAAGTTGGCGCTCGGCGATCACGTTGTCGAGCAGGCCCTGCCGCTGTTCGAGCCGCAAATGCTCGCCGGCCAACTCGGCAACCATGCGTTTGGTTCTGCCTCTGGCTTCGGTGATCCCGGCGAGCCTGGCCTCCAGCGATTCGAGAGCCTCCAAAGCTTCGCGCTCTGCTGTTCGGCTTGCCTCGAACTGGCGCCGCATGCTGGTCATCCGGCTTCTGGCTTTCGCCAACCTAACCTCGGCTCGGTCCAGCTCGAAATTCGCGGCCTTGAGCATTTCCGGCTTCGCGGTCGGCGCCAGCCGGATCCCATCGATAGTGAACAGGTCGCCCTCGGGGGTCACCACCCTTAGCTCCGGCTGGTCCTTGGCAAACGCCCACGCCGCGATCCATCCGTCGACAACGACGACGTCTCCCAACAACGCGACCGCAATCTCGAAGCCTGTGGCACCGATCAAGTCGATCAAAGGCTCAATGCCGTCTTCGAGCGCTTTCGGCGCAGAGAGCAGGCCACCAGGTCGCCCTCGCACCGCTGATTGCCCTCCGCCTCCAATTGCTTTGAGGCTTGCGATTGCGTCCTCGAGATCGGTGGCATCTTCGAAGGCGATAGCGTCGGCCCAGGGCCCGAGCGCCGCGTTAACCGCCGGCAGCCATTCCGGAGCCACGTTCCAAAGTGAGGTGAGCGACCCCAGCGCACCCTGGCCACTGGCGACGATCCGTTGGCCGTCGGCGGGTCCCGCTTCCGAGGCCGCGATGGCGTCGCGCCGCGCCAAGGCCGCGGCCGCATCGAGTCGGCGCTCCTGCTCGTCGAGCTGGGCTGTCTCCCACGCTTCTTGCTCGCGTCGACGACTCGCGGCCGCGGTGTCATACCGATCCTGGGCCTTGCCGGAAAGGGCGTCGAGGTCGAGCATTTCTTGGTCGACCTCGGTAACTGTCTTCTTCTCGGCCTCGATCTGCTCGCCCACCACCGACAAGCGATGTTCGATCTGGGCTAACTCGTGGCGATCACGTTCGTCGGTTGCGACCAACGAGCGCTGCTCACCCTGCACAACTGCGAGAGCTCCTTCGGCGGAAAGGTCGGCCTGGTCGGCCAGCGACCTTTCCTGTTCTTCTAGCAGCCGAAACGTCGCTTCGTCTTGCCCGGACTGGTTCGAGGCGTGCTGGCAGAGCGCAACCGTCTCGACAATCTCGCGCTGGAGCAGCAGTTGCTCTTCGTGAAGTTCGTTGCGCCGCTCATCGGCGCCTTGGCGACGGCTGCGGGCGTTGCGGTGACGTTCTTTCGCCACCTGCGCAACTCGCCGGAGACGTTCGGTAGTCGTTTCGAGCCGAGCGGCTGCCTCGCTGTCACGATCGATGGCTTCTTGGCGGTCCGACACGGCCCGGGCAGTGGAGTCGATCTCGGACTCGAGGCGGGCATTCAACGTCCGGGCTGCCGCCAACGCAGCTGCGAGCTCGGTTTGACTGGTGCGGGCATCTTCGAGAGTGCCGTCGAGCTGGCGAAGGTCCTCGCCCGCCAGGAAGAGGGCCAGGCTCCTGACCTCGGAAACCAGGGCGCCGTGACGATCGGCGGCTTCCGCTTGTCGCTTGAGCGGACGCATCTGCCGGTTGACCTCCGCCAAAATGTCGGTGAGTCGAACCAGGTCTTCGTCGGTGCGTTCCAAACGACGCATCGCCCGCTCTTTGCGAAGTTTGTGCTTGAGGATCCCGGCCGCTTCTTCGATCACTGCCCGGTGCTCCTCAGGGCCAGCACTGAGAATCGAGTCGACCTGACCCTGATTGATGATGATGTGCTGATGGCGCCCCACTCCGGAATCGCTGAGCAACTCGGTGACGTCGAGCAACCGGCAGGCCAGGCCGTTGATCTCATATTCAGAAGATCCGTCGCGAAAGAGGCGGCGAGTGATGGCGACCTCGTCAAGGTCGAGCGCCATTTGGCGAGCGTTGTTATCGAAAACCACCGTCACTTCGCTGCGGTTGAGCGCGGGCCGGGTGGCTGTTCCGGCGAAGATGACATCGTCCATCCGAGCCGTTCGGAGCGAGCGCGGCGCCTGAGTGCCCAGAACCCAGTGGATGGCGTCGACCAAATTGGATTTCCCAGAGCCATTGGGCCCCACCACCACCGACACGCCGGGACGAAACTCGAGCCGCGTCCGATCGGCGAACGACTTGAACCCGGCCACCTTCAATGTCTTCAAATACAAGAGTTACACCTGTGTGATTCGGTTCCCGCAGGCTAGCGGATCAGGAAATCCTGAAGGTACCGATCGAGCGCCACCACCTCGGACTCGACCCCGGAAACCTCTGCCAGCGACGGGCCGATCCACAGCCAATCGAGCATCCGATCCACCGCTTCGGGCTCGCCCTGCAACCAGACCTCAACGGTTCCCTCACCCCAGACATTGCGAACCCAACCCCAAAGGTTCAAAGATCGGGCAGTGCTTCGGGTGGCTTGCCGGAATCCAACTCCCTGCACTTGTCCGCTGACGACAGCTTTGACCGCCTTGGTCATCAGACCTGGCAGTCGGGGCAATAGAACGAGGAACGGCCGCCGATTACGAGCCGTTCGATCGGGGTGCCACATCGCCGGCAAGGATCGCCCTCTCGTCCATAGACAAAGAGCTTGCGCCGATACTCGCCACTTCGACCTTCGGGGCTGCGATACCCAGACTTGGACAACGAGGTTCCTCCGGCAGCGATTCCTGCCTTCAGGATCGGCCCGATCGCCTTTCGAACCTTCGTCATCTCCTGTCCGCTGAGGCCCCCGCCGCGACGAGTTGGACGCACCCCGGCGCGAAACAGCACCTCGTCGGCGTAGATGTTGCCAAGCCCCGCAACGATCCGTTGATCGAGGAGGAGTGATTTGATCGGCGCTTTCCTCCCGTTGAGTCGCGCCGCCAGTTGTGGAGTCCGCGGCAGATCGATGAAGGCGTCCCGCCCCAACCGCAGCTCGGCTTCGAGCTCGTCTTGGGTGAAAACGGCGATGAACCCGAACGTGCGCGGATCGATGAACCGGATCTCGTCGCCCCGGTCGGTTCGCGCAATGAAGTGAGTATGGGCGATCTCCTGAGCCTCCGGCGAGACGATGAGGAATCGCCCGGACATGCCGAGATGCATCACCCAGGTGAGCTCGGACTCGAGCCGGCCGAGGATGAACTTTCCGTGCCGATCGAGCCGATGGACCAGCCGCCCTTTGAGTCGATCCACTACGTCCTGGGGGTTCTCGTTACGTCGCCCGGTACGGGGATGGCGAATCTCAGCCTCGACAATCCGCCGCTCCTCCAGATAGGGCGCCAGCAGCCGGCGAGTCGTCTCAACCTCGGGTAGCTCGGGCACGGGAGGAAGCTAAGCATCGTTTCTCCCCCGGGAAGAGGGGTACCCTTCACGCATGTCCGAGGATGCCTATACCGCCACCTACCGGGAGTACGTGGCCGCGATCTTCGAGGTCGGTGAGGAGGGCCTGCCGGTGATTCAGGCGCGGATCGCCGAATGGTTAGGGGTAAGCCGCGCCTCGGTATCAGAGATGATCCGGAAGATGGAGTCAGATGGGTTGGTCTCGGTCAATAGTGAGATCACCCTCACCCAGGCTGGACGCCACCTCGCCGAGGTTGTGGTTCGCAGGCACCGACTCGCAGAACGATTCCTCAGCGAGGTGCTCGGGCTGCCGTGGGTGAAGGTCCACGCCGAGGCCGAGGTTTGGGAGCTGGCCATTTCCGACGATGTCGAGGCAGCAATGCTCGCGAAGCTCGGCAAGCCGACCACCTGTCCACATGGCAACCCGATCCCCGGAGCCGGGTACCGACAACCCAACCTGACGCAGATGTCAAAAATGCCAGCGACAAAAGGATCGGACGAGCCGATGGTCTTGCATCGCATCTCAGAAGAGCTCGAGCTCGACAACGAGATCATGGGATTTCTCGACGACTCCGGTCTTCGTCCTGGAGCTTCAGTCGAACTCGTCACGCAGACAAGAGACGGCACCTTGACGGTCGCAGTCGGTCACGGTGAACGGGTGGGCATCAGCCCGTTTATTGCCGAGCGGCTCTTTCTGGCCGCAACGCCGGTCTAGTCGTTCTCGCCAGCTGTTAACGACGCCAGCGCGGCACGCGCCGCTTCCTGCTCCGCTTCCCGCTTGGAGGCGCCACTCCCCTCGCCCCGGACTTTCCCCCCGACACTGACGTCGGCATGGAACAGCTTGCGATGATCGGGCCCGCTTGCCTCGACCACGTAAAGGGGTGATCTGCCGGAAGCGGCCAGCACTTCTTGCAGCCGGGTCTTGTAATCGGCGCCGCCAGGTCTCTGGGCCCGCTCTTCAATCCGATCCGCCCAAAGCCCCAGCACGACCTTCGATGCCTTTTCGAGATTGGAGTCGAGATAGATGGCGCCGATCACCGCTTCCATGGCGTTCGCGAGGATTGACGACTTCGCTCTCCCTCCGGTCACTTCCTCGCCATGGCCGAGTCGCAGGTAGTCGTGCAGCCTGACGTCGGCCGCAACCGCCGTGAGCACTTCCTTGCTCACCGCGGCTGCCCGGACTTTGGCCATCTCTCCTTCGCTCATCGATGGGTAGGTCGAGTAGAGATACGAAGTGACAGAGAGCCCGAGGACGGCGTCGCCGAGAAACTCCAATCGCTCGTTGTCGGCCGTGTCGTCGTTCTCGGCCTGGAACGAGCGATGGGTCAACGCCGCTTCGAGCACTGCCAGGTTGGAGAATTGATAGCCGAGGGTTTCCTCCAGGTTGCGATCAGACGGACGTAACTGAGTCATTCCTGTCCACCACCCGGCGCAGGCGATCCCGCACCCGGCCAACGAGATCCTGATCGAGACCGGCTCGAGCCATGCGCAGCGCGTTGTAGGTCGCCACTCGTCCTGACGAACCGTGCGCGATCACGACGACCCCGTTGACCCCGAGCAAATGGGCGCCACCGGTGTTTTCGTAATCGAGTTGATGACGAATCGGTCGCACCGCCGCCGCCACCTGCTCCACCAGCTCGGGCGGCAACGATGACACCGCTTCTACCACCATGTCGGCGACCATCGCGGCCACGCCTTCGGTTGTCTTGAGCGCGATGTTGCCGACGAATCCATCGGTTACAAAGACGTCGGCCCGGCCGGTCCCGATGTCCCTGCCTTCGACGTTGCCCACGAAGTTGAGGCCGGACTCGTCCAAGAGCTTGTAGGCGTCCTTCTCGAGACCCCGTCCCTTGCCAGGCTCTTCGCCATTGTTGAGGAGACCTATTCGTGCGCTGGCCAGTCCAAAGAACACCTCGGCAGCAACCGAGCCCATGATCCCGAACTGGAGGAGATGTTCGGCTTTGACTTCGAGGTTGGCTCCGCAGTCGAGGATCAGGATTGGTCCGGCCGGGGTGGGAATGACCGAGGCAAGCGCCGGACGATGGATTCCCTCGCTCCGCCCAATGACGATGGCCGCCGCCGCCATCGCCGCCCCCGTCGAGCCGGCGGAAACAAAAGCTCCCGCCTCTCCTGCCTTGACGAGACGGGCAGCAACACTGATCGACGAGTTTGGCTTCTCACGCAAGGCTCGCGCCGGATCTTCACCCATCTCAATCTGCTCGCTGGCGTCGACGATTGGAAGATCGATCTCGTGGCCTTCGAGCTCCTGGTAGATCGCGTCGCGCTCGCCCACCAGTAGCACATTCACCCCGTCTGCTGCTGCCATCACCGCTCCCGCCACGATCTCAGCTGGAGCCCGGTCGCCGCCCATCGCATCCAGGGCGATTGCCGTCATTCGGTCTCTAAGACCTCGCGATCGCGATAGGTTCCGCACGTCGGGCAGGCACGGTGCGGCAACTTGACCGTGTTGCAACGAGGGCAGACGGAGGTGGGGGGCTTTCGGACCTTCCACGACGACCGGCGCGAATGCGTACGCATGCGCGAGCTTTTCTTCTTTGGCACCGCCATGGTGTCTTCCTTCAGCTTTCGGATCCGAACAGTTGTCTCAACGCGGCAAAAGGTGACGAGGGCTCCTCGCCGTGCCCGGCGCAAGGGTCAGTATTCAAGTCGGCGCCACACTCAACACAAAGTCCGAGGCAGTCGCGCCGGCAGACCGGGTCGGCCGGGAGCGCCAACGACAGCTCGTCATGAACAACCGGGCCAAGGTCGATCATCCCGTCAACCCAGATCGGCGATTCGCCTTCGCCTGGATGGCGCCCGAAGAGCTCGGACCATTCGGTTTCGATCGGACCCTCCCACTTCCGGAGACAGCGGGCGCAGACGTGATCCGCCATGACCCCCGACCAGCCGTCGACCAAGACCCCGAGGCTGGTAGCGATGACGTGGGCATAGGTTGCCGAGCTCGATGAGACGCTGCTCTCGCCGATCTCGAAGATGAACTTGGCCTCGCCGTAGACCCAGCGATCAGCCCCGGGATGCCCGAGCAGGTCGGACACTTGAAAGCGAAGGTTGTCCATCAGTCGTAGGGAACCTCGGGCGGTTTGGGACGGGCGCGGTAGAACTCGTCGCGAGTGAAATGGACCCGGCCCAGCAGCTCGGTAAGGAGCGTCTCGATTCGGGAAAGGTGGCCATCGATTTCGTCTTCGGCTTCGAGCCTCATCCTGCGGGAATCACCTTCAGCTCGCCGGACGAGCACATTGGCTTCCTCTACGGCCTCGGCCAGCACATGGTTATCAGATACAAGGCGATGCGATTCAGCATTGGCCTTGTCGGTGATCTCTTTGGCTCGCTCGTTAGTGCGGGCGATAAAAGCTTCGCGTTCGCGGACCATCCAGCGCGCCGCCCGCAGCTCATTCGGGAGTTCAGCCTGGAGCTTTTGCAGACGGGCGAGCAGCATGTCGCGATCGATCAACACGTTGCTTGACAACGGCACCGACTTGGCTTCCTGCACCTCGGCAACGAGCGATTCGAGGATCTCGAATATGCTCTCGTCGCTTTCGTAGAGGTGATCGGTCATAGCCGCTCCTTCAAGATCCGCTGCACAGACGGCGGAACGAGACTCTCGACGTCGCCTCCCAACCGTGCGACCTCCCGCACGAGCGACGAGGAGAGGTAGCTCCACTGCGGGTTGGTCGGGATGAACAGAGTCTCGACTCCGGAGAGAGTCCGGTTCATCTGCGCCATAGCCAGCTCGTAGTCGAAATCGCTCAGGGCTCGCAAACCCTTGACCACTACGTCGACCGACTTGGAACGAGCGAAATCCACCAACAGCCCCTCGAAGGCCTCGACCTCGGCCTTGCCGTCGATCAGGTCGGAAAGCACCTCGACTCGTTCTTCGGCCGAAAGGAGCGGCGTCTTCGACGGATTGCTTACAACTCCCACCACTACGTGGTCGAAGGAGTCGATCACCCGCGCGATGACATCGAGATGGCCGTTGGTAGGAGGGTCAAAACTTCCAGGGCAGAGGGCGGTGGTCAGATCAGCTCCGTTTCGTCGCGCTCATTGTGCCGCGGCCTGGGTGGAAGGCGCGGCAACCCGGTAGAGGACGGTATCGCCATATCGATAGACCCCGGCTTCGGCCCAGCCCTTCGGCAAAATCGGCAACGGATCGGGGTGACGGCGGTGAACCACCATCTCCGCCGCTTCCGCCGCCACGCTGGCAGCCGTCTCCATCTCGCCCGCCACGACTGCAGTCGGCAGCGACCACGGAGGGTCGAGGAAGAGGAGGTGGAAACTTTCCGCCGGTGGGCGGGCCAGGAAGCCGGCCACCGATAATCCGCTCACGACGGCGCGGTGCTCGAACCCAACCGAAGCCAGATTTCGGCGCAAAGCCGCGAGGGCCTCGCGACCGTTCTCGACGAAGACCGCTCGCCTGGCGCCACGCGACAGCGCTTCGATGCCAAAGCTCCCCGACCCCGAATAGAGGTCGAGCACTTCAGCCTCCTCAACCCGATCAGCGATCGCCGAGAAGATCCCTTCCCGCGCCCGATCGGTGAGCGGACGGGTGGCGGCGGCGGCCGGCGCCAAGAGCCGATGTCCCTTGGCCTCCCCGGCAATGACCCGCATGAAGCGATTCAACCAGGAAAAATCGGCGATCCCAGCTACTCGACGAGTACACCACCCGCCGCGTTAAACGTGGCAGTCACAGCTTTGGCCGCGTTCATGGTGACGACACAGGAGCCGGTGCCGGTGCAGGCGCCTGACCAACCGGCGAAGGTGGCGCCCCTGGTGGCTCGGGCGGTCAGAGTCACCACTGTGCCGTTGCTGTAGGCCTCGGTGCAGTCGGTGCCGCAGTTGATGCCCGTCGGTGAGCTGGTCACCGTCCCCGTACCCGTGCCAGCTTTGGTGACCGTCAAGGTGAAGGGGCCGCCGCCAGCCGTGTTGAAGGTGGCGGTCACCGCTTTGGCAGCATTCATGGTGACGACACAGGAGCCGGTGCCGGTGCAAGCTCCCGACCAACCGGCGAAGGTGGAACCGGCGGCAGGGGTAGCCGTGAGGGTCACCACCGTGCCGTTGCTGTAGGCCTCGATGCAGTCGGTGCCGCACCTAATCCCGTCGGGGGAGCTCTTCACGGTCCCGGTTCCAGTGCCAGCTTTGGTGACCGTCAAGGTGAAGGGGCCGCCGCCAGCCGTGTTGAAGGTGGCGGTCACAGCTTTGGCAGCATTCATGGTAACGACGCAGGAGCCGGTGCCGGTGCAGGCGCCTGACCAACCGGCGAAGGTGGAACCGGCGGCAGGGGTAGCCGTGAGGGTCACCACCGTGCCGTTGCTGTAGGCCTCGGTGCAGTCGGTGCCGCAGTTGATGCCCGTCGGTGAGCTGGTCACCGTCCCCGTACCCGTGCCGGTCTTGCTAACTGTCAAGGTGAACGGGCCGCCACCACCGCCGGAACCGACGTTGACGAGGACGCTGATCCCGTTGGTCGATGACGTTGCGGCCAAGACGTCCGCACCCGCGCTCTGAAGTGAATCGGCAGTACCGCTGGCGGCGGTAACGGATTCAGCAGTGGCCGGACCTACCACGTCGAGACGACCGTCGCCGTTCATGTCAGCCAACTCGACATCGGTCAAGTCGGTGTGCATGCCGTAACGCAACTGAGCGCTATCGAAAGTGCCTCCGCCTCGCCCAAAATGGACGCCGATGTCCTTGCCTGTGCGGTTGGCGACAACAATGTCGACGAGGCCGTCACCGTTCACATCGCCGGTGTCGATCGCCCATTCATTGAACAGGCCGCTGATCACTTCAGACGGCAGGACCTGGGAGATCGTCAATTGACCGAGACCGTTGTTCAACAAAACGGCCGTGCCTTCTGGGCTGAGGTTGGTCGCGGTCACATCGATGTCACCGTCACCGTCGAGGTCGGTCAGGGCGAGCTCTCGGTGGCTGGCACCAACGGTGTACGAGACGGGGCTGGCGAACTGGCCTCCGCCGGTTCCAAGGGCCACGCCGACATCGCCTTGCCCGAAACTGGCGTTGTTCGTTATGCCTACCAAATCGGTGAGCCCGTCACCGTTGAGATCGGCACTCATCGCCATAGTGACCTGGTGCAGCACGGGAACGAATATCTCAGTCGGGAAAGCGCCCAAGCCATTGTTGAGGCTGACGGAGACGTCGCTCGTGTGTGTCCCACAGGAAAAGCCGGACCCGCCAACCACGACGTCCTGATCGCCGTCGTTGTCGACGTCAGCCGTCGTAACGCGACCAACCCCGCAACCATTTACAGCCTGGAAAGTCGCGGCGCCAAAAGTGCCGTTGCCCGGATTGAGCGCGAAGCCGAATTGCTTGGGAAAGGCGCTGGCTTGCCACACCAGGTCAGGGGCGGCATCGCCGTTGAGCGTGGCGGCCCAAACCGAAGTAGGTGATCCGGGCGGCGAGGAAATCACAGACCCTGCGGCCAACACCCCCGAGCCGTTGTTGAGCTTGATGTCGATGACTTTCTGGGTGGGGATGCTGGAGGCCACATCGAGATCGCCGTCAACGTCGAAATCAGCGATGGTCACCGTATCGGGAGGGGCGAAGGTCGGGTAGGTCGGAGGTGCCTCGAAGGCGGCGGTGACAGCTTGGGGATGGATTGCGCCGGTCCCGCTGCCTTGGTTGCTCACTGCCATGTCCAACTTCCCGTCACCGGTGAAGTCGGCCGCCGCGATGTCATGCGGCTGGTGGCTCGATTCCACAATCTGAACGACGCCGAAAATCCCCGCCCCCTCGTTGAACAGCATCGAGACGTCGCCGGTCAGGCTGGAGCCCAAGGTCGCGCTGTAGATATCGAGGTCACCGTCTCCGTCGTGGTCAGCGAGGACGATGTTCATCGAGTTGAACCCGGCCGTGTAGGTGTCGGTCGTGAATGAGAGCCCGCCCTGGTTGCGAAGGACCAAATGAGTCGTCCGACTACCCCCAACAGCCAAGTCGGAATCGCCGTCACCGTCGACATCGCCTGCATCCAGCGAGGGGATGCCCGAGTAGTCGGGCCCTGAAAGTGGAATCCGGGTCGCGATGCCAAAGACGCCGGCGCCGCTGTTGGTCAAGACAACGACCTCGGACTCGTTGGTATTGGAATCGAGCCGTCCGACAGCCAAGTCGCGGTCTCCGTCACCGTCGAGATCAGCAGAAGTGATGCCTCCCTGCCCATCACCGACGGCGATCTGCTGTTGGGGGCCGAAGGTGCCGCCGCCCTGATTGAGAAGGACGCTGGTGAACGTCGCGCCCCATCCATTGGTAATCGCCAGGTCGCGGTCGCCATCCCCGTCGAGGTCAACCAGCTCAACCCGACGACCAGCCGAGCCTCCGGTCGCGCTTTCCCGCGTGAAGGTGCCATTGCCGGAGTTCCGGTAAACATCGATGGAGGTGTTGCTGAGGCTCGAGCCATCGGCTACAGAAACCAAATCGACATCGTTGTCACCGTCGATGTCACCAGCAGCGACATCGTTCGAGTTGTCTACGGCCGGATAGTTGACGACGTCAGACAGGGTGCCATCGCCAAGGTTCAACTGGACGGCAAGACTGTTGCCCACCACCTGACCCGTAAAGAAGTCCCTCCGCGCCCAAGCTGCATCCACTAGGGCGTCGCCGTTGAAATCCGCTGTTGCCACCGCGGATGGGGAGCGGCCCACCGGGTAGCCGACCCAGGTGTCGAAGCGGCCGGCGTCGCCGAGGCTGGTGGCTCCGGCAACCTGCATCAGGCCCATGGCTAAAAGTCCCGCGACCATGATCAAAGTGCGCGGTGACACCAGGCGGGATTTTCTCGTCTCCAAGGTGAACCCTCTCTCTCCCAGGTAAGGACTGTCGAGATGATACGTACCCCGAGGGGTAATTGGTTCTTCAGCCAGGGATTGTGGGGCGGCAGCCCTATTGCCTTTCGCTCATGCAGCGGAACCCCTGGCTAGTCGGCTCCGTCGCTCTTCTCGCCGGCATAGCAATCGGGCGCTTGGCTGCGCCCGATAGTCCAGGGACAAGCGAATCGACAGCTACGACAACCACCTCGTCGAGCTCATCGGCAACGGTTGCTGTCGAGGGCGCCTGCGCAACGCTGCGCGCTCTGACCGTCAACCCTGAACTGCCAGGCGTGTTCGAAGGTGGGAACTTCCTCTGTGTGGACTTCAACGGGCTGGATCTCTCAATGGCCAACTTCGATCGTGCGTATCTTGTCGGCGCCAGTTTCTTCAGAGCCTTCCACCGCAATGCGTCATTCGTCGGCGCTGATCTTCGCGAGGGCAACCTGATGGACGCCAACCTCGCTGTAGTCGATTTCGCCCGAGCCGACCTCATAGGCGCACAGCTCCCCTGCGGCTCGGAATTTCAAACGCCAATGCTCCGCCGAAACTTCACCGCCGCCGACCTCAGTAGCTACGAGGCCGGTGGGTGTGTCTCCATCGGCGGCGGACGCCTTGACCGGGCGAGCTTCACAGGGGCCGATCTCGAAAACGTGTGGATCGTGTTCGAATCCTTGGTCGGCGCTGACTTCACCGATGCCAACCTGCGGGGAGTCGTTTTCATGAACCTCGAAGGTCAGGAAGAGCGTCGGCCCGAGGGTGTCATCTGGTCCAACACCATTTGTCCGGACGGTGTCAACAGCGGAACGCAAGGCTGCGACGACCATCTATTGCAAGACTGACAACGGCTCGCTCGGCAGTCGACCGTTCTGGCCGAGCCCAGAATTTTCTTTGGATTTCTTTTCGGAATCGGTCGTTGCGGAACCGTTTCTGTCACACCCTCTGCCCGCCTGATGACCGCCGCCCGCACCGACCTCCCCCAGGTGCGGGAAAAGATGTTGGCCGGGAGTGGGGGATCGACCGGGGCCGCAGTAGTCGCCAAGTTGGCCGCCGCCGGCCTCCCCGCCGACCAGCTGTTGGAGACGGCGGATACGTTTTCGTTGGGCCGGCTCTACGGCCTGTTGGAGAAGACCCGCCGCCTCGACTCCGACTCGGAGGCGTTTAGCTATGAGTGGCGATATCTGGTCTGCCAGCCGTCGTTGGACGAATCGGTCTTCAAACTGTGGGGCCAACTCCCCGGCGTCGACGGCCAAGTCGTGTTGAACGCTCTCAACGCCCGCGAATCGGAGCTGCCGGTGCTCGAAGATGAGACTGCGGGCCAGCGTCGGGCCGACGCGTTGACTTCGATCTGTCTCGATTCGCTCACCGGCCCCGACCCTGCCGGGGAGACCGGACGGGCAGTGACCGTGGCCGAAATCTTCATCGAAGCCGCCTGGGCATTGTCCAGCAATGGCGAAGCCGGGGCGGCGCTCTCCACTGGGGTCAAGGTCGGGCCCAACACGTTGGGCGAGATCCTCTGTGGCGGCAAAGTCCGGGTGACCAACTGCGCCCCAACCCACCCCCTCTCCTATTCCGACCTCGGCGACACCATCCCTCCGGCGGTCCGCCGCTATGTGAAATGGCGGGACCAGGGCTCCTGTTCGATCGAGGGCTGCACGAGCCGTTACCGGGTCCAACCCCACCACATCCATGAACAGCAACATGGCGGCGACCATCATCCCGACAACCTGATCAGCCTGTGTTGGTATCACCATCATGTCGCCATCCACCAACAGGGGATGATCATCGACCCCGACTCGCCCACCCACCGCCGCAAACTCCTCTGGCCCAACCACTCCCCACCCGACTCCAGCTAATTGTTGCCGGCACTTCGCTGCCGAACGGCTTCGTATACAGAACACCCGCCGCAACTAATGCATTCTTGGGATGAACCCGCTGCCCTACATTGCCTGGGTGAGCTTTGATGTTCCAGCGGACGCTTATGACCGGTTCATGGGGCGTTATTCGATCCAGCTTTCGCCCCAGCTTGCCGACTTAGCCGAGGT
>Ga0136635_10000223_pt1 | contig 14545 bp, 15 predicted proteins | sample AntDrymeUQ852106_2_FD_105495 | JGI IMG/M metagenome (GOLD analysis project Ga0136635, IMG submission 105495) | Polar desert sand microbial communities from Dry Valleys, Antarctica - metaG UQ85 (21.06) | ecosystem: Environmental > Terrestrial > Soil > Desert | place: Antarctica: Dry Valley... | reverse complement strand
TAGGTTCTGAGTATCGAATCGATCCAAAGGACAACTGTTTAATGGGCTCTTCCCTGGCAGGATTGTTTGGCTTGTATGCCCTTTTCCACCACCCCGAAACATTTCAGCGTTACATCATTGGTAGCCCGTGGACCGACAAGGACATTCAGCAGGTACTCAAGCTTGAAACTGAGTACGCCCTCAACCACTCAGATTTACCGGCTACCGTATTCATAGGCGCAGGTTCGCTTGAACCGGAATTCGTAGTAGACAATATACTGAAACTGGAAAAGGCATTTGAGAATAGAAATTATCCTAACTTAAGACTCCAGGCGCATATCTTTGAAGGCGAGACTCATCTATCCGTTGTTCCACATCACATAAGCAGAGGGCTCAAAGCGGTTTATGAGTGAATGGAAATTACCCCTTCAACATCTCATCATGCGTATCCCCTTCTTCTTCAGGCTTCGTGAGTGGAGCGAGCGGGGGCATTTCAAGGATCGAATTCAAACCAAAGTGTTGTAAAAATTCAGGGGTCGTGGAATACAGGATCGGTCTTCCAGGCCCATCTGCGCGGCCGGATTCCAGGATTAATCCCTTATTTAACAAACTCTTCATCATGCTGTCGCTGTTGACACCCCGAATCGAGTCGATCTGTGGACGGGTGACCGGCTGCTGGTAGGCAATGATCGCCAATGTTTCGAGCGCGGCGCGGCTCAGGTGAGTCGTTGCTTCAAGGCCAAGGAAACGTTCGATCAACTCGGCGAGTTGCGGCGCGGTAGTCAGTTGGACGCGCCCCGCGTGTCGCTGTAGACGCAGGCCGCGGGTCGCGAGGGAAGCGTCCAGTTCGTGGAGTCCGCGTTCGATGACCGAGGGAGACACATCCAATGCGGCGGCCAGTTGCGCGGGCGTCACCGGTTCCGCCGCCACGAAGAGTAACGCCTCGAGTTTTGCGGAAAGTGACAATTCAGTTTCGGAATTTTCCTCTGAGAAAGGTTGAGAGTCGCTCATGCTATAATTGCTCCGTTCAAAGCATGTCACCCTTCGCTGCGCTCAGGGTGACATAAAATTTAGTGAGAGAGATGAAAATAAATAAATTAGGATTACCAATTCTTCTACTGAGTCTCATCATTACGTCACTTGCATGCAGCATATTCGTTGGCGGCCCTGATTACTCGAGTCTTCCAGGGATCCCTGTTTCCGCCGAAGCCGCTGAAAGCATCAAGGAAGAACTGAGACGAGCCTTTGAAGCAGGCGCACAGACCGGCGTGATGACCATAAACATCACCGAACCGCAAATTACATCCTACCTGGCCGCCCGGCTGCAAACAGATCCAAGCCTGCAACAATCCGATAAAAAACCGCTGATGACTGACCCGCAGGTTTATTTGCGGGATGGGCAAATGCAGATCTACGGCAAAACCCAACAAGGCATGTTCAATGCGAACATCGGCATCATCGTCACTGTGGGTGTGGACCCAGAAGGCCAGCCGCTGATCGAGATCACATCAGCCGATTTTGGTCCCTTCCCTGCACCCAAAGGATTGAAGGATGCCATCACTGCCATGGTCAGGGAAGCTTATACAGGCTCACTCGGTCCGGTGGCCACAGGTTTGCGCATTGAAACCATTTCCATCGCAAACGGCGTCATGACGATCACAGGCCGCATCAGATAGCGCACGGATTATACACTAGACAACATGTCATTACGGTGACCCGCGAGCCTCAAACGGCGAGTGCGGGGAGCGAAGAATCTCGACAATGTCTTGGAGAATCTCACCTGCACTCCCCGGCACTTGCACCCGGGGCAAGTGTGCGCCCGGCGATTTGCTGGGCAAATCGAGTGTTGCTCAGAGTGACAGATACAAACACTATGCCACGCATCTCTCAAAGCCTTCTCCTGCTCGCCGTTTTCCTGGCATCCTCCCTTCTGGTTAGCTGCCGCTCTCCGCAAGTGACGGGTGAAGATATCACCATCACGATTCACGCGGACGGTGAAACGCACAATGCGCGCGTCCCTGCAGGCAGTACTGTGAGCCAGGCACTGGGATCGGCTGGCGTTACGCTTGGGGAACTGGATGAGACGGATCCGCCTCCCTACACGGTCCTGAGCAATGGTAACTCCATTGCTCTGACACGTGTCGAGGAAATATTCGAGACTGAGGAACAGATCATTCCCTTCGAGAGACAGGTGGTACGTAATGAGTCTTTGCCTGAAGGTGAAACACGGCTCGTGCAGGCGGGCGTGAACGGCTTACAGGAACTGACCTACCGTCGCGTCCTCGAAGATGAGGCGGAGATCAGCAAAGCGGTGGTCAAATCCGTCATTCTGCAGGAGGCGGTCCCGGAAATCGTGATGATAGGGGCGCAGTCCTCATTTGCGCCGCTACCGGTCCCAGGCACACTGGCTTACCTGGCGGGCGGCAATGCCTGGATCATTGACACATCCACCGCCAATCGCACGGCGCTGGTTACGACCGGTGATCTGGATGGGCGCATCTTTGAACTTTCGCCGAACGGGGGCTTCCTGATTTTCACGCGTAAGTCAACCAAGCCTGCCGATCAGGAGATCAACACACTCTGGGCCGTGCGGACGGACGGCGGCCAGCCAATCAGCACAGGCATCGCGAATGTTGTCCACTTTGCAGATTGGATCCCCAATACGAATTCGATTGCCTATTCGACGGTCGAGCCGCGCAGCACCGCGCCTGGCTGGCAGGCCAACAACGATCTGCATCGTTACAGCATTTCAACACGAGAAAAAAGACGGATATTGGATGCAAGCAGCGGCGGCGTGTACGGCTGGTGGGGGATGAGTTTCGCCTTCTCGTCCGATGGGCGACTGGCTTATGCGCGCCCGGACGGAATTGGCCTTGTTGATATGGATGGAAAATATCTAAAGCCCTTATTGGACATTATCCCGCTAAACACGCACAGTGACTGGGCCTGGCTGCCTGCTGTGGCATGGGGCGCAGATGGAAAGGCGTTATATTTCGTTTCACACTCCCCGCCGCCGGCCCTGGTCAGCGAGGAAGATTCGCCGTTCTTTGATATCAGCGCGGCATCGGTCGAGAACAATGCCAGCGTAGCGATAGTCCAGCAGGCCGGTATGTTCGCTTACCCATCTGTTTCACCGTTGCAGTCGAGCTCGAGGGAACGGGGATATCAGATTGCATACCTGCAGGCGATATTCCCCTCGCAAAGCGAGACCAGCCGTTATCGCGTCGTGGTGATGGACAGGGACGGCTCGAACCGCCGCGCCGTTTTCCCTGCAAACGATGCGCCCGGCCTCGAGCCGCAGACCCCAGCCTGGGCGCCGGATGTGATCGACGGCCAGTCCGGAGATTTCATCGCAGTTGTCTATCAGGGTAATCTATGGCTGGTGGATAGCGGGAACAGCCAGGCCTATCAAGTGACAGGCGATGGTCTTGTCACAAGAATTGATTGGAAGTAAATCGTCGTTGCGAGTAGATTGCTTCCCGAAGGCTCGCAATGACAGAAAATCTATTTTAAAGAGGAAATCATAATGCGTATTTTGATCACCGGAGCAGCCGGGTTTCTCGGCTCACACTTAAGCGACCGCCTTCTCCACGAAGGGCATGAGGTCATCGGGTTGGATAATTTTGTCACAGGCAACCCGTTAAACATCGCTCACCTGATCGGGAATGAAAAGTTCTCATTCCACAAGCATGATGTCTCGAACTACATCTTCGTGCAGAGCAAGGTGGATGCGGTGCTGCATTTTGCATCGCCTGCCAGCCCGAACCCGCAATCGCCATCGGGATATTTCAACCTGCCCATTCAAACGATGAAAGCCGGCGCGCTCGGTACTCATAACTGCCTCGGCGTGGCGCGGGTAAACAATGCGCGCTTCCTGCTCGCCTCCACCAGCGAAATTTATGGCGACCCGCTTGTCCATCCACAGACCGAGGATTACGCCGGGAATGTTGACCCGGTGGGTCCGCGCGCCGTCTATGATGAGGCCAAACGGTTTGCCGAATCATTGACGATGGCCTATCACCGCGCCCACGGCGTGAACACGCGCATCGTGCGCATCTTTAACACTTACGGTCCGCGCATGGACCTGGAGGACGGCCGCGCCCTGCCCAACCTGCTGAAACAAGCCCTGCTCGGCCAGCCGCTGACCGTCTACGGCGATGGCAGCCAGACGCGTTCCTTCTGCTATGTGGACGACCTGGTGGAAGGCATCGTCACATTGCTCTATTCAAATGAGCACCTGCCGGTCAACATCGGCAACCAGCACGAGATGACCATCCTGCAATTCGCGGAAACAATTAACCGCCTCGTAGATAATAAGGGCGGCATCACCTACATCAAGGACGCCCGCAGCGTACGCGACCCCCAGCAGCGCCAGCCGGATATTACGCGCGCCCGGACGATATTAAACTGGGAGCCCAAGGTCGGCCTGGAGGAAGGACTCCATAAGACCATTCCATACTTCAGGCAAAAACTGGGGCTTGGATGATCCTGAGTGGCAACAAGGAACGGCTGCGCTTCCTGAGATTTGCCGTGGTCGGAGCGGTCGGGTCGGCACTTGATTTCGGGATCATGAACCTCCTGACCCATTTCATCAACATGCGCCTGGTGTTTGCAGGCACAATATCCTTTATTTGCGCGGTCATCAACAACTTTACCGGTAACCGTTTTTGGACGTATCCCGAATCGCGATCACGGCCCCTCCTGCACCAGTTGGGGATGTTCTTTGTCGTCAATGCCGCGGGCATTGCCATCCGAATCCCGATCCTGCATTTTGTGGAGCCTCCCATGGCAAACGCGTTCGAGAGGCTGGCACACGTTTCGCATGCTTCTTCTGAAATCCTTGCCAAGAATGCAACCCTCGGGTTTGCGATTGGGGTGGTAATGCTTTGGAACTTTTTCATAAACCGCTATTGGACATATAATGATATAGAATAAGCCGGAACATGGTTTCAAGAAGCGAGTTGATCATGACACAGCAACAGCGTATTATCCCCATTTATAACTCTCGAGGCGAAGTAGATGCCATTTTAGTCTTTCCTTATCTGTTCAGCCGGAACGGGGAATGGATCGGATGGGTCACCCCAAAGCGGGAAGTCTATTCGGTGATGGGACATTATGTAGGAATGCTGACGAACGACCCTCGCATTGTGCGCAACCGCTCGGGAGATGACTCCCGGCCGCGCCTCAAGCCGCCTCCGCACCCGGGGCGGATCATCCTCCCCGCCACGCTCCCGTTAGCCCCGCTCATGAAGGAACTCACCCACAGCATGGTTGACGTGCTCTCGGAGGAGCCGGGACGCCTGCACACCCTGGATAGCGGCGAGCTGCGCGAAGATTTGGATTAACTCATCTGAATGGCGTATAATTCGAACATGGTCAAGCAGACAGTGTTCCAGGCTCCGCCGGGGAATCATGGTAAGCGTATCCCAATGAGGACGATTCGAAGTATCGCCAATCATATTGCACAGAGATTTGACCCGGAACAGATCATACTTTTCGGCTCTCACGCGTATGGCAAAGCAACCGCAGAGAGCGACGTGGACTTATTAGTGGTGATGGACACCCCTGAAGATGAAATGCAGGCGATGGTGGAAATTGCAAAATCGCTTCCGATCTTGTCCTTCAACGTGGATGTAATTGTCCGCTCGCGCAGGACGCTGGAACGACGCAAAAGGCTCGGGGACTGGTTTCTGCGCGAAGTCACCCAAAAGGGCAAGGTGTTGTATGAACGAACTGACCAAAGAATGGGTGGATAAAGCCGAGGCAGATTTTTACAGCGCGGATTTACTCCTTCATGCTGGAGAGTTTCCACTTTCGGAACCTGCCTGCTTTCATTGCCAGCAATGTGCAGAAAATATCTCAAAGCCTATTTACAAGAATCTCCAGTCAACTTCGAGCGTAAGCATGATCTCATGCCGCTATTATCCATGTGTGTTTCTTTGGAGAAAGACTTTCAATCCTTGAAAGAGGATCTTCAGGAACTGGATCGATATGCAGTGGTAGTACGTTATCTTGGAGTGATTGTAAGGAAGGAAACGGCGGAATCCGCTTTGAAAGCAGCGGAAAGAGTCCGTGTGTTTGTAAGACGCAAATTGAAGCTTGAATAAACTAAGCGCTTTACTTGGGCAACAGGGGAGTCAGTCCTGGTGGGATGATCGCATGAAGGTTGGGAATAAAACGATGGCGACCGCGGTCATGCTTGCCAGGCTGCTTCACTAAGGACGTTACCCAGCGAGAGCATAAGTGTATCTTGAACAAGCAAAAATGTCTTGTTGCAATCATAAAATATTCGGCATGACATCCATCAACCGACACAGTATATAATCGACATGGTAAACTCATAGCAAAATAAACGCTGTTATGACAAAAACGCAACCCCCAAAATCCATGCGCGCTTCGCGCGTCACCCTCTCGCAGTTGATGCACCTTGAGCACGCCAACCTGATTGGCAACGTCCATGGCGGCTGGATTATGAAGCTTGTGGACGAAGCCGGCGCGCTTGCCAGCATGCGCCACGCTCAACGCAAGGTCGTCACGGTTGCGATCGACTCGATGGTCTTCCGCCAGCCGATCCGCATCGGCGACCTGATCATATTGAACGCTGAGGTCACATACACGGGGCGTACCTCCATGGAGGTCGAAGTGCAGGTGCAGGCAGAGAACCCCATCACAGGCGAGCGCACCCACACCAACACAGCCTACCTTGTCTATGTCGCCCTGGATGACGATGGCCGCCCGACAACGGTCCCGCCATTGAAAGCCGGGACAGCGCAGGAAAAACAGAAGATGGCTAGCGGCAGGGAAAGACAGGAATGAAGGTTGAAAGAGAAGCAATCATAGTTATGTCATTCTGAGCGCAGCGAAGGGCCGGAGACTCTTCGGTCGTGGCGCCTTGGCGCCACTCGCTCAGAGTGACATATAACCGACATGTCCGAACCCGAACTCACCCAGCCCCCATCCGAACCGAAAGAACGCGTAGCACACTCGTTCCGCAACCTGCGCGAACTGGTGGATTTCGTCGCGGGGAAATCGCTCCCGCCGCTCACGCCCGAGGAAGGCCGAGTCACAGAGCAGATGCCGTTTCCCTTTCTGGCGATCGTCGGCCAGCAGGAGATGAAGCTGGCATTACTGCTTGGGCTGATCAACCCCAATATCGGCGGCATCCTGTTGGTGGGTCCGCGCGGCACGGCCAAGACAACCGCAGTCCGCAGTCTGCTGGATTTGTTGCCACAAGTGGAGCGTAGCACCTGTCCTTATGGCTGTCTGCCGGAAGATATGGAAACCGGGGGAATCAGCGCAGTCTGCCCGGACTGCGCCAAGAAATACGGCGAAGGCCAGCCGCTGACCGCGCCCGACGCGGTGCGGCTGGTTGAGCTGCCACTCAACGCCCGCCTGGAAGATGTCATCGGCGGGATTGACGAGCACGCCGCGGCGCATGAACGAATGCGCGTCCGGCGCGGAATACTGGCGCAGGCTGACCGCAACCTGCTTTATATTGATGAGATCAATTTGCTCGGCGATGATATCGTCGACTCGATCCTGGATGCCGCGGCACAGGGCTCCTACACCGTCCGCCGCGGCCCCATCGCCGCGACCTATCGCTCACGCTTTGTCTTGATCGGCTCGATGAACCCAGAAGAGGGGCGCCTGCGCCCGCAAATCTTGGACCGGTTCGGTCTGCGCGTCATTGTGCGCGGGCTGGAGGATCAGGCTGAAAGATTGGAAGCCTATCGAAGAGTCCAGGCTTATCTGGCGAACCCGCGCCAGATGATCGGTCAATTTTCGGCTGAGATGGAGGCAGCGGCAACTGAGATCCGCAGCGCGCGTGAGCGCCTCAAGAAAGTCATCATCCCCGATCAAATAGCCAATCCTGCCATCGAACTGGTGCAACAAATGGGGATCGATTCCCTGCGGGCCGAGATCACCTGGTTCGAATCAGCGCGCGCCTATGCCGCCGCGGATGACCGCGATGAAGTCAATACTGACGATTTGAAGGTTGTTGCACCGATGGCGTTGAGATTGCGCCGCTCGCAGTTCATGAATGAATATTTCAGAGGACAGGTGGGCGAAGAAAAAGAATTGAGTTCGTTGTTGACAGGCTTTGGAAGAAGGCCTGCACCGAAAAAGCGGGCCCCGAAGAAGAAATGAGTGACGCCGAACTTTCGAACCCCGCCTATCGGATTGAAACGGAGCGGCTGGTGATTCGCTGTTATCACCCGTCGGATGTGCAGATGCTTGCCGATTCGGTGAGTGAAAACGTCGGGCATCTAAAACCATGGATGCCATGGGTCCACACGGAACCCGAACCCATCGAAGAAAAAGAAACCCGGTTAAAACGATTTCGCGGCATGTTCGATCTCGGTCAGGACTATGTATATGGCATCTTTAACGCGCAGGAAACCCGCCTGCTCGGGGGCACCGGGCTGCACACCCGCCTCGGCGAGAACCAGCTGGAGATCGGTTACTGGATCCATAAGGATCACGTCAACCAGGGCTTAGTGACCGAATCAACGGCCGCACTGATCAAGGTTGCCTTTGAGGTCGTTCAGGTTCACCGACTCGAAATCCACTGCGACCCTGGGAACTTCGCGTCCGCTGCCATCCCCCGCAAGCTCGGCTTCACTCACGAAGGTACATTACGCGCCAAAACGCGCTTCCTCGATCGTTGGAGCGATTCGATGATCTGGGGCCTTCTCGAACACGAATACCCTGACAGCCCGGCGTATAAGGCGGAGATCAAAGCCTTCGATGCATTCAGTCGCCGATTGTTATGAATTCGTCTTTCAAAACGTACCCTAAAAAACCTATTTTTCTGCTGCTAGCCGTTAATATCTTGATCGGCCTTTTGGTGTTCCGTGATTATGGGCTTTCGTGGGACGAGCCGCTCTTCTACGATTATGGCGATGCGTTGGGATACGCCTATTCACCGCGCGAATGGCTGAGTGGGAACTTCGACCTTGATCGATCCTTTGGCGCAAGCGGAGATGACCACAAGACACGCGGATCTGCTTATCTTCTTCTTGCGCGCGGACCGGTTTATTTATTGGAAGCACTCAGTCTTGACAAAGCCTCCGCCTGGCACCTGATCAATTTCCTTTTCTTCCAGCTTGGCGTTTACTTCCTCTATCGACTTGCCGCGCGCTGGTTGAGCTCTCCCGCGGCGCTGGGGACCGCGGCGCTCTTTGCATGGCAGCCCCTCTTATGGGGACATGCGTTCAGCAATCCGAAAGATCCACCCTTTCTTGTGTTCTTCCTGGCGTCGGTATGTCTGGGTTTTGAAATGGTGGACAAACTATCCGATGAGGCGATCAGCAACAAACAAAAGTTTTCCAGCGTAATTATCCCCGCCCTCTTCCTGGGAATTACAACATCCATCCGCGTGCTCGGTCCGCTTGCCGGGTTACTCGTCCTTGCCTATGGCATCTGGAAATTTGGAAGGAAGCTTACAGGCTTTATTGCTCCGTTCACCTTTTACGGAATCATTGCCATTCTTTCCATGCTTATCACGTGGCCATTTCTCTGGGAGAATTCATTCGCGCGGTTCATCGAAGTCCTTGGCTTTATGTCCGACAACCCGACCCAGCTCTCGGTCCTGTTCGGTGGCCAAATCTATCGCGCCGGGGAGCTTCCGCGCAGCTACCTGCCTTTTATGCTGGCGACCACCCTGACGGAGCCGGTCTGGCCCTTATTCTTTTTTGGTCTCCTGGTTGGATACTGGAAGTTATTCAAAGAAAACATAACCCTCCGTGCGAGCTTCGGGGAAGCTGCCCCCGCGGATGGCTGGAAATCGCTTCGATCTTCACTGGATCTCACAACAACTAGAAATAGCATTGTTTCACTTACCCTGGTTTTGCTCGGGTTTGTGATCCTGGTTGCCTATGTGCTTATCCGCAGGCCATCCATGTATGACGGCTTGCGGCATTTCCTGTTCATCCTGCCGCCAATATTTATCTTCACCGGGTTCGCATTCGAATTCCTGATGGAACATCTTCAGCGTATTCAGTTAATTCCACCGGTGTGGCTATACGCAGGACTGATATTCGTTCTACTTTTACCGGGGTTATCTGGACTCATCCAACTCCATCCCTACGAGTACACCTATTACAATTCATTCATCGGCGGCACCGATCAAGCCTTCCGGGAATATGAAACCGACTACTGGCTCACCTGTTACAAAGAAGCCGTCGAACAGCTTGATCAAACGCGCGCTGAACCGGTCAACCTTTATGTCCACCGTGAAGCTTATATCGCGGGGTACTACGCGGATGAAAATATCAGTGTCCATGACTTGCGCGGCTCGCTGGATGATGTACAGCCGGGTGATTATGTCCTGGTCAATACGCGCACCAACGAAGACCTCAGAATATTCAGAGATGCACTACCCATTCTGCAAATCGGGCGCAATAATGCCGTCTTTTGCGTTATCAAGAGGATCCCATGACCACACATAAGGAACGCGTCCAAGCTTGTATCAATAACGAAAGCCTTGATCGCCCGCCTGTCGCGCTCTGGCGTCATTTTCCCGTTGACGATCAATCCCCCGAAGCACTCGCCGCGGCGACGTTAAACTTTCAACAAGCCTATGATTTTGATCTGGTTAAGGTCACACCGGCCTCATCGTTTTGCGTCAAAGACTGGGGCGTGGAAGACCAATGGATGGGTGATACCGAAGGCACTCGACGCTATACCAAACACATCATTGAAAACCCACTTGACTGGGAAAGGCTGCCGTCGCTTGACCCTACCTCTCCGCACCTCGCCGGACAACTAGCCTGTCTCCGTTTGATCCGTGCCGGACTGGACTCGGATACACCCCTGCTCCAGACAATCTTCAGTCCATTGGCACAAGCCAAGTATCTGGCGGGGGATGACAGGTTAATCTCCCACCTGCGTTTATATCCCGATGAAGTGATGAAGGGACTGGCTACCATTACAGAAACGACGCGCCGGTTTGTAGAAGCTTGTCTTGAAACTGGCATTGATGGGGTCTTCTACGCCATCCAACATGCACAGGCAAGTTTATTAACCTTCGAAGAATATAAAACCTTCGGTTTGCCATTAGACCAAAACATCCTTGAACCTGCTCAGGAGCTATGGTGCAATCTGCTCCATTTACATGGGCATGATGTCTACTTTTCCATCCTTGATTCTCTCCAATTTCCAATCGCTAACTGGCATGACCGCGAGACATCTCCATCACTGGCTGAGGCACAGACTCTCTTTGCGGGGGCTGTGTGCGGCGGCATGCGACAGGACACGTTGGTTTATGACAATCAGGCTGAGGTCCGAGAGGAAGCGGCGGGCGCAATCCGGCAGACGAATGGAAAACGATTTATCCTGGGGACCGGCTGTGTCGTCCCTGTGATCGCGTCGCACGGGAATATTTTGGCAGCAAGGACCTCACCCCTGCCCTCTCCTGAAAGGAGAGGGGGTTAGATGAGTTTACGAGTCATCGCTGGCAAAGCCAAGGCGCGCAAGTTGAAATCTGTTCCAGGCGATACGACGCGCCCGATCACAGACCGCGTGAAAGAGTCATTGTTCAATATTCTGGCAGGGGATGTCATCGATTCAAATTGGTGGGATTTGTTCGGCGGGACGGGCGCGGTCGGCATCGAAGCATTGAGCCGCGGCGCGAACTCGGTCCGTTTTACGGAGTTGAACCGGGCTCCTATTGAAACGATCAGGTTCAACGTCGAGTATTGCGGGTTCAAATCACAGGCAGAAATCCGCAGAGCCGATGCATTTGCAGCCCTCTCTTCAAAACCTGACAGACAGTTTGAATATATCTATATCGCGCCGCCGCAATACCAGGATATGTGGATCAAGGCAGTAGAGCTGGTAGATGAAAATATGGACTGGCTAGCGGACGACGGCTGGGTCATCGTACAGATCGCGCCAAAGGAATACAGAGAATGGGTGCTTGAACATTTGCAAGAGGTCGAGCAACGGAAATATGGAAGTACATTGCTGGTATTCTATGAAAGAAAGAATCAATAAGGCGTTGAAACGTCTGAACGTTCAAACGTTTTAAAGCTATTTCCATGGCGCGGTGATAAGAACGTTGTTATCGTCCGCGGCGTGACCGAGCAATGGCAAGCCCCAGGCTGTGGAAATCGTCTTTAGTAAAGAGTAATGAGTGTAGGGAGTGGGGTCTTCAAATCCATTTTTGACCAGCGTAGAATAGAAGACAACTGGCACGCGTCCACCGGCTTCCAAGGGCAGGCCGCAGCACGAGTGACTTCCCTGCCCCTCTTCGAACATCATAACAAGCAAATAGGACTTGCCTGCCGCATCCAATGCGGGGACCAGACGACCAAGTAGTTCAGTCAGCCACGCATCGGCAACATCAAGCGGACAGTCGTGCGCGTCGTTGCACAGGTTCGGGGTGATGAAAATGAAATTCGGAAGCGAAGCAGTTTCAAGGTCCGTTTGGAGCGCAGTCAGAGGCACAATTGTTCGTTCGCAGCGGGCAGTGTCCAGCCGGATCCGGTTGAAGTAAATAAAAGGATTGTGTTTCTGAACGTAAAGATGGGTGTCGCCCAGGTAGCAAGGCTCGGGCATATCTTCCTGATAGGTCTTCCAGGTGCGGCCGCTGGCCTCGATCAGGTCAGGGAGGCTGGGCTCATCAATGAAACAATCACTGCAATTGCGATCAATCCCGAATGTGTCGCCTCCCATCAAGGCAATGTAGTTCGGCAGGCTGGGATGCGTGACTGCGTAATATTGCGTGAGCAACGTATATTCACGCGCCAGCCTGTTGTAATTCGGCATGAGCGGATTGCCGATCACGGTGCCAAACTCCTTATTCTCGAACATGATAATAACGATATTATCGAAGTTCGGAACAGGAGGTTTTGGCGTAGCAGTTGGTGTCAAATTAGGAACTGGGGTGAGCGTAGCTGTAGGAAGAACAGGCGTTGGGGTAAACGTGTCCAAAGGGACAGGCATAGGAGTGCCGGTTGATGAACCAGAGGAGGGTGTGCAGGCAACTAATAAAACCAGAAGAAAAATACAAAAGCCAGAACGTCTCATGAAAATCTCCGTACCATTTGCTGCTTTTGGTGTATTATAGACTTAATAACCGCAAACTTGCACCTGTAGGACGTACCGCCTGAGGGGGCGCACGCATCTAAACGGCCTCTCATTCCCATCGGTGGTTTGGACGTAAAGCTTCAAAACTTCAAAACAAGCCTGACAGGTTCGTTTCAGTCGTGATTTTCAATGGCTCCAGGGTACAAGTCCCCGGTACTTTGGGCCGATCAAATAAATGAAGGAGATCCAGCATGAAAACGAAAAGAGCAGTGGGAAATATTAAGTACGTCAGGCTCATTGTTCTATTATTCCTTTTGGTGGCCATCGGTATATTCTTTGCCTGGCAATATAAACCCACACCCGTACCGGTCCTCATCGCCCACCCCAATATTGTCCTCATCATGACCGATGACCAAAATGTTGATTCATTGCCAGTCATGCGCAAGCTCATGGGTTACCCGGAAGGATCATGGATAAATTTCAGCAACGCATATGCCAACCATAGCATCTGTTGCCCTGCACGAGCCACTGTCTTAACCGGACAGTACGCCAGTACTACGGGAGTAACAGGCAACGATAAAGGTGAAGATCTCAATGACACCAATACCCTTCCCGTTTGGCTCCATAAAGCCGGATACCGCACCGGCTTAATCGGCAAATATCTCAATGGCTTCCCCTGGGATAAGGGTGCAGAATATGTACCACCTGGGTGGGATTACTTCAAAACCGGTGGTCTGGGTGGAGTTAACGGCTTTACGAAAGAAGCAGTTAATTTTATCAACACCTCAAACGAACCTTTTTTTCTTTACCTGGCCTATTTGCCTCCGCACCATTGGGCCAAACCCTTACGCACGTATGCAAATGCCGACGTATATATCCCTCCTGATCCACCCAACTACAATGAAGCTGATGTTTCCGATAAACCAACCTGGGTAAGAGAGTTGCCGTTACTTTCACAAAGCACCATGGACACATGGCATACAGAGCGAATCGCCTCACAACGGGCTCTGTTGGGAGTGGATGATGGCATCCAGCAAATTGTGGAGGCGCTGAAGGCGAAAGGTCAGCTGGATAACACGATGATCATTTACATGGCAGATCATGGGTTTTCCTGGGGATCGCACCGTCATATATTGAAAGAATGCGCATACGAAGAATGCAGTAAATTTCCTTTACTTATCCGTTCCCCGGACGTCATAGGAAACAGAGAAGAATCCCGTCTTGTTTCGAATGTCGATCTTGCAGCCACCATTGCAGACTATGCAGGGGTCATCCCCGAATTACCTCAGGAGGGGAAAAGTTTTATTCCCTTACTAACAAACACGGCAACCGACTGGAACGAAGAAGTCCTACTGGAAAGGAGCGGCATCGGTAAGTTTGCATTTTATGGAATACGTGTCCCTGACTGGAAATATGTGGAGTATGACAATGGAGATAAAGAGCTGTATGACTTGACCGCAGATCCATACGAACTGCAGAATCTTGCCAATCAAACTGAACATCAAGCAAGGCAAACCGAGCTTGCCCGACGCCT
>Ga0136635_10000222_pt1 | contig 14570 bp, 14 predicted proteins | sample AntDrymeUQ852106_2_FD_105495 | JGI IMG/M metagenome (GOLD analysis project Ga0136635, IMG submission 105495) | Polar desert sand microbial communities from Dry Valleys, Antarctica - metaG UQ85 (21.06) | ecosystem: Environmental > Terrestrial > Soil > Desert | place: Antarctica: Dry Valley... | reverse complement strand
TGGATGGTATAAGTACCTTAAGCAAACTACAGGCGAATCCAGCCACTCAAGCTATCCCGGTAATTTTTTTAACAGCAAAAATCCAAGCTTCTGACCGACGTCGCTATGCTAAAATGGGTATGCCGAGCGCGATCGCCAAACCATTCAATCCTCTAGAATTAGCAGGACAAATCGCCCACGCTCTTGGCTGGAATTAAGGGGGTAATAGAGAATGGGTAATAGGTAATCGGTGTTACCAATTACCCATTTCCAATTACCCATTACCAATTCCCCATTCCCACTCAATCCTCATTTTCCAATAATTGCTTTGCCTTGAGAAGTTGCCGCTGATGTTCTTCAGTCACGGCTGGATATTTCAGATTAAGTTCTTTTAATTTGCTACAGATGATGTCGGCAACTACTAGACGTGTAAACCATTTGCGATCGGCAGGGATAATATACCAAGGTGCAGATTCAGTGCTGGTATGATTAAAAATGTCTTCATAAGCTTGCATGTAATCATCCCAAAATGCTCTTTCAATCGCATCGCTTGCAGAAAACTTCCAATTTTTTTCAGGCGTTTCGATGCGTGCTAAAAAGCGTTTTTTCTGTTCTGATTTAGAAACATTCAGAAAAAACTTAAGGATGATTATTCCATTATTTACTAAATATTTTTCAAAATTATTGATTTCCTCAAAGCGCTGCTGCCAAATTCGATTATCCTCAGGAATGTGGGGAAGTTGTTGCTTTTTCAGCAGTTCTGGATGCACGCGAACCACTAAAGTTTCCTCATAATATGAGCGGTTGAATATCCCCACTCTACCCCGTTCTGGCAAAGCTTTCATACTGCGCCAAAGATAATCGTGGTCAAGTTCTTCCGCACTCGGTTGTTTGAAACTATATACTTGACATCCTTGTGGATTAACACCAGACATTACATGTTTAATAGTGCTATCTTTTCCAGCCGCATCCATTGCTTGAAAGATAATCAGCAACGCATAAGTGTTTTGAGCATAAAGAATATTTTGGTATTCTGCTAATCGTTCAACATCTGCCTGCAATTTTCTTGCAGCCTCAGCTTTATCCTGGTAATCATCCTTATAAGCTGGATCGTAGTCTTTTTGCAAAGAAATCTTTGCTCCAGGTCGAACTATAAAAGGGTCATGATTCATAAGTAAGAGGAGTGGGAAAGTGGGGGAAGCGTGGTGTGGGAAAGTGGGGGAAGCGTGGTGTGGGGGGACAATTTCTTTCTATTACCTATTACCTATTACCTATTACCTATTACCTATTACCTATTACCTATTACCTATTACCTATTACCTATTACCTATTATCTAAGACGATTGCAATTCGTCGAGTTTTGCGAGAATTTCTCTACTGTGGATGCTGGGATTGACTTTGACAAAAGTTTCGCGGAGGATGCCGTTTGGATCGATAATAAAGCTGTGGCGCATGGAGACAAAGCCAATCCAAGAACCGTAAGCTTTACTGACCGATCCGGTGGTATCAGCCAGTAAGGGAAATTTTAGCCCTTCTGAATCACAAAACTCGGCGTGTGAATCAACGTCATCAGCACTGACACCGATAATTTGCGCGTTTTTTTCTACGTATTTGGGCAAGTCTTGCTGAAAACGACGCGCTTCGATGGTGCAACCAGCGGTGAAGTCTTTGGGATAAAAGTAAAGAACTGTCCATTTACCACGCAAGTCAGACAGGGAAATTTCACCATTGCCAGTGTTGGTTGGCAAGGTAAATAAAGGTGCCGGTTGATTAATTGCCGGAAGTTTGCCTCCTAAAGCATTAGCAGTAGGGGCAAAATTCAACCAACTGATGACAGCAAAGCAGCTGGCAAATAATATACTCAAAAAAGTGCGACGAGAAATCATGTGCAGACCAAAATTCTAACTTGACATAAGTTTACAATTTTTGGTGGCTGCTAGTATCACTCTTTATCAGATTCCCTATGAGTGTCTGTGCTTTCGATGTATTGACTATCGAGGAGAAAATTTCCCTTAGCAAAACGGATACCCCAGTATCCTCCGGGACGACGGTCAAGAACTGTGCCTTCTTCGCCGATGTGAATGACATCGGGGGGGCGGAGCATGGGCATGGGGTCAGCGGTTTTTACGTAGGGCGGTAGTGCTACAACTCGGACTTTACTATTGATCGCGAATTCTGTGGACATAGTTTAGGCATGAGCTTTTAGCTTACAGAATATATCAAGAAAGCGATCGCAGTAATAACGCTGCGAAATTGCGTTACTACTGATGGGCGTTTTTTTTCAAATCGTCTAGAGAAACGACTTCTAAAGCTCTAGCATGAGTTGCTGAAAGCACGACTGGTGGAGCAACACCAGCGTCTAGAGCTTCTTGCCAACGAGAAGCACATAAACACCAGCGATCGCCTGCTTTTAAACCAGGAAATTGATATTCTGGATGTGGGGTGCTCAAATCGTTGCCCTGCGACTTGGTAAACTCTAGAAATTCGGCTGTTACCTGAGCGCAAATAACGTGTACCCCAAAATCTTGACCACCAGTGCGACAAAATCCGTCGCGGTAATATCCAGTTACCGGAGAAGTGCAGCAAGATTCAAGTTGTCCGTCGATTACGTTTTTAGCTTCTGTCATCGTCAATTCCTATCCCTAAAGGTCGTCACTTGTTTTATTCTCACCTAACCAACGCTTGCGCTCAAGATAGGACGAGTTCATCTTTGCCAAGTCTTGGCACAGGTCATCCAATTCAGATAATTTGCGGCTACGCGCTACTCCGTGGAGAGTGTCAAAAGTGGATTGTCGTAGGCAGTCCAGAGCGATGTTTTTCCCTCTCTATCTTTTAACGATATCAAATTGCCACCAACCAAAAGACTACCAGGAGAGAATATCCGTAAACTGGGTCAGGAAAGACACCAGTCTGCAATGCTGCGTTATACTCTTGCAGTGGGTGCTTTTGTTGGGACAGTTCTTTTATTTAGTATCTTGGGTAGTTCTTTGTTGGGAGTTTTGCTCTCAGTGGCGGGTTTAGCAGGCTCCTACTATTTATACCGCAGTGGACAACACCTGATGAAACGAGCAGGTGATGCTCAAGGTGGTGCTAAAGCCGAAAGCGAAGTAGCTGCATTATTGCGATCGCTAGAACATAAAGGATGGCAAGTAGAATACAACTTAAGAATTAGGAGATGGGGAGATGCGGATGTGGTGTTGCACTCTCCCTCTTGCAATTGGTATGTAATCGATGTTAAGTCCCACGGTGGAACTAAGGTTTATGAAGGCGATCGTTTGCGAAAGCGCTACGGCAAAAATATTTATGATTTCAAAGAAGGCAATTTGATTGATAAAGTCAAAGGTCAAGCAACAGAAGTCAGGAGTTTAAAAGGTGCGCGGTGGGTGACTGCACTGCTATGTTTTACAAAAGGTGATGTTGATATTTATGGTAATGAAGCTGGTGGCATTTATGTTGTAACTGCTGCTGATTTGATAAATATTTTGTTGCAGTTGGATAAGTAATGTGTTTAGTTTGTCTCTATGTCCTATACCTTCTAAATGCATTGCTGCAAAATGCTCTTGCAGTAGTCTGTGGATAAAGCGATCGCGTCACACTTGAATAAAAGAATTTGTAACCATAGCACAGCAAAGTGCCCAGGAGCGTATTCGAGGATATCAAGGTTATTAGCGAATCCGAGCCGTAACTAATGTATTTAATGGAGTGAGAAGAAAATGAGCGATAAATTTGTTACCGGTTATGCACTATTAATTGGTGTAGGAGAGTCCACTTATCCTAAATTGTCATTGCCAGTAACTGTAAAAGATACTCAAGCAATTTATGCTGCTTTAATTGACCCGGAATTGTGTGCTTATCCTGATGATAAAGAGCATATTCGAGTATTGAATAATCAGGAGGCAACTAAGGCAGCTATTCTAGATGGATTAAATTGGTTAAAAGAAAAGGCAGAATCTGACCCTGACGCAACCGTATTTGTTTACTACTCAGGACATGGCTGGGTAGATAAAAAGACAAAGCGTTATTATTTGCTGCAACATGATATTAAGCCTACTAAAATGGCTATTTCTGCACTATCAGCAGAAACTTTTACCGATGCATTACGACAAATTCAAGCTGAACGTTTGTTAGTTGTCATTGATAGCTGTCATGCAGCAGGTATGGCGACCTCTAAAGAGGCAGATTTGGAACTTGATGAAGAATTTGATGATTTTGTCCGATTCGCCCCATCCAAAGGCTTTATTGATGAATTGAAACAAGGTAAAGGTAGAGTAGTTTTTACTTCCTCTGAAGGTGAGCAAAAATCTTGGATAAAAGATGAATCAAGCAGCATCTATACTTATCATTTTCTGGAAGCTTTGCAAGGTGCTGGGAATAAACCCGGTGATACAGAAGTGCGGCTTTCTAATTTGATGGATCATTTGACTACATCTGTACCTGAAAGTGCGAGAAAGTTAGATCAAGAGCAAACTCCTCAATTTGATATGACAGGAGGAAATTTTGTAATTGCCAAGCTGCGGGGTGGAAAGGCTTTACCTGATAAGGGATGGGAAGAAGTTAAGCCTCAAGCGATGCAAAAGATTAATAAAATTGCTGAGACTATAAACCAATACGGTAAATTTATTACTAATATCAATGAAGCTCAGGGTATTCACATTGGTGATGTCATTAACAAAAGCTAACTTTTTTGGTGAGAATAAGGATGAAAAATGCCCACGCCAAACGAACTCAAGGTTCTTTTTGAAAAATTAGCAGGTACTATTACCGATCGCCGAAATCGAAAAGCGCACTCTTTGCGATCGCTTCCCTACTTAAGTACACTGCATAATTTTATCAAAAAAACATATATATACTCAGAGTAAATTCACCACTATCCTTAAAGAGGATACTAAAGCCTGTATAGCAACTTGGAGGTAGTAATGATGGCAGCCAGCAAAGTAGACGCAATTCTCAGCGCATGGTTTGATTACATAGCCTTAGAGGATTACAGTAACGCCAGGATTAAAGCCGACAATCGAGACATAGTAAAACATCCCGGTGTAAATTTAACAGGCAACAATGTATTAATTGAGCAAGCAACCTTTTCACAACTGCGACAAAAAGTTACTTCATCGCAACAAAAACAACAGGAAAGTGTGTGTTCCTTGTCATTTCCCCAAATTTTGGATGTAGAGCAGGGAAAATCTTATCTTTGTCCTTTGTTTAGCTTGGATATTACATCGATCCTCAAAGGAGAATATAGACAACAAGGCTGGAATATTGAGGAATTAAAACTCACCGAAGCTGGAGACAACTTAGCCACCTTCGTGGGTTTAGATGATGAACAGCGCGAGCAATTGATTACCGAAGATGGGTTGCGACGCTTTCTTGAAACAACCTTTGAGTTAGAATTTGGAACTTATGAAGACTGGATGACAAAAGTTATCGTACCTCGTCGCTATCAGATTCAACGACAGCCGTACTTGTTTGAGTTTACCGGAGGCAGATTTTCGGAAAATCTCAAGAAAGATTTGAAAGAAATCAAATCAGGCTCAAAAAATTGGTCAAAAGGACATCCAGCTTACGAATATTTATTTGGTACACCTCAGCCACCAAAACACGAAGTTACTTACATGGGTGCTTTCCCAACCCATGCACCAACTAATTCGCAATTAACAGCAATAAAGCACGCCCAAACTGAACCTATAACAGCTGTGCAAGGACCCCCAGGTTCTGGAAAAACCACTCTTATACTTCATCTTATTGCCCACCAGGTAGTCCAACGCGCACTCAAATTAATTGATAAAGATGAAAGTATCAATAACCTGATAGTTATTAGCAGTACCAATAACAAAGCAGTTGAGAATGTCATTGAAAAGCTAGATGAATGGTTAACAGATAAATCGTTAAAACATGATTTTCTCTATCTTAAAGGAGGGGCGAAAAGTAATATTCAATCATCGGGAGGCGCTAAAGACAAACTTCAACAAGCAATTGATTATTTACAGACTAATAATTTTGATGAAGCTGATTATCAAAATATTAAACAGCAAATCAAAGAAATTAAATATAATTTAGTAACTGAGGAATCTACTTATTTAGAACAGCATCGTCAAAGGGTTTTATCTGAAGAAAGACTACCTAAAATTTTAGACCAAATACAGACACTTCAAGATAATTTAGAATCAGCACTATCAACCAAAACCCAATATCAGCTAAGGTCAACAGAATTAGCCGAGTACTATCAACTACCAATAGAAGCTTATCGAAAAATTAAATTGCGCTTTGAAAATATAGAACGACAGCTACCTGAAGGAACATTACCTTGGTGGATTCGTTTATGGCGCTGGGTGACTATGAACACAGAAGAAAAGATAATAACAAAGGCAGCTTTAGCTTGCGAGTCAGCGATTGAAAATACCTTTGATACTCCTTTCCCTATAGAAAATCCCAAAAATCGCAGTGATTTAATTCAGCAAGCAAGATTGGTTAGAGAAAGACTAGAAAAAGCAGATGAGTTAATGAGTGTACAAGGAAGATTACAAAAACTTTCTGGAGATATAACCACTACAGAACAACAAAGAGATAATGCACTTAGAGAATCAACTTTTTTAGAAAACTTATTAGCTACTCCCCTAGAAGATTTTTACGCATCCTTTCATCAAAAGTTTCATGACAAGCATCAGGAGTTATTTCACCTCTCACGGGAATTTCTCACTCAACAAGCACTTTGTGATAAAGACCGCGTAAAAGCTTCTTTAGAACTGTATTCAAGTGTGATTTCTGGAACTTGGAAAGATATAAAGAAGATGGCAGAAAATCTGGATGAGCATATTCAAAATTTGAGTTTGATGTTTCCTGCCATCACCAGTACATTACTTTCAATCCGAAATATGTTTCCTTGGGTCTCTGAATGTGTTGACCGCACAATTATAGACGAAGCCGGAATGATTGACCTGCACAAAACCTTTCCTTTATTAGTGCGATCGCGTAAAGCTATTATTGTTGGCGATCCACTACAAATTGAGCCTGTAATCACTTTAAGCAACCGAAGACGCGATAACTATCGTCAAACAGCGTTCCTTGATAAAGGATTAACAGAAAATGACTACCATCGTTACAGTCCAGAAGAAGAATATAACGCCACTACATATCATCGCGCAGCCGGAGCAACAGGAGAAGACAACGATAAAGGTCAAGGGATTTGTTTAATAGAACATTACCGCTGTCAACCTAGCATTATTCAATATTGCAATGCTATTGCTAACTATGGGTTACAGGTAAAAACAAAACCAGTTGATTCTTTATTAGAATCACACTTAATTGCTTATCATGTTGAGGGCAATATTCACAATAATGTTAATGAAGAAGAAATTACTGCGGTATCTGAGATAATTCAGCATTTACTTACTCAAGGCTACTCTATAGAAGACATAGGCGTAATTTCACCATTTAATGTTCATGCTGCGGCATTAAGAGAACGTTTAACTCAAAAATTCTCTGGATTCAAGAAAAACTCTATTGGGACAATTCACACTTTTCAGGGTTCCGAGAAGAGAGTAATTATCTTATCTACAAAGATATGCCGATCGCAAGATGATGTTTCCTGGATTAACAAACGACCAAACCTTCTTAATGTGGCTGTATCGAGAGCAAAAGAATTGTTTATTTTAGTTGGTAATCTTTACAAGCTAGAGAAAGGAAACCTTACCCGTCAGCTAGTTGAACATATTCGAGAGCAAGGAATTATTTTAGAGTATAAATCTGAAGCCGAAATCCCCCAACCGCAGCCTGGAAGTACTTTTATTTATGATTGTGACCATTTCAATATTTTTCAAGAAGCTCTTGAACAAGCTGAAAAAGAATTGACAATTGTCACACCTTGGATTCGAGGTAATGAATCCAAACGCTTTGTTGATGATATAGTTTCAGCTTTAGAAAGAGGAGTTAAGGTTACAGTAATTTACGGCAATAAAGGTAACGATGAAAACGATAATAATGATTTTTCAACTGAGAATAATCTTAGAGAACTATTTTCTGAGTATTCTGGTTCGCATTTAATTCGTTTAGGTAAAGAAGTACATATTGAAAGTAGAGGAACAAACGAAAAAATCTTAGTTTGCGATACTAAGTTTGCTATTCTCGGAAGTTGGAATTGGCTTTCTCATCCTTACAGAAAGCAGTGTAGCAGGTCATTAATAAATCCCAAAGTTCAAATTCGTAGAGAAACGAGTATACAACTTTCTGATTTATCATCTATTGAGGATGTAAAAGCAAGAATTTCTCAATTGATTTAGATAATTATCAAACTTAGATTTAAGAACAAACTACGCGAAAACCAAATTCCTTATCAGTAACGCTTGCTTTATCAGAAAAGCGAGATGCTGAACGACATAAATTAAGAGAAGAATCCCAGGAACCACCCCGCAAAATTCGATATTGCTCATTTCCATTATCTAACCATGCACTACCATCTGATGGTGCATCGTGGTAATCATCATGGTCATAGTCAGCACACCACTCCCAAACTAACCCATGCATATCAAATAGTCCAAAACTATTAGCAGGAAAAGTACCAACCTCAGTTGTCTGCTTTTGATAAATATCGTTAATATCCTTATTTTCTCCGCAATAATTAGCTAAATGCGTTGTGATTTTTTTGCCAAAATAAAATTGAGTTGAAGTTTTGGCACGACAAGCATATTCCCATTCAGCTTCGCTAGGTAAGCGATAATTACGTCCTGTTTTTCTTGATAATCGCTGACAAAATTCCTGTGCATGATGCCAAGAAACTCTCTCCACAGGTAAGTTATTTCCGTTAAAGCACGATGGTTCAGGGTTGAGGTTGCGGTTGATTTTTGGCAGGTTTGCAACTACTTTCCATTGTGCTTGAGTAATGGGATATTTACCCATAAAAAAAGATTTAATATTAACTATGCGTTGAGGACGTTCTTCTTCTTGGGATGCTTCTTCATCTTTTGCTGCTCCCATTTGAAATTTACCTCCTGGCAGGGAAACCATTTGTAGAACAACGCGATCGCCTAAATTTTCGACAAAATACTTAGCCTGTTTAGAAAAACGCTTTGTTTCTCTTCCTTGATCGTCTACAGTCACCACTTCAAACTCAAAAGTTGTCGTAGTTGGAGGTGCTGTTAAAAGTGATTTTAAATTGCTTGTTGTTAGAACGTCTTCGCTGCTTGTTTGAGGTGACAAATTAGAATAACGAGAAATTTGGGGATTTTGCTGAAGCGATTTTTTGATACCTATGCTGTTAATTATTTCTGGCAAAACTTCTCGAAGGGCTATCTTGATAGTTTCGGCATCTGCACCATAGTAAGTGCGATCGCCAATATGAAGTTCTTGAATTTCATTAGCATTAACGATATTTTTCGCTAACTGCATCTGACTTTGAGCGTTTCCTGTCTCAATATATTGCCGGAGTAAGGTAATGTCCTTTTCGTCTCGACTACCGTCGAGGATGCGGTCGAGTATCGCAACTAACTCATCAGGTGTAGTCATCTATCATCTTGGTTGATATTTTAGCACTAGCAAATATCCTGATTTTATCTTGGTCTGAAGTGTGCGCGAAGCACACATGAGGGCTACTTGTCAATTTGGACAAAGCAAGTCCGATAACCACAGGTTTAAGCTTTGCTTATCACCTTAATTCATATTTCTATTCGCAACGCCGAAAAATTTATCTGTCTAGATAAATGGTAACTAAATCAAGTTGAGAATTGAATTGCATAACTCAATTTTTAACCATAAACTTGCCGTTGCGGTAAGATTATGGTTGAAATCACACTGACAGACTTAATGATTGCCGAACTTTAAATGAACGTAACTGGATTCGAACCAGTGACCTCTACGATGTCAACGTAGCGCTCTAACCAACTGAGCTATACGTTCGCAATTTATCTATTATAGCATAGATTTTTAAATATTGCAAATATTTACAGCACGCGATCGCTTGACTAAATTCGCGCTCGATCGCGTGCTGTAACTGGTTATTTGAGTTTTTTGTATGCTGCCGTGAGCAACTGTTGTGCTTCTTTGTAAGCGGTTGTTCCAGGTTTGATAGTTCTTAGTTGATTGATGATACCTTGCATTTCGCCTTTAAATTGATTGCGATCGCTTGGGGGTGAAGCAATTAAATTTTGAATTTGCCGATTTGCAGCTTTGAGAATTTCTTGTGCTTCTTGTTCTGCTGAAAAGCGAGTTTGCACGATTCCCACATTGCTTTGGTATGTCGCTAGTAGTTTTTGCGCTTCTAGATAACCGGGTTCATCATCCCGGATTTTTTGTAGCTGTTCAATCGCTTTTTCCCACAGTTTTTCAATTTGTTGCCACTCAATCGCGCTGTGGGGGGGATTTTGCGAAGCTTTTGCGGCAGCGAAGGCAAACTGCTTTGCACTTTCAATTAATGTACCACTACGCGGATCGACAACGGTAGCGATTTTTATCCGGTAGCTGGTAAGTAACTTTTGTGCCTCAAGATAGCGCGGGTTTTCTTGGGGAATTTCGCTCAAGCGGTTAATAGCTTGTTGCCACAACTCAGATGCAGCTTGTGGTTGCTTTTGTTTAGTTTGTTCTGCCTCGATGTCAAATTCTTGCGCTGCGGCAATAAATGTACCGATACGAGCATTTTCAAAGTCGCGTTTATAAGCTTTGAGTTTAACTTGTGCGGTATCAGCGGAGAGAGTGACGTTGGGAAGTTGTTCTAAAGTATCAATTGCTGCTTGCCAAGAAGCGATCGCTTTTTCTCGCTCTTGGGCATTTTTTGCTTGTTGATATTGCTGCTTTGCACCTTCGAGCGTAAGTTCACCTTTATTGAGTGACCCAAACGCATTCTTTTCTTGAAAAACTTTAGCATCCATCCGCGCCACTTGCTGACGAGCTTGTTCAAACTCATCCAAAGTGAAGTTCCAACGGCAAGCAAATAAACCGCAATAAGTCTGAGGATAGTAGCCTAAAAACCAAACTGGCAAATTGTCAAGATGTTTTTGTGCTTCTTTAACTTTTCCTGCACCCCGCTCGATATCAGCTAGGCTAGTAGCTTTATTAACCAACTGATCTGCTTGCTCAACGGCGTTAATCGCCCCACGATAGTGATAATCTATACTCATAAAGCTAGGCAAAAGTAGGATGGGTGCTTTTTCAGCAACCGGACGCCGAATCATCGGAAAAGGCAAGTTTACCACCCAAACCACCCCGGCTGCACTTGTCAAAAGCATAGCTGTCCATTTGATTTTGCTGAATATACCAGGTGGTTGATTAGCTCGTGCAGCTTGCTTGAGAGCCTTTTGGCTAAATTGCGGATATACGTCAACAACAGTATCGCGCAATTCCTCTAAAGTCGCGGGAGAGCCTTTTTCTTGGCGCATTTTTTCCAAGCGCTTGATTACAAGTTGCAATTCGATTTTGCCAACTTGATCGACACCACTGCAATTTTTAACTTCAGCACGCAGGATTTCAAAAGCTCGATTGTTAAGACGGTACATACACACTTATGGGTAACTAATAATTCTAGTATTCCCACTTGCGGCAGCTAACTTACACAGAATACCGAGTGCTACATTCACTCATTTGAGAATATAACTCTAGACGGTTAAAACTAAAGCGCCACTATCGTTAGTATTTATAAAAGGTTAGAAAAATTATCGTCGAAATTATTATGTCAACTGCTTTAATTACCGGTGCTTCTGGTGGTATTGGTAAAGCCTTTGCCGAAGAACTTGCTAAACGCAACACAAATCTTGTTTTAGTCGCTCGTTCCGAAGAAAAACTGAAGGAATTAGCGATAGAATTACAAGAAAAACACAAAGTTCAAGTAGATGTTATTGTACAAGACCTGACAGAAATAAATGCTGCCGATGCTGTATTTAACGCTACGAAAGAAAAGGGATTGACAATCGACTTGTTAATCAATAATGCTGGTTTTGGCGACTATGGCGACTTTAGCGAACGAGATGGAGAACGGCAAGTTAAAATAGTACAATTGAATGTTTTAGCATTAGTAGATTTAACGCGCAAATTTTTACCATTGATGCGTCAACGACGTTCGGGAAGCATTATTAACGTTGCTTCAATTGCCGGATTTCAACCGATACCTTACATTTCTGTTTATGCTGCTAGCAAAGCTTTTGTTATCAGTTTTAGTGAAGCATTATGGGCAGAAAATCGTAGCCACGGTGTGAAAGTATTAGTGTCTTGTCCCGGACCAACAGAAACCAACTTTTTTACAGAAGCGAAGTTTCCCCCAGCACTTGCGAATACGGCAAGTAAAATCGCTTCTCCAGAAACAGTAGTGCGTGATTCTCTGAAAGCTTTGGAAAAAGGACAGCAGATAGTTGTTAGTGGGGGAATTGGTTCACAAATAATTACCAGATTAACTCGATTTGTACCGCGAAGAACTTTGGTAAGTTTGTTAGAAAAAAACTTTAAGGCACGTTAGTTGGGAATTGGGAATTGGTAATTGGGAATTGGGAATTGGGAATTGGGAATTGGTAATTGGGAATAATTCTTCCCCTTTCCCCTTTCCCCTTTCCCCCTCTTCAAATCCCCATTCCCCATTCCCCATTCCCCATTCCCCATTACCCATTCCCCTATTACACATACCTTGTCAATTGGACGCGATATCTATCTTTTTTGGTGACGGCAATTTCGCCAATTTCTAAGCGTCCTTTACCGCGAATAGCGATTAAGTCACCTGATTTAACTTGAGAACTTGCTTGGGTGATATCCTTCCAGTTGACGCGAACATCACCGGAGTCGATTAAATCAACCATTTTGCTGCGAGACATGCCAAAACCAGCGGAAGCGATCGCATCTAATCGCAAAGAAGCTTCGACGGTGGTTAATTCTTTCTTCTTCGGTTCGCGAATCTTTAACTCGCTAACATCAATCGGCTGAGTTTTCACCGGAACCGATCGCACTTGTTGCAGATTCATTCCTAAAAATTCTACCAACTCCGGCACAACAATTGCCTGCGCTCCTCGTTCGCCGAGTACAATCACATCACCAGTCTTTTCGCGGACAATGCCAGTACCTAGCATAGCGCCTAAAAAGTCGCGGTGAGAGGCAGTATCAAACAGGAAATTTCCAGCAATTTCTAAGACAGCGATCGCAACTTGAGATTGATCTAAAGGAAGTTCTGAACGAGCGATCGCTATTCTTTGGCGTTCAGCTTGCGGATATCCACCCCACGCCACCAATTCTACCTCTGTTAAACGGCTAAACACCCGCTGAATTTCTGCCAACTCAGGAGGAGACAAAAAATCCGTCAAAACAACTTCCCATGTTTTGATTGCTTGATCTGCCTGATCGATTACACGCGCTACACTATCTCGATTTTCAACACCCTTTAAAATTTCTTCTCTTGGCAACATTCTTAAAAGTTGTTAATTGTTAGTTGTTAATTGGAGCGTTGGAGCCTTGGAGCGTTGTTATAAAGTACTCCTAATGACTATCCATTAACATTGTACAGACGCGATGTTCCTCGCGTCTCTACCACTATCCACTACCTAACTGTTGTGTCAGCGTAACCCTGAAGATTTTCTGGATCAAACTGACGTAAAATGCGGGTTGCTTGACGGGTAACACTTTCAGTATTCTGAACCACAACCAAGTATTTGCCAGCATCCAAACGGTTGCGGTAGGGTAAAGCATCACCACCGCCGATAATTAAACCGACTCCACCACCAGAAACTACACTACCCAAAGCACCACTAACAGCACCTAGCAATCCGCCAATAATATGATTGCCGATTTGACCTGCCCAAGCAAAGGTTTCTAAACCGGTGATGAAGCTGAAGGTAAAACCAGCAAAAAAGCCGAACGGGACAAGCCAAACAGCCATTAACCGCACTTGCTTCTTAGCTTCTTCATTGGGGTCAATCAAGCCAAACTCGTCCGCAGTTTTGTACCCCCTACCCAGGATACTACTTTTTATGTTTTCTCTTTCTAACGCTAAGTAAGCTGCTTCAGCTTGGATGCGATCGCGTAATACGGCAACAAGGTAATTCATTGATGTAAAGACTATTCTAGTAATAGAAGTTTTGCTTTAACTAACAGCCTACCAGTGCTGGTCGTATCAATGCCTGTGCCTGAGGAAAGGGGAATGGGAGATGGGGAGAGGGGGAGAGTGGGGGATGGGGGAGATAAAAGACAATTCTTTCTTTCGATTACCCATTACCCATTCCCCATTACCCATTCCCCACTTCTGCTCACTTCAGCAAATCGAGAGGCTCACAAAAGTCGTTCGCGCCGACTTTAAGGACATAAATTAAAACTGGCGTTGCTAAAATCTGAGGAAACGCGGGTATTGTTTTGAGATGTTCCATCATCTCTTTAACTGAGCCATCAAGCAAGTTGTCTCGAAATTCTTCTTGGCAAATGACAGCACGCCATTTTCTCGCTAAAGCATCTAACCATTCTGAATTTGCTCTTTCTGGTTCTTGTCCCGCCTTAATGGCTAGCGTCATTGCTGCATCTTGTTAGAGTCGATGGCTGGTATTATCCAGCGCACCTCTCTGTTAGATCCGGACGTGTGACTTTCGCCACATCCGGCTCCCGATATTCTTGTGATAAGAGTTCATCCCCATCTAGACTAAGTA
>Ga0136635_10000220_pt1 | contig 14581 bp, 12 predicted proteins | sample AntDrymeUQ852106_2_FD_105495 | JGI IMG/M metagenome (GOLD analysis project Ga0136635, IMG submission 105495) | Polar desert sand microbial communities from Dry Valleys, Antarctica - metaG UQ85 (21.06) | ecosystem: Environmental > Terrestrial > Soil > Desert | place: Antarctica: Dry Valley... | reverse complement strand
TGACATCAGAATATTGTACGCCTCTGTACATGCACGTACAACGGGACAAATTGGCTTATCTGATCAATGAAGGGCAACTCCCGCCGGCACATTGTTCACCATTCCGCCCAGAAAAGGAGAAAGACGGGCCGTTGCTCTTCAGAGAGCGTGAAGGTATCGCCATTGCCCAGGACCAAGGTGATCCACGGCCGAGGCTGACGGCACCGTCGTTTTTGATGACGGATCGCCCCCACAGGCGATCAGGAAGACCGCCAATAGAAGAGACTTTGCTCTAGCTACTTGACGTCCCAGGTGCCCGCCGAGGAAATCAGCGTCGCCAGATCGCCGGGGCCGCGCTTGGCTTGGGCATCGATGAGTTGCTGGCTCATCACTGTTTCGTAGAGGGGGCGGGAGAGTTTGCGAAAGACCCCGAGCGGTGTTGGTCCGTAGGGTCCGTGCGAGAGTCGGGAGAGCGCAAACGCAACGGTGGGATCGCTGCGGGTCTCATCGTGGACCAGAATCCGCGACGAATCAACCGACGACGTCTCGACGATCTTCGCCCGTCCGTCTTCGAGGACGATCGCTTTCTCCCCGCCGGCGAATGTGATCGGCTTGCCATGGACCAGGTCGATCCGGTTGATAGCCCGTTCCTCTTTACCGGTGAGCTGGACAAATGCCTTGTCGTTGAAGACGTTGCAGTTCTGATAGATCTCGATGAACGCGGTTCCTTGATGTTCATAGGCGGCTTGCAGTATCTCGGTCGTGTGGGTTCGGTCCATGTCGATGGTGCGCGCCACGAAGGAAGCCTCCGCCCCGAGGGCGAGGCTGATCGGATTGAACGGGTAGTCGACCGAGCCCATAGGCGTCGACTTGGTCTGCTTGCCTTGCTCGGAGGTAGGGGAGTACTGACCCTTGGTCAAGCCATAGATCTGATTGTTGAACAAGAGAATCTTCAGGTTGAAGTTGCGCCGCAACGCATGGATCAGGTGGTTTCCCCCGATCGAGAGGCCATCACCGTCACCGGTGACCACCCAGACCGACAGGTCCTGGCGGGTGGCGGCGATGCCCGAGGCGATGGCCGGCGCCCGCCCGTGGATCGAGTGGAGGCCGTACGTGTTCATGTAATACGGAAAACGAGAGGAGCAGCCAATGCCGGAGACGAAGACGATCCTTTCACGGGCGACCCCGAGGTTCGCCATGAATCCCTGTACCGCGGCGAGGATCGTGTAGTCGCCACAGCCCGGACACCAACGGACTTCTTGATCGGTTTGAAAGTCCGATCGGGAGTAGGTCGGGGCGGTCATGACGCCTCCATGAGATCGAGAATGGCGGTCTCAATCTCGCTCACCTTGAACGGCTCACCGGCAATCTTGTTGAGCCCTTGGACGTCGACCAAGAACTCGGCCCGCAGCAGCTGGCGCAGCTGGCCACTGTTGAGTTCAGGGACGAGCACAGTCCGGTAAGCGGCCAGCACCTCACCGAGGTTGGCCGGGAATGGGTTGAGGTATCGCAGGTGAGCAGTGGCAATCGCCTTGTCCTTGAGACGCAACCGATTGGCCGCGGCGCGAATCGCGCCAAAGGTCGACCCCCAGCCGAGGACCAAGATCTCGGCACCTTCCTCGTGGCGTACCTCGACCGGAGGAATGTCGTTGGCAATGTTGGCGATCTTCCAGGCGCGGGTGTCGGTCATCAGTTGGTGGTTGTCGGGGTCATACGAGACGTTGCCGGTGACTGCTTCCTTCTCGAGACCACCGATTCGGTGTTCGAGCCCCGGCGTTCCCGGGATGGCCCAGGGTCGAGCAAACGTCTCGATATTGCGCTCGTAGGGGAGGAACTGCCTGTTCCCGTTTGCCGGACCGTGGCCGTTCTGCTTGATACCGATGGCGAAAGGAATCGAGATGTCGGGGAGCTTGTCGACATCGGGGAGGAGCCACGGCTCCGATGAGTTGGCTACGTGGTTGTCGGACAAGAGGATCACCGGGGTCATGTATTTGAGGGCGATCCGGGCTGCCTCGATGGTGAGATCGAACGCCTCCGAGGGAGTAGGAATGGCGATGATGGGCAACGGCGCCTCGCCGTGACGTCCGAACATGGCGATGAAGAGGTCGGCTTGCTCGACCTTGGTGGGCATCCCCGTGGAAGGACCGGCGCGTTGGACGTCGACCAGGATCATCGGCAGCTCGGTGTTGATCGCTAACGACACCGCCTCGCTCTTGAGCGCCAACCCCGGGCCGGAGGTGCCGGTGACGGCCAAGTTGCCCGAAAAGGCGGCGCCAATCACCGCGCCGACCGCGGCGATCTCGTCTTCGGCTTGGAACGTGCGCACTCCGAAGTTCTTGTGGGTCGAAAGCTCGTGGAGGATGTCGGAGGCGGGGGTGATCGGATAAGTGCCGTAGAACAGCGGCAGCTTGGCGCATTGGGCGGCGGCAATCAGTCCCCAGGCGAGAGCGGTGTTGCCGGTGACATTGGTATAGGTGCCCGGGCGTAGCGCCGCCGGCCGCACCTCGAATGTGGTCTTGGCGGCCTCGGTGGTCTCCCCGAAGTTCCAACCCGCACGGAGCGCCGAAATGTTGGCCGCGACGACGCTCGGCTTCTTGGCAAACTTCGTCTCGACCCAATCGACCGTTGGTTGGAGAGGTCGATTGAAAAGCCAGCCCAGGAGCCCAAGGGCGAAGAAGTTCTTCGAGCGCAGGACGTCTCGGCCGGTGACCCCGCTGTCTTTCACCGCTTCTTTGGTGAGGCTGTCCATCGGCGCCTCGATCACCCGATACTTCTCGGCCAAGCCGGTCTCGAGCGGATTCTCTTGGTACCCGGCTTTGAGCAGGTTGCGCTCGTCGAAGGCTTCGGTGTTGACGATCAATGTCCCGCCCGCAAGCAAGTCACTCAGATTGGTTCGGAGGGCGGCCGGGTTCATGGCGACGAGACAGTCGGGAGCATCGCCGGCGGTGAGGATGTCGTAGTCGGCGATCTGTACTTGAAAAGACGACACACCCGGCAAGGTGCCAGCCGGTGCCCGAATCTCGGCCGGGAACGAGGGCAGGGTTGAGAGGTCGTTGCCGAAATAGGCGGAAGCGTCGGTGAAGCGGCTTCCTGCTACCTGCATTCCGTCGCCGGAGTCTCCGGCGAAGCGGATAACGATCTTGTCTACGGTTCGGCGGTCGGTCGGGGCAGCGTCAAGGGGCGGGGCAATGGTTTCCACTTTGATTTCTTGTTGAGCATCATCTATTCGGTACCAGCGGGCAAAAGGTTCAGTAGTCCCTCTACTCCCGCGTGGTCAATGTTAGGTCGATCTGGGGTTAGAGCCGGACACCAACTGGGGGTGGGCGGAAGCCGGCGATGCCCTGTTGCTCGAGGCGGGCGGCGACTCCGAGCAGGGTCTCCTCCTGCCACCAGGGGGCGATGATCTGCAATGAGGGCGGGGGCAAACCGGGGTCCGTCGCCATCGTGAGCGGGATGACAATCGCGGGGTTGCCGGCGTGGTTGACAAGAGATGAGAACCACGACAGGACCAGTCGATAGGGCTCCCCGCCGATATCGTCCTGGCCGATCAGCTTGCGCCGGGCCGCCACCGCGGGCGTGATCAGCAGATCGACCCGATTGAACGCTGCAGCAAAGGCTTCGACCAGTCGCGAGCGCCATCGTTGGGCCGCGGCATACTCCTCGCCACTCACCCGTTCGGCCACGTCGAGCCTTGTCCCCACCTCGGGCCCGTACGGTTTTCCTTCGCCCCGAAACTGTTGGTGGACCCGAGCAGCTTCGTAGCCGACGAGCTCTGCGATTCGACCCGGCGGGGCGAGCAAATCGTCGTCAATCTCGACAATCTCAAAGCCGAGCCCCGCTAGGTCGTCACGCAGCCGGCCGAACCAGTAGCCGAGGGAGTCCTCGCCGGGGGCGCTGCTGACCCAAGCCGAAGGGATGCCGATGCGATCGGCTGAGGGCGGATCGGTCGAGCGAGTCCCGGCCATCGCCCGATAACACGCAGCCAAGGTGGCGACATCGCGGGCGATAGGGCCAACCGTGTCGAGGGAGGGGGCAAGCGGGAAGACTCCGTCGGTTGGGACTCGCCCCCACGTCACCTTGAGCCCATATGTGCCGGTGAGAGCGGCTGGAACCCTGACCGAACCGCCGGTGTCGGTTCCGATCGCAGCCGGCACCAACCCGGCAGCCACGGCCACCGCCGACCCACCGGAGGAGCCTCCTGGTGAGGTAGCCAAGTCCCAGGGGTTCCGGATCGGTCCGAACCAGGGGTTCTCCGAGGAAAAGCCGTAGGCCCATTCATGGAGGCCGCTCCGCCCGACGACCGTTGCTCCTGCCGTCCGCAATCGACGGACGACTTCGGCATCGGTGCCGGGCTCGGGACGATAGAAACCCGAGCCGCAGGTGTTGGGAAGCCCTTCTTGTTCGATTAGGTCCTTGACGACGATCGGCAAACCGGCGAGGGGGCCATCGACCGAACGCTGCAGCCGGCGGTCGATGAGCGTGCAGGCGTTGAGCTGATCTTGGAAGGCGTCGAGCCTGGCGATCGCCTCGGGCCGCGACCACCACCTGTCATTCAAACGTGATCCCGTTCTGGGTTGGGACTATCGACACCCAGAGGTATCCGGGTGGGACCGGCATCGGCTCACCGCCGCCGTCAGAGAGGACGATGAGATCGTCGGCTGATTCACGCGACCAAGTGCCGCTGCTCATCTTCCCGCCCGCGAAGACATATGCCTCCCCGGACCCGGTTGTGTCCATGGCCGGCACCGAGGTTTGGCCCGCCGGGGCCTGCTCCGTATAGCGATCGGCGATGATCACCACCAACGTGTCGGCCATCAACGGTTGCGATTCGCCTTCCTGATCGCGGTAGTTCGCCGGACTGCCGGCGAAGATTCGTTGGTACCTCTTGACGACGGGGTCCCAGGTCCAGGTCACGACGAACCCGTTGCCAAAGTTCATCACGACCTGTGAGGCCCGATCGGCGCCAACCGGCATCTCAGCGAAGTGAAACCAGGGCGGCGGCGGAATGTCGGAATACTCGCGTTCGTCGGCGAGGTCGCGCAACAGCAGCGTGTTGGTATAGAGGTCGTGGGGGGCGCTCCGACCAGAGATGCGAAACATCGCCGGACGCACCTCGCCAATGATTCCCTCCACCTGGCCGTTGAGGGTGCCTATGACCCAGTTCTGCCCGCCCGAAATCGCCATGGTTGCGTCGAGGGGGTTGAGCAGCCTTCCGTCGCTGGGCCGCCCCGACCGCACCGGCCCGAGGTACTCGGCATCAGCAGAATGGAAAAGTGCGATGAAACGAGTGATGCCTTCGACTGGCACCTCGATGATCGCGTTGGCGAGCTCGATCCCCGATTGCGGCCGGGCGTTGGCGTGGTTGTCGATCTTGACCGCGATCACCCGCCGGTCGAGCAGCGCCTCGTCTTCGACCGGGAGGCCGTTGATCGGGGAGGGCGGCCGGGGCTTAGTCGTCGTTGTGGTCGGGGGCCTTGTGGTTGTGGGCCTGGCGGTGGTGGTGGGAGCAAGGGTGGCTGTTGTGGTTGGAGCCGACGTGGTGGTCTCCTCGCCGGCGGTCGAACAAGCGCCGATGACTAGCAAAGCGGACACGGCAAATAGCGCCTGATGTCGTCGCATGGCCGACGATCCTAAGGGACGGTCAACCTCAACCGGCAATCAGCCGGCTACCGGGGTTGCTTGATCGTCACCGTCGAGGTGGCAACGGCAGTCGCGCCCCAGTTGTCGGTCACCTGAATCCTGACGACGTAGGTTCCCACCGTCGGGTAGGTGATGCTGCGAGTGGACCCGCTGCCGTCGTCGAATTGCCCGTCGTTATCGGTGTCCCAGGCGATGGTGAAGGTGCCGTCGGCATCGGTTCCCGTCGCCGTGTAGACGATGGTGGCACCCGGCGCGCCGGACCTTGGTGAGGCCGTCAGCTTGGCGGTCGGAACCGCGTTGAAGGTCGCGGTATAGGTCACGTTGCTGGGCACGGTCACGACTCTCGTGGAGTTGGTGTTGCCGTCTTGCCAGGTGCGGAACACGTAGGTCGTGCGACGCAAAGTTTGGGGGGTGACCGCGCTGATCGTTTGCTGCGAGTTGACGATCACGGTCAGCGACGTGGCGACTGTGCCGCCGATGACGACTTGCAGCCCGGCCGGGACGGTTGCCACCGTGAGCACCGCCGAACGGGCGTAGATCTCGACAGATTCGGTGTCCGACAGACCGGCTGGGTCGGTGACGGTGAGATCGAACCGCAGTCTCGATGGATAGGCGTGATCCGGGGTCACATAGGTCGCCGTCGGCCCCGAGAAAGTGGTCTCGACGTGCTCGTGACAGACGTTAGGAGTGGTCTGGGAGCAATGGACAATCGTCACCGTCCAGGTGTAGGTGAGGTTGGTGCTCTCGTCGGTCGCGGTGGCTTCGAGGTTTATGGTCTGGCCCACCGCCCAGGTCAGAGTCGAGGCGGGAGAGATGATGGTGGCGCTGGGAGGCGCGTTCCCGCCAGCGGTTGCCTGGATGATGATCGGATCGGTGGTGGCGATGCCGCCCCGGCCATCGGAAAGCTGGAGCCTCGTGCTGTACGAGCCGGCGATGGTGTAGGTGTAGGTCGGGTTGGCGACGAAAGCATCATCGTAGGCGCCGTCGCCGTCGAGATCCCAGGCGTAGGTGAGAGGATCGCCGTCGGGATCGGACGAACCGGCGCTGCTGAAGTTGACGGTCAAGGGGACCGGGCCGATTTGCGGCGAGGCGGATGCGACCGCGATGGGGGGATTGTTAGTCGCCCCGATATAGGTGAACCGTCGCACGCGGCCCCCGAGGTGATCGATCGAGAAGATGTCGCCGCCCGGCCCTGCATACAGGCCAACCGAGGGCTCTACGCTGATGAACCGGAGGATGTTGGCGGGATCGGGATCGCCCCCGGTGCCGGGGAACATGACCCACACGCAGGCGCGGGAGTAGTCGGCGAAAAAGAGCGCACCGTCGTAGGTGGCTGGATAGTTGCCGCCGGGATAGAAGGCGAGACCGGTGATGGCGCTGATGCTCCCGGGGGCCTCGGGGCAGGCTTGGAGCGAGACGCCGTGCCGGTAGGTGAAAAACGGCGCGGTCACGGTTCCGGGGGTCCCATAGATCGTCTCGCAGATCGGAAGATTGGCCGCGTCGTAGCCGCTTTGGGGACTGCTTCCTTCGTAGCAAGGCCAACCAAAGTTGCGAAAAGCCCCGCTGGGAATCTTATTGATCTCTTCCCAAGTGTTCCAGCCGACGTCACCGACGAAGACGTCGCCGTCGGGTGCCACTGCCATCCGGAACGGGTTGCGAAGTCCGTTGGCGAGGATGGCGTCGTCGCTCGAATCCCCTCCGGCAAGGGGGTTGCCGGCCCAGGCGGCGCCCGTGTCGGGATTGATGCGAAGGACGGTGCCGTGAAAGCTCAATGGATCAGCACTCGTGCGGCTGTCCTGGCTACGAAGCGCACCGCCCTCATTGGCCGGGTCGCCACAGGGGTTCTGCGGGGTGGGGGTCCCACTCAAAGTGCCGCCCAACTGTCCGTAGTCGACCACAGTGAAAGAAGCCCCGTCCCCGCCGCTGACATAGAGCGCGCCTTCGGGGCCGAATTCGACGCTGCCGATGGAGTGACTGGGGTATTGCTGGCACCACATGCCGCTGATGAGAGGGATCGGAGCCCCTGAGGTGTTGTCGGGATTGACTTGCACCTTGACCAACTTCCCATTTGCCATGCAGCCGTCGCTGTTGGCCCCGGGAGGGGACGGGCAGGCGTCGTTGTAGGGATGGGTGTCGAGCGTGTAAAGCAGATAGATGAAGGGAGTGGTGGGGAAGTTGGGATGGAGGGCCATGCCCAGCAAACCGCGATCCCAATACGCGTAAACCTCCGTGCTGAGATCGACCGCCGTGGTCGGAGTCGGATCGGTCAGGCTGTCGAACACCTTGACGGTGCCGCCTTTTTCGGCGACGAAGACGCGCCCATCAGGACTAAATCGAACCACGGTGGGCAGGTTCAAGCCCGAGAACACCGTTTCGACTTGAAAATGCGGTTCGATGATCTGCGCCGCAGCCACGGCCGCGCTTGCGGCCGAGTCGCCCTGGTCGAACGTCAACGGCTCTGGGTTCTCGCTACCCGCGCTCGCCGGCAAGGCCGAGAAGACCAGCGCGCACACCAAGAGGAAGATCCGCCCTTTATACATATTCGCTCCAGCCTCCCTTCGGGCTCGCCCCGGCCCGTAATCGCAAGTTTAACGCTCTACCCTTTGCGTAAGGTTTCCATGCGATGCCATATGGGTCGAAAGACCCTATTGACCGGCACCGGGCCGAACATCCGGCTGTCGTCGACCGTCGCAGTTCGGTTGTCCGAGAGGACGAAAAGTTGATCTTTCCCTATCTGCCACTTGCCTTCGGGAAACGTGGAGCCCCTGCCCCAGCAGTCGACTTCGGATACCCCGTCGATCAGAACGATGCCGAAATCGATAGTGATTGCTTCGCCCGGCAGACCGATCACACGCTTCACCAGCCAGAAGTCATCCTGGTGCGGATGGGGGATTACGAGGACCTCGCCGCGGGTAAACGCTCGTCGTGACTGACGGGCGAAGAGGCGATCGCCGTCTACGAGCGCCGGCTCCATCGACCGACCGGCCACGACAAATCGCTGCCACACGGAAGCGAGTATGGTCAGGACCAGGTTCCTGTTATCGAGTTGAGGAGGATCTCGATGGGTTTATTCAGTTCCGTCAAGGTGGCCTACGCCCACTGCGACCTGATGTGCGGCGTCTATGACCCGGCTCAGGCAAAGATCGAAGCGATGTCAGTTCTCAAGGCGTGCGAGAAATTGGCCGCTTCGGACGACGATGTCTTCAAGCAGCGAGCGGTGATCATCAAGGAGGAGCGGGCCGACTTGGTCAAGCACCACCTCAGCGTCTTGTGGAGCGACTTCTTCAAGCCCCACCATGTGGAGTCCTTCCCCGATCTGCACGACAAGTTCTGGACCGCGATCAAGGCTGCGGGCGATGCCAAAAAGTCGAACGACGCCAAGGTGGCCCAAAAGCTCATCGATGCCGTCGACGAGATTTCCGACATCTTCTGGCAAACGGAAGAGTCCAAAACCAGCGGGGTCTATCCAGTCGCGTAGCGGGGACCGGCTAGCGGGCGGCGGCGAAGACCGGCAGGCTGCGTTCGATCATCTCCATCGTCGCAGTCAGCGAGATCCGAAAGTATCCGGGTCCTTCGGTGACCGAGCCGGGTAATACCAACACTCCTTGTCGCGCCAGCGTCGCGGCGAACTGATAGTCGTCTGGCTGCGGGGAGCGGACCCAGAGATAGAACGCGCCCTCGGGAACGCGCAGTTCGTAGCCCATCTCCAAGAGTGCATCTGCCATCACGTCACGTTTTTTCTCGAGCGCAATCAGGTCGATCGAGAGATCTTCGAGGTCTTCGATTGAGTGCTGAAGGAGTGCATTCGGAAACAGCCAACCTCCCGACATCTGTGCAAGCTCGATCGCTCCTCTCAGCTCCTGCCGATCGGGGAGGTTCGGGCTCATGGCCAGCCAACCGATCCGCTGTCCGGGAGTCAAGAGCACCTTGCCGTAGCTGTAGGAGATGAGCGTGTGCGGGTAAAAGTCGACTGGACTGCTCAGTAAAGAGCCGCTGAAGACCAGCCGGGCGTAGGGCTCGTCGGAGAGCAGGTAGATCGGGTTTCCGTGACGCTCCGATGCCTCGGTAAGAGCACTGGCTAACGCGGTGAGCGTGGAGGCCGGGTAGATCCGCCCGGTGGGGTTGTTAGGGGTGTTCACGATCACCATCCGGGTCTTCTCCGTGATCGCGCTGGCGATGCGATCCACATCGAGGTCGTGATCTTCGGTGCGGACGGGCACCTTGACCGGGCGCGCCCCGCTCGAGAGAAGCGTCGGCTCGTAGAAGAACCAGGTAGGCAAGGAGAAGATGACCTCGTTACCGGGATCGAGGAGGGCATCGAAGGCTGTGGCGATCGCGCCGAAGGCACCACCGGTCATGGCGATGTCCTCGGGCTGGAATTGCAGGCCCCTCCACTCGCTCAGCCGTCGGGCGACGGTTTGCCGGGCGTTGGGCTCGGACCGCTTGTAGGCGTACCAATCTTTCGATTGCGGTTCCAAATGCTTGGCCAGCGCACCGATAAAGCCCGGCATCGCCATCTCCTGGGGGTTCCCAAAGGCGAAATCGTTGATGCCGGGAGTGCTGCGATGCACGTCCCAGAAGTTGGTTACGAAATCCATCAAATTGGCGGTGGCCCCGGCCACGGCAGTCATCCGAGCCGTAGTCACGAGCTTTGCCTGCGATCCACTTCTTGGACGAGCCAGCCGTTGCCATCGGGGTCGGAGAAATTGGCAAAGGAGCCGTACTTCTGTCGCTGGGGGTCGAGGCCGGCCGTCTGACCCTCAGGGCCAAAGTGGAAGGGTCCGGTCACATCGATCCCGCGTTGTTTCAACTCAGTCAGGGCCACCTCGATGTCATCGACACACAAATAGAGGCCTGCGACGGCGCCAGGCGAGCTGCCGCCGAGGCCGGTTCCGAAGATGATCGAGGCATCCGACCCCGGAGGGGTGAACTGGACAACACGGAACTCCTCGCTCATCTGGTGGTCGACGTCGAGGTTGAAACCCGTTTGTTCGTAGAAGGCCTTGGCGCGGTCGACATCGGTGACACCCAACACCAACGCTTCGATTCTCATATCCATGGGCGGACTGTAGGAATCAGGCGGCGCGGTTGCGCTTGGTGGGAACCTTGGCCTTGATCTCGATCGCCTTGGTCTTGGCCGTGTCGAGCAAGCGAGCGGCCCAGACGAATTCGGTCCCCAGGATGGCGAGGCCGGGAATGATCAACAGCCAGCCGGGAACGACTGGCAGGAACAGACCAACGATCCCGCCGAGCACCAAAACGGTGCCGCCGATAACGGCTACGACCCGGATGACTAGGGGCCGTCGCTTGGCGCTATCCGTTGTTTCCATCGCTGCAGGAACGTTATTCGTCATCGGTAAGTATGTCGTCTGTAATTTTGGTGAATAGAGGAGAAAGTTCGCCCAACGCGGTGCCTGCAGGCATGTCGGGCCGTTTCCAACCGCTTGAGCGAACTCCTCCGAGCATCCCCTCCAGCGTCGGGGTCGTGAACGGAAGATAAGGGCTAAAGCCGACTCCCAGCCCGGCGATCGCGTTGATGGCGACCCACAGCACAGTCGCCGCTCGGGTCCGATCGGACTTCACCAGTTTCCACGGTTCGGTGGCGTTCAGATAAACATTGACCACGGTGGCCGCGTCCATCGCCGCTTTCAATCCGGCTCGCAGTTCGACCCTTTCGATAGAGTCGCCGATCTCCAGTAGTGCCTTGTCGACTCTGTCCAGCACTTGCAGGTCGGCTGCAATTACCTCATCGGGGTGCGGCACCTCGCCGTCGAAGTTTCGACTTGTGACGGTGAGCACACGGTTGACGAGATTCCCCCACGTGGCAACGAGTTCTTCGTTGATCCGCCGGATGATTTCGTCGTCGGTGAGATCGGTGTCGTTTTGTTCGGGGAGGATGGAGGCGATCGCATAGCGAAGCGCGTCAGGTTCGAGTCGTTCGGCATACCAACCGATGGAGCGCCCTACTCCCATTGACTTCGATGCCTTGGCGCCCTTAAAAGTGACGTACTGATTCGCCGGCACGTTGGTGGGAAGGTTGTGCTCCCCATAGCCCAGCAACATCGCCGGCCAGATGACCGCGTGGAATGGAATGTTGTCCTTGCCAACGAAGTAGTAGGAGGCAGCCTCGGGGTTCTGCCACCAATCGCGCCACGCTTCGGGCGTTCCCTGGATCTGCGACCACTCTTTCGCCGCCGACAGGTATCCGATCACCGCTTCAAACCACACGTAGATGCGCTTGCCCTCCCCGAGGGTGTCTGCCTCGGGGGGGATCGGCACACCCCAGGTCAGGTCGCGGGTGATGGCTCGATCGGGAAGACCCTCTTCGATCATGCCCAGCGCCCAGTTCTTGACATGCCGGCGCCAGCCCGTCTGTGCTTCGAGCCAGTCCCTCACTTCATCGCTAAAGGCGCCCAAGCGCAGAAACCAATGCTTGGTTGCCCTCTGGACCGGGGTCGCACCCGACAGTCGACTGCGAGGATTGATCAGGTCGACAGGGTCGAGGGTACGCCCGCAGTTGTCGCACTGGTCACCCCGAGCATCCTCATACCCGCAATGCGGACACGTCCCTTCCACATAGCGATCGGGAAGAAACCGTTCCGCCTCAGGGTCATAGAACTGGAGGCTCTCGCCTTCGACGATCGTGCCGTGCCCGCGATGGGCTCGAAAGATGTCCCAGGTGACTGCACGATGATTCTCGGTGAGGGTGGTCGTGAAGAGATCGAAGGAGATGCCGAGCGATTTCCAGTAGCCGAGGATCTCGGGGTGGTAGCGGTCCACGATCTCTTGTGGAGTGACGCCTTCCTGGTCGGCGCGGACGGTGATGGGGGTGCCATGACCGTCCGAGCCTGAGACCATCAGCACGCGGTTGCCGATCAGCCGGTGATAACGGGCGAAAATGTCAGCCGGCAGATAGGCGCCGGCGAGGTGGCCAAGATGGAGGGAGCCGGAGGCGTAAGGCCAGGCGACCGCGACGAGGATGGGACGGTTCAAGGTGCGGGGAGGGTACCGCTCGGGCGCTTTGGCTATCTTCGATTAAGTGAGGGACCCGACTGTTCGGCGCCTTTCGAGCGTTCATCGAGTTCTCTACCGCGCAACCGGAGGCAGGGTCGGGCGCCGGCTCGTGAGCAACGACATGCTCCTCCTCACAACCCGAGGACGACGGACCGGAAAGCGGCACGAGGTCCCGCTTCTGTATCTCCGTGATGGCCGCCGGTTAGTCATCATCGCTTCCTACGGCGGCCGTCCGCACAATCCGGATTGGTTCGACAACCTGTTGGGCGATTCGGCGGTAGAGGTGCAGATCGACGGCCGTCGGCTTCGCGCTCGCGCCGTTGTCGCGGCCGGGCCGGAGCGTGACATCTGGTGGGAGCGATTCGTCGCCGCGTATCCAGGCTATTCCGGTTATCAAGAGAAGACTGAGCGAACGATTCCGATCGTCTTTTTGGAGCCTTCTTCCTGAGCATTAGTCGTTAGGTCGCCAAAGTTCCAGAAGCAGCCCGTGGCTTTTCGGCAATCAGTCCTGGCCCGCGCATTTTCCGGCCGGCTGGCAGTTGCTTGACGACAAAGAACTTATCCAAAAAAACCGTCGAACGAACCTCTTGATTCTGTCGGTGGCACCCTGTATAACGAACAGATGTTCGAACGGGGAGAGGGTGGGGGAGTCGCAACTTTGGCACCGGCACGGTCAGCATTTGAGAGCCTGCTGACCGAGACGGCGCCGGGGGCCGATTTGGGCTACCTGCTGGAAAAGGTTGATCGCCATGAACTCGACGGGAACGATCGGGTTGCTCTCATGCAGGCCCGGGCTCGGCTGTTGGCTTCGGTGCAGGCCGAGTTGATGGCCGACATGTTGTCGGTGCGCGAGGCGGTGGTCGAGGTGATGGGCACCAACGAGCCCGACTTCGAAGCCGACGAGATCCGAGCGGCGTTGTGTTTGACCCGGAATGCGGCCGCGGAATCTTTGCTGCTGGCTTCTCTGCTCATCGAAAGGTTTCCGACCCTCTGGTCGGCACTTCGGGACGGGCTGCTCGACCTGCCAAGAGCACGGGTGGTTGCCGAAGGTCTGATCGGCCTCGGTGGAGATCAAGCAACCCAGGCGATCGAGCAGTTGTTGGCGTTCGCACCGGCGCTGACCACCGGCCAGCTGCGAGCCCGGGTGGCCAAACTGGCCATCAGCATCGATCCCGAGTCGGCTCGGAAGAGCTATGAGGAAGGTGTCAAAGGCCGTCGGGTGTGGGCGGGACGCAACCCCGATGGGACCGCCGGACTGTTCGGACTCGATCTTCCGGCGGACCGAGTCGCAGAGGCGATGCGGCGGATCCACCAGTTGGCTCGGCAAGCCCAGGGTGCCGACGATGAGCGGTCGGCTGATCAGGTCCGGGCCGACATCTTCTTGGACCTGCTCACCGGACAGGTCAACTCTTCTGGAACCGGATCGGGGGTTCTCGATCTGCGGGTCGATCTCACCACTTTGGCCGGCTTGAACGAAAACCCGGGAGAGATTCCAGGGTGGGGACCGGTGATCGCCGATGTCGCCCGCCAAGTGGCCGAACGGCAAAGCAAAGCGACGTGGCAGGTCACCGTTACCGGCCAGGAAGGTGAGGTCGTCTGGACTGGAACCACCCGCCGACGGCCGGCGGCGGCGATGCGTCGCTATGTCGAGGTGACCCGACCGGTATGTGTCTTCCCCGGGTGCCGGATGCCGGCCCGCCAGTCCGATCTCGACCACAACCAGCGGTGGACCGACGGCGGGCCCACAGTCCCTTGGAATCTGGAGCCGGGCTGCCGCCACGACCATCGCCTCAAAGACGAGGGCGGATGGAGACTGGAACGGATCGGACCCTTCGCCTGGAGATGGACCAGCCCCCTCGGCCGAAGATATGAAGTCGGGCCCGACCCTCCCTAATCGCGTATCCTCGCCCCCCGCTTGCCGTTGCCGACCATTCCATGAGCGATCCGC
>Ga0136635_10000219_pt1 | contig 14608 bp, 15 predicted proteins | sample AntDrymeUQ852106_2_FD_105495 | JGI IMG/M metagenome (GOLD analysis project Ga0136635, IMG submission 105495) | Polar desert sand microbial communities from Dry Valleys, Antarctica - metaG UQ85 (21.06) | ecosystem: Environmental > Terrestrial > Soil > Desert | place: Antarctica: Dry Valley... | reverse complement strand
GGGGCAGAAGCCGAGGTGATTCATCACCACGACCAGGTCGGGGAGTAGCTCCAGCAATCGGTCAAGGAGGACAACTTGGGCCACTTCGGCGTAGAACCACAATTTCACCCCGAGCTCGGCCATGGCCGCCAGCAACGGAAACAGGGGCTGTGATTCCGGGTTGGCGGCAGGGTCGCCAAGCGAGAACACTCGAAGCCCCTGGATATCCAACGTTTCCAGTCGCCGCCGCAAGTCGGCGACCGGATCCGCCGCGTCCGGCCTAGCCACCGCCACCCCTGCGAACCGGGAGGGGTACCTCGTCAGCACATGTCTCAGATATTCATCATGATGGGAGACGGCGACCACCACCGCGTGGTCGACTCCTGCCCGTTCCATCTCGGCAAGGAGGTCTTCGGCCGGGGCTGATCGGGCTGGGGGAGTAAGCGGCTCGAAGACATCTCTCGGGAATTCCTCGGAGACCCCCTCGAACACATGCAGGTGAGCATCGATGGTCGGCATCGTCAAACCGGCCCGATCGGCGGCTCGGAGGTGTTATGGGTGGCCGGCGCCGCCGAACCCGCTCGCCGCTGCACTGGAAGGAGGTACATTCGAAAGAAGGCGCAAATGTCTTCAACGAGATGAGCCCGCCTCCGGATCAACATCTCCCCACGGGCGGCGTCACCGACGGAGGCCATGACCTTTTGGCCAGGAAGAGCCTCGAACACGCGCTCGGACTCGTCTTTGGCCAGGGGATCGAGGGTTCCGACCATCACCATCCGGATCACCGGTGGCGCCGAGCGAATGGCGGCTTCGTCCATGTCCGCCAGGTCGGGGGAGATAAACACCTGCGTCGGGGCGTCGGCCTCCCATCCCAGCCGCAACGCTCCCCGGCATGACCGGCCGGCCAGCACCAGCCCACAGGTTCCCCAAACGCGGTTTATCTGACCCACCAACGCAGCCAAATCGGCCTCCAGGCGTTTCTCATCCGCCTCGCCGTCGGACAGACCATGGCCGCGCAGGTCGACCGCGATGACATGAAACCCCGCCTCGGCAGACATCTGTAGAGCACCACCCCAGGCGTCGAGATCGCCGCCTTCGTCATGAACCATCACAATCGGCGCACCCGGTGTCAGCCATTCGTGGCCGCGCAGCTTCGTTCCAGTTTCAACCTCGATCTCGATCGGCAGAGGGCTAACTGTCACAACAAGGCAAAGGGTTGCGGGTTGTAACAGCGAAGCAACCGATCACCACCATCCGGTTCGAGGGGCGGGTGTTCCTGCCAACACCGCTCGATGGCGTAGGGACAACGCGGGGCGAAATAGCAACCGGGTGGTGTGAACTGAGGCGGTGGGACCCGTCCTGGGATCGAATACAGCGGTTCCTTGCGCGGGCTTACGTGTGGAAGCGCACGTATCAACCCCTGGGTGTAGGGATGCCGCGGATCGGCGAAGAGTTGGTCGACCGGAGCCTGCTCAACGATCTCTCCCGAGTACATAACGGCCACGCGATCCGCGACAGAGGCAACAACCGCCAGGTCGTGGGTGATCAACAGCATCGCCATCTGGCGCTGACGCTGCTCCTCCACAAGCCGCTCGAGGATCTGAGCCTGGACCGTAACGTCGAGCGCGGTGGTGGGCTCGTCTGCGATCAGCAGGTCGGGGTCAAGAACCAACGCCATCGCGATCATCACACGCTGGCGCATGCCACCAGAAAGTTGATGGGGATAGGCGTCCATCCTCGACTTGGCGTCCGGGATCTCTACCTCGGCCAGCGTTGCCAGAGCCAGCGCAGCAGCGGATTTGTCATCACCACCTCGGTGGACCTTGATCAACTCTTTCAAGATGCTTCCCACCGTGAACGACGGGTCGAGAGAAGTGAGCGGATCTTGAAAGATCATCGAGATCTCTTCTGCCCGGATGGCTCTGATATCGCGCTCCGAAGTCGAGACCAGCTCCCTGCCTTTGAAAAGAATGCTGCCACCGGTTATTTCTCCTGCCTCGGGGAGGAGCCGCATGACAGACAACGCCGCGATCGTCTTTCCGCAACCACTCTCACCCACCAGACATACTCTCTCATTCGGGTAGACATCGAGCGACAGGCCACGCACAACATCAAAGATGAGCCCATCCGATTGGATCGTGGTTGTCAGGTTTCGAATGGAGAGAACCGGACTTGTCCCGTTTCCTTGAGTCATGCGCGGCGGAGCCGTGGGTTGGCGATGACGTAGCCCAAGTCCGCCAGCCAGTTGCCGATAACAACCAGCGCCACGAGCACCACCGAGAAGAACTGCGCCACTGGGTAATCGCGGCGGAGGACCGCATTGACGAGGACCTGCCCAAGTCCGGGCCATCCAAAAATAGTTTCGACCACCAAGGCGTAACCGACGATTTGGCCGATCCTCAGCCCCGCCAATGAGATGATCGGAATCAGCGCATTCCGAAAGGCATGCTTTCCGATAACCCGGATCTCGCTTAGGCCCGCCGCTCGAGCAGTTCTTACCCAATCCTGGCCTAGGTTCTCGAGCATGGCCGACCGGGTCATCCGCACCGTCAAGGCGATGCCCTCAAATGCCAACACCACGGCAGGCAGGATCAGGTGGCGAGGTTCGCAACAGCCGGCGCTCGGCAGCAGATGGAAAGTCGATGCAAACAACCAGATCACCAAAAGCGCCAGCCAGAAGTTAGGAATGGCCATGCCAGTCACCGAGAACGTCATGATTCCTTGATCCGCAAACCGGTTTCGCCTTACCGAAGCCCAGATGCCCAAAGGAATCCCTATCACGAAGACCAGAGCAAAGGCAGCCGCGCCGAGTATGAGGCTGTTCTTCCCGTGCCTGATCAGCATTTGGCCGATGTCAGCGTTGTTGGTCAAGGAATTGCCCATATCACCGGTAAGGATGCGGCCGGCATACTGGAAGTACTGCACGTAGATGGGAGCCGTAAGACCGAGGCGTTCGCGGAAGGCTTCGCGTTGCGCGGCCGTCGTCGATGCTGGCAGGGCGGCGGCGGTGGCGTCGCCACCAGATAAGCGAATCGCATAGAAGACCGCGATCGACGACAGGATTAGAATCAAGATCATGTAGCCGGTGCGGCTGACGATCCTCCTCACGCTTCCATCCTTTTGGCTTCGTGGCGCAGTCGAGGATCGAACACATCACGCAGACCGTCGCCGATCAAGCTCACGGAGAGAACCATCAGCACAATGGTGATCCCCGGAATCGTTGACTCCCAATGGTTGATCTGGAGAAAGTTGCGGCCTTCCGCAACCATCACGCCAAGACTTGGGAGCGGTGGCTGCGCCCCCAGACCAATGAAGGACAGGGCCGCCTCGGCGATGATCGCCACCGCCACGTAATAGGAAGCGAGTACGAACGTCGGGGCGAGGATGTTGGGAAGGACATGACGGAACATGATTCGTCCCGACGAGAACCCACTAGCCCTGGCCGCCTCGATGAACTCGCGCTCCTTGAGAACAAGCACCTCGCCTCGCACCACCCTGGCGATAGCTGCCAGGTTGACCAGGCCGACCGCCAGGACCACCGGGAAGAGTCCCTCACCGAGACCGCCCGCGAACAAGACCGCCACCAGGATGAGAGGGAACCCCCAGACGAAATCAGTGACGCCGCGGATGATCCTGTCTCGCCAGCCTCCGCTGAATCCTCCGACCAATCCCAACAGAATCCCGAGAAGCATCGATAAGGCAGTTACCCCAAGTGCAACAAGGAGCGAGACCCGAATTCCCACAAACAAGCGTTGGGCCACATCACGACCGAGGTGATCGGTCCCCAGGAGATAGAAGCGCTGAGATTGGTCAGGGAGATCGGCGGTCGAGAACGGGGATAGATGGATATTGCGAAGCTGTTGGGACCTGTAATCCGATCCGATTACGGCCGGCCCCAGGACAGCAGCGGCCAGCACCAACAGGCCCAAAACGGTCCCCGATATCACAAGGCGGTTACGGCGAGCACCTACCAGGAGACGTTTCATCGTCCCCCGATGCTGACTCTCCTCGAACGCGAGGAGCTGCGCCTCCCAGGCGCTCTTGTACTCTGCGACGCTGGTCTGGGTCATCTGCCGGAGGTGGCCTTGAATTGTGGCGGTCCGGCAGCGACGCTAGTGGCTCCTAGGCCTCGATCCACACGTCGTTATAGAGCGGGTAGAGGTTCCAAACGTAGGGAGCCCATCCGTGGACCCGGTTGTTCTTCACGAACGTGGCGTTCTGGTTCATGAGCGAAAGATAGGGAAGCTCTTCCGCCCAGGCCAGCTGGAACTCCGAAGCCGCTGCCTGCGCCTCCTCGGGAGTCGCCGAATTCTGCCAATTCTGGATGGCCGTGTCGATGCGCGGCTCCACGGCATGGGAGAAGTTGGGCACCGGGATGAAGGCGCTTCCGGCAAACAGCGTGAGGACGTCGATCGGGATGGGCCACAGCCAGAAGAAGAGCGACATCGGCACCGAATCGCGACCAGGAGCGGACTGTCTCTCGAAGGCGACCGCCCGGTCCACGACATTCACCTGGGCATCGACTCCTACTTCATTGAAGGCCGCCGACACCGCCGAAGCTACGGCTTCCTGGGTGGATTCGGCCTCCACCATCAACTCGAACGAGAACTTGCCGCCGTCCCGCTCCCGAATCCCATCGGCTCCGACCACCCATCCCGCCGAGTCGAGCAGTTCGTTGGCGCGAGCGACGTCATAGGTGTTCAGGGCCTCCACCGCCGGGTCATAGTTGCGGTCGGTCGTGGGAAAGGGTCCGTAGGTAGCGGCGCCGTTCCCTGACAGGATGGCGGCCACCATAGCCTCGCGGTCGAGAGCGTACGACAACCCTTGTCGTGTCTCCCTGTCGCCAAAGAACTCCGGGTAGTCGTGGTTCATCGACAAGATGAAACCGGACCACTCCGGGAACTTGAAGACCGTCAGGTCGGGGTCGCCTTCGAGCCGGGCGACGTCGGTGTGGGCCGGGTTAATCACCGTATCGATGTCACCGTTCTCGAGCTGGGTCGCCCGCTGGGCCGCCTCGGTAATCACGGTCCACCGGATTGCATCCAGATAGGCCGGGCCCTTGTTCTCGAAGAAGGGGGTCCGACTCCCCGGGTAGTCGGCCCACTTGTTGACCAGCACGTGGCTTCCCGGCACCCATTCTTCGTGGGTGAAAGGTCCGGTGCCGTCGGCGAACTCGGTGCCGTAGGTGGTGGACTCCACGCCACCGGCCTCGGTCCACGCCTCCACATTGGCGAGCGCCCAGTAGTAAGTCTTGTGCGGGCCCAGCACTCCGATCCAAGGGTTCTTCATCCTGATAATCAGTGTGTTGGCGTCCGGAGCCTCGTAGGTGTCCACTGGAGCCGCCAACCCGGCGATGAAGCTCGTGGCTTGGAGCGTCTTGTAGAACTCGGCCATGGTGGTGGCATCGAGTTCGGCACCGGAGTGAAACCTGGTGCCGCTGGGAATGTTGAAGGTGTAGGTGAGACCGTCGTCCGATGCGGACCAACTGTCAGCAATTTGGGCAACCGTCTCGCCATCGAGATCGTCGGTCAAGATGGTCTCATAGATGGCGAGGAAGGCCGGGTCGTACCAGTTGGTCGTCAGAGGATCGTGCTTGGAAACGTCACGGTTGTAGCCCTCGCGGAGCGTTCCTCCTGCGACCGGCGTTCCGGCGGCGGTGGTCGCGGCTCCGCCTGCCGCAGTGGTGGTCGTGGGTTGTGCGCACGCCGCGAGCAACGTCGCAGCGGCGCTCACCGACAACCCCGTCGCCAGTGCCTTCTTCATGAATTCCCGGCGGGTGAGTTGCCGGGCTTGGTACGCGTGGACGATGGGCTTTAGATCAGGTCCGAGGTTCAGGAAGTCGGTCATCGTCTCCTCACGATCGAATTAGGCAGGCCCGGGTTTGACGGTCGCTCATCGTATACGGTGGCTGTCCGGCAGGCCCCCCACAGACCCGGTTATCTTGATTCAAAGGAGGCAGATTTGGCATTCCTCGTCACCGGTTCGTCGGGGTGCATCGGAGCTTGGACCGTTGCCTTGCTGCTTCGAACTGGGTCTCCGGTGGTCGCGGGCGACATCACCGATGACCGCCATCGCCTGCGTTACCTCTTGAGCGAGGACCAGATAGAGAATGTCCGGTTTGAGATGTGCGACATTACGGACCTCGCATCCGTGGCAGGAGTCCTCTCCAGGGGCGGAATTACCAACATCGTCCACCTGGCCGGGCTGCAGGTGCCATTTTGCCGGGCCGACCCGGTCCTCGGAGCCCAGGTCAATGTCGTCGGCACTGCCACCGTTCTGGAGGCCGCACGCCGAACCGAGGGCAAGGTGATGGGCATCAGCTACGCCAGCTCCCTCGCCGTCTACGGACCACCTGAGCTATACCCGCAAGCCCGGGTGGACGACGGCTCTCCACTTGCTCCGGCGACGCTATATGGCATCTACAAGCAGGCCGATGAGGGCATCGCTCGGCGATACGCTGCCGATTACGGCGTCGGATCGGTGGGTCTGCGGCCAACCATCGTGTATGGCCCCGGTCGTGATCAAGGCCTTACCTCGGACCCGACCAAAGCCATGCTGGCCGTGACGGCCGGCAAACCCGGTCGCATCGGGTTCGGTGGCCGCTCGATTCTCCATCACGCCGAAGATGTGGCCAACGCGTTTGTCACTGCCGCCCAGGTGGAAAGCGGCGACGGCCGAGCCCTGAATGTTCCCGGTTCGGAAGTATCCATGGACGAGGTGGCGCAAGCGATCCGTGATGTGGTCCCGGAAGCCGAGCTGACGATTGACTCAACTCCGCTGCCGTTCCCCGAAGGCGTGGATTCAAGTTCGTTCGACGGGGTCGTGAATGGAATCTTCCGGCCACTGCAACAAGGTGTGGCGGACACGATGCATCACTTCCGGCGTCTCTTGTCAGCTGGCTTGATCAAAGCCGAATGATGTTCGCCGCCGGCCGAGTCAAGGCTTTGTTTCGAAAACCGATATCTTGGCTTGGGTTACGGCCTCCGCAGCCGCCTCGGTGAGGGCGCTGCCAACGTCGGCGAGGCCAAACACCTCGTAGAGATGGGCCACGCTCACATGGCGGACCACACTCCAGACGTCTACGGGTTCGGGGTAATCCGGGCCGCAACCATTGGAGAGATCGCTCACTGAGCCCAACCAAGGTGTCAAACGTCCTAGCAAGCCCGTCGCTCCGCCCATGCCGGGCAGAGATTGATCAGCCCGCGCCTCGGATCCAGCTAGCGACTCGCGCTATACCCCGGCAAAAGCCCTCGCCGAAGGATATTGCTCCCGCAATTTCCTGACGCTGTCTGTCCCAAAGCGATCGCCCAGCGGCAGCTCAAGCACCACGGGGTCACCGGCTTCGCACGCCTGGCCCTGGCGGACATAAATCGAGGTTTGGTCTCCGGTGCGCCTAATCAAGTACGTATAGACGGTGCTGTACCCGCGATGGTTACAGATCCCCGTTATGCCGTCATCGTGAGACGTCTGAAGCTCGAGAATGTCCTCCACCGCGCTCGCCGTCGCAACCCTCGATAACACCGACTTGAGCCGCAAAGCAGTCGTGACCACATCGTCATCCTCAGTGTTGGCTCCCAGAACCACGTGGTGGTTCGATCGTCCCAGACGATCGGCACCAAACGACACCTCGATTTGATTGCTACGGACTTCCACCGCCGCTGTGTGGTTTCCATCGATCATCACCAGGTTGGCCCAAAGGAAGGGCCGTTCGGTTACAGCCTGCCGGACTGCTTCGATCGCTGATGGCACGTCGACCCCTTCCCGCAGCGCGATCTCGACGAGCCGGTCGTAGTTGTCGTGGTCGGGAAGAGTGCGGACGTTCGAGTCGCAGCACAGGAGCCCATGCCGATTGGCACCAATCGAGAACCCGGAGAACTCGTCGCCATCGGGATCGTCGCTCGCCCAGGTAGTGATCCCTTCCACGCCGAAAACATCCCGCTCCACCACGAGCCGGTCATCGAAGTGGCTGCGGCCGAAGTCCTTGTTCTTGAACAACAGGTAGTCGCCAGGACCAAACCTCAGAACGCCCGTAGTGCACATGTCGCAGATTCTAAAGGAGACCGAATCCCCAGCCCCCGACGATTCTGGGGAGAATCCTTCGAGTGCTGCTTCAGCTCTCTGGGACGTCGTAGACCTGAGCCGTGAGAGCCCCGTCGACCACGAGATTGGCGCCACTCACGTACTTGGCATCGTCGGAAGCCAGATACATGAAAGCGCCAGCGATGTCGTCTACCGCAGCGAGCCGGTTCATGGGAACCGCCGGGAATCCCTCTCGTCGCCACTTTTCCATCAACTCCTCACCGGCCAAGTCGACCGACTGCTGGGTGTCGGCGGGCCCCGGGCTAACGCAGTTGCACCGGATCCCATAGGGCGCACATTCGACCGCTATGGCCTTGGCCAGTGAGACAAGGGCCGCTTTCGCCACGCAATAGGCCGTGAATCCGCGACCGTGTCCGAGCGAGCTGATCGACGAGGTGAAGAGGATCACTCCGCCTCCTGTTTCTTTCATGGCATTGGCGCCGCGTAAAGCAAGCGCGTAGTAGGCGTCGAGGTTGACTGAGAGAACTCGCCGCCACTGGTCAAGGTTCATATCAACGAACGGCACGTCCACCCAGGCGGCTGCATTGCTGATCAGGACGTCCAGCCTGGGGTCGACTTGGAGCGCCTGTTCCACCGCGGCAACGCAGTTCTCCATGCTCCCTAGATCGGTGTTGATCAAGATGGGGTTGGCGCCAAGTCGCGTGATGACCGGTGCCGTCGCATCGAGTCGGTCCTGCTTGTAGTCCACCAGATAAATGTTGTTGGCACCTTCCTCGGCGAATCGCTCAGCGGTGCGTCTGCCAAAGCCGCTACCGGCTCCCGTAATGAAGACGTTCTTGCCCTCGAACCTTCGCGCCATGCTTCGACTCCTCAGGATGCTGGCCGCAAGGGACTGCGGCCCGGGGGTGGGATGATTATGTGTTCTTTGACCAGCCAGAAAGTCCCTGTGGTTTTTGCGTAGCGTGGAACATCTTCCCAAGCGGCTGCCACTTCGGGTGAAGCACCGGCCTTGTCGAAAGCGGCTTCATCGTCGAACCATTGCTCGACAAATGCTTCGGTTTCGAGCTCGCCTTGCAACTTGCGAATCACCTCGGACACGACGTATCCGCGCAAACCGGGCGCCTTGTCAGAAATCGGTGCGTGGACGTCGAGCCAGTAGTCGAAGAATTCCTTGGTTGTGAAGTCGTCCCGCTTATAGGCAGTGCCGATCGCCTTGATCATCGGTTCCTCCTTTACGCGGCGAGAGTAAGCCCGCTGGGAGGGAAAAGGCCCCTCAGCCGAGCAGGAAGTCCACGATTAGGTCGATCGATTCGACCGGCTGCTCGACTAGATAGCCGTGCCCGCCTTGCATGACCGCCAGGCGGGCACCGTGAATCGAATCTGCCATTGCGCGAGCGCCGGCACCGTCCGGCCCACAATCGACCGGAGTAAGCACGTCCTCCTCCCCCACCATCACCAACGTCGGAGAAACTATTTTGCCGAGGTCGGCCGTCACATCGGCGGTCATCATGGCGTCGCATGCTTCGAGGAACACATGGAGGGAGGCATTGCGCTCCGTCACCTCGCGCATCGCGGCAACCGCTACAGATCCTCCATCCGGGCCGTCGAGGTATCGGCGCGAGAATGCATGCGTAGACAGGTGTGAGGCCAACTCCTCGGAGTTGAGACCGTAGGAGTTGGCGATGTCCTTCCAACCGCGAAACTGGTGTCGGGCCATCGTGTCGCATTTGGCAACCGCACCGCCGATGACGAGACGGTCGACGCGTTCGGGGTAGAGAGTTGCGAAGTAGACCGCGATGAATCCGCCCATCGAGCCGCCGTGGACATGGGTCCGCTCGATTTCGAGATGATCCAATAGCCCGACCAGGTCCTTGGACCAAACATCCAGGCTGTAGCGCTGGTCTGGACGATCACTCAGTCCGTACCCTCGATGGTCATAGTCGAGCACGGTGAAGTGCTGGGCCATCGCCTCGGTGACCGTCGCGTAGCCCTCGTGCCCGCTGACTGCACCACCGATCTGGACAAGATTGGGCCCCGATCCGAGCCTCTGGTACCAAATCGTAGCTCCATTGATCTCGACCTTGGGCACCGACTACCCCTTCCTCGAGCGGCGAACGGCCGCTCATGTTGATTTCCAAACAGCTTCATCCGGGACCCAAACGAAAGATACCGAGGCAGAGCCCCGAAAGACAGACTGCCGAGCTAGGTTCCCGACGTGCCGAGCATCGAAAGCGCCAAATGCGATTGACCCCTGATGTATATCTCGTTGGTGGAGGGTCCTTCGCCTTTGATATGTCGAGTCCGTTCGATTGCCACGTGTACGCGGTTCGAAGCGGCAGCGATGTCGCGCTCATTGATGTCGGTACCGGCCTCGACATCGACTCGATCGTCTCCAATATGAGACAAGACGGACTCGATCCGAGCGCGGTGTCACAGATATTTGTGACCCACTACCACGCCGACCACGCCGGTGGCCTGGCGGCGTGGCGGGATCTAACGGGAGCCCGGGTCGTCGCCTCAAGCGGCTCCACTCCTGCCATCGCTTCGGGCGATGCGAAAACAATCGGGTTGGAGGCGGCTCAACGGGGTGGGTTCTACCCGGCTGACTACGTGTTCCGTGCTTGCCCGGTGGACGTCCAGGTGGACGGCGGTGAACAATTGCGAATCGGGGAATTCACGATCATTCCCCACAACAGCCCAGGCCATTGTCACGGTCACGCGGTGTATCACTTGACGGGCAGTGATCGCTCGTACTTGTTTAGTGGTGACTGCCTATTCCACGGGGGCACCATCATCCTGCAGAACATCCCCGACTGCAGCATCCCTGACTACGCCGCCACGATGGAGCACCTCTCGACGCTGCAATTCGATGCCCTTCTGCCCGGACATTTGAGCATCACCCTTCGCAATGGCAAACGACATGTCGATACGGCGGCCAAAGCGTTCCGCAGTTTGGGCCTCCCCCGCCAGGCGATTCAGCTATGACAATCCAGATATCTCAGGAGGTGGCATGAGCGAGTTCAAGCAGGATCGGTACTACGAGGAGGGGGTTGCCGGTGGAATGTCGGATGCCGAGGTGGATGAATTCCTCCGCAGCCCAGATAGCACGTGGCTTCTCAAGCTGGCCTTTCTCAAGGAGGATGGCTGGCCAATGATCGTCCCCGTTTGGTATCAGTGGGATGGGAAAGCCTTCTATGTGGTAGGCCGCAAACGATCGGAGTGGGTGGCCGCTCTGAAACGCGACCCTCGCTGCGCGGTTTGCATCGAGGAGCAGGCCCATCCACGGATCCGGAAGATCCTTGCGCAATGCACAGCCGAAGTCGTAGAGGGACCCGCTCGTGGTGAGGGCTCGAAATGGGTCCCGGTCGCCAACGAGATGGCTACTCGCTATTCCGGGCCGACCGGTCCCGAGCAGCTCGTCCCCTCGTACGGCTGGGAGCGCTACCTGGTCAAGCTCGTCCCCCGGTCGGCGAGGCTCACGACATGGCAGGGAGCGGACTGGGCTCTTCGGTATTTCGACCAAGGCCAGCGGCCCGACCTGGAGTCCAGGGCGGCGACCCGCGCCAAGAGCTGATGCGGCCCGAGTCCGAGCGAGCCAGAGCGCTCCGACGATCGGAAATCAGAGTCCTCTTCGATGCTGCCCTCCGCCATCCAGGGGCAATCCGTTTGGAGGTGGGCGAACCAAGCTTCACAACACCCGACCACGTCATCGACGCTGCCATGAACGCGGCCCGAGCTGGGTTCACGAAATATGGTCCCAATGGAGGGCTGGTCAGCCTCCGCGAGCTTCTGGCCGCCAAGATCGCCAAAGTTGACGGCTTCGAAGTAGATCCGGATCAGGTAGTGGTCACCCCGGGGGGAATGAACGCGTTGTCGTCGACATTCATGGCGTTGATCGATCCGGGTGATGAGGTCCTCATCCCCACGCCTGGATTTCCCAACATGGACCAGATGGTGTCCTTGTTTGGAGGCGTACCGGTCTTCTACCCGCTTTCGGCTGACAACGGCTTCCTACCTGATCTTGCAATGTTGGAAAAGGCCGTGACTGCCAAGACCCACCTCCTGTTCATAAACACACCGTCGAATCCCACCGGTGCGGTGTTTCCATCCGGCCTCATGGAAGGGCTGGCCGATCTGTGCCAGCGCCACGATCTCTGGTTGCTGAGCGACGAGGTATATGACGAGCTGATCCTCGATGAGGGCATTGGTCACACAGCCGCCGGCCGGTTTGATACGGATGGCCGCGTCGTGACCGTCTACAGCTTCTCCAAGGTCTACGCCATGACCGGGTGGAGGGTTGGCTACGCGGTGGCACCTGCTGGCGTGGCATCCACCCTCCGCAAACTGCAAGAGCCATTGGTTTCCTGTCCGTCGACCGTGTCACAAAAGGCCGCTGAAGCGGCGCTGACCGGACCCCGACGACCTTTCGATGAGATGCTTGAGGCATATCGAAGAAGGCGGTTGGCTGCCGTCGCAGCATCGAGTGCGGCGGGTCTTACGGTCGTCCGACCGCAGGGAACGCTGTACATGCTGCTTGATGTGTCGAGCTGGGCTCGGCCCAGTTTGGATTTTGCGCTGTCACTCCTCGAGCACCAGGGTGTGAGCGTCGCGCCTGGATCTGTTTTCGGTCCCGCCGGGGAGGGTTGGGTCCGCATTTCGCTCGCGGCAGAAGATGCCGAGATTGTCGAGGGAATTGAGCGAATTGCTGCCCATCTCCGGCAGGGTTCATGACCGATCTCTCCCCGGCTCAGACATCGGCGCTTGCGTATCTCGAGCAAACAGTGGCCGACCAACTCGCCTTCACCAAGGATCTGATTCGAACTCCCAGCCCCAACCCCCCGGGTGACGAGCGAGCAGTGGCCAGCCTTGTTTGCAGCAGGCTGGCTGAGTTGGGTATCACCGATGTTGTCACCGTGGCGTCGGAGGAAACCCGCCCGAACTTGATAGTTCGGATACCGGGGTCGATGCCAGGGCGGAGCCTCATGCTCTCCGGTCATCTCGACACCAAGCCGGCAGGAGACATGTCAGCGTGGCAAACCGACCCCTGGGAACCCGAAGAGCAGGGGAACCAGTTGATCGGGCTGGGATCTGGCGACATGAAGGCGGCCGTTGCCGCCATGGTCTACGCCGGCGCGGCGGTCAAGCAGGCGGGCGGTTTCCCGGGCGAGTTGCAGTTGGTGTTCACCGCCGACGAAGAGGCCGGATCGATCAAGGGCTCAAAATGGATGGCTGAGAACGGCCACCTTTCGGCTGACGTGGCGGTGATTGGAGAGCCAAGCGGTGTTGACGAGGAGTGGCAGTCCATCGCGGTGATATCCCGCGGAGCGGCGTTATTCAAGGTGAAGGTGACTGGCACGCAGATGCATTCGAGCATCTCCGATCGGATCAAAGGCATCAACGCGACAGTCGAGATGGCAAGGCTCATCGACCGAATGGATCGCGAGTTCAAGCAGTGGATTACCTATGAGCCTCACCCTCTCTGCCCGACAGGTCCAACCGTCAACGTGGGAGTGATGGCCTCAGCGGGTGTCTTCTACGGCGTGTACCCCGGCAATGCCGAATTTGCCTGCGATATTCGGACTCTTCCGGGCATGACCCGAGAGCAATTGGAGGCAGACCTCGAGCGCTTCCTGGCCCAGGCAATGGCGGATGCACCCGATCTCCGGGCAGAACTGGTCTTCGAGATCTTCGTGCCGGCAACCGAGATCTCGCCCGATGACCCGGCCGTGAAAGCGTTGCAGTGGGCAGCCGACGAAGTTCTTCACTTCTCGCCCCCGCTCGACGCTTTTCCCGGCGCCACCGACGCGCCTCACTTTCAATTGATCGCCGGAGTTCCCACCGTGGCGGCCTTTGGGCCCGGTTTGCTCCCCAGAGCTCATAGTCCAAACGAGAACATGGCGATTGATGGAGTTTGGAAAGCGGCCAAGATCTACGCACTTGCGGCCTTGCGCTACCTGGAGAGCTGATGGCGATATCGCGAAAAGAAATGTGCAGCCGTTATCGCCAGCTATGGGTTCCAGTGGTGTGCGATGCCATGTATCAGCTTGGGATCCCAGAACTGGTGCTCCCATCGTGGCTCCGACCCCTTATTCCCGACCAACGGATCGCGGGCATCGCGTTCACGGTTCTTGGACGGGGGATCAACCCGCCCGTCGACTGGGACGAGGGGGTGGACCGGATTTCCTCATACCTTAGAGTCTTCGAGCGGCTGCAACCAGACGACCTAATGGTTTCGGTGACAACTGAGAGCCATGTCGGCCACTTCGGCGAGCTCACCGGTAACGCTGCCAAGGCCCGGGGCTGCGTCGGCGTGATCCTCGATGGAAATCTGCGCGATGTCGAGGGGCTGCGGGATATCGGCTTCCAGGTGTTCTACCGCGATGTTTCGCCATTGAATGGAATCGGACGATGGGAGATGCTCGATGCGCAGATCCCGGTCGAGGTCGGCGACATCACGGTTCATCCTGGTGACCTCATCGTGGCCGAGTTTGATGGAGTGGTCGTGGTTCCGGCCGCCGACGCTGAGCGTGTCCTGATCAAGGCAGAGGAAATCGCCGGTGCCGAGTCAAAGGTAAGGGGTGAGGTAAGC
>Ga0136635_10000218_pt1 | contig 14627 bp, 11 predicted proteins | sample AntDrymeUQ852106_2_FD_105495 | JGI IMG/M metagenome (GOLD analysis project Ga0136635, IMG submission 105495) | Polar desert sand microbial communities from Dry Valleys, Antarctica - metaG UQ85 (21.06) | ecosystem: Environmental > Terrestrial > Soil > Desert | place: Antarctica: Dry Valley... | reverse complement strand
CTGCGATCCAGGCGGAGATCTCGACGATTGATTTTGATTTCTGGGGCTGGGCCATCGAGCGCTGGGCCAGAGCTGTTCAGAAAATGGATTCGGCAGAGTTCCCTCTCTGGTTGAGGGATGTGCAATGATGAGACGAATCAGGATCGTCATTGGGATCATTATTCTAATAGTTTCGATCACATTATTGGCCTGGGGATTCCTGCCCGGGCGGCGAGAGGTTCGGACTCAGCCAATCTTGCCTGCTGAGCTGCAATTGCCGACTCCTGAGTCGTTTCTCCCAGCGGGTCAGCCGTATGCTGTTTTCTAAATCTGATGCAAACCAGCCAGCGGACTTTGCTCTTTGCTGTCCTTATCGGTGTTATTATTCTTTGCGGCTGTGCAATCGTTTATCTGTTCGTTTCACAGCCGTTGACGGCTTCTGCGCCACCAGATGGAAGTGAACCAGTTGGGGCCGCACCGACAGAATCTCTACCCTCTGAGCTTCCCACATCTGTTATCCCCGTATCCACACCTCAGCCCGCACTTCCTGAAAGGCGCCGTCTCACACTTGAATTCCCTCCTCAAATGCGCGCAGGCGATTCGGATTGGGTCCGTCTAACGCTTGAAGTGGATGATCTTGGGGGTATAACGCCAACTGCAGAGATTGGCGGGAATGTCGTTTCTGGGGAGGTCATAGAAATACAAAACCTTTACGAAACACACCATGTGATTGCTGAAGCTCGCTTTGATATAGCGGGCATGGAGATGACTCCTGCAGATGTAGCCAGTCAGCCTCTCGCACAGGGACAATCGGTCACGTTTTATTGGAGCATTCGCCCTCCTGAGACCGGCATCTATCGCGGGACGGTCTGGCTGTATCTGCGTTTTGTGGATAAGCAAAACGGCGAAGAAAGTCAAAAAGCGGTATCGGCCCAACTGCTCGAGATTGAGGCGGTGAATCTCTTGGGCCTCTCCGGGAGTTTTGCGCGTACTACCGGAGTGATCGGTTCCGTGGTGGGGACAGTGATTGGCTTTCCATTTCTTGAGGACATTGTTAAGTTCCTGATCAAAAGGCGAAAAAAAAGCGGCAATTAAGAAATATAGATGCAATTACCTGAAAATTGATATGCTTTCTATGCCTGGCATTTGTTCTTTATGGTACAATTTTTCTACTTGTTAGACATATTTGGTGATGGAGAATCTATGAGTCAATGGATTTACATTGGTTTATTCTTTATTGTCGGTTTGATTGTCCCCGTCGGCGCCATCACGGTCGCGTGGATTTTAGGACCGAAAAAGCCCAATCCCATCAAGCAGGCAACTTACGAGTGCGGCATCGAAACAGTGGGAGATAGCTGGGTGCAATTCAAGGCGCAGTACTATATCTTCGCGCTGGTATTTTTGGTTTTCGACGTTGAGACTGTATTCCTCTTCCCATGGGCTGTGAAACTTGGTGAGCTGGGCATGTTTGCCGTTGTAGAAGGCATCATCTTCATTCTCATCCTCATTGCAGGCCTGGTGTATACGTGGCGCAAGGGGATGTTGGAGTGGGCTTAACCTATATATAATTACAAAGAAGGCTGATTGGATTAATCCTTTCAGCCTTTTCTTTGTGTAATAGGAGTAATTCATGAGTTTTTGGAAAGACCCCCTCAAAGTGGCCGCAGACTGGTTGATGGGCATCCTTACTGGCTGGGGAATGCCTGAGGTGGCCGCGCAGGTGTTGATCGGTTTCCTTGGCGTTCTTATCTTGATTAGTATATTGATGGTGCTTGATATCTTCCTCGTCTGGGTGGAGCGCAAGGTTGTGTCTCGCTTTCAGGATCGCATTGGCCCGAACCGTGTGGGTCCTTTCGGTTTGATCCAGCCGTTTGCAGACATTATCAAATTGCTCATCAAGGAAGATATTACTCCCAGCGGCGCCGACAAGGTTGTCTATAACATTGCGCCGATGCTCTCCATGATGTCGGTGTTGATCCTGTGGGCAATCGTGCCACTGGCTCCCACCATCCTGGGCGTGGATTTGAACATTGGGGCGCTGTATATCATTGCCGCAGGCGCGATTGGCACACTTTCCATCATAATGGCGGGCTGGTCATCCAATAACAAGTTCGCGTTGATCGGAGCATTCCGTCAGGTGGCTGTCATGGTCTCCTTTGAAATTCCTATGCTTACCATGTTGCTGATCCCGACCATCCTGGCAGGTTCCATGGGGATGAACGCCATCATTGAAAAACAGGATATCTGGTTCTTCTGGCTTTCGCCGCTTGCTGCATTGATCTTTCTCATCACGGCAATTGCCGAGCTTGGCCGCGCACCTTTCGATATGGCAGAAGGCGAATCGGAGTTGGTGGCAGGTTACAACACTGAGTATTCCGGCATGAAATTTGGCATGTTCTATGCTGGTGAACTTCTACATGCATTTACATATGGCGGTTTCCTGGCAATCCTGTTCTTTGGTGGTTATCGTTTCTTTGGCCTTGAGCAGGTTAGTCCTTTCCTTGCGATTGCCGTGATCATATTCAAAGCCTTTGTCGGTTACTGGGTCATTATGTGGATCAAATACACATTGCTGCGCATCCGCATTGACCATATGCTGGCGTTCAACTGGAAGTTCCTGACACCGCTCGCCTTCACACTCTTGATGGTTACCGCGTTGGTGAATGCGCTTCTGGCGGGAACTTCGGCCTGGCTTTATGTAGCAGGCATGTTCCTGTCGAACGTTGTCCTGGCATGGGCCGCTCTCGAAATTGCACGGTCCTATAGTCGTAAAGAACGTGGGAAGACGGAAGGGGTGAAAAAGGTGGTAACGACTCCACGAAGTACCCCTTAGGGCACGTCGCGACTGCCGTTGGAGATCCTCATGACTGCTGAACAAATTATTTTCCTTGTAGTCGCCTTTTTTACTTTAGGCTCCGGTTTCATGGTGGTAACGACGGGCAATCTTGTCCATGCTGCCTTGTGGCTGGTCGCGACGCTCTTCGGCGTAGCCGTCGTCTTTGCCCTGCTGAATGCCGGCTTCCTTGCAGTGGTACAGGTGGTGGTGTACATTGGCGCGATTGCCATCCTGTTCATTTTTGCCGTAATGCTCACCCGTAAAGACATGCGTGATCAAGGGCCACAAATGAATCGAGGCTGGTGGGCCGGTGCATTGATCGCTGTATTGGTCTTCGCAGGATTGTTCTTTATGCTGCAGGGTTGGAATGGCCTCTCGAGAACCGCGGCAGCCATCCCGGCCGGGTTTGATGCAGTGGCTGAATTAGGTAATGCGTTGGTCTCACCGGATGCTTTTGTCCTGCCGTTCGAAGTGGCATCCGTCCTGCTGGTGGCGGCGTTGGTGGGCGCGGTCTATGTCGCGTTCAATCGGAAATAGGAGGCGCGCACGTGGTTCCGCTCTCATGGTATTTGATCCTGGCAGCGGCGCTCTTTAGCATTGGCTTGTTTGGCGTTCTCTCACGACGCAATGCTGTCGCCATTCTGCTTGGAATTGAATTAATGCTTAACGCTGTGAACATCAACCTTGCTGCTTTTTGGAGATACGGTAACGTTCTCCACATGGCAGGACAGGTGTTCGCAATTATTGTCTTCGCGGTAGCCGCCGCGGAAGTGGCTGTCGGCCTCGCGCTGGTGATTTCCGTGTATCGAAAGCGCAATACAGTGATTGCGGACGATATTGATTTGATGAAGTGGTAGGGACGTATGACGACTGAGACACTGATCTGGCTTATCCCACTCCCTCCTGTCCTGGCGTTCTTTTTGATTGTGCTGTTCACGAATAAGAATAAAGCGCTCAGCCACACACTGGCTGTCGGCGCGGCGTTCCTTTCGTGGCTTGGGAGCATGATCGTTTTTGTGCGCGCGCTCGGCGTTGAACATCTCGGCGAGCATCCTTTTGAATCATCGTTGAACTGGCTTCCCACAGGCGATACCTGGTTCAGGATCGGCGTACTGGTAGACCCGCTTTCGGCTGCGGTTTTATTTTTCGTAGCCTGGACGGTGTTGATGATCTTCATTTACAGCGTTGGCTATCACAACTATGGACAGCCTGAAGGCGATCAGGATGTGAAAGGACTACCGCCTCGCGGGGCGATAGTAAATGCACATGGACACAAACATGCTGTGCCATCCGTTGAGCCGATGTACTCGCGTTTCTTTGCGTTCATTGGTTTGTTCGCATTTGGCATGTATGTGCTCGTGCTCTCGGATAACCTGCTGACGTTATTCGTGGGTTGGGAAATCATGGGCTTGTGCTCGTATCTTTTGATAGGTTTCTGGTACGCAAAGAAATCTGCACGCGATGCAGCAGTTAAAGCTTTCATGACCACGCGCGTCGGCGACGTGTTCATGTTGTTGGGTATTGCATGGTTATACAGTTATACAGGCACACTCAATTTCCGCGAGATATTTCAGCCTGAACTTCTTGAGAGAATGGGCAACGCGATGGCGTTTCCAGAACTTGCGATGCGGTGGCCTGCATTATTTCCTTTCATATCAAGTTTCTCGATTGCTGGCGCTATCGCACTGCTCCTTTTTGTTGGCACGGTTGGTAAATCGGCGCAATTTCCTCTTCACGTCTGGTTGCCCGATGCAATGGAAGGACCTACGCCCGTCAGTGCGATGATCCATGCCGCAACGATGGTCTCGGCGGGTGTGTACGCGGTCGTCCGCATGTTCCCGCTTTTGGAGGCTGATGTTACAGGAACATCTATGGCGGTTGTTGCGTTCATCGGTGCATTTACCGCGATCTTTGCGGCGACGATCGCGGTTGCTCAAAATGACATCAAGCGCGTGCTTGCATATTCCACCATTTCACAGCTCGGCTTCATGATCGCGGCATTGGGCATCGGCGCCTATGTCGCCGCGGTCTTCCATCTCATTACTCATGCTTTTTTCAAAGCACTTCTCTTCCTTGGTTCTGGCTCCGTCATTCATGGCATGGAGCATGGAGTTCTACATACAGGCAATCATCATGTGGACGCGCAGGATATGTTCAATATGGGCGGCTTGCGCAGGAAGATGCCCATCACATTCTGGACATTTCTGATCGGCGGCTTCGCACTTTCAGGTTTCCCGCTCATTACTGCTGGCTTCTGGTCAAAGGACGAGATCCTGGCAGAGGCATTTGGACATGGTCACTGGTGGGTTTTTATCACATTGGCGGTCGCGGCATTCCTAACCGCCTTCTACACCATGCGCCAGATCACATTGACTTTCCTCGGCGAGCCTCGCACGAAGGAAGCTGAGCACGCGCAGGAAACTCCCTGGACGATGACGGTTCCGCTTGTTATCCTGGCGTTTTTTGCTGTGGCGTATGGCTGGATTGGCGTCCCCACGGGGTTCCCAGTGCTCGGCGGACTCCTGCCAAACTGGCTTCATGAATTTGTCGGTGGAACACTTGCTGAACATCCCGAAGCGTTGGCATTCAATTGGATCCCGCTTGGTACTTCACTCTTTGTTGCGCTCGGGGGTCTATACTTTGGCTGGCTGACATATCGCAATGTGAATTCACCTGCAGAAGATAGATTGCAAATCCCGCTTCTCAAGAACAAGTATTACTTTGACGAAATCTATGATCGTCTTTTTGTCAAACCTGCCTACTGGTTCGCAGAAACGTTCGTTTACAAATGGATGGATCAGGGTTTGATTGACAGTATCCTGCACCTCTTCGGCCCGCTGACGGACAAGATTGGCTCGTTTATACGGAAATACATTGATTTACTGATTTTGAATGATGCTGGCGATGGGTCGTACAAAGCCACGTGGTGGTTCGGCCGCAACCTGCGCGGTGTCCAAACAGGACGTATCCAGCAATATCTCATGTTCGCGCTCGCGATCTTTATGCTGGTCGGCGCGGCGCTATACTTTTACTTCAGATACTTCAGGCTCGTGGCCTAAGGAGTAAGTGATGAACTTCATCGATACTCATCTTCTTTCACTTACCCTGTTCCTGCCGTCCATCGCCGCGATATTCATGCTCTTGCTGCCGAACGGTAATGACAAACTTACACGCTGGTTTGCCTTTGGTGTGAGCCTCATCCCCTTTTTGCTTTCGCTGGTGATGTGGTCCCGCTTTGATCCCGGCCAGCCCGGCTTTCAATTCGAAGAATCTTATGTCTGGTACGAAGCGATCGGCTCCTCCCTGCATCTTGGTGTGGACGGCCTCTCACTTACGATGGTCTTGCTGACTACGCTTCTGACACCGCTTGCCATTCTCGCATCGTTCAGCATCACAGATCGGGTCAAGCCTTACATGATGTTGTTCCTCCTCCTCGAAACCGGGATGCTCGGTGTCTTCATGGCGCTTGACCTGTTGATCTTTTTTGTTTTTTGGGAAGTCGGTCTTGTGCCAATGTACTTCCTCATCAACCAGTGGGGGAGCGCCAATCGGAATTACGCGTCGCTGAAGTTCCTGATCTATACCATGGGTGGATCGCTCGGGCTCCTGCTTGCGATCCAGATGCTCGGCGTTCTTTTCGGGACCTACGACCTGCTCACGTTATATCAACGTTGGAACTCGCTTGTGCCTGGTTCTCTGCTCCTGGGTCTGCCTGTCCAAACGGTGAAAACAATTGCATTCTGGGCATTTGCCATTGCTTTTACGATCAAAGTTCCCGTCTGGCCGTTCCATACATGGCTTCCCGATGCGCATACAGAAGCGCCGACCGCTGGCTCAATGATCCTGGCTGGTGTTCTGCTCAAACTCGGCGCGTACGGCTTCCTGCGGCTCATCCTTCCACTCTATCCCTTTGAGGCGAGGGTATTCGCGGGCGCGCTGGCACTCCTTGCGACTGCTGCAATCGTCTTCGGTGCGTTTGGCGCTTACGCTCAAACAGACTTCAAGCGACTCGTTGCGTACTCTTCCGTGAATCATATGGGCTTTGTAGTCCTTGGTATAGCGGCCGCAGGCTTGGCAGCCGGAACGGCCGATGCAAACATTGCACTAAATGGAGCCATCCTGCAGATGTTCAATCACGGTTTATCGGCGGCTGGCATGTTCTTCCTGGTCGGCGTGATTTATGAACGTACGCACACGCGCAATCTGAATGAGTTTGGCGGATTATTCCCGCTTGTCCCTGTTTATGGCGGCATCCTGATCTTTACAAGCATGGCTTCGCTTGGCCTGCCCGGACTCAATGGCTTCATTTCTGAATTCCTGGTGGTCCGAGGCGCCTTTCCAATCCTGACCGTTTACACAGCGATTTCGATGCTTGGCCTGCTCTTCACTGGCGCATACATCCTTAAAGGGATCACGAAAGTTTTGCATGGCCCCTTGAACGAACATTGGGCGCACGGCGAACACAAATTGACCGAGATCAGCACACGCGAGATCCTTGTTATGGCACCACTGATGGCCCTGATCCTATGGAACGGTATCTGGCCTGCATGGATTTTGAACGTGATCAACAAAGCCGTGGTCATGTTGTTCTAAGAGGTAGATGATGAATTTTCCTTTCCTGAGTGTCATCACATTTACACCGCTCGTGGCAGCCTTGTTGATATTGTTGTTGCCTGCCCAGCGCAAGAATGAAGCCCGCGCAGTTGCACTGGGTGCCGCGGTCATTGCCTTACTCTTGTCTTTCTGTGTATATTTCAACTACGATCAGGCAGCGGGGGGCTATCAATTCATTGAAAAATACAACTGGCTTCCCGCACTTGGAATCAGCCTTTACTTCGGTGTGGATGGGATGAGTACACCACTCGTTTTGTTGACAGGTGTGGTTATGTTCACGGGGGTGCTGATCTCCTGGGGTGATGACGACAAACGCGTAATGGCAGGCATTCAAGACAGGCCGCGCGAGTTCTTCGCTTTCCTGTTCATCCTTGCCTGGGGCGTGTTCGGTGTATTCGTTTCATTGGATTTGTTCATGCTGTTCTTCTTCTATGAGATCGCAGTTTTCCCGATGTACCTGCTCATCGCCATCTGGGGCTGGGTGGTCACTCGTGAGTACGCCGCGATGAAACTGACCTTGTACTTGTTCCTTGGTTCAGTGATTTCTCTTGTTGGCGTGTTGATTATGTACTGGGTTCAATATCAAAACACAGGTGTGCTCTCGTTTGATATGCTTGAAATGGAGAAAGCTGGTTTCTCGCAGACATTCCAGAATATCTGGTTCCTGCCTGTTTTCCTGGGCTTTGCGGTCCTGGGTGGTATCTGGCCCTTCCACAACTGGTCACCTGATGGTCACGTTGCCGCACCGACTGCTGTATCCATGTTCCATGCGGGTGTGTTGATGAAACTTGGTGCCTTCGCCGCGTTGCGAGTTGGCATTATGCTCCTGCCACAAGGTGCAGTGACATGGAAATGGCTCATAATGTTCTTTGCGGCTGTAGCTGTCGTCTATGGCGCTTATATTGCTTTTGTGCAGACGGATTTTAAATACATGGTTGGCTTCTCTTCCGTTTCGCACATGGGACTTGTGATGCTGGGGTTTTCCACACTTAATCGTGAAGGTCTTCTGGGATCTGGTTTGCAAATGTTTTCTCACGGTGTAATGACAGCTCTCTTCTTTGCGGTCGTTGGAATGATCTATGATCGTGCCCATACACGCCAGATTCCTGAGCTTGGTGGTATGAACAAAGTGATGTCTTTTGCTGCGATAGGCTTTATTATCGGCGGCCTGGTCTCGATGGGTATGCCCGGTTTCTCTGGCTTCGTAGCCGAGTTTCCCATTTTCCTGGGCGTTTGGAGGGAGCAATGGCTCGTGGCTGTGATCTCGAGTATTTCCATTGTCATCACCGCGGCGTATATCATGCGCAACATCAGACAGGTATTCTTCAGCGATCTGCCCGAGAAACTAGATGGCCATCTGACTGACGTGACTGTGTTGGATAAGGTAGCAATCACAACTCTTTGCTTGTTTATGATTCTCATCGGTTTGTTCCCCGGCTTCATGGTTCCGATGGTTGAAACAGGGGTTGAGAATATACTTCGCCTGCTGGGAGGTACATAATGTTCACATCAACCATGTTTGCATCCATCCTGCCTGAAATTCTCATTCTCGTCATTGGCCTCTTGATACTTGTGGTGGAGCCTTTCTGGAAAGAAGAAAAGCGTCGTAATGTGGGTTGGCTGACTGCGGGTGGTTTGCTCGGCGCGATGGTGATCAGTCTTATCTTTGCCAGACCTGGTGAGCCGATATCCACACTTGGCGGCATGGTGCGCTTTGATTGGCTGGGATTCTTCTTCAAGATGCTCTTTATGTTCGCGGGCGCGGCGACCGCTCTTCTTTTGATGGATAACGAGAAAGTAGGACACCGTGGTGAAGGCTATCTTCTGCTGCTCGCCTCGCTTATTGGCATGAACCTGATGGCTGCTTCCGCGGATCTGGTTATGCTTTACCTCGCGATTGAGACCGCCTCGATTCCACTCTATGTCCTTGCAGGATTCTTGCTGGCTGACGACCGATCAACTGAAGCTGGCTTCAAATACTTGCTTTTCGGCGCGTTGACATCCACCGTCATGCTCTATGGCTTCAGCCTCCTCTTTGGCTTTGCAGGGACGACCGATCTCTATCAACTGGCTGGCATGCTTAGAACAGGAGATCTATCCCTCGTTACAGCCTTCGGTGTTTTGGCTCTTATTCTTGTAGGAATAGGCTTCAAGGTTTCGATTGTGCCCTTCCATTTTTGGGCACCCGATGTCTATGAAGGGTCACCGACACCTGTAGCCGGATTTTTGTCCACCGCTTCAAAGGCCGCGGGGTTTGCAGTCCTCACCCGATTGTTCATAGTGTCTTTCCCCGATCTCGCGCCCTCCTGGACGGCAGTATTAGCTGTCCTTGCCGCTATTACCATGACAGTCGGTAACCTGCTCGCGCTGCCGCAAACGAACATCAAACGCCTCCTTGCGTTCTCCTCCGTCGCGCACGCGGGCTATGTGCTGATAGGCGTTATTGCCTTGACGCAATTGGGAGTCGCAAGTGTGGTTTTCTACCTGGCGGCGTATATCCTAACCAATCTTCTTGCCTTCGGGATCGTCATGGCATTTAGCCGCGTGACCGGGTTGGAGGATATTACCGATTACGCAGGCATGAGCAGACGCAATCCCGGCCTGGCATTGATGATGCTGGCTGCCTTCCTGTCATTGGCAGGCATGCCGCCCTTTGGCGGTTTCGTGGCAAAGGTTGTTGTCTTTGCCGCCGGCATACAGGCTGGATACGTATGGCTGGTGGTCATCGGCATTATTAATTCAGTCATCGGCGTGTATTTCTACTTGAACGTGTTGAAGTATGTTTATCTCTATCGCATGCCGGATCAGGATGAAGAAAAGCATCCCGTGCCATTGACCCCTCCGTACACTATTGCTTTGGCCGTGCTGGTATTCGGCGTCATATTGATCGGTACGCTGTTTGCTCCGTGGTTCAGCTGGTCAGATGCGGCGGCACTGAATTTATTCTAGTGCAGACCTGACATGTCTCATCTGTGCCATCGTTAACAGCGAGGATTGCGCGGACATTGAACTCCGAACGTAAGACTTTCCTGGAGACATGTCAGGTCTACTCATTCAGTTAAAAGGCTTTGGTAAAATTATCAAAAGCCTTTTTTATTCACCCTATGTCCAATCAAAAATCACTTCAACACATCTTCGCGGAACTGCCAATACCTTTTTGCATGGCGAATGTCCCCAATATTCCGATCACAGGAATTTCCATTGACAGCCGTGCGGTCAAACCCGGTCATCTCTTCGTCGCCATGAAAGGCGGCAACCTAGACGCACATGATTACATCCCGAAAGCGATTGACTACGGTGCGGTCGCGGTGGTGGGGGAAAGGGAACTAAGCCGGCTCTCTATTCCATACATTCGCCTCAATAATTCACGTCGCGCGCTGACGTGGATAGCTGCCGCATTTTACAACTGGCCGGGTCGCAAGCTGAGGGTGATCGGCGTGACTGGCACAGATGGCAAGACCACCACGACAAATCTCATCTATCAGATTCTGCTCGCCGCGCGGATCAAAACTGGCATGATATCTACTGTCAATGCAGTGATTGGTGATGAGGTACTGGATACAGGATTCCACGTGACTACGCCGGACGCGCATGATGTGCAGCGTTATCTTGCCAGGATGGTGGATGCGGGATTAACGCACGTTATCCTGGAAACCACCTCACATGGCTGGGCACAATATCGCGTGGATGCCTGCGAATTCGATATTGGGGTTGTCACAAATATCACGCATGAACACATGGATGAGCATGGTTCCTATGAAAACTATCGTGCCGCGAAAGCAAGATTATTTGAAAGCCTTGAAAAGACTTCTGAGAAGCCGCAGGGTAATCCGCGTTTGGGTGTGATCAATCGCGATGATGTCAAATCGTTTGATTTCCTGAATAAACTTATCAAAGTAAATAAGTTGAATTATGGGTTGGGTGATGGGGCGAATGTCCGCGCGCTGGATATTCGCTATAGCCCATCGGGAATTCAATTTACGGCGAAGAGTAAGGATTTTGAAATTCCTGTCTCGAGCAAATTGGTTGGAGCATATAACGTCTCGAATTGTCTGGCCGCGTTGACGGCGACGGTCTATGGTTTAGGGATAAAACCTGAAATCGCGGCGCAAGGAATTGCTTCGCTGGAAGGAATTCCTGGTCGCATGGAACGGATTGATATGGGGCAAAACTTCACAGCCATTGTTGATTTTGCGCATACACCAAATGCACTGAAAGTTGCCATTGAAGCCGCGCGAGAAATGCTTAAATCTTCTACCGCTAAGGACGCGAAGAACGCAAAGAAAGAGAAAAGGCTTGGTGATCTTGGCGGGCTTCGCGGTTCAAAAAATCACGGTGAAGGGCCGCGTGTGATTGCAGTCTTTGGTTCGGCAGGTTTACGCGATAAAGCCAAACGCCGCATGATGGCAGAGACATCCGCAGAGCTGGCCGATCTCACGGTGCTGACCGCCGAAGACCCGCGCACAGAATCGCTGCATGGAATCCTGGAGGAAATGGCAGCAGGCGCGAGGGCCAAAGGAGGACGCGAGGGCGAAACGTTCTGGCGAATCCCGGACAGAGGTGAAGCGATCCGCTTTGCCCTTCGTCTCGCACGCGAAGATGATATTGTTCTGTTTTGTGGGAAGGGTCATGAGCAGTCCATGTGTTTTGGGGCGCGCGAACATCTATGGGACGACCGCGCTGCGATGCGTGCCGCGTTAAGCGAATTGCTCGGCGTGAAAGGTCCGCAAATGCCGTATCTGCCAACACAGGATACTCCTGAAGAGGAGTGGTTGAAATTTTAATTTGTCATTGCGACCTTCGGGAAGCAATCTCCCCCTTATTTGGAGCGAATTATGGAAGTGAAACCTATCGTATTACAAGGCAAACATGTGCGGCTTGAACCAATGACTGAGTCACATATTTCTGGTTTGGCTGAGATCGGTATTGGCCAGCCTTTTTGGGATTTTATGGTTTATGGTCGTATGGAGACAGCCGCTGATCTGCGAGGCTGGGTTCAGGATATTCTCTCGCGTGCAGAGAAGGGGACAGACCTGCCCTTTGTCGCAATTCAACTTGAGTCTGGCCGTGTGGCGGGCGCGACACGCTATATGAACATCATGCCTAATGACCGCGGACTTGAAATTGGCGGCACATGGTATGGACCAGAATTCCAGCGCACTGTGGTCAACACCGAATGCAAATATCTACTGCTGCAACATGCGTTTGAGCAGCTTGGCTGTATCCGCGTGCAATTGAAGACTGATCTACGCAATGAACGCTCGCAGAGAGCTATTGAACGCATCGGTGCGCTGAAGGAAGGTGTGCTGCGCAACCACATGATCCTGCCGGATGGTCACTATCGCCATTCAGTGTATTACAGCATCTTGGATACGGAGTGGCCCGATGTGAAGAAGCGACTGGAAGAGATGATGAAGAGATAGCTGAATTTCTCGCTCCATTAGAGGAGGGAAACTAGCCATGCAGAGCGAATTTATGACAGCGTAGAAAAGATGTAAAACGCCTCTTCTGCGACTTTCACCTGACGATCAATCGCCATCGAAACGAGATTTCGCTCAGCCAGAATCGATATCCGACTCAAGAGATCTTTGAATAAATAAGAGCGCATCTTCGCGTTCGAAAGTGTGACCCGACGAAGTTTTGACCAGGATGGTAATGTGACAGACAGGGCGGGTTCCACATATGTGGAACCCGCTTTATTACTGTAAGGTTTACCCCGCCTACTTACCTCAGTTTGTAAACCCGAACATAATCAAATTCCGCCACAAACCCGGAGCCGCCCATGGACACCAATCCGATGGACGCGTCGGAGCCCAGCTCATGCGTCCAGGTGCCGCCACGTACCCAATTGACACCGTCTAGGCTAGTATAGGCGGTATAGTGTTCTTCACCTGCTTGGTTCCGTTTGACGATGCGCAGATACACCCAATCGCCGGGCGGACCGACGACAGTATTGCCGTAACGCGGATAGCCATCAGGCACGGGGAATACTTCCTTGGCAAATTCAGTCTGGCGAGTCTCCCAGATCGAGACCTCCACCAACTTGATAAAGTTGTCGTCGTCACCGTAAATGACCAGGCCTGCCTGTACGTAGTTAAAACAACAGCCTTCTGCCGGCAGATTTAGCTTCAGGCGTGTTTCTACAACATAGTTGCCATTCGGCGCAGATTCAATCAGAACAGATGCATTGTTGCTATCCACGTATAGGTCAGCTGCCTGTGTATCGAAGTTAAACGTTTCGGCTGAAACGGATGTACCTCCAGCCGGTTCACGGACCCAACTCCACTGCGAGCCCAATGTCCCGTTAAATTCATCGGAAAGCGATTCAATGAGCTTGCCGAGTTCATCAGGTTTCGGGGTCTTAAGATGATAGTTGGTTTTCGTACCGGGCTGCGCCGCGGGCGCGTGTTGAGGATTATCTGATGCCCATAAGCCGCCTCGTACGGTTGGCCAGCCATCGATCCAATCGAGTGCATCCAGTAACACCGGTCGTTTTGTAAAGCCGACAGCACCCTCAAAATAGGGATCATTGCGATCTACCGCGTGATAGACGGTCCACCACTGCCCGTCGAAATCCTGGAAGACGGAATTGTGCCCGGTTCCTACCCAGCGATTGCCGTTCATGCTGAGGACAGGCGTACCGCCCACGCGTCCCGCCAGCAGCGAGACACCTTCGCGGTCAACATACGGCCCCAGGATATTTTCTGAGCGCCCGACAAAGACGCTATAGGCGGTCAGTGGACCGTTACAGCAGTTTGTCGCGGAGACGAACAAATACCAGTAGCCGTCATGGTAAATAACCTCTGGGCCTTCATAGCGATTCGCAATCGTAATCTGTACCTGGCTGCCAGGATCGGATTGTAAGCCATCGTCACTCAATTCGCGGGCGACGATGCCACCATAGTAACTGCCGAAGAAGATATATTTTTGTCCGTTGTCTTCCACCACTTCGGGATCAAATGTCCAGAAGAAATTGCAGCCGGGGCCGTTGCGACGTGGTTCCACGACCGGGCCTTGATCTTCCCATGGTCCCAGGGGGCTCTCGCTGGTTGCCACGCCGATGGCACTATCTCCATCACACCCTGGTTCACCACTCACGGTATCAGCCACATTCGGGACGGTGTAATATAAATAATACAGGCCGTCGAAGAAATCGATCTCAGGCGCCCACATCCCCGAAGTTGGATCGAGCCAATCT
>Ga0136635_10000217_pt1 | contig 14627 bp, 15 predicted proteins | sample AntDrymeUQ852106_2_FD_105495 | JGI IMG/M metagenome (GOLD analysis project Ga0136635, IMG submission 105495) | Polar desert sand microbial communities from Dry Valleys, Antarctica - metaG UQ85 (21.06) | ecosystem: Environmental > Terrestrial > Soil > Desert | place: Antarctica: Dry Valley... | reverse complement strand
TCATCAAGATCATGATGGGCCTCGGTGAGATGGCCACCATCACCCAGTCGCTCACCGACGAGGCCGTCGGCCTGATCGCCGCCGATCCGAGCGTCGGTCGCGAGGTCACGGTCAAGCACGCGGACGAGGACGACGACGAGCCCGAGGCGTTCGACGACCCGGAGGAGGTCTTGCAGGCACGACCTCCGGTCGTGACGATCATGGGCCACGTCGACCACGGCAAGACGACGCTGCTCGATGCGATCCGGCAGTCCGCGGTCGCCGAGACCGAAGCCGGCGGAATCACCCAGCACATCGGCGCCTACCAGGTTGTCCACGACGGAAGAAAGCTCACGTTCCTCGACACCCCGGGCCACGAGGCGTTCACCGCGATGCGGGCCCGCGGCGCCAAGGTCACGGACATCGCTGTCCTGGTCGTGGCCGCCGACGACGGCGTCATGCCGCAGACCCGCGAGTCGATCTCGCACGCGAAAGCAGCGGGGGTCCCGGTCGTGGTGGCCGTCAACAAGATCGACATGCCGGACTCCGACCCGAACCGCGTGCGTGGAGATCTCGCAGGCGAAGGGCTCCAGCCGGAGGAGTGGGGAGGGACGACGCAGTTTTCCGACGTCTCCGCCAAGCAGAAGGAGAACCTCGACGACCTGCTCGAGAAGGTTCTGCTCGTCGCCGACGCCGAGCTCCAGCTGACCGCGAACCCCGAGGCGGAGGCCTCCGGGCCGATCATCGAGTCGCAGCTCGACGTCGGCCGCGGCCCGGTCGCCACGATGCTCGTCCAGCGCGGGACACTGAGGGTCGGCGACTCGATCGTCGCCGGCGACGCCTGGGGCCGGGTGCGGGCCCTCTACGACTTCCGGGGCGAGAAGGTCGCCGAGGCACGACCGGGCGACCCGATCGAGATCCTCGGCTTCGACCATCCGCCGCCTGCCGGCGAGCTCGCCCGCGTGGTCGAGAACGAGCGCGACGCGCGCCAGCGCGCGCAGGTGCGGGGTGAGCGGCTCCGTCGCGAGCAACTGGCGACGGCTGCGCGCAGTGGCCCCTCCCTCGAGCAGCTCTTCACGCAGCTGCAGGCCGGAGCCGTCCAGGACCTCAACCTCGTCCTCAAGGGAGACGTGCAGGGCTCCGTCGAGGCGGCGGTCTCCGAGCTTCAGAAGATCCAGCACCCCGAGGTGCGGGTGCACGTCATCCACCAGGGGGTCGGCGGGATCAGCGAGAACGACATCAACCTCGCCGCGGCGTCGAGTGCGCTCGTCGTCGGCTTCAACGTGCGCCCCTCTGCGGAGGCCCGGACGCTCGCGGAGCGCGAGGGCGTCGAGATCCGCACCTACCGGGTCATCTACCAGCTCACGGAGGACATCGAGCAGGCGCTCGTCGGGATGCTCGCGCCGGTCACCACCGAAGAGGTCATCGGCGAGGCGGAGGTCCGCCAGCTCTTCCGCGTCTCGCGACTCGGCGTCATCGCCGGCTGCATGGTCACGAGCGGCGTCGTCAAGCGTGCGGCGCAGGTTCGTGTGCTTCGCGACGGAACCGTCATCTACGACACGTCGATCTCCCAGCTCAAGCGCTTCAAGGACGACGCCCGCGAGGTGGCGGAAGGCTTCGAGTGCGGCATCCTCCTCGAGAACTTCAACGACGAGAAGGAAGGCGACATCCTCGAGGCCTACGAGACGCGCTCGGTCGAGCGCACGGACCTCTCGGCACCGCCGTCCGCGCAGGGCTCGAACGGCGCGGCAGCGGGCGAGTAGCAAGAGCCGGTGGCCGCCGGCTACGTCGGCATCCTCAGCGTCGAGCTCCATTTCCCCGAAGCGGGCTCGCTGAAGGGCAAGAGGAGGTTCGTGAAATCGGCGAAGGCGCAGCTCCAGAACCGCTTCGGCGTGTCCGTCGCGGAGGTCGACCATCACGAGCTCTGGCAGCGGAGCCGGCTGACGGTGGCGTGCGTAGCCCGCGAGCACCGGGAAGCCGAGACGCTGATGGAGGAGGCCGTTCGCTACCTCCACGGCCAGGAGTACGAAGTCGTGAGCGTGGAACGGGAGTTGGTGAGGCCCGGTGAGTGATCGCATGCGGCGGGTGAACGCCGCCGTGCGAGAGGTTCTCTCCGAGACGGTCGGCGAGCTCAAGGACCCGCGCATCGGCTTCGTGACGGTCACCGGAGTGGAGACCTCGACCGATCTCCGGCATGCAGTCGTCTTCGTCAGCGTCCTCGGGTCCGAGAGCAAACGGGAGCAGACGATCGAGGGTCTGCAGGCAGCTCACGGCCTCCTCCAGAGGCGAATCGCGCGCGAGCTCCGAATGAAGCGGACTCCGCAGCTGACCTTCGAATACGATCCCACCGTCGAGAGTGGCGTGCGGATGACCCAACTGATCGATGAGCTCGCCCCAGACAACCCCGACGAGTGACCTGGCCGCAGTCGCCGAGGCGATCCGCTCGCACGATCGCTTCCTGCTGACGACCCACGAGAATCCGGACGGGGACGCTCTCGGGTCGCTGCTCGCAGCCAAGCTGACGCTCGAAGCGCTCGGAAAGGATTCCGTCATGGCCCTGTCGGGCCAGGCTCCGCTCCCCGCCGAGTACAGGTTCATGCCGCTCGACGGGCTGCTCCGGACGATGCCGGACGACGTCGACGAGCGCGTGCTGTTCGCGCTCGACTGTGCGAACGAGAGCCGGCTCGGCCAAGGGCAGGAGGCGCTCGAGCGCGCCCCGCTCGTCCTCAACGTCGACCACCATCACGACAACACGCGGTTCGGCGGCGTGAACGTGGTCGTAGCCGACGCGTCGTCGACGGGGGAGATCGTCCGCGACCTCGTCGACCTCCTGGGTGTCGAGCTCACCCCCGACATCGCCGAGGCGATCTACATCGCGCTCGTCACAGACACCGGCCGGTTCCAGTACGCGAACACGACGCCGAAGGCACTGCGCCTGGCTGCCGAGCTCGTCGAAGCCGGGGCCGACGTCCACAGAGTCTTCCAGAGCATCTACGAGTCGGTGCAGCTCGCGAAGCTCAAGCTCCTGGCCCGGGCGCTCGAGCGGGCCCAGGTCTACGAGGGTGGCGGCGTCGTCGTCTCCCACCTCCTCAAGACCGACTTCGCGGACGTCGGGGCCGCCGAGCCGTACTCCGAGGGGATCATCGACTTCCTGCGCGCCGTCGAGGGCGCCGAGATGGCCGCGCTCATCCGCGAGCCGCCGGCGCCTGGGCGGCCCGCGCGCAGGATCAGCCTCCGCTCGAGCTCGGACGAGCTGGACGTCTCTGCGATCGCCCGCGCCTCGGGCGACGGGGGCGGCCATCGGCAGGCAGCGGGATTCTCGTCGGAGCTCGAAATCCCGGAAATCGTGGAGTTCATCCGCAAGCACTACGTCGAGGCGCGTGCCGCCGCGCGCGCTTGACCCATCGGGAATCGTCCTCGTCGACAAGCCGGCGGGGCCGTCTTCCTTCGCGATGGTTCGCGATCTCCGCACGCGAACGGGGGCCCGCGCAGGCCACGCAGGGACCCTCGATCCGTTTGCAACCGGGCTCCTGCTCGTGCTCCTCGGACGCTCGACCAAGCTCGCCGGCCGCTTCGTCGGCCTGGACAAGCGCTATCTCACGGGGATCGACCTCACGGCGCGGACAAGCACCGGCGATCCGGAAGGCGAGGTCACCGAGAGAGTCGAGGCCCCCGGCGCCGATGAGCTCGCACGCCGGTTGGAGACCTTGCGAGGGGAGATCGAGCTCCGCGTTCCGGCCGCGTCGGCGGTCAAGATCGGCGGCGAGCGCGCCTACAAGCTCCATCGCAAAGGCGTCGCAGTCGAGATGCCCGTCCGCCGTTCGACCGTCCGCGAGCTGGACCTGCTGGCGTTCGACGGCCGGATCGCGACACTCGACCTCCTCGTGAGCTCCGGCACCTACGTCCGCTCGATTGCGGAAGCCCTCGGCGGGCACTGCGCGACCCTGCGCCGCACCGAGGTCGGCCCGTTCAGCGTCGACGACGCCGACGACGCGCGCATCCTCGATCCCGAAGAAGCGCTCGCGGCCTTGTGAGAGTCGCCAGCTCTCCGCACGAGCTCGGCACCGCCGAACGAGCGGTCGCGCTCGGCACCTTCGACGGCGTCCATCTCGGCCACCGGAGGGTGATCGAAGCGGCGCTCGCCGCAGGGGCGCAGGCGACCGTCGTCACCTTCGACCCGCATCCGCGTACCGCCCTCGGGAATCGCGTCGAGCTGATCTCCTCGCTCGAGCGGCGCCTCGAGCTGTTCGAGGAACTCGGTGTCACCGAGACGCTCGTGCTGCCGTTCACGCCGGATCTCTCGCTCCGCACGCCGGAGGAGTTCGGCCTCTCGGTGCTGCAGCCCCTGGGCGCCCGCATCGTCGTCGCCGGCGCGAACTTTCGCTTCGGGCGCGGCCGGTCCGGAGATCTCGACGTCCTTCGCGACCTGGGCTACGACGCGAGGCCCGTGCCGCTCGTCGAGAACGTCTCGTCGAGGAGCATCAGGCAGCTGCTCGCAACCGGCGAGGTCGAACAGGCGGCGGCGCTGCTGGGGCGGCCGGCCGAGGTGGAGGGGACGGTCGTCGCGGGCGATGCCCGTGGAGGAACGCTTGGGTTCCCGACCGCGAATCTCGCGGTCCCCGCCGACCTGCTCGTGCCGGCTTTCGGGATCTATGCAGGTGAGGCGCTCGGTACGCGCGCGGCGACCTCGATCGGCGTCAATCCGCACTACGGCGGCGACGAGCGCCGCGTCGAGGCCTTCCTCCTCGACTACGAGGGCGATCTGTACGGCAAACGGCTCGTCGTGCAGCTCTGGAAGCGTCTACGGGAAGAGCGGGCATTCGGCTCGGAGCAGGAGCTGATCGACCAGATCGCGCGGGACGTCGAAGAGACGAGAGCCGCTGTAAGCCCTGTGTAAAGCCGGCTTCGCTCGCCGCAAGTATCCGCAAATAGCGGGATCTTCTTTGACATGGGTGTCAACGAGAGAAACGGCGCGAAACCCGTGCCCCGGATCGAGCGGGTTCGCTGCCTCAACTGCAGCGTTTCGTACGTGAAACCGGCCGGCGGGGGAACAGTCAGCGCAAATCCCGGCTGCCCGGAGTGCGGCTACGTCGGGTGGGTGCTGGAGCGAGCCCCGTTCATCGTGGATGCCGAGCCGAGCCGCTCCTTCGCGGGTCGCCTGCGGCGTCGAGCCGGCTGACGGCACTGACCCCGCCGAAGTAGTGATGCTGCGACGACCAGGGACGAACCGTGAAGCCGGCGGCCTCGAGCGAACCTGGCACGCCGTCCGGGAACCCGGGCTCGAGGTGGACGAGATCGGCTACGGGATGAAGGCGTGGCCGCTCCACGGCCTCGCGGGCGCTCAAGCCTTCGTCGAGCACTCCGGCCACCACCTGGACGAGGGCACTCCGCAGGCGCGTCCCGCCCGCGGCTCCGACCGCGAGGGCTAGTCCGTCCTGATCGAGCACGAGCGTCGGCGCCATCATGCTGGCGACCCGCTGGCCCGGCACGAGGTCGCCGATCAGGAGATCTGCCTCGCCGAGCATCGAGTTGAGATGGAGGTCGAGGCCCGGAAGCCAGTCGCCGGAGCCCAGTCCGAGGCTCGTGGTGAGCACGACGGCCATGCCGTCGGCGTCGACGACGGCGATGTTCGTCGTGTCGCCGCCCGCGTCGGCTCCCCTGAGCGCGAGAGCGAGGCTGACGGGATCTGTTCGTTCCAGCCGGGCCAGGACGGGCAGGGGGCTGTTCAGGCCGATACGGGTGAGAACCTCAACGGTCGCGAACTCGACCCGGCCCGGCTCGCCCCACACCGGCTCGTAGGCGTCGAGGTCTGCCCGGGTGACGAGGCCGTTCCGCTCGCCCATGAGATCGAGCAGCGCCTCCGGGATCGCCGAGCCGTCAGGCCCTTCATCGGCAAGCGCCTCGAGGGCGGCGACGAGGCCAGGCTGCTCCAGGCGGTCGTCCGTCTCCAGCAGGCGACCGGCCGGCGAATAGATGCGGCCGCCTTCCCGCATCGTCATCACCGGCGCCAGCATTGCGAGGCACGCCGCGTGTGCCGCGGGTAGGCGGACTCCGGTGCGGGCCAGCTCGAGCGCAGGCTCGATCAGGGCAGACCACGGAAGGCTTCCGTCGCTTCGCCAAAGCTCCCCGAGACCGGCGACGACGCCCGGAACTCCACAGGAGCAGATGCCGATCGCGTAGTGCACCTGCTCGATGCCGAACGGGACCTGCAGGTGCTCGAGCTCGAGCTCCCGCGGATCCGCTCCGAGCCCGGGAACCGCCACGAAGAAGTCGAGCGTGCGCGCCTTTCCGTCTCTCAGGACGATCGCGTGCCCGCCGCCGAGCAGGCCTGTCATGACCGTCTCGGCCACGCACGATGCAAGGGCGGCCCCAACCGCCGCGTCCGCGGCGTTTCCGCCTCGCTCCAGGATCTCGATCCCCGCGTCGACGGTCGCGGGATGGCCCGCGGCCACAGCGGATTTCATCCGTTGCTACCCTATCCGCGACCGCAGACCCGGCTCGCCATGCTGCTTCCGCAGGGCGGAGCGGAGACTGCGGATTCGTCTAGAGGAGGTCAAGTGACCCTCACCAAGGAAGCCAAGCAGGAAATCATCGACAAGCACGGCCGCGCAGAGGCCGACACGGGCTCTGCCGAGGTGCAGATCGCGCTGCTGACCGCGCGGATCAACTACCTCACCGAGCACCTGCGGGCCCATGCGAAAGATCACTACTCGCGGCGCGGCCTGCTGAAGCTCGTCGGAAAGCGGCGCCGGCTCCTCAACTACTTGCAGAAGAAGGATCTCGAGGGGTACCGGAGCCTGATCAAGGAGCTGGGTCTACGACGCTAGTCCCGGGTTAAAGCCGGAGGGTGGAAGTTTGGGCGAGTTCTTCTCTGCGGAGAAGGCCTGACCCAAACCTCCACCGTCCAGGAGAAGTGGAGGCGAGATGAGCATCGCAGTACAGGGCCTGACCAGAGTCTCGGTCGAGATCGGCGGGCAAGAAATCTCTTTCGAGACGGGGAAGCTGGCCAAGCAGGCCGACGGCGCCGTGATCGTCCGCTCGGGAGAGACGATGGTGCTGGCGACCGCGCAGGGCAGGATGGAGGCCCGTGAGGGCGCCGACTTCTTCCCGCTCACGGTCGACGTCGAGGAGCGGATGTACGCCGCCGGAAAGATCCCGGGCGGCTTCTTCAAGCGTGAGGGGCGCCCGACCGAGCGCGCCATCCTGACGGCCCGCATGATCGACCGCCCGATCCGGCCGCTCTGGCCGAAGGGCTTCAGGAACGAGGTGCAGGTCATCTGCACCGTTCTTTCGGCTGACATGGTCACGCCGCACGACATCCTCTGCTTGAACGGCGCTTCAGCGGCTTTGATGATCTCGCCGCTGCCGTTCTTCGGCCCGGTCGGAGCTGTTCGAGTCGGCCAGATCGAAGGCGAGTTCGTCTTCAACCCGACGCTGCAGGAGGCCGAGGAGCAGAGCACGCTCGACCTGATCGTGGTCGGCACGAAGGACGGACTGACGATGGTCGAGGCCGGGGGCGACGAGATTCCCGAGGAGGTGCTCCTCGAGGCGCTCGAGCTGGCCCACAAGGAGATCGTGAAGCTCTGCGAGATGCAGGAAGACCTGCGAGAGCAGGTCGGCAAGCCCAAGTGGCTCGAGCAGTCCGTGACCGAGGATCTCGAGGGCCGCTTCGGCGACCGCATCCGCGACCGGATCGCCTCCGACGGCCTCCGCGAGGGCAGCGCAATCGTCGACGAGATCCTCGCCGAGGAGTGCCCGCCGCTCGACATGGGGTCGACCGAGGAAGACATCGTGCGCCAGGTGCAGTACAAGGCCTCGCTCGAGTCGATGCTCGAGAAGGCACGCGCCGCCGCCGTCGAGGCGCCGGTGCGAGAGAAGTTCGAGGACGACCTGCGGACGCTGACCGAGGCCGAACAGGACTCGAAGGAGCTCAAGTCGGCGAAGCGGCAGCTGCTCTTCGACCGCATCATCGACACGGTCGAGCTTCCTTTCCCGGTCGGCCCCGCCACTGTCGACGGCGATGCCCCGGCGGTCAAGGACAGCATGACCAAGCAGTTCGTGAAGCGTGCCGCCGAGGCGGTCTACAAGGACCTCGTCCGCAAGAAGATCGCGATCGACAAGCGCCGACCGGACGGCCGTGCGGCCGACGAGATCCGCGCGATCGAATGCGAGGTGGGCGTCTCCCCGAGAACGCACGGGTCGGCCCTCTTCCAGCGCGGTCAGACGCAGATCATGTCGCTGCTCACACTCGGCACAGCGAAGGAGGGGCAGCGCATCGACGACCTCTCCCTGGAGCAGGACCGTCGGTACATGCACCACTACAACTTCCCGCCCTACTCGGTCGGTGAGACCGGGTTCATGCGGGGGCCGAAGCGCCGAGACATCGGCCACGGGGCGCTCGCACAGCGGGCACTCGAGCCCGTCATCCCGGCAACCGAGGACTTCCCGTACACGATCCGCATCGTCTCCGAGACACTCGAGTCGAACGGCTCGTCGTCGATGGGGTCGGTCTGCGGCTCGACGCTCGCGCTCATGGACGCCGGCGCCCCGATCAAGTCACCGGTGGCCGGAATCGCCATGGGCCTCGTCAAGGAAGGCGACGACTACGTGATCCTGACGGACATCCAGGGAGCGGAGGACCACCTCGGCGACATGGACTTCAAGGTCGCCGGCACCCGCGAGGGCGTCACAGCGCTCCAGATGGACATCAAGATCACCGGCGTCACGCAGGAGATCATGCGGAACGCCCTCGAGCAGGCGAAGCAGGCCCGTGAGTTCATCCTCGACAAGATGCTCGAGGCGATCTCGGAGCCGCGCGGCGAGCTCAGGGGCCACGCACCGCGGATCTCGACGATCAAGATCAACCCGGAGTTCATCGGGATGGTCATCGGCAAGGGCGGCGAGACGATCCGCTCGCTCGAAGGCGACTTCGATGTCCAGATCGACATCGAGGAGGACGGCACGATCCTCATCTACGCCACCGCGGGCGACAAGGCCGAGGCGGCGATGGCGGCGATCGACGCACTGACGAAGGAGCCCGAAGTGGGGGACACCTACACGGGCAAGGTCGTCAAGACGACGGACTTCGGCGCGTTCGTCGAGCTCAAGAAGGGGACGGACGGCCTGCTCCACGTGTCGAACGTCGGTCCTGGCAGGGTCGCGCACATCGAAGACGTGATCAGCCGTGGAGACGTCCTGGACGTCGTCGTGCAGGAGGTCGACAAGGACCGGGGCCGCATCGGCCTCAAGCTGGTCGCCAAGCACGAGAACGGGGCGATGGTCACGCCCGAGCAGCTGGTCGAGCGGGCAAAGGACGCACCGGAGCGACCGCGCGAAGAGCGCCCGCCGCGCCGGGACGGCGATCGTGGCCGTGGCGGCCCGCGCGGCGGCGGCCGAGACCGCGGCCCGCGCCGGGACTAGGGAACGCTGGAGGGCGGCTCAGGCCGCCCTCCAATACCATCAGGCCGTGCAGAAGTACGTCCTCTCGGAGCTCGATTCCGGCCAGCGGGTCGTCACCGAGCGTCTGAAGCACGTCCGCTCTGTCGCCCTGGGGTTCTGGATCGGTGCCGGGTCGCGAGACGAGCGCGGGGAGCGCGCCGGCGTCTCGCACTTCATCGAGCACCTGCTTTTCAAAGGCACGTCGTCCTACTCGGCGCAGGAGATCGCGGAGGTCTTCGACGCCATGGGCGGCGAGCTGAACGCGGCGACTTCGCGCGAGCACACCGTCGTCTACGCACGGATCGCGGATCACCACCTCGCGGAGGCCGTCGACGTGATGACCGACATGGTGTACGCGCCGGTCTTCGCCGAAGTCGACGCCGAGCGCGAGGTCGTGCTCGAGGAGATCGCGATGTACGAGGATCAGCCGCAGGAGCTCGTCCACGACCTGATCGCCGAGGCCGTCTTCGGCCAGCATCCGCTCGGCCGCCCCGTGATCGGAACCGCCGAGGTGATCTCGACGATCTCGCGCCGCAGCATCACCGCCTACCACCGTTCGATGTACCGGCCGGGCAACGTCGTCGTCGCGGCCGCGGGAAACCTCGACCACAACGAGCTGGTCGGGCTCCTGGAGCGGGCGGAGACGAAGGTGCGCGACGCGCCCGCCCGCGGGCCGCGCGTCCGTCCGCCGCTTGTGAAGCAGCCGCCCCCCGACCTTCGCTTTCTCCGCAAGGACACCGAGCAGTACCACCTCTGCCTGGCTGCTCCCGGCATCTCCCGGTCCGACAAACGGCGCTTCGCCGCGTCACTGCTCGATGCGATTCTCGGGGGCTCCGCCTCGTCGCGGCTCTTCCAGGAAATCCGCGAGAAGCGCGGGATGGCCTACGCGGTCTACACCTTCGCGTCCCAGTACACCGACACCGGCCAGATCGGCCTTTACGTCGGGACGCGGGAGGAGAACCTCGGCCCGTGCCTCGAGATCGCCGCCGAGCAGATCTCCGACATCGCGGCCGGCAACCTGCGGCCCAACGAGCTCGAGCGAGCGAAGGAGAACCTCAAGGGCCGGATCCTGCTCTCGATGGAGGCCACGTCGAGCCGGATGAGCCGGCTCGGAAGGTCGGTCATCACCGACACCGAGATGCTGTCGCTCGACCGGATCATTGCGGAGATCGACGCGGTCGAGCCGGAGGGCCTCGCGGAGCTCGCAGGCCTGCTGCTCGCACCGGAGCGCTTCTCGGCCGCCGCCATCGGCCCGAGCGAGGAGCGGTTCCTCGCCGCAGTCGAGCGCGTGAACCCGGCGCTCGCGGCCGCTGCGGCGTGAGGGTCGCCCTCAACGGACGGGGCGGGAAGGTCGGCGCCGTCCTCGGCCCTGCCCTGGAGCGCGCGGGCCACGACCTCGTGGAGCTGCAAGAAGCCGAGGTGATGGTCGATTTCACCGTGCCCGAAGCTGCTGAGGCGAACGTGCTCGCAGCCGTGGAGCGCGGCATCCCGAGCATCGTCGGAACGACGGGCTGGAACACGGACGCTGTCGATGCCGCCGCCCGGACACAGGGAGTGGCCGTCCTCTACGCGCCCAACTTCGCGATCGGCGCGGTGCTGATGATGCGATTCGCCGCCGAGGCAGCCAAGTATCTGCCGCGAGCCGAGATCATCGAGCTCCACGGCGAGCAGAAAAAGGACGCACCCTCCGGGACGGCCAAGACGACTGCCGAGCGCATGGGCGGCGTGACGATCCATTCCGTCCGGCTCCCCGGCCTCGTGGCGCATCAGGAAGTGCTCCTGGGCGGCGACGGACAGCTGCTCACGATCCGGCACGACGCGTTCTCGCGGGAGGCGTACGTCCCGGGCGTGCTGCTCGCCCTGGAACGGATGGCAACGCTACCGCCCGGCCTGACCGTCGGCCTCGACCAGCTCCTTGACTGACCTCGAGCGTGGGAGGGAGCGTTGCTACCTCGTCTACGCAGTCGCGCCCGAACGAGTCACGGCCCGGGAGGCGAACGAGCTCCTGAACGAGTACATCGAGGATCGCCGGCGCGGCTTCGTCATCTTCCACGACCACTTCACCGGCAAGCCGCACGGCGGGCTCGCGGTCTTCGACGTCAGGGAGCAGCAGGCTTTCGACCTGTTGGGCGACCTCGGTCCGCTTGCAACCTGGGGCGTGTCCGTGCACGCGCTGACGTTCTCCCTCGCGGCGACGGGATTCGCCGCCCAGATGGCCCTGACGGCAGAGTCCTACGGCGGCAAGCGGCTCGAGGAGCTGCGTGAAGAGGAACGGGACGACCCGCGCTTCTCGTGGCTCCGGCGTGACTGAGCTCGACGACCGGGTTCGAGTTGCGCTCTACGAGCGGTTCGTCGAGGAGGGGGAGGCGCCGAGCGCCGACGACGTCGCCTCGCTGCTGTCGGTCCGGGTCGAGGACGTCACGGGCGCTTTCCGGCGGCTCGAGGAGGCGCACGTCATCGTTCTCGTCCCGGGGACGAGCGACATCTGGATGGCGAACCCGCTCTCCGCGGTACCGACCGCCTTCGCAGTGGAGACCTCGCGAGGCACGTTCTGGGGCAACTGCATCTGGGACGGGCTCGGGACGGTGGCGATGCTCGGGGGAAACGGGACCGTCACGACCCACTGCCCAGACTGTGAGGAGCCCACGACCTTGCGCGTGGACGGCGGACGGCTCATCGACGCCGACGGCGTCGCGCACTTTGCCGTCCCGGCCCGGCGCTGGTGGGACGACATCGGCTTCACCTGAGCGACGATGCTGGCCTTCCGGTCGGAAGCGCACGTAGATCGCTGGTGTGAGCAGACGGGGCTCGCGCGGGGCGCAGCGTTCAGCCTGGAGACCATGTGGCGTCTGGCAGACGCGTGGTACCGCGACCGTCTGAGCACCGACTGGCGGCGGCGCACACCGGACGAGGCGCAGGCGCTCTTCACCGAGGTCGGCCTGACCGGCGATTTCTGGCGCTTGACGTAGGATCCTGGCGTGCTCGGCGAGGTCCTGACCGCAAGCGTCACGCCGTTCGACTTGGACGGCGGAGTCAACCTCCCGAAGTTCCGCGAACTGGCGACCTACCTCGTCGAGAACGGGTCCGATGGCCTCGTCGTCACCGGCACGACGGGCGAGTCGCCGACGCTGACCGACGACGAGCGCTTCTCGCTGTACTCGACTGCGGTGGAGACCGTCGGCGACCGGGCAACCGTCGTCGCCGGCACGGGTACCTACGACACACGCCATTCGGTGCATCTGACCAAGCGGGCTCACGAGCTCGGCGTCGACGGATTCCTGATCGTGACGCCGTACTACAACAAGCCCCCGCCTCGCGGGATCGTCGAGCATGTGAAGGCGATCGCGGCGGTGACGGACAAGCCGATCGTCTACTACAACATCCCCGCGCGGGTCGTGAACCTCGTCCAGGTCGAGACCCTCGCGGAGCTCGCCGAGATCCCGAACGTCGTCGCCGTGAAGCAGGCCTGGGACGATCTCGAGCAGGCGCGGCGAATCGTGGAGGAGACCGGCCTCGAGCTCTACGCCGGTGACGACAACCTGATCCTCCCGTTCCTCGAGCTCGGCGGAGTCGGGGGTATTTGCGTGCACACCCACGTTGCCGGGCCGCAGGTGAAGGAGCAGATCCAGGCGTTCCGCGCCGGCGACACCGGCCGCGCACGGCAGATCGACGAGGAGCTGACGCCGGCCTACGAGATCCTGACCACGGCGCCGAACCCGATGGCGATCAAGGCGGCGCTGAACCTCCTCGGCCACGACGTCGGCGGCCTGCGGCTGCCGCTCGTCGAAGTTACCGAGGACGAGAACTCGGCGATCAGGGGCTGCCTCGAGCGCCTCGGCGCGCTCCAGCCGGCCTCGGTCTAGGCGACGTCTCGGACCGCGTGGAGCCGTTGGGCTCCGAGAAGATCGGGCCGGTCGCGGTAGAGCTGCTCGAGGGCAGTCACGACGAGCGGGCAGAACTGGGTGCCGGTGTGGGCGCGGATCTCGGCCAGTGCGTCCCCGAAGTGCCGTGCGGGCCGGTACGGGCGGTCGCTCGTCATCGCGTCGAACGCGTCCGCGACGAGCACGATGCGCGCGGGAAGCGGGATCGTCTCGCCCCTGAGCCGGTCCGGATAGCCCTCGCCGTCGAAACGCTCGTGGCTCGACCGTGCGATCTGCAGAACGATGGGGGAGAGCCCGACGCCACTCAAGATGTGCTCCGAGACCTGCGGGTGCCGGCGCATGATTTCCCACTCGGACTCCGAGAGGGGACCGGGCTTGTGGAGGATCGCCTCGGGGACGCCGATCTTGCCGATGTCGTGGAGCAGGGCGCCGATCTCGACCGCATCCAGGTCTCCGCCGGCGAAGCCAAGCCTCCGGCCGAGCTCGACCGCGAGTGGCGCGACCCGCTCGGTGTGCTCGCCGGTCGATCCGTCCTTCGCCTCGATGCTCCGGGAGAGCGCGGCGATCGTTGCAAGGTGCTGCTTGCGCATCTCCGCAATCAGCTGTGAGCTCTCGAGCGCGGTCGCCAACTGGGGCAGGATGGCGTCGCGGAGGCGCGTCCACCGCTCGCGATCGAAGTCCGCGGAGTCGTCGAAGACGAGCGACCCGATGTGCTTGCCGCCGGAGACGAGCGGAACCCCGCGCTGTGCCAGGCCCAGCTCGACGCCGGCCTCCGAGCCGGTCAGCCGTCCGACCTGCTCCTCGGCGAACCTGACGAGCTCCCGCTCGTCGTGACTCCGGGCTGCGAGCCCGCTCGCAAGGCCGAAGAGCTCCTGAAGATCGGTGTTCGCGAGCTGGAGCTCCTCGTTCGCGTGGCGGACCTCCTCGACCGACTCGCGCGTCCTGGCGATGTACTGGCGGATCGAGAACATCATCAGCGCGGGGGGGAGACCGAAGGCGATGAGGCCGATCAGCCCCGCCTCCTCGAACGCGACGGTCGTGGCGAGCGCCAGAGGGCCGGAGACGAGGTAGTAGGGAGTGAACCAGCGAAAGCGCTCTCGCCAGATCGCCCGGATCGAGATCTGCTCCGCCATCCTCATCGCAAGGCTGAGAAGCCCGATGTTCACCACCATGAAGACGACTCCGGCGGCGAACGCCGGTAGGAGCCGAGCTGCCGTATTCCAGTCGGCAGCGCCGATCACGTGATAGGCACCGGCCGCCGCCAGCACCGAGAGCGACAGATTCGCCGCGTTGAAGACCGACCGCTCGGGCCGACCACGCTGGTTGGCG
>Ga0136635_10000216_pt1 | contig 14628 bp, 11 predicted proteins | sample AntDrymeUQ852106_2_FD_105495 | JGI IMG/M metagenome (GOLD analysis project Ga0136635, IMG submission 105495) | Polar desert sand microbial communities from Dry Valleys, Antarctica - metaG UQ85 (21.06) | ecosystem: Environmental > Terrestrial > Soil > Desert | place: Antarctica: Dry Valley... | reverse complement strand
AGTTGTCGATCCCATCCCCATCCACCGCGCCGGTCCCAACCCTGGGTGGGACTCCCTTGGGCGGCGGGGGAACTTCCACGGAGGGCAAGCTTGCGAAATCCAGGTTACAGGAGATAAATTGGCTGCCCGCGCTAACCCAGCCAGGCTGGCTGATCCCTTCCACCTGTGCCTGCACCCACGGCCCCCCCGGTATACCCTGCGGATCAAAACCGATCGGGACGAATTCCGTCCCTTCGTCCAAAACTGCAAGGGGCGGGTTATAAGCTTGCCCAGGCCCGCTCCGCAGATTCAAATCCTGCAACACCGTGCAGGAAGCACTGTTTGAGGCTGTAAGGGTAATAGATAACGTTGCGGATGCTGAGGCTGGCGCGGTTTCTGTGGCAGCGATTGGCGTTTCCGTGGAAATCGGAGGTGTGGCCGTGATCACAATGGGAGTCGGCTGAACGGATCCCGGCAGGACGCATGCGATGATAACGAGGATAAGAAACCCCATATACAGGAATCTTCTTTGTGAAGGGAATTGAGGATGATTATTTGAAAAATTGAACATCACGAACCTCCACTTAATAACTGCATGAGTTCCTCGGTCGCCTGGCGCAGCGGCAGGCAGTTAGCCTCGACGATTTCTACCTGAATCACACGGTCGGCCGAATTCTCGCCCAACGCAATACAGGCATCGAACTGCTCAATCGCCTGCTGGTAAGCTTGGAGGGCGGCTGAAGGATCACCTGCCAAATCCGCCAGATAGCCGGAGTTATGATAAGCGGTGCCCAGAACCTGGTGATTTAGTGTCAAGTAACGGTTCAGTCCTGGAGCCTGAAAGGCAGGTAGGGTGGCTTTTAGCGTTTCCACTGACTGATCAAACATTTGTATCGCCTCTTGGAACTCTTCACGCCCCGGATCGGAGTTGGCATATCCCCACAAGGCGATACCACGCGAAACCTGCACATCGCCCAGGCCGAGTCGGGCAATATCTTCCACCGGAACACCATATTCCGCCGAGTCGATCTCCAGTTGCAGAACGCGTTCATAAGCCGCCTCAGCCTGATCCAGAAGTTGTATGATCTGTTGGAAGCCTGTATCCGTGAATTCGGAGAAGGTTGCCTCCAGTATTAAACGCTTGGCCTGCTTCAAGTTGAAGCTGCCCAGCCCAATGTAAACCCGGGCGTTTTGGGGGTTCAGCTGAAGGGCTTTCTCCAAGTATGCGAGAGCTTGTTCTTCGAACGCGGCATGTGCGCCCTGCGGAATCGCCTCACGGTCTATAATAAACAAAGATTCACGCGCGATGAAGAACTTGAGCAAATCCGATTCGGGAGCAAGCTCGGCTGCCTTCAAATAACCCTCCAGCGCCTCCAGTGTCCGGCCTGACTTGCTTTCAGACTGTGCCAATGCCAGCATTGCCAGTAGATCCGTCTGGCGGGTGATCTCCGTTTGAACAGAATCAGATCCCACGTCCGAATTGATCGGGATGGGAGCGTTCAAATCGAAGCTGCCATTTATCTCATCCAGCGAGTCCGAGAGACGCGGCGCCAGATACATCTGCAGGTTCAGCACGGGTGGCTGCTGCCGTTGGTCGAGTGTGCCATGGATGATCATATCGGCGTTAAGCTGCCGGGCAAGGCTGGCTGCCACTTGAGTTTGGCCCTCTGGCGATTCACTTTCCACAGTTCCAATATGTACGCCCTGCTGCCTGAGTTCCGGGCTATTGTTCCAAACCAGGATAGTAGCGTTTTTTTGAAAAGCGCTTCGCAGATCAGCGGCGATAGCCTGGCTTATCACGGCTCCATCGGCACTGGCACCTACACTTCCGTTGGAATTAATCTCTCCAATATCAGCAACTGCCACGTTATAGAGTCCATTCATCACCGGCGGCGGGTTGGGACGCAGACCTATGTATCCCAAAACAACCACCAGCACCAGCAAGGAAGCTATGACCGCAGTGAAGATGCGCTGTGTACGCCGGGCGCGGGCCAGCCGGGCTTCCTTTTCCGCCTCTTCACGAGCGTTTGCCTGGCTGGCTTCCAGAAACTCAACTTCCTGCAGGCTAAGCGAATCGGCATTGCCCTCTTTAGATGCCCATTCCTGAACTTGTGCCAGCCGTTTCCCACGGATGAGCAGACCGGTCTCGCGCTCGTTCTCGACCCAGTCTTCGGTTGCCTCGGTAAGCTGGCGATGTAGAATCAGGCCCTGGCGGTCCTCGTGCAGCCACTCCTGTAGCGTGGGCCATTCCCGGATCAATGATTCATGCGCCACTTCCACAACTTTTGTTGTACCGGGCTCGACCGTGCTGGTCGTCACCAGACGGGCATCCGCTAAAATATTGATCACGGTTTGGATGGTCAGCTCGTCCGTAGAGCGCGTGATCAGCTCGCTGAAGGATGCCCGCCGGCGCGTGTCCTGGGCGTTTTCGTTCAGCTCAGCCAGGCGCAGGAAGATCATCCGGGCGATAGGCTGCTGCTCCGGAGTCAGACGCTGATTAAAAACTGCCTCGGCTGTTTCACGAATGGCGCCATCTACACCACCACTCTCGACATAACCAGAAAGAATCAAAGTGCGGCCGCGGCGGCGTTTCCAGGTTTCCAGCAAGGCATGAGAGAGCAGTGGTAATGCTCCTGGCTCATAGCCCACATCATCCAGGATCACTTTCACCAACCCCTCCTGGATTTTCCAATTACCCTGAACCAACGGGCCAACAATGGCATCCACCAGTTCCGCCCGGTTCATTGCGCCAATAAACTCCTGATGCTGGGAGACCATCCCGCGCAGACGGTCATGCTGGGCAACCTGAGCATAGAAATCCGCTCGTAAACATATTAGCAGGCTGAGGGGGTGGCTATCCTCCGGGCTGGAGGCGGAAATCAGGGAGTTAATAAATGCTTCGCGCTCTTCGGAAGAGCGCGCCTGGGTAAAGATTTCTTCGAACTGGTCAACGACCAGCAACAAATGAGGGCTTTTTGCCTGAGCCAGCAGGGATTGGGCGGCCAGCGCTAAGGATTTGGGATCCGCAGCCAGCTCATCGCGCAAGCTGGCAATCTGGCTGGGCGGGGCATCCTCTTTCGAGAGTGCGGCAGCCAGGGCATCCAGCGGATGGCCACCGGGAGTGAAGACTCGATAAGCCCAATGGACGCTGCCAGAGGGTGGCAGGGAACCATCCGCCAGCCGTGCACCAGATTTGAGGGCAGGGATCACACCTGCACGCACCAAGGATGACTTACCGCTGCCAGACGCACCGATAACAGCCAGAAAACGGGTCCGAACCAACCGCCCGATCAGGCGGGTTGTAAGTTGTTCCCTCCCGAAGAAACGGCCAGCATCCCGTTCGTTAAAATATTGCAAGCCTTGATAGGGAGGCTCCCCTGCTTCGGGTGGAAGCTTCTCCAGATCAACAACCTGATCATCCCTGACAACTGATTTGACAATGATCGTGGAATTGACAATATTACCGGAAATACGAATAACATCGCCACTGCCCTCAGCGATGCCTTCGTCCTCGGGCTCTTCCCCCGCAAGTGGTTGTTCTGTCACAAGAATCACAAACCCCAAAATGGGCTGGATGAGTGAGTGTGTCTAGCCATGTAACTACACGGTTCGTTAAGCCAATCCCTTCATGCGCATTATTGCAACGATCACCTGGCTTGCAATGCTGACTACCGCTGGAGCTACCTCAGACAGGTTTTCAGCGGCCTTTTTTAGCCCTTCACCGGTAATCTGTAGTAGGGTCTTGTTCGGCTTATCAGCCTTGGCAGTCTCCACCAACGCCTGGGCAGAAACCGCTACCGCCTCGGCCTGCTCTTTTTGGTTATCCGGCACGTTTTGGAGCGCCTGGCTGAGCTGCTCAATCAACCCTTGGAGTTCCTGCCGGGCGGTCTCATCGTCAGTTGCTATGCTGCCTACTGACTGCTGCACGTTGGTCAAGGTGGATTTGATATTGAGAATCGAATTTTGAATGTTACCGCTGATTGTGATCTTATCGCCCATGGGTACTCCTTTTAAGGCTACCATTAATCAAATGGCAAATTTATTAACGGCCATTGCGACCTTAATTATAAGGCATTAAACTTGCCATACGAATCTCGGAAATAAAAGCCCTCGCGCGCGAGGGCTTCAGTCGGTTTGTGGATAAACGGGGATTCTTAATTGTTATAAACTATAAATAAAAATGCAACTTGTTGGCTGCCCTAGGATTCCAAATCACCCGTACCTGTTCATAAACTTTTCCATACGATGCAGGGCTTCTTCGATTTTGCTGTATTCGGTTGCATAGCATAACCGTGCAAACCCATCGCCGCCGGGACCAAATGCGTTTCCTGGCACAACGGCGACGTGCTCTTCAACCAATAATTTTTCAGCGAAGGTCTCATCGTCCATGCCAGTGGCCTGGATATTGGGAAAAGCGTAAAACGCGCCGCGCGGCTCGAAAGTCTGCAGGCCGAGGCGGTTGAGTCCCGCAACCAGTAATCTTCGGCGGCGGTCGTATTCTGCGACCATTTCTTCCACATACGGATTTCCGCTTTTCAGGGCTTCCAGGGCGGCATCCTGCGCAGTGGTCGGCGCGGACATGATGGTGTACTGGTGGATGCGCACCAAACCCTGGATAATGTCCGCCGGCCCGCAGGCATAACCGATGCGCCAGCCCGTCATGGCGTAGTCTTTGGAGAAGCCGCCAAGCAAAACCGTGCGGTGTTTGGCGCTTTCATCCAAAGCGGGAAAGCAGACGTGTTCAAAATCATACACGAGGCGGTCATAAATTTCATCTGAAACTACGAGCAGGTCATGCTCTTCCGCGATCTTTGCGATTTCGAGCATTACTTCGCGCGTCGCCACTGCACCTGTCGGGTTGGATGGATAACCGATGAAGATCACTTTCGTGTGCGGCGTGACGGCTTTGCGGATATCGGCGGGATCAATCATGAAATTGTTTTCCTCGCGCGCGGTCACTTCCACAGGCACACCGCCGGCCATGATCACTTCCGCTTGATAGGAAACAAAACAAGGGGTGGGGATGATGACTTCATCACCGGGGTCAAGAATGGCGGTGAATGTAAGATACAGCGCTTCTGAAACACCGACCGTGGCAATGATCTCGTTCGTCGGGTCATATTTTACTTTATATAAATGCATGAGGTTATCGGCAATGGCCTGACGCAGTTCCAGTTTGCCCCAGTTTGATGTGTAATGAGTCTCCCCGTTTTGCAGTGAACGAATGCCCGCTTCAAGAATTGGCTTTGGCGTTGTGAAATCCGGTTCACCGATACCAAGCGAGATCACATCCTTCATCGTCGCAGCGATATCAAAAAATTTGCGGATCCCCGAAGGCTTGAGCCCAGCTACCCGTTTCGAAAGACGTTTAACATTGGCCACTTCCTGCATTACGCCTCCATATCATTTATGTCATTGAGAGTGGCGTCTCGGCGCCACGTGGCAATCTCATACTTATAGATTAGGTGAGATTGCTTCGTCGTTTCACTCCTCGCAATGACATGTTAAATTGGTTGTATCAGCCATTCATCGGGGAGCTCCCGATAGGTCAGATCAAAGGCTTGCCCATCTGCTGTCTTGACCCGGAATCCCTTTTCACTGGGACCGCGCCAGCGCGCCACGATCTCTGCGATCTCATAACGAACTCCCTGCCACGTGAGCGAAAGCGGACGTTCCGCATATTCTGAATCTGAGCGACATTCGACTGTATTTATCATGCTGATAAATGGACAGCACTATTATCGCCAATGTTCAACTGGATAACGTGCCCATCGCCCCTTCCCCGGACTTTCGCCTGCGTGCCGATCAATGAGCGATTCAGCGCTGCATCCTGGATCTCACAACCGGCTTCGATAATGCTTTCCGTTATCTGGCTGTTTGTAATCTTGCAATTCGCTCCAATGGAAGCGTAAGGTCCAATGACAGAGTGTCTTATTTCAGCAGAGGGATGGACAAAAGAAGGCGCAACGATCTTCACGCCATTGTTTGTTTCATCTATGGTTTTGTTGCCCTTGCCCTTGTCAAGCAATATTTTGTTTGTATCCAGCGTTGCTTCAATCGTGCCTGTATCGATCCACGTACTGATCTCATTCGTGCGCACCTTCGCCCCATGCTCGATCATGACAGTGATTGTATCGGTCAGGAAGTATTCGCCTTTCATCATAATGCCGCGCTGCATTTGTTCTTCGATCGCGGCCAGTAATTTCTCTGCGCTTTTGAAATAGTAGCAACCGACGACAACCATATTATTATCCATGTCCTGCGGCTTCTCGATGAAGCGCTTCACCCATCCGTCTGCGCCTACTTCAGCCACACCGAAACGACGCGGATCAGCCATGGGCATCACCCAGGCAACGACATCCGCCTCCTCATGCGCGAGAAACGAGAAATCCGTTTCCATTAAAGTATCTGAGAAGACCATCAGCATGGGACCATGCATATATTCACGCGCCAGCCACAGCGCGTGCGATTGTCCTTTCATCTCATGCTGCACGACATAATGTGCCTTAAGATCAGGATAGTTCTCCTGAATAAAGCGAGGAACCTGTAACTCGCCCAGATAGGGCCCGACGATAAAAATATATTCGGCGTTGCCGGGGTCAGGCAGGGTCTTGAACATATCCAGCAGATGCTCAAGCGAGGTCTTTCCTGCCACACTGACGAGCGGCTTGGGCTTGCTCCAGGTATGAGGACGCATACGCGTACCCCAGCCTGCCATGGGGATAAAAATCTTGAGAGTTTCAGTCATAATACAATTTTACCGCGTGAAATACCCGGAGACCGAGTGCAATGTAACATATCTATTAATCACCATACTCCATGCTGAATCTGTTTTATACCCGCCTGATATTCCTGCAGTCGGCGGCGATGACCACTGCCCAGCGCTTCGGGCAGGTCATCCAGTGCAAAGAATTTCTTTTCTGCAATCTCACCATCTTTCTTATCGGTCATTGTGAAGTCTTCTGAAAAAAACAGGGCAATATGATCGCTTTTCCACTCACTGTAATTAAAAAATATCCCGAACAACCCTATTCTTTGCATCTCCACTCCTGCCTCTTCATGGCATTCGCGCCGGGCGGCTTGTTCGAGCGTTTCCCTGCGCTTCATCCCACCGCCTGGCATAAACCAGCCATCCTGATAAACATGCCTGACAAGCAAAACTTTTCCATCTTGAATGAGCATAACCCGTACACCTAAATTGATCGGATGTATGATGAACTGATAAACTTTCCGAAGCCTGTACAATATCCGCAGGACGAGGGTCATGAATGTCCCAGAACCGGATGTGGTTTGTATGGCTCTTCGAGTCGCTTTATTTCATCTTCTGAAAGCTTGATATCGAGGGCAGCAATGGCTTGATCGAGATGATCCATTTTGGTCGCACCGATAATTGGCGATGCGACGTAAGGTTTGCTCAATATCCACGCCAGTGCGATTTGCGACCCAGATACACCACGTTCCTTCGCAACATCCGCAACACAATCTGCAACAATGAAATCTTCTTCGCGGAAATATAGACCCTTTGCAAATGGATCGCTATTGGCGCGTGAGGTTTCGCCGCCACCGCCGCGTTTGCGATTTCCAGCAAAGAAGCCGCGCGCCATCGGGCTCCAAGGCACCAGACCGATGCCTTGATCTATGCAAAGTGGAATCATTTCCCGTTCTTCCTCACGATAGACAAGGTTATAGTGGTTTTGCATGGAGATGAACTTCGTCCAGCCGTGTGTTTCAGAGACATGCAGGGCTTTGGCGAATTGCCAGGCGAACATGGACGATGCGCCGATATAACGCGCCTTGCCGGCGCGTACAACATCATTTAATGCCTCCATGGTCTCTTCGATGGGGGTTTCGTTATCCCAGCGATGGATCTGGTACAGGTCCACATAATCCATTTGCAGGCGCTGCAGTGACCTGTCAATCGAATCCAGAATGTGTTTACGCGAAAGGCCGCGGTCATTTATATCATCACTCATCTGTCCATGTACTTTCGTGGCAACCACCAGGTTCTCGCGCTTTACACCAGATTCCTTGAGCAATTTGCCTGTGATGCGTTCGCTTTCGCCCGTTGAGTACACATCCGCGCTGTCAAAGAAGTTGATGCCTGCATCCAGCGCGCGCGTGATGAAAGGCCTGGACTCCTCCTCTTCCATCACCCAGTCGCGCCATTTTTTGGACCCATAACTCATCATGCCCAGGCACAGGCGCGAGACCTTCATTCCAGTCTTTCCGAGATTGACGTATTCCATGAAAACTCCTTTGATGTATGACCCTTTTTAAAGTTTACTTTCCAATTCCTGTATGGATTGCTCCATCAAATCGACAGCGTGTTTCAGAGTGGCAGCATCAAAGGCAAATTTTGCTTTTGCTGTGCTAAAGAGTTCAGGCAGGGTGACTGTACTGCCCAATGACAATGCCTTCCGATAAGCCTGTACTGTGCCCGCATAATCGTTCAACGAATTTGCCCAAACTTGCGCGGCGCCGAGCTGGGCGAGCCCATACTCTACGTAATAAAAGGGGACTTTGTAGATATGAAGTTGTCTCTGCCAGCGCACGGCTTTGTATTTTTCGAGCCCACTCCAATCCAGGCCAACTATGAAGCGGTCGAAAATCTCAGCCCATTTTTCGCTGGACTTTACCGGGTCTGTGGCAAGCTCATGGTTTTCGTAAATCCAATGTTGGAACGAGTCGACGACTGCCATGTAGGGCCAGAAGATAATATTGGTTTCAAGATGTTTGATCTGGGCGCGTGCTGCTTCTGCTTCGGTGTACATACCGCTGTCCATCAGATGACGGGATGACAGCAGCTCCATTGCCATCGAAGCAACCTCGTTGAATTCCATGGGAGTATTAATATTTTGGAGTAATTCAATTCCAGCAGTCTCGAAGACATGAAAAGAATGCCCGCCTTCATGCAGAAGCGTTTCGACATCCGCATGTGTACCTACTGAATTCATGAATATAAAGGGACGATGTGCAACTGGGAAAATTGTACAGTACCCGCCGGGAGCTTTGCTCTTGCGATTATCCAGATCCAGCAGTTCCTCATCATGCATGATTTGGAAATACTTGCCAAGACTGGGGTCTACTTTATCGAAAATCCTTCTTGTTCCAGCTATTAATTCGTCCATTGTTCTAAATGGACGAATCGGTTCATCACCGAGCGTATCCACTTCTGTATCCCAGGGACGGATGGAGTCGATCCTCAGGCGCTGACGGTGGCGTTCGCGTACGCGTGCAGCAGCAGGGACAACAACTTCTTCAATTGCATTGTGAAAAGCTTTGGCATCTTCAGGAGTGTAATCGAAGCGCAGTTTTTGCTGCCACATATATGCGCGGTAATCAGGCTTGCCCGCATGATCTGCGATTTGTTTTCACAAGGGCATTACTTTTGCCCAGACCTCTCCCAATTGTTCAAAGTCGGCAAACTGACGTTCGACAACCAGGCGAAATGCCTTTTCACGTCTGGCACGATCCTTTTCCAATTGGATCGGATACATCTGGGAAATCGTTTTTTCCTCGCCCTCCCATTGCACGGTTTGTGCGCCCATAATCTTGTCATACTCGAGCAGGATCTTTTGCTCATCAGCCAGGAGTGGCAGGTTTTCATCACGGAATAGATCTGCTTCGGCACGCATATTGCGGAGGGAAATTTCAAAACCTTTCGGCTCCAATCTGCTGGCAAGCAGTTTTTGTTTCAGTGTATTTTCTGCCGCCTGCATATTGGTAAAAATATGATCGAAGAAGTCCTTGTAGAGATTTTCGGCTTCCTGGTCTGTAGTGTCGATGGTTGTCATCACCTCCAACCTGAATTGAATCTCGTAGATATTTCGGGAGAGGGTGGACCAATCTTTCAGCCATTGATTCACATTATCAGCAGTAAGTTCCCGTCCCTGCAAATCTTTGTAGTAAGGCTCCATATCTGCCCAAGTCCATTTGAGGAGGGCTTCCGTCGTAGCAGGAAAATTGTTGTACAAAATAGTTCTCCTTATAAATAAAAAACGGAAGACAGGCTGTCTTACGTCATCTAGAGTTTTACTTCCACCTCTCCGATCACTTCTTCCATCAGGTCAACAGCCTCTTTCAGCGTCTTTGCATCGAATGCAAACTTTGCGCCAGCCGCAGCAAACAATTGCGGCAGAGGAACTGTTGCACCCCTGGCAAGCGCCTTGCGATAGTCAGCGACAGCCTTCTTTTGATCTTTTCGTGCATTCGCCCAGATCTGTGCCGCACCCAACTGCGCCAGCCCATATTCAACATAGTAAAAAGGACTATTAAAGATATGCGATTGCCGATGCCAATAGGTTTTCTTTGCATCCTCCAGGCCGGAATAATCAATGCCAGGTTTAAAACGATCCCATAGTTCAGCCCATTTGTCCTCGCACTTCGATGCATCTGAACTATCTCCGGGATTTTCATAGATCCAGTGCTGAAAAGCGTCCACCAGTGCCATATAGGGCCAGAAGGTGATATTGGATTCAAGCAGATCAATCATAGCACGCGCAGCTTCACGATCTGTGTAGAAACCTCCATGCTCTTCTGTTGTATACGGTGAAGCAAGTAATTCCATCCCCATGGAAGCGACTTCCGCAAACTCTGCAGGTAGATAGATCTCACCACGTTGATAGAAGTGTACATGGGCGCGCTCGAACTCATGGAAGGCATGTCCACCTTCATGCAACATTGTTTGTACATCATCGGGTGTGTTCGAATTGCTCATAAAAATAAATGGGCGGTGCGCGACGTGCAAGCCCAGGCTGTATGCACCCGGTCCCTTGTTCTTACGGCTGTCCAGGTCAAGCAGCTCCTCATCCATCATGATCTGGAAATATTCCCCAAACTTGGGATCCACCTGTTCAAAGATGGCGCGTGATTTCGACTTAAACTCATCCATGGATTCATAAGGCTTGATGGGAGTAGCTCCCAGCGGATCGACATTTGTATCCCATGGACGCAGCGCTTCGACTCCCAGCCGCTGCCTGCGCCTTTCATAGATGCGACTCGCGGCCGGGACCACGACCTCCTCGATCGCGGCGTGGAAGGATTTGCAATCCTCCGGTGAGTAATCGAAGCGGAATTTTTGTTTCCACACATACGCGCGGTAATCCGGCATATCCGCGTTCTCGGCGATCTTCAAACGTATGGGCATGAACCTTTCCCATAACTCGTTGATGTTTTGTCTTTCTTTTATGCGACGAGCGTCAATTGCCTCCCAGGCCCGCTGGCGGATGGAGCGATCGGTCTCATAGAAAAGCGGGGACATCTGCGCGAGGGTTCGCTCCTCGCCATCCCACATTACAGTAAGCGAACCGATTAGCTTATTGTATTCTGTAACAAGTTTTTGCTCTTCAGCCAGTAGCGGCAGGTTGTCTTCTATAAAGATCTCTGCCTCGGCCCGCATCATACGCAAACCGGTCTCAAAGCTTTTTGGGGAGAGTCCGCTGGCAAGCAATTTGTCTTTGAGTTTTTGTTCAGCCGTTTTTGCCAAAGGCTGGATCTCTTCGATATATTCATTAAATCTATCTTCAATCTCTTTATCTGCTGTGTTGACTGTTGTTGCAATGTACAGACGCCAATAATGCTCATCTACGGTTGCAGCTAATGTAGACCAATCATTGAGCCAGATATCGATGCTCCCCTTATTCAATTCGCGCGCTTCCAAGTCCTTGTAATAAGGTTCGTAGTCAGTCCATTTGAGTGCGAGAATGGATTTTGCATCCGTGGGAAGTGATTGAAAATTCATGAAATTCTCCCGAACAAAATAATAAAGCCGAAGATGGCTCTCATCTCCGGCTTTATTTTACAACAGTCAGGTTGGCTAACGCGGCAGAAAGTCTTTTGATGCCCACACTTTCGAAGACAACGTCCACGATCTCATCGTCGTCCTGGATCCGGCTGTCGAGGACGATGCCATCGCCCCACATCTGATGGCGAACACGAGTCCCGGCACGGAATTTTATCTCCATAATGGAAGCAGATTGAGGTCTCGAATATAGCGACCAGGCGGTCTCAGGCGGGCGTCCATGAATCGAACGTCCCGTACGAGATCTCCCGATCAATAAGTCCGCCGGCACATCATCCAAAAAGCGGGAGGGGTACGTCTCTTCGGACGCACCACGCCCGCCCCGCTGAATGGCTCGGATGAGATAGAGCTTGTCTTTGGCGCGTGTGATGCCTACATAAAAGAGGCGCCGCTCCTCTTCCATGCCCTCAGGTTCGTCGAACGAACGGCTGTGCGGCAGAATACCATCATCCAGACCGATAATGAAGACCGCGCCGAATTCGAGTCCTTTCGCAGCATGGAGAGTGAGAAGCGTAGGCACATTCCCTTCAGCGATCGTATCCTGATCAGACACGAGCGCAATGTTTTCAAGAAACTCATCCAGGCCGCGTGTTGAATATTCCAGCGCCAGGCGCTTTAATTCCTCAACATTTTCCCAGCGATCAGCCCCTTCTTCTGATTCATCATTAATATATTCTTTATAGTTGAGGTCACCAACAATGCGATCAAACAACTCTGGTGTAGTTAGTGACGGAGACGCTGCGCGCCAGCTGGCCAGCATCCCGCCAAAATCCGCAAGTGAAATGGATGCACGCCCTGCAAACGAAGGCCAATAAACTGACTCTGCGCCGCGCGCCAGGTCAAGAACTACGAAACCAGGCTGTATGTTGTGCTGACGTGCGACATTATGCAAAGTAATTAGCGTTTTATCGCCGATGCCGCGCGGAGGGACGTTGATCACGCGGTCAAGGCTGGCTTCGTCGGCAGGATTATGCACCAGGCGCAGAAATGCGATGAGGTCCTTGACTTCGCGGCGTCCATAAAACCGTTGCGCACCAACCAGGCGATAAGGGAGTCTTGCTTGCAGAAATGCCTCTTCCAGCAAACGAGACATGGCGTTGGTGCGATACATCACCGCGCAATCCCCGGGCTCAAATTGACGCGATGCCACTAGTTGGGCAATTCCATCCACAACAAAAGCTGCTTCTGCATAATCATCTGGCGCTTCATAGAAAAATACCTTCTCACCGGCACCGCGTTCCGTGAAAAGTCGTTTATGCTTGCGATTGCCCGCACGGTCGATCACTCCCATGGCGGCGTTGAGAATGTTTTGCCGCGAACGATAATTTTGTTCGAGTAGAACAATTTGTGCGTCGGGAAAATCCTGCTCGAAGCGCTGCACGTTGCGCCAGTCCGCTCCACGCCATGCATAAATCGATTGATCCGGATCGCCAACACAAAAAATATTCTTATGAAAAGAAGCGAGTTGTCTCACAAGTGTGTACTGGGCAAGATTTGTATCCTGGAATTCATCCACAAGCACATGGCGGAATCTTTGCGCATATTTATCACGCACGCTTGGGTTATCTTCCAACAGGCGCGCAGCGTACAACAACAGGTCATCAAAGTCCACCGCGTTGCTGGCAATAAGTCGTTTTTGATATTCCACATACACACGCTTTACGATCTCGTCCCGGTACGTCATGGTCGGGTAATCATCCGGTCCAATCAGTTCATTCTTGACACGTGAAATTGCAGCATGCACGCTTGAAGGACGGTATAACTTCTCGTTGATGTTCAGCTCACGGATCACGGTCTTCACGATCCGTTCCTGGTCATCGCTGTCAAAAATGACGAAATTCGACCCGAGTGGCAGATGTTCCGCTTCTCTTCGCAAGATGCGCGCGCAAATCGAGTGGAACGTGCCCAGCATGATCCCCTCCGTTGCCTGGTCTGGCAGAAGGACTTTAACCCGCGCTTCCATCTCTTTCGCGGCTTTGTTGGTGAACGTGACCGCCAGGATCTGCCATGGGCGGATGCCTTCGACTGCGATCAGATAAGCGATGCGCTGAGTCAGCACCCGCGTCTTTCCGGACCCCGGGCCTGCCACCACTAAAACAGGTCCGTTCCCCGCTGTGACCGCGTTGTATTGTTGTTTATTGAGTTTGTCGAGGAAATCCATAAGATGATTATACGCGATATGGCGGGGTACTTACCTGCACGCGTACCGGGTGCAAGTGTTGCAAAAACCCCGCCAGAGCTAAACAGCAAGAATGTTTCATTCTAAAGTTGAGAAGTGCAATTCGGGCAGCGCACGGCTTTGAGAGGAATGGTTGAGGCGCAGTACGGACATTCCTTCGTGGTGGGTGTAGTAGGCTCCTGTCTTTTAAGACGATTCATGGCACGCACGAGAAGGAAGATCACGAAAGCTATGATCAGGAAGTCCACGATGGATTGCGCAAATGCGCCCCACCGAACCTCTGCGCGACGGAAGGTGAAGGCCAGTTCGCTGAAATTGACTCCTCCAAGCGCAAGCCCGATAAATGGCATCAAAATATCGTCAACGAGTGAAGTGATAATCTTCCCGAATGCACCACCAATGATCACCGCGACAGCCAGATCCATTACATTGCCGCGTAGGGCAAATTCTCTGAATTCTTTTAACATTCCCTATCCTCCTTCCGAGAGTTATGAGCAAAGTTATTCTACCGTCTGGAAATGGGGATGTCAACGAGCCAGAAAAATTCGGATGCAAAAGTGTATAATGAATTGGGAATGTTGTTGATGATCGAGGATTTATGACAAACCGCCGCATTTCTCTTCTCTTAAATGGTTTTATCCTGGTTGCATTGATCCTCGCATCCTGCACT
>Ga0136635_10000214_pt1 | contig 14702 bp, 18 predicted proteins | sample AntDrymeUQ852106_2_FD_105495 | JGI IMG/M metagenome (GOLD analysis project Ga0136635, IMG submission 105495) | Polar desert sand microbial communities from Dry Valleys, Antarctica - metaG UQ85 (21.06) | ecosystem: Environmental > Terrestrial > Soil > Desert | place: Antarctica: Dry Valley... | reverse complement strand
GGCGAGGTGGCCGGGCTGGTTGACGAGCAGAGCGAGCAGGGCGCGACCAACCTGCTGGCCACTCTGCACACCTTGCGCGCCGCGGACCTGGCCGACGTGCTGCACGGGCTGGGGCCGAAGCGGCGGGCCGAGATAGCGGCCGCGCTGGACGACGAACGGCTGGCCGACGTCCTCGAGGAGCTCCCCGAGGAGGACCAGGTCCAGATCCTCAGCGCGCTGGACAACGAGCGCGCCGCGGACGTGCTCGAGGAGATGTCGCCGGACGACGCGGCCGACCTGATCGCCGAGCTGCCGGACGAGGTGGCCGAGGGGCTGCTGGCGCTGATGGAACCGGGCGAGGCCGACGACGTCCGGCGGCTGCTGCGCTACGAGGACCGTACGGCCGGGGGGCTGATGACCAGCGAGCCGGTGATCCTCCCGCCCGACGCGACCATCGCCGAGGCGCTCGCACTCGTCCGCGACCCGGAGCTGACCCCGTCGCTGGCCGCAATGGTGTGCGTGTGCCGGCCGCCGCTCGAGACCCCGACCGGACGGTTCCTCGGTGTCGCGCACATCCAGCGGCTGCTCCGCGAGCCGCCGTCGACCCTGGTCAGCGCGGTCGTGGACAACGACATCGAGCCGCTGCGACCGGCGGCGACGCTGGAGGACGTAACCCGGCTCCTTGCCGCGTACAACATGGTCGCCAGCCCGGTCGTCGACGAGACCCAGCACCTGCTCGGCGTGGTGACCGTCGACGACGTCCTCGACCACATGCTGCCGCAGGGCTGGCGCGAGGGCGGTGCGACCGTTGGCGCGTAGTGAGGAGCGGGACCGCCGGTCCCGGCTGGACGCGCCGATCGACACCCGGCGTCCGTTCGTCCGGCGCCCGTCGTACGACCCGGACATGTTCGGCCAGCTGTCCGAGCGCATCGCCCGCTTCATCGGCACCGGCTCGTTCCTCGTCTACATGACCGTCGTGATCGTCGTGTGGGTGCTGTGGAACGTCCCCATCGGCCCGGACCGGGCCCGCTTCGACGAGTACCCGTTCATCTTCCTGACCCTGGTCCTGTCGCTGCAGGCGTCGTACGCGGCGCCGCTGATCCTGCTCGCGCAGAACCGGCAGGAGGCCCGCGATCGGGTCAACCTCGACCAGGACCGCGAGGCCAACGCCCGGGCGCACGCCGACATGGACTTCCTGTCCCGGGAGGTCGCGAGCCTGCGGATGGCGATCGGTGAGGTCGCCACCCGGGACTACCTGCGCTCCGAGCTGCGCGCGCTGCTCGGCGACCGGGAAGGCCGCCGAACGGACGGTTCCGAGTCGGGCGAGCCCCGCGCGGACGTCGCCGGCGCGTAACATCGAGAGCATGTCCACGACCACCGCCACCGCCGCCCCCGCCCGGGACGCGGTCCAGGCTGCGCTGGCGACCGTTCAGGACCCCGAGATCAAGCGGCCGGTTACCGAGCTCGGGATGGTCGACGACGTCCGCATCGACCCGGACGGCGCCGTGCACGTGCGGATCCTGCTCACGATCTCGGGCTGCCCGCTCAAGGAGACGTTGACTCGCGATACCCAGCAGGCCGTCGGGGCGGTGCCCGGCGTCACCCGGGTCGAGGTCGAGCTCGGGGTGATGACCGACGAGCAGCGGCACGGGCTGCGCGAGCAGCTCAAGGGCGGCGCCAGCACCCGCGACATCCCGTTCGCCCAGCCCGGGTCGCTGACCCGCGTGCTCGCGGTCGCCTCCGGCAAGGGCGGGGTCGGCAAGTCGTCGGTGACGGTCAACCTCGCCGTCGAGATGGCCCGCAGCGGCCTGGCGGTCGGCGTGGTCGACGCCGACGTCTACGGTCACTCGGTCCCCGACATGCTCGGCGTCGGCGACCGCCGCCCGACGCAGGTCGACGACATGATCATGCCGGTCGACGCCCACGGCGTACGGGCGATCAGCATCGGCATGCTGAAGCCGCGCAAGGACCAGGTCGTCGCGTGGCGCGGCCCGATGCTCGACCGGGCGCTGGTGCAGATGCTGAGCGACGTGTTCTGGGGCGACCTCGACGTGCTGCTGCTGGACCTGCCGCCGGGCACCGGCGACGTGGCGATCTCGCTCGGACAGCACCTCGCCAACGCCGAGGTCCTCGTCGTCACCACCCCGCAGCAGGCCGCCGCGGACGTGGCTGAGCGGGCCGGCACGCTGGCGTCGATGCTGCGGCAGCGGGTCGCCGGCGTGGTCGAGAACATGTCGTACCTGCCGTGTCCGCACTGCGGGCCGGACCACCGACTCGAGGTGTTCGGCAGCGGCGGCGGAGACCGGGTCGCGGCCACCTTGGCGCAGCGGTTCGGGTACGACGTGCCGGTGCTGGGTCGCATCCCGCTGGACGAGCGGCTCCGCGCCGGCGGTGACGACGGCGTGCCGCTGGTGCTGAGCGACCCGGACGCGGCCGCGGCGGTCGAGCTCACCGGGGTCGCGCGCAACCTGACCAGCCGCACTCGCGGGCTTGCCGGCATGCAGCTCGGGCTCACGCCTGCGGGTCCCCCCGCAGGTGTATGAGCGCCGTGGGCTGACGGGCGAGCGCGATGTTGGGCATGGGCTGGCCGGAGCTCCTGCTCATCGGCGTCGTCGCGGTGTTCCTTTTCGGGCCGGACAAGCTGCCGCACCTGGCCAAGCAGGCCGGCGGGGCGCTGCGCACCGTACGGCGGATGGTCGACAACGCACGCAGTGACCTCGCCGACGAGCTCGGCGACGACTTCCGCGACCTCAACCTGCGTGACCTCGACCCACGGGAGATGGTGCGCCGCAACATCTTCGACGCGATGGAGGACGACCCGGCCGCGGAGCTGCCCCCAGGTCGGCGGCCGCTGCGCTATGGCGAGCGGCCGCCGTTCGATCTCGAGGCCACCTGACCGCCGCCACGCAACTTGTCACCGCAACAACGTGCTAGAGCACGAGCAGGCGGTGACAAGTCCGGGAGATGGGGACGCTCAGCCGCGCTGCTGGCCGAGGACCACGTCGGTGGTGCTGCGCTCGCCGTCCCGTACGTAGTCGAGGGTGATGGTGTCGCCGGGCATCAGCGCGCGGATGGTCACGATCAACTCGATGCCGTCGGCGACCGGCTGGCCGTTCGCGGTGACGACCCGGTCCCCCTCCTCGAGGCCGGCGTCCTCCGCCGGGCTGTCACCGGTGACGGTCTCGAGCACAGCCCCGTCGGTCCCGCCGGTCGCGACGGACGCGCCGATGATCGGATAGGTCGCCGCGCCGGTCCTGATCAGCTGGCGCGCGGTGAGCCGGACCTGGTCGATCGGGATCGCGAACCCGACCCCGATGTTGCCCGCCTGGCCGCCGAGCGCGCTTCCGACGGTGGCGATCGCCGAGTTGACGCCCACCACCCGGCCGCGCAGGTCGACCAGCGGGCCGCCGGAGTTGCCCGGGTTGATCGCCGCGTCGGTCTGGATCGCGTTGATGTACGACGCCTCGCCCGTACCACCCGCGGTGACCGGCCGCTCGAGCGCACTGACGATCCCCGAGGTGACAGTGCTAGTGAGGCCGAGCGGCGAACCGAACGCCACCACCCCCTGGCCCACCCGCAGCGCCGAGGACGACCCGAGTCTGGCCACCCGAAGCTCGTCCGGCTCCGTCTCGAGCACGGCCAGGTCGTACGCCTCGGACGACCCGACGAGCTCCGCGGTGCGCTCCTTGCCGTCGCCCAGCACCACCGAGATGTCGCTGTCCTCCCCGCCGGCGCCCACCACGTGCGCGTTGGTGACGATGTGCCCGGCGTCGTCGAGCACGAACCCCGACCCCGTTCCCCCACGCTGGCCGTCGACAACGCGGATCTGTACGACGCTCGGCAGCAGCCGGTCGGCGACCTTGGCGACGCTGGTGTTGTCCGCGGGCAGCGGCGCGGGGTCGGACCCGATCGGCGTCGTGCTCCGGAAGTCCTGCCCACCGCCGTCGTCCCCCGCCAGGACCGCGGCCGCGCCGAGGACGCCTCCGACCAGGCCGACCACCACCGAGACGGCGATCAGACCGAACCACGGGGTGCTGGTCGGCCTCGGCGCTGCGTACGGCTGGGCGGGGTACGGCTGGGCAGGGTAGGGATGCTGCGCCGGGTACCGGTGCTGCGCGGGGGGCGGCTGCTGCGCCCAGTACGGGTGCCGCGCGGGGCCAGGGGGCTGGGGCTGGGTCGGTCCGGGGCGCCGCTGACCGGTCGCCGAGCCATGCCAGCCGGGTGCACCCCAGCCGGGATACGGAGGTGGCGCCGCTGGTGACGCCGGCGGCGGCTCGGGCTCACTCGGCAGCGGCTCAGTGCGCTCCTCGGGGTGCTGCTCGGGTCGCTCCTGGCCGCCAAGGTCCAGCGGCGTCGTCGGGTCCTCGTCAGCGTCGGCGCGCCGAACGTCGTCGCTCACGCGCGCTGCCCCCGTCGGCTGTCAGTCACGCTGTCAGTCCGGCTCACGACGTACGAGGGTAATGCGGACCGCTCAGGCGGGCGCACCGGCGACGTCCAACGGCCCGGCGAACCGGGTGCGACCAGCCGTCGGTGCGCGGTGCGCGAGCGCCTTGCGCAGCAGCCGGCGGCCACGGTGGATGCGCGATCGCACCGTGCCCGACTTGATGCCCAGAACGGTGCCGATCTCGTCGTACGACAGGTTCTCGACGTCGCACAGCACGACCGCCTTCCGGAAATCGGACGGGAGCGCCGCGAGGGCCTGCTCGACGTCGGCGTCGAACTGCGCATCGGTGAGCCCGTCGGGGCCGGCCCAGGAGCCGACGAGCCGGGCAGCGGCCTCATCGGTCAACGGGTCAAACCTGAGTCGTGACTTCCGCCGGGCCTTGTCCAGGAACAGGTTGCGGGTAATCCGGTAGAGCCAGCCCTCGAGATTGTCGGGGGTGTAGCCGTCGAGCGAGCGGAACGCGCGGACGAACACGTCCTGGGTCAGGTCCTCGGCGTCGTGCGGGTTGCCGGTGAGCCGGTACGCCCAGCGGTACACGCGGGCGGCGTGGTCCTGGACCAGCTGCTCCCGAGTCGGCACGCTCGTCGTCACACGCTCAGCCTGCGGGATCAACCTGAGAGGACGCCCAGAGGTCGTTGACGGTTGTCCGAGGCTAGGCTGCGGTGGCCGCGCTCGACGAGCCGAGACGAGGGAGATCGCCATCAGCAGGGAGCTGTCGCCGCAGAGCTGGACCTACTCCGAGGAGTACGTCCCCGAGGACGACGCGCTTCGGGCCGCGCGAGGCCGCGCCGAGGAGGTCGGCGTCTCACCGATCGGCGCCGGCGGCGGGGCGGCACTGCGGTTCCTCGCCGCGCTCGTCGACGCCAAGGCGGTGGTCGAGATCGGCACCGGCACTGGAGTCTCCGGGCTGTGGCTACTCCGCGGCATGCAGCCCGACGGCGTCCTGACCAGCGTCGACCTCGAGGCCGAGCACCAGCGGCTCGCCAAGGAGACGTTCAGCGACGCCGGCATCCCGCCGCAGCGCTACCGGCTGATCACCGGCCCGGCCCTCGAGGTGCTGCCCCGACTGACCGACGGGCATTACGACCTGGTGCTGTGCGACGCCGCGAAAGGCGAGTACGGCGAGTACCTCCGCGAGGCGCTGCGGCTGCTGCGGCCCGGCGGGGTGGTGGCGATGGACAACGCACTGTGGCACGGCGCGGTCGCCGACGCCTCACAGCGCGACGAGGAGACGGTGAGCCTGCGCGAGCTGGGCCAGCAGGTGCGCGAGGACGAGTCGCTGCTACCGGTGCTGCTGCCGGTCGGCGACGGGCTGCTCGTCGCCCGCAAGCTCCCCTGACCGGCTCAGGACACGACGGCCTTGAGCGCGTCGCCCAGCTCACCTGCCTCGGTGGCGTTCAGCTCAACGACGAGCCGGCCACCACCCTCGAGCGGGACACGCATCACGATGCCGCGGCCCTCCTTGGTGACCTCGAGCGGACCGTCACCCGTCCTCGGCTTCATGGCCGCCATCGGCGCACCCCTTCCTTGTCCGCTGCCACGCGCGCCCCGGGACGGGGCAGCAGCACCGTCGTGGCCAGCGGCGCTTGGCCAAGTATTCCGTACGGCACCCGGTCGCCGTGGCCGGTCTGCCGTGATCGACATCCGTACGGCTGCGGCAGACTGCGCGCGTGAACGCCCGGTCCGCGCTGTTCGACCTGTGGGGCGACCACCTGCGCGGACACGACGGGAGCGCCCCGGTCGTCGCCCCGGTGGCGGCGCTGGTCCGTGCGCTCGCGGCGCTCGACATCTCCGAGCCGGCGGTTCGCACCGCCGTTTCTCGGATGGTCCGGCAGGGCTGGCTGGTGTCGGCGACAACGCCGGACGGGCCCGGCTACGCACTCACCGAGCGGGCCAGGGCCCGCCTCGACGACGCCGCTCGCCGCATCTACCGAACAGCCGGCGCCCAGCGGTGGGACGGGCACTGGCACGTCGTCGTCGTCGCACACCTGCGGCAACGGGCCGCCCGCGAGCGGGTCCGAGCCGAGCTCGGCTTTCTCGGCTACGGCCCGCTGCAGGGCGACACCTGGATCGCGCCCAGGCGCTCCCCCGACCTGACCGCGACGCTGTCGGGCAAGGGCGTACGGGCCGACGGCTTCGACGCCGTTCCCGACGACGGCGGCACCGACCCGGCCACGCTGGCGCGCACGGTGTGGGACCTGCACCGGCTGGCGCGCGACTACGAGGACTGGCTGCGACAGGCCGAGGGCTGGGTGTCGGCGGCCGGCACTGCGGCGAGCGACGAGGAGCAGTTCGCCGCACGCAGCCGGCTCGTGCACGAGTGGCGGAAGTTCCTGTTCACCGACCCGGCGCTGCCTGCCGAGCTGCTGCCGCCCGACTGGCCGGGCCAGCGCGCGGCCGCCCTGTTTGACCGCGAGTCCACCCGGCTGGCTCCCGCAGCCACCCGTTTCGTCCAGACCTGCCTGCGCCCGAACGGAGACCACCCATGACCGGCACCGGACCCGTCGGCTACACCGTCGCCGACCAGGTCGCCACGATCACCCTGCAGCGGCCGGAGGCGATGAACGCGCTCGACGTGGCAACCAAGGACGCGCTGCGTGCTTTGGTCGAGCAGGCGGCAGCCGACCCGGACGTACGCGCGGTGCTGCTCACCGCGACCGGTCGGGCGTTCTGTGTCGGGCAGGACCTGCGCGAGCACGTCGCCGCACTCGAGCAGCTCAGCCCGGAGGAGCTGTGGTCAACCGTCGCGGACCACTACACGCCGATCGCCACCGCGCTGGCGACGATGCCGAAGCCGGTGGTGGCGGCCGTCAACGGTGTCGCTGCTGGCGCCGGCGCCTCGATGGCGTTCGCCTGCGACCAGAGGTTGCTCGCGGACACAGCAAGCTTCAACACCGCGTTCGCGGGTATCGGGTTGTCCTGCGACACGGGGGCGTCGTGGACACTGCCGCGGCTGGTCGGCCATGCCCGTGCGCTGGACCTGCTCTACCACCCGCGCAGCGTCGACGCCGCCGAAGCTGAGCGGCTGGGGCTGGCAAACAAGGTTGTTCCCGCCGACTCGCTCGCCGAGGAAGCCGGCGCACTTGCCCGCCGGCTCGCAGCCGGGCCGACCCTTGCCTACGCGGCGATCAAGCAGGCACTCGCGTACGGCGCGACCCACGACCTGGCAGGGTCGCTGGTCAACGAGGGGAAACAGATGGCCCGCACCGGCGCGTCCCAGGACCACCACGACGCGGTGGCCGCGTTCGTCGCGAAGCGGACGCCGGAGTTCCACGGCCGCTGACGGTCAGCGGTCGCCGTACACCGCGCGTAGCAGCCCGTTGGGGCCGACCTTGGTGACGTAGTGCTCGCTCGGGTGGGCGGCCAGCTCGACCGTGATGGAGGCGCCGCGGGTGCGCTTGTTGAACCACTGCGTCATCGTGCCGTGGCACACCCCGCCGCAGTCGACGTTACCGATCGGGATGCGCATGTTGCGCGCCACCCGACGCGAGAACCGTGGGTTCTTGGAGCTCTTGGCGTCGACCTTGAACAGCGGCTGGTGCAGCGAGATCATCCGGTCTGGTCGCACGTTGCCGAGGAACCGCATGATCGCCCGCGTCTCCGGCTCGGACTTCGGGTGCGGACCCGACTCGTACGGGCCGTCGAGAGCACGCCACTTCACCGGGAAGTTGCGGTTGAGGTCGACGCCGCGGGTGTTCTTGCGCGTGCCGCGGTGCCAACCGTCGGGGTTGAGGATCGGCACCACCCACAGGTTGACGCCGCTGACCGGCTGATGGTCACGCAGGTGCTCGAGCGGCCGGTTGGACTTGCGCTCGTCGCCGTGCATCGCGCCGATCGCGACCACCGTCCAGCGGGCATCCCGCTCACCCAGCCGGTACGCCCGAATCGGCCGGTCCCGGACGCTGTAGCCGATCACTCGGCGCTCGATCACGGTCGGCCCGTCGCCGCGGGACTCCGCTGCGGGAGCAGCAGGCGGATAGAGCGCGGCAGACAGCACGGCGAACCCGGTGGTCACCGCCCAGGTCACAGACCGAGTGCGCATCGGTGCCTCCGTGGTCGCGCGGGCTGCGGGATGCGAGCCCGGGTCATGGTGGACCGCGGCGCGCACGCAGCGCAACGGCACCACGCGCAAAGCAACCGGCCAGGTGATCGTCGACCAACCCGACGGCCTGCATCAGCGCGTACGCAGTCGTCGGCCCGACGAACCGGAAACCCCGCCGCTTGAGCTCGGCGGCCAGCGCCGTCGACTCCGCGGTTACGGCCGGCACGTCGGCCGTCGTACGGGGAGCCGGGTGCGCCGCCGGGTCGGGCGCGTGCTCCCACAGCAGGTCGGACAGCGGTCGGTCGAGGCCGAGCACTGCGCGCGCGTTGGACACCGTGGCCTCGATCTTGGCCCGGTTGCGCACGATGCCGCGGTCGGCGAGCAGCCGCGCCACGTCGTCACCGTCGTACGCGGCGACAGTTGGCGGGTCGAAACCGCCAAACGCAGCGCGGAACGCCGGCCGCTTGCGCAGGATGGTCAGCCAGGACAGCCCGGACTGGAACGCCTCGAGCGTGATCCGCTCGAACAGGCCGTCGGTGCTGGTGACGGGACGGCCCCACTCGCTGTCGTGGTAGTCCCGGTAGTCGGCGGGGCGGTCGCTCCAGGGGCAGCGGTCCCGACCGTCGTCGCCGCGGACGGTTCCCTGTCCACTCATCGCCGCGGTGCCGGGCTCCCGGCGTCGGCCTCGACCCAGCGGGCGAAGCGCCGCAGCGCGTGGCCGAACAGCACCCGTACGGCCGGGCCGGCGACCAACCAGACCGCGGGCGCCACCGGGCCGCCCGGCACGTCCACCCGCTCCCACCACCAGAACCGGGTCCCGCCGTCGTGTGCCTCGACCCGCATCTCCCCCACGCCCCTGACCACTCGCCCGGTGTGGAGCACCTCGACCGATCGCGGCCCCGCGTCGGGCGACACGACCGAGGTGACGGTCATCGTGTCGTCGAAGCCGACCGGGCCGATACCGGTCCGTGCGACCACCCGGGTCCCGACCTCGAGCGGGCTTCCCTCGACGTGGCGCACATGGGTCAGCGGGATCCACTCGCGCTGGCCGGTCCAGTCGACCGCCCGGTCCCACACCGTGTCGGGATCGGCGGCGACGTCAACAGACAGCCGCACCTCAGCCTGCACGCGGGTCCTCGGGCTCCTGCCGAGCGAACGACGTCACGTCATCGGACCGCTCAGCCTGCTCGTTGAGCTGCGCGGCGCCGAGCTCCCCCGCGACCCGCGCGATCAGGGCATCGACCTCCGCCATCCGGTAGCCGCGGAACGCGGTCGTGAACCGCACCGCGCGCAGGTCCTCGGGGCCGAGCAGCCGGTCACCGGGTACGAGCACGTCGCGCCGGTCGTCGTACGACTCGCGCATCTCGCCCCCGCGGCCGACCGCAAGGACGACGCAACCGCCGATGACCAGCACGACCAGCACCCACAGCACCCAGGTCACGGCGCCGATGGTGCCACGGGTGCGATGCTGACGCGGTGCTGCGGCTCGGCGGGCGGGCGTTCCCTGCGGGGCTGCCGGTGCTGATGGCGGTGGTCAACCGGACCCCAGACTCGTTCTACGACCGCGGGGAGACCTACACCCTGGGTGCGGCGCTGGATCGGGTCGACCGGGTCGTGGCCGAGGGGGCCGACATCGTCGACATCGGTGGGGTCAAGGCCAGTCCGGGCGACGACGTCGGCGTCGGAGAGGAGCTGCGGCGCACCCGCACGTTGGTGGCGAAGGCGCGCGAGCGCTACCCGGAGCTGGTGCTCAGCGTCGACACGTGGCGGGCCGAGGTCGCCGACGTGCTCTGCGATGAGGGCGCCGACCTCGTCAACGACAGCTGGGCCGGCGTCGATCCGCATGTCGCCGAGGTGGCGGCCGAGCACGGCGCCGGGCTGGTGTGCAGCCACACCGGCGGGCTGGAGCCGCGTACCGACCCGCACCGCAGCTCGTACGACGACGTCGTGGCCGACGTGATCGCGGGGACGACCGAGCTGGCGGCGCGGGCGGTCGATGTCGGAGTGCGTCGGGACGGGATCCTCATCGACCCGACCCACGACTTCGGCAAGACCACCCACCACTCGCTGGAGCTGACCAGGCGGCTCGACGAGGTGGTCGCGACCGGCTGGCCGGTGCTGGTGGCGCTGTCGAACAAGGACTTCGTCGGGGAGACGCTCGACCTGCCGGTCGAGGACCGGTTGCCCGGGACGCTTGCGGCGTCGGCGGTGGCGGCCTGGCACGGCGCCCGGGTGTTCCGCACCCACGAGGTGAAACAGACCCGCGAGGTGCTCGACATGGTCGCCTCGATCCGCGGCGACCGCCCGCCGACCCGCCCGCGGCGCGGCCTGCCCTGACATACCGCCGAGCTACTCGGGGCGGGTGGGGGTGGTCGGGGTCTCCTCGTCGCGGCCATCGGCGGCGTGCGCGACGATCTCGACCGCCTCGTCGACGTCGTCGGTGACGTGCAGCATGGCGAAGTCCTGCTCGGACACCTTGCCCTCGCCGAGCACCGGCCCGCGCATCCAGTCGACCAGCCCACCCCAGTACGCCGAGCCGAACAGCACCACAGGGAACCGAGTGATCTTGTGCGTCTGGCTCAGCGTGACCGCCTCGAACAGCTCGTCCAGCGTGCCGAACCCGCCGGGGAACACCACGTACCCCTGCGAGTACTTGATGAACATCGTCTTGCGCGCGAAGAAGTAGCGGAAGTTGATGCCCACGTCGACCCACTCGTTCAGCCCCTGCTCGAACGGCAGCTCGATTCCGAGCCCGACCGAGACCCCACCAGCCTGCGACGCCCCCTTGTTCGCCGCCTCCATGATGCCCGGGCCTCCGCCCGTGATGACCGCATAGCCGCTGTCCACCAGCAGCTTGCCGGCACGTTCGGCGAGCGCGTACGTGTCGTCGGTACGCGGCGTACGGGCGCTGCCGAACACGCTGATCGCCGGCCCGAGCTCGGCCAGCATCCCGAACCCCTCGACGAACTCCGACTGGATCCGCAGCACCCGCCACGGATCGGTGTGCACCCAGGCCGTCGGCCCGCGCTGGTCCAGCAGTCGCTGGTCGGTGGTGGTGCGCAGCACCTGCGAGCGCCTCCGCAACACCGGTCCGTCGTACGTCGACCGCATCGGGTTGCGCGGCTGGCTGCCCGGCGTGGACGCCTGTTCGGTCACCCTGTCGAGGCTAGCTACCGTCCAGCCACGCCCGCATGCGGTCCTCGCAGTGCCGCAGGTGCGAGAGCGGGACTCGCTCCGCGCGGGTGTGCGCCAACGCCGGGTCACCCGGACCGAAGTTGACCGCAGGTACGCCGAGCTGGCTGAACTGGGCCACGTCGGTCCAGCCGAACTTTGGCAGCGGCTCGCCCCCGACCGACTCGACGAACGCGGCGGCAGCAGGGCGGTCGAGCCCCGGCAGCGCGCCGGGGGCAGAGTCGCGCACCTCGAGCTCGAACCCGTCGAAGACCTCACGCAGGTGAGCCAGCGCCTCGTCGACGTCGCGGTCAGGCGCGAACCGGTAGTTGACCGACACCCGGCACTCGTCGGGCAGCACGTTGCCCGCCACCCCACCTTCGATGCCCACCGCGTTAAGCCCTTCGCGGTAGGTCAGCCCGTCGATCACCGGCTGCCGCGGCTCGTACGCGAGCAGCAGGTCCAGCACCGGGGCAGCGGCGTGCACGGCGTTGACCCCCATCCACGAGCGAGCGCTGTGCGCCCGCTCCCCGCGGACGATGACGTCGACCCGCATGGTGCCCTGGCAGCCCGCCTCGACGACCGCGCCGCTCGGCTCCATCAGGATCGCGAAGTCGGCCGCGAACAGGTCCGGACGCGTGCTCGCCAGCCGGCCGAGCCCGTTGTGCTCGGCCTCGATCTCCTCGCACTCGTAGAACAGGTACGTGACGTCGCGGTTCGGCGCGGGCAGCGACGCGGCGAGCAGAAGCCCGACCGCTACCCCGCCCTTCATGTCGCACGAGCCGAGGCCGTGGAGGTGCTCGTCGTCCAGCCGGGACGGTAGGTTGGCGTTGACCGGCACGGTGTCGATGTGACCGGCGACGACCACGCGCTCGGCCCGCCCGAGGTCGGTACGCGCGAGGACGGTGTTTGCGTCGCGCAGGACCTCGAGGTGCGGCACCGGGTCGAGCGCGGTCTCGATCGCGGTGGCGATCACAGCCTCGTTGCGCGACACCGACTCGATGTCGACCAGCTGTGCAGTGAGCGTGACCACGTCGGCCGATAGGTCGAGTTCCGCGGTGGTCACCGGGGCCCGTCCACGAAGCAGCAGAACTCGTTGCCTTCCGGGTCGGCGAGAACGTGCCAGCCGATCTCGTCGTCGCGTTCGCGCAGCATCGTTGCGCCGTGGTCGAGCAACGGTTGGACGTCGGCGGCCTCGACGTCCCAGTGGATCCGGTTCTTGACCGCCTTGGGCTCCGGGACTCGGGCGAAGTCGAGCGACTCGAACGGCACCCCGGGGATCTCGTGGAGATAGCTGAGGCCGCGCTCTTCGTCCACCGCCTGTCCGCCGAGCACCTCGGCCCACCACCGGGCGATCGGCTCGGGGTCGACGGCGTCGACCCCGAGCTCGTACAGCCGGTAGTCGTCGACCCGCTCGCGGACGAACACGCACAGCTCGCCGCCCTCGGGGTCGGCCAACACCGTCCACGGGAACTCACCCTCTGCGGACAGCCGGACGGCGCCGAGCCGCTCGACCGCCTCGACCGAGATGGCGTGGACGTCGAGGTGCACCCGCTGCTTGACCGTGCGCGGCTCGGGCACCTCGTTGACCCAGACCCCGTGCTGGGGCGTCGGGCCGGTCAGGTGCCCGGCCCGCTCCGGGTCGGGCGAGAGGCCGAGGAGCTCGGCCCAGAACTGCCCCATCCTGTCGGGTTGGGTGGCGTCGATGCAGAGGTCCTTGTAGCGGGCGAGCGCCATGGCCGGAACCCTACGGGCTGACGACCCTCGTGGCCGGTACGGTCGCCGGGTGACGGCTGAGGCAGACAGCGAAGACGCAGCCGACACCGACAAGGTCGGTGAGGTCGGAGAGGTCGCGTCGCTCGCGCAGGCCGGCAAGGCCTGGGGCGTGGGTCTTGCCACCCTCGACCTCGACGGAGAGGTGCTCGACACCTGGTACCCGGGACCGTTCCTCGGCTCGCCGACCAAGGCGGTCGTCGAGGCCGACGAGCGGCGGCTGGGCGAGCTGGCCACGGGCGACGACCTGCGCCGGGTGCGCCGCGAGGTGGTGCAGCGCGAGATCGAGCTGTCGGCACCTCCGACGGACGCCCCCGACGCGTACCTGCGCCTGCACCTGCTCAGCCACCGGTTGGTCGCGCCGCACGGGCTCAACCTGGACGGTGTCTTTGGCCGGCTCACCAACGTCGTGTGGACGTCGATCGGGCCGTGCGCGGTGGAGCGGTTCGAGGAGGTCCGCGCGCAGACCCGCTCCGAGGGGCTGGCGCTCCAGGTCACCAGCGTGGACAAGTTCCCGCGGATGACCGACTACGTGGTGCCGAGCGGGGTGCGGATCGGCGACGCGGACCGGGTGCGGCTCGGAGCCCACCTGGCCGACGGGACCACGGTGATGCACGAGGGCTTCGTCAACTTCAACGCGGGCACCCTCGGGGCGTCGATGGTCGAGGGCCGGGTGTCCGCCGGGGTGGTGCTGGGCGACGGCACCGACGTCGGCGGCGGCGCATCGATCATGGGGACGCTCTCCGGCGGCGGCACCGAGGTGGTCAGCATCGGCCGACGCTGCCTGCTGGGCGCGAACTCGGGGATCGGCATCTCGCTCGGTGACGACTGCGTGGTCGAGGCCGGCTGCTACGTGACGGCCGGCACCAAGGTGACGCTGCCCGACGGGGACGTGGTCAAGGCGGCCGCGCTGTCCGGTCGGAGCGGGGTGCAGTTCTGGCGCAACTCGGTGACCGGCGCGGTCGAGGCGCGGCCACGGCGCGGTGGCGTGGACCTGAACGCCGACCTGCACGCCAACTGACCGCCGTCGACTCCACGTACCGTTGGTGCTCCCATGAGCACTCGGTCCCGACCCGTGCGCGCCGTCGTCGCCGTGCTGGCCACGCTGGCAGCACTCGCCGTCCTGGTCACCGTCGGCGTCTTCGTACTGCGCGAGTTCTTCGGCCCGTTGCCCGGCGAGGACGCCTGCACCGCCGAGGTCGGCGACACCAGAGTCACCCTCGACCTCGAGCAGGCGCAGTACGCGGCCACCATCGCGGCGGTGAGCGTGCAGCGCGGGCTGCCGGCGCGGGC
>Ga0136635_10000213_pt1 | contig 14733 bp, 10 predicted proteins | sample AntDrymeUQ852106_2_FD_105495 | JGI IMG/M metagenome (GOLD analysis project Ga0136635, IMG submission 105495) | Polar desert sand microbial communities from Dry Valleys, Antarctica - metaG UQ85 (21.06) | ecosystem: Environmental > Terrestrial > Soil > Desert | place: Antarctica: Dry Valley... | reverse complement strand
TTTTTTGGCAACTGTAGTTTCAGTGGGTTTTGTTGCTTGTGTAGTTGGTGGTTTTTTGGCAACTGTAGTTTCAGTGGGTTTTGTTGCTTGTGTAGTTGGTGGTTTTTTGGCAACTGTAGTCTCAGTGGGTTTTTTCGCTTCTGTTTCTGTATTAACAACAACAGGTTTGTTAGCTTGTCTACCCACAGATGGAACACGCCAACTCTCTAATTTTTGCATGGTTGTGGCGCTGGCAACGCCATCAACTGGTAAACCAGCAGATTTTTGAAAGCGTCTTACAGCATCTTCTGTGGGAAAGTCAAATACTTGACTTACGGTAGCTTGATAAAATCCTGTCCGTTGTAACTGTTGTTGGAGGTTTCTGACAGAAGGTCCTTGATCGCCTCTTTCTAGCGCCAAGGCACTGCTAACAACAGAAAGAACAGATAAGGTGACGGCAAGGGGTAGCATATATCCCCAAGCCTTGCTAGAAAGCCGTTTCCAGTCGGGTGCTGCTGCTTTATTTAATAAATCGCTAAGGGAAACTAATTCACTGGATGGGCTTTCTTCGTAGACAAAAGCTAAATGTAAATACGCAAGATTCTCCATACTTGTTTCCTACACCTGTATTTCCTTATTTTTCTTCAATTGCTGCTTCAGCTTGATGAACTAAGTTTCGCAAATTTTCCACTGTTTGTATATTTACATCCTGCCATAAACCGCGCTTATGTGCTTCTAACATTCTCTCAGCAATATCACGCAATGCCCACGGGTTCTTTTCTTGGATAAATTCACAAACTGTGCGATCGCCTAAATAAGCATCGACAATTCCCTGATACATATGGTCTTCGACGCATTTTGCTGTAGCATCGTAGGCAAATAAATAATCCACCGTCGCTGCCATTTCAAATGCTCCTTTGTAACCGTGACGCATCATTCCCTCAATCCACTTGGGATTAACTACACGAGAACGATATACCCGTGCGATTTCTTCTTTCAGGTGACGCACTCGCGGATTAGCGGGAATAGAATTATCACCAAAATAGGTTTGAGGATTTTTTCCCTGTACCGAACGTACTGCCGCTGTTAAACCGCCCTGAAATTGATAATAATCATCAGAATCGAGCAAATCATGTTCGCGGTTATCTTGGTTTTGCAGCACTATTTGCATGTGCTTTAAGCGTTGCTCAAATGCTTCGGGTGCGGGGAGTGGGGAGTTAGGAGAGACGCGATTAATCGCGTCTGTACAGGAGTTATTAATTGCTTTGTCTTCTTGTCCCCCTTGTCCCGAAGAATAAGCGTAACAACTCCAATTCTTGTAAGCACGAGCTAAATCTTCGTCATCTGTCCAGTTTTGTGATTCGATTAAACCTTGGAGTCCTGCACCGTAAGCACCTGGTTTAGAACCAAAGATGCGATAGCGCGATCGCACTCGTGCTTCTTCTGTAGTTAAACCTTGGGCAATCCACAAATCTGTTTCTTCCTGTACTTGCGCTGCTAGGGGGTTTTGTGCTTCAGGTTCATCTAACGCCGCCACTGCTTGCACCGCCATATCGAATAAATCAATTAAATTGGGGAAAGCATCCCGAAAAAAGCCAGAAATCCGCAACGTTACATCTACGCGAGGACGCCCCAAAACCGAAAGGGGCAAAATTTCCAAATCCACCACCCGCCGTGCCATACCATCCCACACAGGCTGCACACCCAGCAAAGCCAACGCCTCAGCGATGTCATCACCGCCAGTCCGCATTGTGGCAGTTCCCCACACAGATAATGCAAGTGTTTGGGGATACTCCCCATTCTCCTGCGTATAACATTCAATGAGAGTTTCCGCTGCCTTTCTGCCTATATCCCAAGCCGTTTCCGTGGGAATAGCGCGAATATCAATTGAGTAAAAATTTCTACCTGTGGGTAAGACTTCCGGGCGTCCGCGTGTGGGTGCGCCGGCAGGAGCGCTAGGGACATATCCCCCATCAAGTCCATGTAGCAAATAGGTAATTTCTTCGTGGGTTTGTTGCAGAGCAGGAAGAAGACGCGATTGTATCCAGTTTAAAACCGGGGAGAGTGGTGCAGTAGAGACGCGATTAATCGCGTCTGTACAAAATTTAGGAGTAATTAATTGTTCTACTAACTCGGCTGCGTATTCTTCTAAGACTTCAACAGCATCGCCGATTATGCGACAAGAATTAAGCCTCACGCAAAGTCGCGAAGACGCAAAGGTAGATTCATCCTTTGCGTCTCTGCGTCTTTGCGTGAGAAAAAACTCATCACCCAAATCTGCCGTGATGGGGTCGAAATCTAAACCTAAATCTTCAGCTATGGCGCGGGTGAATCCGATATGATGACGATTGGGAAGACGTGCGATCGCCACAATTAAATCTCGCAACTGACGACCATCAGGACATTTGCCAAAAATGTGCAACCCATCGCGGATTTGAGCCTCTTTTAATTCACAAAGATAACCATCAATTGACGGTAAAAGCGATAAGTCAAAAGGTAAAACAGAAGACTCTTGATTTTGCCTAACTTGAAAATCTATATGTAAATTTTCTTGAAGAATTAATTGAGTAATGCGATCGCCTATCGTCCTTAAACGCGAAGGATCTAAACTTTCAGCCTCATAATACTCATCAATCAAGTTTTCCAACTGCTGCAAAGAACCATAAAGCTCCGCACGAGTCATCGGCGGTGTCAAATGATCTATAATCACCGCTTGAGCGCGACGCTTCGCTTGTGAACCCTCACCAGGGTCATTCACAATAAACGGATACAAATGCGGAAGCGCTCCCAAAGCCACTTCTGGATAACAACTATCCGATAAAGCCACACTTTTACCCGGTAGCCATTCTAAATTTCCATGTTTCCCCACATGAACCACAGCATCAGCAGCAAAACATGACCTTACCCAATAATAAAAAGCTAAATAATCATGAGTTGGTTCCAAATCTGGTGCGTGATAATTCAAACTAGGGTCAACATCATAACCCCGCGCCGGCTGAACACCCACAAAGACATTTCCAAATTGAATTCCGGGAATGGGGAAAGGAGGGGGAGAGGGGGGGAGGGGGAGAGGGGGGGAATAATACTTAGTTTCTTCTTCCTCTGCGCTCTCTGCTTCTCTGCGGTTCGTTTCAAAACCAAAACCCCACCGCTCACCAACACCCTGCCTTACACCCTCCGGTAAACAACTAAAATACTCCGCATACTCCCCCACAGAAACACATTGCTGTACCGGACGCCACTCCCTACCTTCCGGGTCATTCGTCACCCCACTTGTAAGACGTTTAATCAATTCGTCTCCATCTGCGGGTAGATTTTCCACATGATATCCAGCCAACTGCAAAGCCTTAAGAATTTCCACACAACTAGCCGGCGTATCCAATCCCACACCATTAGCAATGCGACCATCGCGAGTGGGGTAATTTGCCAAAATTAAAGCTACATGACGTTCTTGGGGTGGTGTTAAGCGCAGACGCACCCAATTTGCTGCTAAGTCAGCGACAAACGAAATCCGCGAGGCGATCGCTTCATAAACTACCACATCCGTTTCTAAATTCGGATTGCGAGTTTGCACCGTCTTAAAAGACACAGCACGGCTAATAATGCGTCCATCCACTTCAGGTAAAGCCACATTCATCGCCATATCGCGGGGTGAAAGTCCTTGAAACTGCGACTCCCACTGCTCAACAGAACCACCAGAAAGAATAACCTGCAACACCGGCACATCTAACTTTTCCCATAATTCAAGCTGGGGTGTTTCTGTATCCAACCGCGCCAAAGAAAAACTGGTAGTATTTAGCAGCAGCGCAACTTGTTCTGAGTCCTTTGGCTGGAAAAAGTCGATTAACTCAGCTTGGACATCAGGATCGCGCAACGAAGAAACAAACAATGGCACAGCTTTCAAATTCCGCTTTGCCAAAGCTTCGCACAAAGCATCAATTACTTTGGTATTTCCCGCTAGGTAATGAGCGCGGTAGAAGAGGATGCCGACTTTGGGGAGTTGTAGAGACGCGATAACCCTTGTCTCTACGGGAGTGGGGGAGGGGGAATACAAACCGACACGCGGCACTATTTGCGGTGATGGGGGATTAAAAGAAGTTGAAAGGCAAATATCGGTAATATACTTGAGAGCATTGACAATATTTTCTACGCCACCTTCGCGGAAGTATTGCCATACTTGGTTTACAGCAGTTACAGGGGGGGTTGAGAAAGTGATTAAATCGGCATCGAAAGCATCGTCTCCTGGCATTACAATTAAGGTTGTGCCATTACGCTCGACAATTTCTTGCACTACCTCCAAACCGTAAGACCAGTAGGAACGTCCTCCTAACAATCGTAAAATTATTACTTGGGCAAATTCCAAAACTTGCTCGGCGTATGTGTCAATATTTATTTGATTCTGTAACTGCAATAAGTTGGCGACTCTTAATGCCGGAAATGTTGATGGTAATTTGGGGAATGCAGCTGCCAAAGTCTGAATATCCGTATCAGCAGCAGTAATAAACACCAAGGGGGCTGGAGTTTGTTCAAAAAAAACTACGCCTTCTGAGTTGTTTAATCCTACAGATGTGGCATTTATTCGATGCATAATCTTCTATTACCGTTTTAAACTGTTGGTTAGGAAACAAAAAAATTTTGAGCAACAGCATCCAGCCCTTATCACTCTAATTTTTGAAAATGCTTAGTTCTCCTGATTTGAGCTTTTCTCGAACCTTGCCAATAGATGTATTTAATCAGCTTGGGGAATTGTTGCTTTCTATGGCTCAAGGAGTGGGAAGTGCAGCTTTGGTATTGACAGAGGCTGTGCTGGCACGAATTATCAGCAAGAGTGAGTGGCAAAAGCAAAAATTTACGTTAGTGGTTTCAGAGCAGTTTAGCGCTCTGTTGGTAGGAAACCAAGAAGAAAATGTAGGAATGTGCGTTGCGGGAAGTTTTGCGGATTTAAATAAAGTGTCATTGCCACAAGGGGAAAATGGGATCGAGAGAGAATTTATCCCACTAACTCAGGACGCGACATTATACGCTAGTTTGACATTTAATTCCGAAGCGATCGCCTCCTTTATTTCGCAGTTGAGAGACTTGTTTGATCGTGATTCTCATACTTACCAACACCTCGAACGCTATCTGCAAATTCCCAGTCTTAATGATGCCACGCTTCAAGGCAAATTCACGCTGTTGTTATTAGAATATCTCCTGCCGCTACAAAATCAGCCCTTTACAGGCTCAGATGGCAACTTTAATAATGTTTCTACCTGTCAGCCAATAGAAGATGCTCTGAAAAAACAGATTTCTCAAGAACGATTGTTAAATCAGGTGACAACTCAGATCCGCAAAAGCCAGGATTTGCAGGTAATTATGGCAACAGCGATCGCACAAGTGCGGGATTTTTTGGAATTAGACAGATTGCTAATCTACAAGTTTGATGAATCAACACTCAAGAGCCAAGAGTCAGCACTTGCCCCATCTTCGCAATCACTGCATAATTGGCAGCAATATAGAGGTTGTATTGTATATGAAGTGCGTGCTACAGATGCTATTCCGTCGGTGTTGAATTATCAGGAAAACAATTGCTTTGTGCCGCCTTTTGAATCTTGGGAGAAGTATCGTCAAGGCTTTATTTTAGCTGTAGATGATGTTGAAAAAACTTATGTTTTGTCAGAGTCTTTATTAAATTTTTTAAGGATAACTAAAGTCCGGGCAAAGTTAGCGGCACCGATTATTTATGAGGAAAAACTTTGGGGACTGTTGATTGCTAATCAGTGCCATGATTCACATCATTGGACTGAAAGTGAAATAAATTTGCTGACTTCTATAGCTGAACAATTAGCGATCGCTATTTATCAATCTGAGTTAATGCGATCGCTGACTGAAGAAAAACAAACTTTGGAAAACCGAGTAATTGAGCGGACAATGGCGCTACACGAAGCTTTAGTTGCCGCTGAAGCCGCTAGTCGCCTTAAAAGTGAATTTCTCGCGACTATCAGCCATGAATTGCTCACTCCTTTAACTTATGTAATCGGCATGTCTTCGACTTTGTTACGCTGGCCCATAGGAGAGTTAAGTCAGCGTCAACGAGATTATCTACAAACAATCCACGACAGTGGAGAACATTTATTAGAAATGATAAATGATATCCTCGATTTATCGCAAATAGAGGCAGGAAAAGCAGTTTTAAATATTTCGGAATTTTCTTTAACGAATATAGCTCAAAGAACTGTGGAATCGTTGCAAGAAAAAGCCATAAGCGAGCAGATACAATTTAAACTAGATTTACAAATCGATCCTCAACGCGATCGCTTTACCGCCGATGTATCGCGAGTAGAACAAATTCTCTGGAATTTGTCAAGTAACGCCATCAAATTTACCCCCGAAGGTGGCAGCGTGATTTTACGTCTTTGGGTAGAAGACAACAACGCCATCTTTCAAGTAGAAGATACTGGTATTGGCATTCCCGAAGAGCAATTGTCATTACTATTTGAAAAATTTCAACAATTAGATACACCACTACGGCGTCGCTATGAAGGTACCGGCGTTGGTTTAGCATTAACCAAACAACTTATAGAACTTCATCGCGGTCGAATTGAAGTAGAATCTACCGTAGACATTGGCTCAATTTTTACCGTCTGGATACCACAACAACCGATGAATGTGGTGAGTTAGAAGACGCGATGAATCGCGTCTCTACAAAGTTAGGAATCATTACTCCTGTTGTCCCCCCATCTCAAGAACTCTCCCCATCCCCTCCATGTCAATAGAAACCTTACGCCACGGACTGATTGTCTCCTGTCAAGCCCCTGTTGATTCCCCACTGTATGAACCAACCATAATTGCCGCGATCGCCCAAGCAGCTGTGAATAATGGTGCAGTTGGCGTAAGAATCGATACCCCTGCACACATTTACGCCGTGCGCGATCGCCTGAAATTGCCAATTATTGGGCTATGGAAGCAAGTTATAGCAGGTAGTGATGTATACATTACGCCACAATTTCATCATGCGTCTGCGGTGGCGAAAGCGGGAGCGGATATTATTGCTATAGATGCGACTATCAGAAATCGCCCTGGTGGTGAAACGGTAAACGATATTATTACCCAAATTCATCAGGAATTAGGCAAATTAGTAATGGCAGATGTAGATACAATCGAAGCTGCTGAAGCGGCTGTAAAAGCTGGTGCTGATATTGTAGGGACAACGCTTTTTGGATATACTGCTGCAACTAAGCATCTTGCTCCCCCCGGCTGGGAACTGCTGAAGCAGATGGTTGAATTAGACATTCCCGCAATTTGTGAAGGTGGCATTTCTTCACCTCAAATGGCTCGTCAAGCGTTAGATTTAGGGGCTTACGCTGTTGTAGTTGGTACTGCGATTACGGGTATTGATTTGCAGGTGAGAGCGTATCAATCAGCACTAAGCGCAAAGCCCCGGTAGACAACACCCTAGAAGCCTGCGGATGCTATTTTATTTAGAGCAACTGGGAGGAGTAAAGCCCGAATTACTCGCACTATTGGGCAGAAGATATAAGCGTTACTTCCCCTTTGCCGTTGAACACCCAACCAGTCGCGGGTATAATTTCTATAGCTTTATTCCCAGGTGCAGCTAATCCGGCTAACTCGATGCGTCCGTTGTAAGCTCTCAGGCTACCACCATTGATGTTGACATCGCCACCCACCAATAGTAAACTGCGACCATCCGGCACTCTCAAGCCTGTAACTTCAATGCCTGCTAAATTGACGCCTGCGGGTGCGGTTGAGCTACTTGTAATTGCTGCTGGTGAAGGTTGAAGAAACAGCAATGCGGAAGGATTGATTGTCAATAATGGTGTAGGTGCGTTTGGAGTAGTTGCGCTGAAAATTCCCAAAGTACCAAATTGAATGGCGTTAGCTGTAGAACCGACAAAGGAACCGCCAACATTTAAACTAGCATTATTGCCAAAAATAATTCCGTTGGGATTGAGTAGAAAGACGTTAGCAGAGCCGTTGGCACGAATCAACCCATCAATGTTGGAAATTGAGTTACCTGTTACCCTGCTGATAATGTTACTAATGTCAAGAGCATTGTTAAAAAAAGCTGTGCCACCAGTGGGAACGGAGAATTGTTGAAAACTGTGGAACAAGTTGTTTTTAACAGTGGTTCCACCGGTGATATTTAAGATATTACCCTGTGGCGTGACAATGGAATTATTCGGTAAAGTGGTATCTGGGCTAATTTGCGCGATCGCACTATTTGCCCAAGAATACTCGCAAAGCGCGATCGCTATCCACAACAACCAGACAAACAACGGTTACTCATTGCGTATATACTTATTTATTAATGTTTGGCAGGAACCCAACAAAAGTTACCTGCACCACTAATAACTAAACCATAAAATGTTAGATAATTATAGTGGTCTGTTAAGAATAAACCCCTAAATTTGCCGTTTAAAAATCACCATCTCAGTACCGACGACGGGGTTACGCGCTACCAATTTATCTTGAGAGTCGGTAATTTCTAAATGGCTAAAATCCAGTTCCTTCGAGCGTTGGAGAATATCGGCAGCTAGTTTGTTCTGTTGAGATTCTTTCAGGGTGTACCAATCGTCAGTAATTTGGACAGTGAGATTGCTGGTGCTAAAGTTAGCTTGAATAGATTTTATTAAACCCTCGGCAAAGCGATCGCTAATTTCTCCTACTTGATTTTCAATCGCTGCAATCAATCTTTGTTCTGGTGTCAATTCTAATATTGGCGTCGGTTCTGGTGTCGGTGTTGGTTCCGGTTCGGGTTCTGGTGTCGGTTCCGGTTCTGGTGGGGGAATTTCGGCTTCTGGCTGCGGTTCTGGTATGATTTCTGCTGGTGGGGTAGTTATAGTTGGGGATGGTGCTTCTTCCGTCGGTTCCACAGTTGCGACTTCAGCAGGTTTATTAGTTAGCACCGTTGAAGTTGTCCAAATCAAAATTACCGAAATTGCGGCAATAATTCCTGTCAAAGCTGTATCTGACAGCTTTGCTGACAAATTTTCTGGTAACAAAGAGCGAATTTTAGCGCTCATTCCACCCCAGAAACCAGGGGTTTCCTTAGTACCGGGTGCGGGTTCTGTCTCCAGTTTCTGGACCGCACCTTCTAAAGTGCCAATTGTCCCACGCAAAAGTTTGATAGTTTGCGCTTTCCAAAAAGGCTGCATTTTAGTTCTTTGCTGCCTTGACGTCGGTTGACGTTCTGGTTTCTTGCGTGGTGGTTGTGGATTCGGCTTGTCTTGTGACATGAAAATTTCCTGACGTTACAGCGCAAAGAAAGCGAATACGGGATAAATTCTTACAGATAAGGCGTCTTCAGCCTTAATGTATCACCTTCCGGGGAGTGCCAGTTCGACGGAACGGAAACCGTTCCTGCCGACTGGACTCACGATTTGGACTTCTGATAATTGCTTCATTTTAAATTGAGTTAACTATGAGCCTAAAACGCCGTCAATTTTTATTATTCTCTAGTTTGAGTGCGATCGCAGCATTCGTCTATGCTGGCAAAAGCTTCAGTCGTCAGATTAAGCCTAACCCCGCAAAAAAAGACTTGCTATTACGTTTTGTTTCTGTAGCAGATACGGGAACTGGTGCCAGAGGACAGTATAATGTCGCTCAAGCGATGACGAATTATCACAGCAAAAATCTCTACGATTTAATCGTTTTGGCTGGAGATAACATCTATAACAATGGGGAAATGGAAAAAATCGGCGAAGTCTTTGAGCGTCCCTACGCAGCTTTGCTCAAACAAAACGTCAAATTTCAAGCTTGTTTAGGCAATCACGATATTCGCACGGCAAACGGCGAAAAGCAACTTAAATATCCCGGCTTTAATATGAAAGGACGCTACTACACATTTAGTCGTGGACTTGTGCAATTTTTCGCGTTAGATACCAACGACAATGCAGACTGGAAAAACCAGCTTTCTTGGTTAGACCAAGAATTAAGTCGCTCTAAAGCAACTTGGAAAGTAGTTTTTGGTCATCATCCAGTTTATGCGTCAGGTGTTTACGGAAGTAATCCAACTTTTATTCAAACCTTGACTCCCCTGTTTGAAAAATATGGCGTTCAACTTTATATCAACGGTCACGAACACCATTATGAGCGTACTCGTGCGATTAATGGAACGACTTATATAATTTGTGGTGCAGGTGCAGGTAATCGTCCTGTAGGTAAAAACGAATGGACTCAATATTCTACCAGCAATTTGAGTTTTGCGGCATATGAAGTCTATGCAGATAAAATAGAAGTTAGCGGTATTGGGATTGATAACCGCGTTTTTGATCGAGGCATTATTCCTGTAAAATCAACATAGTAATTTATCTGTCAAGAAAAATTAAACTGACACGAACCGGGTTTCTTTGATAATCGCAGTCATAAACCCGGTTTTTGCATTATTCACATTTGATGCCAGAAATTTTCTCTATCTAAACATATGTAAATATAATTTGTCTTTATTGCACTTTCGTTGTATGAACTGACGTTTCATCGCGCCGAATTGTCAGTGCGATTAAGTTGCTGATACAAGTGTGTAGTCGTGAAAGCTTTGAAGAACAAGCAACGGCACAAGATGTATTACAATCAGCAGAGATGAGTTAGTCATTTGATTGCTAATTGTTTGTTATGGGAAACATTATCACCACCCTTGAACAGGATGGTGAGCCTCCTTTTGACTAATTTTTTGCTGATTGTACTAACTTAAATATAAAATCTCTAGAATTTATTAAAACTTATGTCTGCTTTACCCGAACCTAACTGCCGTTTAGAAGGTAACAAGCTTCATGTCTCTTTAATGTTAAACATTGAAGTAGAATTAGGAATGTCACCTACATCTCACCAAGTTGAGGGTGAAGAGTTTGTTAGCCACACAGAGAATTTAAAGTCTGCGGTGGTAATAAGTGAAATGAGTCAAGTTGAGTTTGAAGAACAAATCCGGGTTTTATCTAATCAAATAGTAGCGGAACTTTTTCAAGGTGGTGAGGCGTTTTCTACGTTTGAAGAAACTCCAGATGAAGATAATTTAGTAAATCAAGAAAGTACATCTACATCAGAAGAATCTGCTGTAGATATCTTGTTATTAGAAAAAGATGATGCAGCTATTATAGAAGTTACGCAAACACCAGAAATACAAAAGAGACGCTTTATCGACTCGTTAAATGATGGTTTAACTTTAACCGTTAACGTAGTAGGAACAGCTTTGTTTTTGGGTAAACTTGCTAACTATACCTGGGAGTAATGCAACGTCTAACCCTAGAATTGCTTCGCAACAAGATATGTCAGGTGTGTTAGGTGACACTAACGCACCTTACTTGATAACTGGAATGCATCAGAAAAAACAGTTGTACAGAGGCTTGACAATTAGTTCTCAAAATGAGAACATAAATGAAGTTGTTAAGCGGAGGCTAGTGTATGTTTGAGTTACAGTAGTAAAGGTTAGTGGCATAGCATACTTATCCCAATACAAGGAGGATTTGAATGATGCGTGTCATTGGCATCGAAAAACTGGTTGAATTTAGTACAATTTATTCTGATGCTGAGGTTCCTCTTGATGCATGGAGTCAAATTGCTGAACAGGCAGAGTGGAAACATATTATGGATGTAAGGCAAGTCTATCCTCATGCAGATTTTGTAGAAGGCTATACGGTCTTTAATATAGGAGGAAATAAATATAGATTAATTACCAAGATTACCTATATAGTCAAAACTATTAATATTAGATACGTATTAACGCATAGTGAGTATGACGAAGGAAAATGGAAAAAATGATCCACATTTTGTGAGTTTGGTGCTTTGATAGTCTAGCAAGACTAGCTTGATTGATCTAATCTAAAGACACCGTAATACGGTGTCTCTAGATAAATTAAGATATTCCACCCCAAGGGGGTTGATATGACTAGCACATTGAACACAGAAGAATACATTAAGCTGCTTGCCGAAACTCTGCCACGAGTCATTAATAGCGCTCAAGAGTACAAGCGTCTATTAAATGAGGTAGAAAAACTCATGGATTTGGGTGAAAACCTGACAGCAGAACAAGTTGAAGTTTTGCAGTTGTTAGTAACAGTAATTGAGCAGTATGAAAAGAAACACTATCCATTGAAAGCTGCAACTCCCCATGATGTATTGCATGAATTAATGCTGGCACGAGGGCTAAAACAAAAAGACTTAGTAGAAATTTTTGGTTCTAAGGGTATTACTTCGGAAGTGATAAATGGAAAAAGAGGTATTAGCAAGAGTCAATCCAAAGCACTAGGAGCATTTTTTCATGTATCACCTGCGCTATTTTTGTAAGTTAAAAAATAGGGGTAAATTTTTAATAAATTTGCCCCGAAAAATCAAAACTGTTTATTCCACCCGTTGTAATTGCGCTACTCTGGGGTCAATTATTTTTTGACCGAGAGTGGTGAATTTAATTGCTACAGATACTTTATTACCTGAGCCAAATACATGAGTAATTTCACCGATGCCAAAACTTTTATGTAAGACGCGATCGCCTACTTGCCAATTTTGTACGTTCTGTTGCTTTCCAGGGGACACAGAAGCCGTTTTGGTGAAACTTTGCTTCATCTGATGACCGCTGGTAAGTAATTCTTCTGGTAATTCGTTGAGAAACTGCGATCGCACTGCTGGTTCCCGATTTCCATATAACCGACGTTCGCGAGCATGTGATAAATATAACCGCTCTTGAGCGCGAGTAATACCCACATAACACAAACGACGTTCTTCTTCTAAAGATGTTGGATTATCTAAAGAACGATAGTTAGGAAATAATCCCTGTTCTAACCCCACCAAAAACACAACCGGAAACTCTAATCCTTTAGAAGAGTGTAAAGTCATCAAAGAAACCGCTGATTGTCCTTCTTTTAAGTTATCCAAATCCGAACTCAGAGAAGTACTTTCCAAAAAAGCACCTAATGAAACATCTTCGTTTTCTTCTTCAAATTGCAGCACCGCGTTATAAAGTTCTTTGACGTTTAGCAAGCGGTTGTCAGCTTCTTCTGTACCTTGATTTTGCAAATCTTGGACGTAACCAGAAGCTTCTAGCAATTGTTGTACAACCTCGGAAACCGGAACTGTGCTGACTTGTTCTTGCGATTTGCGAATCATTTGAGCAAAGTTATTTACAGCTTTGGCAGAACGTCCAGCTAATGTATTAACTGATGTCTCGTCAATTAGTATTTCCCACAATGTCGTCCCTAATTGTTGAGCAGCGTTAGTCAAAGCATCTATGGTGGCTTTGCCAATACCGCGTCGGGGAGTGTTAATGACTCGTAACAAACTCAGATTATCAGCCGGATTAGCGATCGCCTTTAAATAACTTAATACATCTTTAATTTCTTTGCGATCGTAAAATTTCAATCCTCCGACAATTATATAAGGAATTGCGGCTCTCACTAAAGATTCTTCAAAAGGACGAGATTGAGCATTAGTGCGATAAAGTATCGCAAAATTACCCCAGTTTATTTCGGGATTTTGCCTTTCTAAAGTGCGAATTTGGTTAATTACAAATTCAGCTTCAGCGATTTCATCATCTGCTTTATGACAATAAATCTTTTCACCGGTTCCCCGCGTCGGTTTGAGAATTTTATCAATTCGTTGCGTATTATTTTCTATCAGTTCGTTAGCTGCTTCAAGAATATTTTCGCAAGAGCGATAATTCTCTTCTAACTTTACCATTGTGCGCGTATCTTCATCTGACAAATTATCGCCAAAGTCTTGCTGAAATTCCAATAATATGGTAAAATCAGCCATTCTAAAAGAATAGATTGATTGGTCAGCATCACCGACGACCAAAACAGAGCGATCGCGCCAATCCCAGTTATTTTTGCTATCTTCGCCGTTCGTCACCAACAAGCGAATTAGGTCGTACTGAGTGCGGTTAGTATCCTGATATTCATCTACAAGGATATGGCAGAATTTCCGATGCCAATAATTTAATACTTGTTCGTTTTGCTGAAACAGTTTGACAGGAATTAAAATCAAATCATCAAAGTCAAGCGCGTTGTTTTGTGCTAGTTTATCCTGATAGGAGCTATAAACTTCAGCTACTACTCTTCCCCAATATTTAGGGTTCTCGCGTTCAAATTCTTGGGGCGATAAACCTTGATTTTTCGCATTACTAATCGCGTAACGCACCGAACGCGGTTCAAATTTCTTCTCATCCAAATTTAGCTGCTTGGTGACAATTTCTTTGACAATGCTTTGAGAGTCAGAATCATCAAAAATCGAAAAATTACGATTCCAACGCCGTCCTTTTTCATCTTGATATTTTTCGATATCAAAGCGGAGAATCCGAGAAAATAAACTGTGAAAAGTACCACACCACAAATCTTTGATGTAGGTGCGATAAACTTTCGACTTCAGTTGAACTTGTTGGTATTCTGTCAACAAATCAAAACGCTCACCGTGTTCTGACATTGCCAATTGTTCGGCAAAAAGCTTCTGAATCCGGTCTTTCATTTCCCGTGCGGCTTTGTTAGTAAAAGTAACCGCCAAGATATTTTCTGGATCGACACGGTGTTTGAGAATCAGATTAGCAATGCGATAAGTCAGCGCTCGTGTTTTACCTGAACCGGCGCCAGCAACAACTAGCAAGGGACCGCAAAAGTGTTCGACGGCTTGACGTTGGGATGGGTTAAGGTGGCTGAGGAAATCAATTGTTGTTGTCATGGGTGTGAGGAGTGCGTATGACTAGGATACAAGCCGCAGCATCTCCTACATGAGAATCGCTGCTATACAATTGGTATTTTAGCAGCGTCTTCCCTC
>Ga0136635_10000212_pt1 | contig 14733 bp, 10 predicted proteins | sample AntDrymeUQ852106_2_FD_105495 | JGI IMG/M metagenome (GOLD analysis project Ga0136635, IMG submission 105495) | Polar desert sand microbial communities from Dry Valleys, Antarctica - metaG UQ85 (21.06) | ecosystem: Environmental > Terrestrial > Soil > Desert | place: Antarctica: Dry Valley... | reverse complement strand
CTTCACGAGGATCTCGTCGTTGACGTAGTTGGCGTCGTGGTTGAGGTTGTGCGAGCCGCTGAGTACGACCTTCCGGGACCGTATCGAGACCCCGTGTCGCGAGTGCACGAGGGCGAGCTTGTCGTGGATGTCCGCCGTACGCAGGGGGATGCCGGCGTCGAGCAGCGTGCTGCGCACGACCGCACCGAGGAACCCTTCGTCGCCTCCTACCAGGACCCGGACGGTCCCGCCCTGCCCCTTGATGCGGACGAGCTCGTCCGCGACCACGGTCCGGGCGTCGGTGAACCGCGCGTGCGCCACATGGACCTCGGTGTCCGGGTCCACGACCACCGACGCGAGCCTGCCCACCCACAGGTCGGTGTCCTGCTCGGGCGAGCAGAACACCTTGGTCTTGATGACAGGGCTGCCCATGAACGTGCCACGACCGAGGCTGCCGTCGTAGAAGTCGTTGCGGGGGTAGTGGGTGCCTCCCCACATGAGGTCCCACAACCGCTTACGGAACCCGTCGTACAGCACAGGGTCGTCGTACACCACGACCGCGTTGTTGGACTTCTGCATCCCCGAACGATGGCTCAGGTTCGCCGAGCCCCACCACGACACGTTCTCCCGCAGGAGACCGTCGGGATCCTTCGTCGCGGAGAACAGGAACAGCTTCGTGTGCAGGTCGGAGTCTGGCCCGGTAGCGACCGCGCCATAGTCCGGCCGTCGTCCGGTGGGGTCGTACGGCTCGCCGGACCAGCGATGCCCGTCGCCGAGGCCGACAGGAGGCGGCCGGGACAGGGAGGCGGCCACCGAGCTGGTCAGGTCCCGCCCGTTGTGGACCACCTGGACGACCACACCCCTGTTGTTGGCGAGCACCAGCGCGTCCCGGACCGACTCGACGGTCAGCCGGAAGATCGTGGCGCGGATCGTGGCGCCGGCCGGTGTGTCCTCGATCATCCGGGTCAGCCGCGCGAGGATCGCCGGGTCCTCGCCGCCGGGCGGCGGCTGGGCGTAAACCGTCTCGATCGACACGCCCTCTGCCGCGAAGAACGTCACGCCCGGTCGACCGCTCCGGCCGCGTTCGCCGGGCTGGGCTTGCTGAGGTTGTTGGGCGTACGGCGGTCGCGGACCACCCGGCCCGGCACGCCGGCGACCACGCTGTACGGCGCGACCGTCCCCCGCACCACCGTGTGCGCAGCGAGCACGCACCCGGGGCCGACATCGGCGCCGCGCAGGACGGATGCCTTCACACCGACCCATGAGTCGGCACCGATACGCACGGGTGACTTGACGATGCCCTGGTCCTTGATCGGCACGTGCACGTCGTCGCTGCGATGGTCGAAGTCGCACATGTAGACCCAGTCGGCGACGAGGCAGCGTGGACCGATCTCCAGGTCCAGGTAGCAGTTCAGCGTGTTCTCGTGGCCGAGCACCGTCTTGTCCCCGATGCGCAGGGTGCCCTCGTGCGCACGGAGCCTGTTCCCGTCCCCGATGTGCACCCAGCGTCCGAGGACGATGCGGCCGTAACCCCGCCGGCTGCGGAGCTGCACCCCTCGTCCGAGGAAGACCATGCCCTCGGTCACGACGTCCGGGTGCCGCAGCCTGAGCAGGAGGAAACGCCAGTAGCGCACCAGGTGGTAGGGCGTCCACGCCCGGTGGCGAACCATCCACCGCAGGCTCGCCGGCGAGAGGAAGCGCCGCAGCGGCACCTGCCTGGGGTCGCGGTAGCGGGGCATCAGCCTGCGACCATCAGAGTGGGCGGGTGCCGGTGAGGAGGACGTTGTAGAACACCGACTGCGGGAGCGCGCGGGCCAGCACTCGGTCCACCGCGGAGAGCCGCTGCCACGATCGGTAGGCGAACATCGCCCAGCCCGGGCCGAGCCGCTGCGGGTTCACCGCGGCCTCGAAGGTGCGCACGGGCCAGCCCATGAAGGCGGCCGTGAGCTCCTCGGCCGTGGTGCGCACGTCGACCGCACCGGCGCGCAGAGCAGTTCTGGCGAGCGCATGGGGGTCGAACGTGTGCACGTCGACCACCGACTCCAGGTCGGCCGCTCGCGAGGACTCGTCCAGCTCCTCCACCGTCCGTCCCCAGCGCCCGCGCAACGGTGCCACCGACGTGACCCTCGTCGTCGCCGCCCAGGTCAGCCGACCGAGCAGGCGCGCGTACCAGTGGCCCACGGTCGTGGGCTCGCCCGCGAAGACGAACCGGCCACCGGGCTTGAGCACGCGCAGCACCTCGCGCAGCGCGAGCTCCACGTCGGGGATGTGGTGCAGCACCGCATGGCCGACCACGAGGTCGAAGCTCTCGTCGCCGTAGGGGATCGACTCGGCGTCGGCGACCCGGCCGTCCACGTCCAGGCCCAGAGCCCTGCCGTTGCGCACGGCCACCTCTACCATCCCCGGCGAGAGATCGGTGACGTGACCCTTGCTGACCACGCCGGCCTGCATCAGGTTGAGCAGGAAGAAGCCGGTGCCGCTCCCGAGCTCGAGGCCCTCGGCGTACGGCCAGCCCTCCGTGCCGGCCACCGCCTCGAAGCGGTCCCGCGCGTAGTCGATGCAGCGCTGGTCGTAGGAGATGTTCCACTTCTCGTCGTACGACGTGGCCTCCCAGTCGTGGTAGAGCACGTTGGCCAGCTTGGTGTCGGTCCAGGCGCGCTCGATGTCGGCGGCGGACGGTCCAGCGGCATCGGCTGCGGTCACGTCACCTGCCTTCGAACGCGGCCTTGCCGGGACCGTTCTCGACGAACGACGCCATGCCGGTGCGGGCGTCGGCGGTGCCGAAGAGGCCGGCGAACTGCAGCCGCTCGATCTCCAGGCCCGTGTCGAGGTCGGACTCCATGCCCCGGTCGACCGCCTCCTTGGCGGCGCGCAGTGCGTAGGCCGGGCCGCCGACGAACCGGGCCGCCATCTCGCATGCCGTCGGGTAGACGGCGTCGGCCGGGACCACCTTGTCCACCAGCCCGATGCGCAGGGCCTCCTCGGCATCGACGAACCGGCCGGAGAAGATCAGCTCCTTGGCGCGGGACGGGCCGACCAGCCGCGGCAGCCGCTGGGTGCCCCCGGCGCCGGGGACGAGGCCGAGCAGAATCTCCGGCTGACCGAGCTTGGCGTCCTCGCCGCACACCCGCAGGTCGGCGCAGAGCGCGAGCTCGCAGCCGCCGCCGAGCGCGTAGCCGGTAACGGCCGCGATCACCGGCTTGGGGATCCGCGCAACGGTGGTGAAGGCGGATTGCAGCGCCCCGGACCGTTCCACCATGTCGACGTAGGACATGGTCGCCATCTCCTTGACGTCGGCGCCGGCGGCGAACACCTTCTCCCCGCCGTAGAGCACGACAGCCTGCACGTCGCTGCGCGCTCCCGCCTCGAGCGCGGCGGCGCGGATCTCTTCCTGGACCTGGACGTTCAGGGCGTTCATCGGGGGCCGTTCGATGCGGATGGTCCCAATCCCGCCCTGCACCTCCAGCCGCACCAGCATCGCGTCGGTCGTCATGGCGGGCAGGGTAACGACACGACGAGAGACACGTCGCGCGATGGTCCCGTCCTGAGCGCGACGGCGGCCGCCCTGGCCCTCGTGCTGTCAGGAGGAGGGCCGGCGACCTCGGCCGAGAGACCGAGCCGTCCCGACGGCGACCCGCGCCACGGCCACGGGGCCGAGCGCTTCGACCTGCAGGCGCACTGTGGCGGCCTCGGGCTCACCGTGGAGAACAGCCTCGCGTCGTTCAGCCGCGCCCTGGACATCGGTGTCACCACGCTCGAGCTCGACGTGCAGATCATCGAGGACGGTCATGCGGTGGTGACCCACGACCGGGATCCCAGCACCCGCAAATGCGTCGACACCACGCCGCCCGTCACGGGCGATCCCGAGTTCCCCTACGTCGCGGGGACGCGGTACATCAAGGACGTCACGCTGGCCCAGGTCACCCTCAACGTCGAGACGAAGGTCGAGGCGGGGGCACCGCAGCAGACCGCACCCCGCGAGCAGCTCGTCCAGGACGTCGCACACGAGGTCCGTGCGGCCGGGCTGCTCGACCAGGTCACGGTCCAGTCCTTCGACTGGGGCGCGCTCATGCGGATGCGGGAGGTGGCGCCGGAGCTGCCGATCGTCGCCCTCACCAACGGCCAGCAGTTCCTCCAGGCAGGGCAGCCGGGCGCCTCGCCGTGGCTCGGTGGCATCGACATCGACATCGGCGTCGACGGGCTCATCACCGACTACCCCGACCGGCTCCGCGCGCTGATGGCGGACAACGGCTTCAAGCTGCCCGAGGCCCACCCACGACGAAAAGACATCCCATGACCCGCCGTATCGCTGCCCTGCTCGGGCTGCTCATGACCGCCCTGCTGGTGCCGACTGGCAAACGTCTGGCTGGTCGGCGGCGAGCTCCTTGTCGGCCATGACCCACCAGACCTCGTGCCGGGGCGCACCCTCCAGTCGCTCTACCTCGACGCTCTCGTCCAGCGTCAAGGAGCACGGGGGCGAGGTCTACTCGGGCCGCGCGGTGGTCGAGCGCGCAGTCAGTGTTTTCGTCAGCGGCGACCGGCCACGCGCCCTCATGGAGGCACAGAAGGTGCGCCCGGCGGCGTACGACGGACGGCTGGCCGACCTCGGCAGCGGCGCCCCGGCGTCGTTCGTCCCGCTCATCAGCAGCAACTGGAACAGCACATTCACCTGGCAGGCTTGGGAGAGATGCCGGCGGACCAGCGGGCCACCCTGCGGCGCATCGTCGACACCGCGCACGCGAACGGCCAGCGGGTTCGCTTCTGGGCCACGCTGGACGTCGCCAGCACCGCACGGGACGCGGTCTGGGCCGAGCTGCTCGCCGCGGACGTCGACCACGTCAACACCGACGACCTGCCCGGTCTACGGAGCGTCCTGCTGTCTCACGACACCGAGGCGCAGGCGGCGGCCTAGACGAGAGGAGTGACCCGCACACCGCTAGCGTGGCGTGGGTGTCTTCTCCGGTCCCGACGCTCGGAGCCGTCCCAGGCCCGCGGGGGACGTCGTTCGCGGTCTTCAGCCGCGGGAGTGCCGTCGATGTCGTCCTGGTCGACGACGGTGGCGCCGAGACGCGGGTGCCCCTGCTCTCGCGCACGTACGACGTCTGGCACGGCGCCGTCGCAGACGTGGGCCCCGGCCAGCGCTACGGGTTCCGCGTGGACGGCCCGTGGGACCCGGTCCGGGGGCACCGCTTCGACCCCGGCGCGCTGCTGGTGGACCCCTACGCGCGGGCCGTCGACGGCCCGTGGTCGGTGGTGCTGGACAGCTCCTTCGACTGGGGCGAGGACCGGTCGCCGCTGGTCCCCTGGGCGGACACGGTGGTGTACGAGCTGCACGTGCGCGGCTTCACGAAGCGCCACCCCGCCGTCCCCGAGCACCTGCGCGGCACGTACGCCGGGCTCGCGCACCCCGACTCGGTCGGACACCTCCTCGACCTGGGCGTCACGACGGTGGAGCTCATGCCGGTCCACGAGATCCGCAGGGAGCCGGCGCTCGCACAACGGGGGGTCCACAACTACTGGGGCTACAACACCATCGGGTTCTTCGCGCCCCACGCCGGCTACTCGTCCTCGGGCACGCGTGGCCAGCAGGTCGAGGAGTTCAAGGCGATGGTGCGCGACCTGCACCGGGCCGGGCTCGAGGTCGTCCTCGACGTCGTCTACAACCACACGGCCGAGGGGGGAGCGGACGGCCCGACGCTGAGCTGGCGAGGGCTGGACAACGAGGCCTACTACCGCCTGCGCCACGACGGGTCCTACGACGACGTCACCGGCACCGGCAACTCCATGGACCTGCGCCACCCCCGCTGCCTGCAGATGGTGGCCGACTCGCTGCGCTACTGGGTGCAGGAGATGCACGTCGACGGCTTCCGCTTCGACCTCGCCCCCACCCTGGCCCGCGGGAACGCGGGCTTCGACCGCGCCAGCGCGTTCCTCGCGGTGCTGGACCAGGACCCCGTGCTCTCTCGGGTGAAGCTCATCGCCGAGCCGTGGGACGTGGGCCCCGATGGCTACCAGCTCGGAGGTTTCCCGCCACCGTGGGCGGAGTGGAACGACCGTTTCCGCGACACGGTCCGCGCCGGCTGGCTCGGCAACCGCGGGAACCCGCCAGGAGGCGGCGTGCGCGACCTCGCGTTCCGGCTCTCCGGGTCCTCGGACGTCTTCGAGCCGAGCGGCCGGGGACCCCTCGCGTCGGTCAGCTTCGTGACGGCCCACGACGGCTTCACCCTGCACGACCTGGTGTCCTACGACGCCAAGCACAACGAGCCCAACGGCGAGGACGGCCGCGACGGGTCGGACAACAACCACAGCTGGAACTGCGGTGCGGAGGGACCGACCGACGACGCCGACGTCCTTGCCCTGCGGCGACGGATGATGCGCAACCTGCTCGCGACCATGCTGGTCTCGGCGGGCGTGCCGATGCTCACCGCCGGTGACGAGACGGCGCGCACCCAGCGCGGCAACAACAACGCCTACTGCCTGGACGACGAGACCTCGTGGCTGTCCTGGGACCACGCCCCGTGGCAGCGCGACCTCTACTCCTGGACCCGAGCCCTGCTCGCCGTACGCCGGGAGCACGCCGTCCTGCGGTCGGAGGACTTCTTCGAGGGCCGGCCGGCCCACGCCGACAGGGCCAAGGACCTCACGTGGTACGGCCCCGACGGCACCGAGATGGCTCCCGAAGGCTGGTTCGACCACCACCAGCAGGTCCTGGGCATGCGCCTCGCGGGCCCGGCCGACGCGGAGGGGAACGAGCCGGCCTCCCTCCTGGTCCTGCTCAACATCGGCCCGACCGAGGAGGGCGTCGTGCTGCCGGACGGCCCGTCGGCCGCCTCCTACGCGGTGCTGCTGGACACCACGGACGAGCAACCCACGGCCGGCCCGGACCTCGAGGCCGGCGCAACAGTCGTGCTCACGAGGTATAGCGTCCAGATCCTCACCGTCCACCGGGAGCCCTGATGACTGTCCTGCGCATCGAGCACGCGATCAGCGACTACGACACGTGGAAGGCCGCCTTCGACCGCGACCCGGCCGACCGCAAGGGGTCGGGTGTGCGGCGGTACACCATCCACCGCCCGGTCGACGATCCGCTCTACGTGATGATCGACCTCGACTTCGACGGCGTGTCCGACGCCGAGGCCATGTTGGCCAAGCTGCACGAGGTGTGGCAGTCGGCGGCGGCGGCGCCGGCCCTGGGCGGCACCCCCGGCACCCGCATCCTGGAGCAGGTGGAGGCGACGGTCGTCTAGGTACTCGTCGCCCGGGTCAGAGCCGGGTGTATCGATCGGTGTCCTGCTCGAACTCGGCGATGGCCCCGTCACTGAGGGTCGGCCTGGTGTCGGCGATGGCGGCGAGATAGTCCGCAGCGGTGGCCGGAGATCCCCGTTGGTCGAGGACGTCGCGCTCGAACGCAGACTGGGCGCCCTTGCGCGCCGCGAACTCGATGTCCGCGGGGGTGAACATGGCAGTAGCAACCACCAGTCCCTTGACGTCGACAGTTGCGGCGTTTGGGCCCAGGTACCGAGTCCATATCGCCGCCCGGGCGGTCGGGTCAGGAGGGCCCACCGGGATGACGTAGTCGAACCGGCCAGGCCGCAGGAACGCCTGGTCGAGCGATCTCACCGAGTTCGTGGCGCAGACCAGCAGCCTGTCCTGGTGCTCACGAAAGCTGGGGATCAGCTTGAGCAGCTCGTTGGTGACGCCGTGCCCTGGGTCGACCGCCAGCCCTGACCGGGTGCCGGCGATCTCCTCGACCTCGTCGATGAACAGCACCACCGAGTCCAGCTCGGCAAGCTCGGCGAAGGCCTCGCGCAGCGACGCGGCGAGACCGCTCGAGGCGCCCGCCGCGAGCCGTGAGGGAAACAGCTCCACGAAGGGCCATCCCAGCCGGGAGGCCACCGCCTTGGCGAAGCTGGTCTTGCCAGTGCCCGGCGGACCGAAAAGGATCACCGCTTTCGGCGGCGCGACCCCGTGACGCTCGGCCAGCCCGGGTTCCGCCAGCGGCAGGACGATCCGCTGTTCGATGACCTGCTTCTCCTTCTCCATCCCCGCCATGGCCTCCCAGAGCCCCGCCGGCAGCAGCCGCCCGCCGAGGGTGGCAAGAAGACCGGCGTCGGGCGCCCCGAGGAGCTCGAACTTCTCGTGATAGGTCAGGCCGTGCACGGCCCGGTAGCCCGAGTTCTCCAGGGCTTGGGTGCCGGCAGCGGCCGCGGGCAGGAGCGCGCTGATGCGGCGCACGCCTCGGGCTCGTAGTCGCCGCTCCAGCTCCGCGAGCAGGCCGCTCCCGATCCCCTTGTGACGCCAACGGGTCGCCAGAGCCACCATCACGATCCACGCCCGCTCGCCCTGGCCCTGCGCCACGGCCATGCCCACCAGCTCGTCGCCGACCACTGCAACCACCGCGGGCTCCCCCGCCCGCGCGCAGGCCATCACCTCGGAGACCGGGAACACGGGGAGCGGCTCGTCCGCCTGCCGGCTCTGGTCCCAGACGCGCATGGCCTGGTCCAGATCGTCGTCGTGGTAGTCCCTCAACCGCCACACCGGCACGTCCACCACCTCCTGCCCGACGGTAGCCGGTGCCGGCTGCCGGCTTGCGGTTCGTGCCGACGAACTCCCTTGGTAACCCGCGCGCTCGATCGCGGCGAGGATCTCGTTGCCGATCGCCTTGTCGAACGTGGTCATCCCGTGGTCGCCGGTCAGGGCGAACATGGTCCGGCCGTAGATCCCAGCGTTCTTCACTGCCTGCACGAGTCGCCCGAGTTCACGGGTCGGCCACCGAGCATTTCGAGCGCCTGGTCGACGCGCTTGTCGCAACTGCCGCCCGGCTGGACGTAGAGCCCTTCGGGGTCGCGCCGGTCGCGACGGAGAACCAGGACGGGTTCGTGATCGAGGTCATCACCCCCGTCGAGGTCGTGAGGCTGCCGCGGCGGGCGAGCGCGGTTCGGCGTCGGGATGCCCGTGCGCGGCCGACGTGAACGTGGCATGCCCTGACCCGACCACCGAGCGGGGATCGTGGCAAATGCGGGCTAAAAGGAGCCGCGCGTCAGCGAAGGTCGCCGGTCTCCATCCCCGCAATCGCCGACGGGAGGACGGCCAACCCGAGTTCGGCGGGCCCGGTCATCAGGCGGTGGCGTGGCACCACTCTGGTCGTGTAGCCGAAGGCGCCGGGACGGTCCAGCTTGACCTCCCCCACATAGCGGTGCCGTCCGCCCTCGTACGCCTCGTCGTGGCGCAGCGACAGGATCGAGGTGTCGCGCAGCCGGTCGGCCTCGTCCACCCGGCCGTAGACGACCTGCACGTCGACGTCCTCGGGCGAGAGCGCCCCCACGGAGACGAAGGCCCGCAGCTCCAGCGTGCTGCCGACCTCGGGGGCGTCCGCGACCCCCGAGGACTCGACATGGTCGACCTGCACCCCGGGCCACGCCGCACGCAGCCGCTTCTTCCACGCGGCCAGCTCGCGGGCCCCCGCGTACCCGCCGTCGAGCGCGCGCGACGACGCCGCTGCGGGGGCGTAGAGCCCGAGCACGTAGTCGCGCACCATCCGGCCCGCGACCACCTTCGGCCCCAGCGTCTGCAGCGTGTGACGCACCATCTCGATCCACCGCACCGGGTGGCCGTCGGCGTCGCGGTCGTAGAACATCGGCGCGACGGTGTTCTCGAGCAGGTCGTAGAGGGCCCCTGCCTCGAGGTCGTCGCGGAGGTCCGCGTCCTCCACGCCGTCTGCGGTGGGGATCGCCCAGCCGTTGTGCCCGTCGTACATCTCGTCCCACCAACCGTCGAGCACGGAGAGGTTCAGGCAGCCGTTGAGGGCCGCCTTCATGCCCGACGTGCCACAGGCCTCCAGTGGCCGCAACGGATTGTTCAGCCAGACGTCGCAGCCCGGGTAGAGCGTCTTCGCCATGGCGATGTCGTAGTTCGGCAGGAAGACGATCCGGTGCCGCACCTGGGCGCCGTCGGCGAACCTTACGAGCTCCTGGATGAGCTTCTTGCCGCCGTCGTCGGCCGGGTGGGCCTTGCCGGCGATCACGATCTGGACCGGCCGGTCCGGGTCGGTGAGCAGCGCCGTGAGCCGCGAGGGGTCGCGCATCATCAGCGTGAGTCGCTTGTACGACGGGACGCGGCGGGCGAAGCCGATAGTGAGGACATCGGGGTCGAGCACCTGGTCGACCCAGCGGAGCTCGGCCACGCTGGCCCCGCGCTGGGTCCACGACCGGCGGACCCGGTCGCGCGCGTCGTCGACGAGCCGGCGGCGCAGCAGGCGCCGCACCGCCCAGATGTCACCGTCGGAGACGTGCTCGACGGCATCCCACTCGAGGACCTCCGGGGCGACCCAGGTCGGGGCGTGCACGCCGTTGGTGATGGAGCCGATCGGGACCTCGGGCTCGTCGAACCCCGGCCACAGCTGCGCGAACATGTCGCGGGCCACGTGCCCGTGCAGCTCGGAGACCCCGTTGGCGCGCTGGGCCAGCCGGAAGCCCATCACCGCCATGTTGAAGACGGCGGGATCGCCCCCCTCGTAGTCTTCGGCACCGAGCGCGAGCACCTGGTCGACGGGCACGCCGGGGCTGGCGTTGTCGCCGCCGAAGTGCTGGGCGACCAGGTCGCGGGAGAAGCGGTCGATGCCTGCGGGCACGGGGGTGTGGGTCGTGAACAGCGTCGCCGACCGGGCGGCCTCGACGGCCTCCGCGAAGGTGAGGCCGGCGTCCTCGGTCAGCTCCCGGATGCGCTCCACACCGAGGAAGCCCGCATGGCCCTCGTTGGTGTGAAAGACCTCCGGCGTGGGGGCACCGGTCAGCCGGCTGAACGCACGCAGCGCGCGGACGCCGCCGACACCGAGCAGCATCTCCTGGAGCAGGCGGTGCTCGCTTCCGCCGCCGTAGAGACGGTCGGTGACGTCGCGCTCGGCCGGTGCGTTGTCCTCGACGTCGGAGTCCAGGAGCAGCAGGGGGACCCGCCCGACCTGCGCCTTCCAGACCTGGGCCACCAGGTGCCGGCCACCCGGCAGGCCGACCTGCACCTTCAGCGGCTCGCCGGTCGGCTCGCGCAGCAGCGAGATCGGCAGCCCGTCGGGGTCGAGGACGGGGTAACGCTCCTCCTGCCAGCCCTCTCGGGACAGGGACTGGGCGAAGTAGCCGGAGCGGTAGAGCAGGCCGACCCCCACGATCGGCACCCCGAGGTCGCTGGCCGCCTTGAGGTGGTCCCCCGCGAGGATGCCTAGACCGCCGGAGTACTGCGGCAACGCGGCGGTGATGCCGAACTCCGGGGAGAAGTAGGCAATCGCCGCCGGCACAGCCGTGGCAGCACTGTCAGCGCTGTCCTGCAGGCCCTGGTACCAACGCGCCCCGCCGAGGTAGTCCCGCAGGTCCGCCTCGGCCTCGGCCACCCGGCGTACGACGTCGGGGTCCTCGGCGAGCGCCGCGAGCCGGTCAGGCCCCAGCACGCCGAGGAGCTGCACGGGGTCGCCACCCACCCGCACCCACAGGGTCGGGTCCAGGTCCTCGAACAGCGACTTGGTCGGGTGGTGCCAGGACCAGCGCAGGTTGAGGGCGAGCTCACCGAGCGGCTCGAGCGACGCGGGCAGCACGGTACGGACGGTGAACCGTCGGATGGCCTTCACCGTCGCGAGGATAACGGTGCGATGTATGCGCCCGACGCCGTGGTGGGTAGGTTCGGCGGCAATGATCGGACGCATCCCCATCCTGGACGTGCAGCCCGCCGTGAGCTGCGGTCGCTGGCCGGCGAAAGCCGTCGTCGGCGAGACCTTCGCGGTCTCGGCCACGGTCTTCCGTGAGGGCCACGACATGGTCGGCGCCGACGTCGTGCTGCGCGACGCCAAGGGCCGGAAGGGCCCGTGGACGCCGATGCGCCCCGGTGCCCCCGGCACCGACCGCTGGGCGGCGCAGGTCACCCCCACAGGCGAGGGACGCTGGACCTTCGCTGTCGAGGCGTGGAGCGATCCCGTCGGCACCTGGCGCCACGACGCGACGATCAAGATCGAGGCCGGGGTCGACGTCGAGCTGATGCTCGAGGAGGGCGCCCAGGTCCTCGAGCGCGCTGCCGCAGCCCGGCCCGCGCCCGGCCGGCGGGCGCTGCTCGACGCGGTGACCGCCCTGCGCGACGGGAGCCGCCCGGTGCCGGTGCGCCTCGCGGCCGCGTCGGCGCCCGAGGTGAGGGCCACGCTGCGCGAGCAGCCGCTGCGCGACTTCGTCACCTCGAGTGACCGGATGCCCCTGTGGGTCGACCGGGAGCGCGCCCTCTACGGAAGCTGGTACGAGCTGTTCCCCCGATCCGAGGGTGCGCGGGTCGACGAGGACTCCGGCGCGATGGTCAGCGGGACCTTCCGCACCGCGATGGAGCGCCTCCCGGCGGTTGCGGCGATGGGGTTCGACGTGGTCTACCTCCCGCCGGTCCACCCGATCGGCCGGACCAACCGCAAGGGTCCGAACAACACGCTGACCCCCGGGCCGGAGGACGTCGGCTCGCCGTGGGCCATCGGCGGTGTGGACGGTGGCCACGACGCGATCCACCCGGACCTGGGAACGATCGAGGACTTCGACGCCTTCGTCGCCCGTGCCGTCGAGGTCGGCCTCGAGGTGGCGCTGGACCTTGCGCTGTCTGCAACGCCGGACCACCCGTGGGTCACGGAGCACCCGGAGTGGTTCACCGTCCTCACCGACGGCTCGATCGCGTACGCCGAGAACCCCCCGAAGCAGTACCAGGACATCTACCCGGTCAACTTCGACCGCGACCCGGACGGCATCTCCGCAGAGGTCCTCCGGGTGGTGCGGCACTGGATGGACCATGGCGTGCGCATCTTCCGCGTCGACAACCCGCACACGAAGCCCGTCAGCTTCTGGGAGTGGCTGCTCGCGGCGGTCCGCAAGACCGACCCCGACGTGATCTTCCTGGCGGAGGCCTTCACCCGGCCGGCGATGATGCAGGCGCTCGCTCGGGTGGGCTTCCACCAGTCCTACACCTACTTCACCTGGCGCAACGAGAAGTGGGAGCTAGAGGAGTACCTCACCGAGCTCAGCCAGGAGACCGGCCACTTCCTGCGGCCCAACTTCTTCGTCAACACCCCAGACATCCTGCACGCCTTCCTGCAGTACGGCGGGCCGCCGGCGTTCAAGATCCGCGCCGTGCTCGCGGCCACCCTGTCCCCCACCTACGGCGTCTACGCGGGCTACGAGCTCTTCGAGCACGTCGCTGTGCGGCCGGGCAGCGAGGAGTACCTCGACACGGAGAAGTTCCAGCTGCGGCCACGCGACTGGGCGACCGCGGAGGCCGAGGGACGGTCCCTGGCGCCCTTCCTCACCCGGCTCAACGAGGTGCGTCGCGCCCACCCGGCGCTGCAGCGGCTGCGCAACCTGCACTTCCACCATGCTGACAACGAGGCCATCATGGTCTACAGCAAGCGCGATCCCGTCGGTGACACCGTGCTGGTGGTCGTCAACCTCGACCCGCACGGGGCCCGCGAGACGACGGTGCGGCTGGACATGCCGGCACTAGGACTGGAGTGGGACGACACCATGGCCGTGCAGGACGTCCTCAGCGGCGAGACCTACGTCTGGGGACAGGACAACTACGTGCGCCTCGACCCGTTCGTCGAGCCGGCCCACGTCTTCACCGTGCGCACCACGGGCAGGGGGGCTTCGGCGCCGTGACCGCCGATCTCCCGGACCTGCACCACAGCCCGGCGATCGACACCTTCGCCGACGTCCCGGACGACCAGCGCGACCCCCTCTGGTACAAGCGCGCCGTCTTCTACGAGGTGCTCGTCCGCTCGTTCAAGGACAGCAACGGTGACGGCAACGGGGACCTCACCGGCCTGAAGGACAAGCTCGACTACATCGAGTGGCTGGGAGTCGACTGCATCTGGCTGCCGCCGTTCTTCCCCTCGCCGCTTCGCGACGGCGGCTACGACGTCAGCGACTTCACCGACGTCCTCCCGGAGTTCGGCACCATCGGCGACTTCGTCGAGCTCGTCGACGCCGCCCATGCGCGGGGCATCCGGGTGATCATCGACTTCGTCATGAACCACACGTCGGACCAGCACCCGTGGTTCCAGTCCTCCCGCACCGATCCCGAGGGCCCGTTCGGCGAGTTCTACGTGTGGGCCGACACCGACGAGGCTTACGCCGACGCCCGGATCATCTTCGTCGACACCGAGTCGTCGAACTGGACATTCGACCCCATCCGCAAGCAGTACTACTGGCACCGCTTCTTCAGCCACCAGCCGGACCTCAACTTCGAGAACCCGCGCGTTCAGGAGGCCGTGATCGAGGCCCTGAAGTTCTGGCTGGAGCTCGGCATCGACGGGTTCCGGCTCGACGCCGTGCCCTACCTGTTCGAGGAGGAGGGCACCAACTGCGAGAACCTCCCCAGGACCCACGAGTTCCTCAAGCGGGTCCGCAAGGAGATCGACGGGCAGTACGCCGACCGGGTGCTGCTCTGCGAGGCCAACCAGTGGCCCAGCGACGTGGTGGAGTACTTCGGCACCGACGGCGACGAGTGCCAGATGGCGTTCCACTTCCCCGTGATGCCGCGGATGTTCATGTCGCTGCGCCGCGAGGAAGCTCTGCCGATGATCGAGATCCTCGACCGCACGCCGGCGATCCCGGGCAACGCCCAGTGGGGGCTGTTCCTGCGCAACCACGACGAGCTGACGCTCGAGATGGTCACCGACGACGAGCGCGACTACATGTACGGCGAGTACGCCAAGGACCCGCGGATGAAGCTCAACGTCGGGATCCGCCG
>Ga0136635_10000210_pt1 | contig 14850 bp, 14 predicted proteins | sample AntDrymeUQ852106_2_FD_105495 | JGI IMG/M metagenome (GOLD analysis project Ga0136635, IMG submission 105495) | Polar desert sand microbial communities from Dry Valleys, Antarctica - metaG UQ85 (21.06) | ecosystem: Environmental > Terrestrial > Soil > Desert | place: Antarctica: Dry Valley... | reverse complement strand
GGAGCTAAGAGCTGGGAGCTTGGTGTCTGAAGCCGCGGAGCTCACCGCCAAAGATTTCACTGTGCATCTTGATCTCATCCCCGTAGGCATCGTTAACCTGAGTCTCAGCTCCCAGCTCCTAGCTCCCAGCTCGCTCCCACAACGTCGCGATCTCCGCCGCCAGCTTCTCCGGTGATCGGGTAGCATCGAGCGTGACAACCTGGCCGGCAAGCTGGTGACGGAACCAGGTCTCCTGCCGCTTGGCGTACTGCCGGGTGCCCACCGCAACGGCCTCGGCCACCGACTCACGGGGCCGCGCTCCGTGGAGATATTCAACCGCTTCACGAACGCCGATGCCATCGAGCCCGGGCGTCCTGGCCCCATGCCCTTCGGCCAACACCGCCGCCACTTCCTCGATCAGACCACGACGGACCATGTCCTCGGCTCGCCGGGCGATCCGCTGGTGCAGCACCGGCCGGGGCACGGTGAGAACAATGTACCATGGGTCCAGTGATCCCTGGGCCCGGGCGGCCTGCTGCCAGTAGGAGAGTGGGTGGCCACTCAAAAGCGCCACCTCTATGGCCCGTGCGGCCCGTTGTCTTCCGCCACCCCGAAACCCGGGGTCCAGACGCGCCGCCCAGCGTAGCAGCTCGATCGGCTCCAGCCGTGCCGTCCAGGCATCGAGCGATCTGCGTTTGGCCGCATCCAGCGACGGCTCCGCGAAAAGTCCCTCGGCCAGTGCCCGCACATACAATCCCGTGCCGCCGACCACCACCGGCAGTTTGCCCCGGCCCCGGACCTCACCCAGCCAGCATACCCCATCCCGGGCGAAATGACCGGCGCTGTACCGCGCGCCGGGATCGACGAGATCCAGTCCGTGGTGTGGGACCCGGGCTCGCTCCTTCCGGCTCGGCTTGGCCGTCCCGATGTCCAGGCGGCGATAGACCTGGCGGGAGTCCGCCGAGATCACCTCCAGCGGCCAGTGCGCGGCGAGCGCCATCGCAACAGCGGTCTTGCCGACGGCCGTGGGGCCGACCAGTACGGGTACTCTAGCGCCGGCCAAACCGGCGCTCCAACTCCTCCCGGGGGAGCTGCACGATCGTGGCCCGGCCGTGCACGTCGTGCGGTGGGAGGTCGGTGGCGAACAGACGGAGCAGCAGCTCGCGCATCTCGCGCTGGTCGAGCCGCTGTCCGGCCTTCACCGCGGCCCGGCACGCGTAAGTGGCCGCGAATCGCTCCAGCCGATTGGCCCAGCCACCGAACCGTCCCCGGGCGAGATCCGCGATCATCTCCCGGAAACACGCCCCGGCGTCGAAGCGTGGATGCGGTGTGGGGACGGCATGCACCACGACTGCGCGGCCTCCGAAGGCGTCGGCCTCGAAGCCGACTCGCCGGAGCTCCTCGCCGTGGGCCTCGAATGCGTCGAGCTCCTCGTCCGTCAGCTCCAGTGTGAGCGGAAGCAGGAGCCGCTGGGCCGGTGATCCGACACCGCGAAGTTGAACCAGAACGGCCTCGTAGAGCACCCGCTCATGGGCGGAATGCTGGTCCACGATGATCACGCCGTCGGGTCCCTCGTACATGATGTAGCTGTCGAACACCTGGACCAGTGGCACGTCGAAGCCCGCCCGCGTCTGGGCCGCCTCGTCGTCCGGGAGGGGCGGCGCCTCAGGCGCGAAAAGCTGGCCCGAGTCGAGCTCGGGCCGGGCCGAATCGGGCAGGTAGCCGCCTGGGCCGGCCCCCGGCAGCGGTCGCCAGTCGCCCACTGGTGCAGCAGCAACGAGCGCCCCGAGGGCGGATCGCACCGCCTCCTCGACGACCCGCTCCACGCCGATCCGATCACGAAAGCGGACCTCGAGCTTGGCGGGATGGACATTCACGTCAACGTCCTCAGGGGCAACCTGAATGCGAAGGTAGATCGATGGCCGGTCACCCGGGTGGATGGCGGCGCGGTAGCCCGCTTCAGCCGCGCGAATGAGGAAAGGATCCTTGAAGGGTCGGCCGTTGACGAAGAGCTGCGTCCGTCGACCGGTGGGCAGCGCGTCACCCGGCCGCTGCACGTATCCGCTGACCTGGAAGGCACCGGCTGCGTACTGCACCGGCACCAGGGTCCCGGCGAGATCGCGGCCCCACACTGAGGCGAGCCGCTCGGCAGGATCCTGTCCCGAGGGAACGGCGAGCCGGCAGGTACCGTCCACATGCAGCTCGAAGCCGGACTCAGGGTGCGCCAGCGCCAGCGTAGTGATTGCTTCGTGCGCCGCACGCGTCTCGCTGGCCGCCGAGCGAAGAAACTTGCGGCGGGCCGGCGTGTTGAAGAACAGTCCCCGGATCGTGACGCTGGTTCCCCGCTGCCGAGCCGCGGGTGCGACTCGCTCGAGTCGCCCACCGACGACGGTGAGCTCCGACCCCTCCCCCTCCCCATCGTGGGTCGTCAGGGCGAGACGGGATACCGATGCAATGGCGGGAAGCGCCTCACCCCGGAATCCGAATGTCGCTACTCCCACCAGATCAGCCGCGCTCCGGACCTTGCTCGTTGCATGCCGGTCGAGGGCCAGCACGGCATCTTCCCGCCCCATGCCGCTGCCGTCATCGCTGACCTCGATCAGCACCTTCCCGCCGTTCTCCAGCTCCACCCGTACATGACGGGCCCCGGCGTCGAGTGAGTTCTCGACCAGCTCCTTGACCACGGACGCGGGCCGCTCGACGACCTCACCGGCCGCGATCTGGTCGGCAACAGCATCTGGCAGGATTGCGATTCGGCGGGACATCGGAGGAATCTATCCCCCGATGGAAGCGACAGCGTCTGCGGCGACCCACCCCACGCGCGAGCCTGCAACGCGCACCAGAATCCAGCCCCGATCGTTCCGCAGGATCTGCACTGCCCCGCCGGCCTCGACCGGCCCAAGGGCCGGAGCGCGGCCGTGCGGGGACACCCGAAGCGTGGTCTGATCGAGCACGATGGCGATCGGCCGCCGGTACCAGGCACGCAGGCCGAACCCGGCGGCGGCGGTGGCGGCGGAGAAAGCCAGCAGAATCGCCCACCGATCCCGTTGTCGGGGCCGCAGCACCCAGACCACCCACCCGGCCAGCCAGCCAAGAGTACCCAGCAGCAGCAGCTCGTCTGGAGTTACCGGCGGAGACCAGGTCCAGCGCGCCGAGGCCGCATCGGGGGCCGGCGTGAGGCGGAGCGCACGCCGGATGGTGGGATCGCGAGGCTCGAGCCGCCGTGCCCGCTGCCAGGCGGCGGCAGCGTGACCAGTCGAACCGAGCCGGTAGTAGGCGGCACCGAGGTCGTACCAGTGAGCCGCGACCCCAGGCTCGAGCTCGGCTCGACGGGCAAATCCCTCGGCGGCCGCGCGAAGCGATCCACTCTCGTAGAGCTGCTCGGGCGGAGGAGACTGTGCCGCGAGACCTCGGGCCAGCGACAGCAGAACCAGACCAGTAACAACGCCGCGGCCGCGCCAACCGCGGAGGGAGCCTCCGAGTCGGTTCATCAATTCCTGGACTTCAGCGACCAGAGCGGCATCCTCCTCGGAGATCTCGCCGGGACCGTAACGGCGCGCGAGAAGCTGCTCCCGGGCAGCGGCGAGTCTCCGGGCCGTATCCGCATCGCCTCCGGCGGCCCTCACCGCGGCCGCAAGACCGGTCCTCGAGCGATGGTCCGGATCCGGCACCAGACTCCGTACCACAGCGTCGAGTACTTCCTCCGCACCCCGAAGTCCTACCGCCGGCGGGGTCACGCGCCGACGACGACGACGAGGTCGCCAGCCGTGGCCAAAGACGGCGAGCGGAGGCAGCAACAGAAGCGCGACCCATGCCCAGTCCGGCACCGCCTGGCCAAGGCGTCGAGTGAAGGCCGGCGACGCAGTCGGCAGGAGCGGCGGAGGCATTGCCGCGGAGCTGGCCGACTCGCCGCCGGTTGCCACAGGCAGGGAGGCCGCTCCGGTACCCGCCGACCGGTACGCCCCTGCCGCCAGGTCATAGTACGAGTAATTGACTGGCGGCAGGGTCAGAGGACCTATCGAGTCCGGTACGACCAGATACCTGAAGCTCTTCACCCCGCCCACCTGGCCGTCGACGCTGGTCACCTGCTCGTCCACCCGGTCAGCATATGCACGAGCGGTACGGGGCCAGCGGATCGCGGGTGGCGGCCAGAGCGCCGAGTTTCCCACGCCGGACAGCACCAGCTCCACGGCCACCCCTTCGCCGCGGTGAGCAGTAGCAGGTGTGACCCGGCGCTCAACCCGCAGTCCCGAACCTACCGCGCCATTGAAGTCCGCCGGTCGTCCTTCGCTAGGCAACGGTCGAACGGTCAGGGTCTCTGGGAGGCTGGTAAGTGCGAACCGCTCCTCCTGACTGAAGAACTGAAGAGCGAGCGGAGTGCTGTACTTCAGCATGGCGCGCGGAAGATCAATGGTTCCGGCCACCAGGGGAAACACCACCTGGTGAGCGACGAACAGGTCGTAGGCGATCCCGCCGATGGTCCGAGTTGCGGCGATGCCGGACGGCGCCGCCTGTGGGTAGCTCCATACTCCATCGATCACCGGCGGCTGTAGCGTAGGCGGGCGGCGGAGCTGCAACCGCAGGTCGCGGGGAAACCAGGCGGCGGTGACGACGTCCACCTGCTCCCCAACCCGAACCGTCTCCGCTGATACCACCAGGGCCACCGAAGCCTTGCCACGCGGCGGTGGCGGCGTGCGCTCCAGCAGGCTCCGGAGCCGGGGGTTGAGTGTCGTGGCCGCGACGGCCGCGCTCGGCTCCACGTCGATAACAAGGGCCGCAGCCTCCGCCATCTCGCGTCCCTGGGTAACGCGGGCCGGGCCCACCTGCCAGCGCCCGGGACGCAACGCCCGCAGACGAACCTCGAGTACCGTGGTGCGGATCGGACCGCCGGAACGGGAGACCTCGGTACGCTCGCTGCGGGAGACGATCTCGAATCCAGTGAAGGGTGCCAGAATCAGATTCATTGGCTCCGACGATTGGCTTACCGCCCGTGCCGTGTAGACCAGCTCGTCCCCTACCGTTACCCGGTTGTGGTCAACCGAGACGTGCAGCTCCGGGGGAGCCAGTCGCAGCAGCACCAGCAAAATGAGGGCGATCACCAGTCCTTGACTCCGCCAGCCGGGCTTCCCCTGAGCCGGCGCTGCTGGTCCGCCCGGGTCTCCCGCTCACGACGTTCCATAGAGTTGAGAATCTGCTCGGCCTGACTCCGGCTAAGGTCTTGATCCTGCTTCTCGGGCCGACTCGGCTCCGGGGACTGTGAGCCGCCTCCGCCACCTGCCGGCGGCTTCCCTCCTCCCCCGCCCCCGCCACCAGCAGGAGGTGGGCGACGTCGCTCGGCCAGCTCGAGATTCCATTTTGCGCGAGCCGAGGAGGGTTGCAGCAGCAACGCCTCGCGCAGCCGGGCCGCGGCCTGATCGAGGTGCTCCTCCCGCTTGGCCGTATCCGCCGCCGCGGACAGCAAACCGGCTACCCCGAGATTATAGAGCGCACGGTAGCGCAAGTCGGGATCGAGCGACTTGGCGGCTTCAGTCAGGGCGCCCTGGGCAACCTCGAAGCGGCGCGCATCCAGGGCCGCGGTGCCGGCATTATAGAATGCGGTATCACGCGCGGTTCCCTGCGCGTCTTTCAGGAATGCCGCTGCAGCCCGGGCCGGGTCGCCAGCATCCATGGCGCGGGCGCCCGGCGTTGGTCGCTGCGCGCTGGCTGCCGGGGACAGCAGCAACAGACCTGCGAAACCGATTAACGCAGGGCCGGGTCGAACAATGGTGTAGCCCAGCAGTAACAGCCCCGCCGCCAGCGCGGGGATCCATGCCCGGGGCACCAGATCATTTGTGCGGGTGTCCGAGGTAGGACTTCGCTTCATCGCCGCCACGACGTCGCGAACGGCGCTGGCCTGGTCAGGCAGGTCGCTGGGAACCAGCGTCCCTTCGGCGGCGTCCACCAGTGCCCGGAGCACATCGTCCCGCCTCTGGGTTCGGACCACGTTTCCCTCGTCGTCCTGCTTGTACTCCAGCAACGTGCCCGAGGAATCCCGGAGGGGTATCCGAGTCGGCAGCGCGCGCCCCTGTGCCACCACAATCAGCCGGACACCCTCGTCCTGGAGCGCCTCGGCCGCGGCGATTACCTCCGGGAGCGTGTCGTGCGCTTCGCCGTCGGTAAAGAGAACCAGAACCCGGTCGGCGGCGTCGGTAGCAGCACCGAGGAGCTGGGCGCCCTGGGTGAGAACCGCGGCGAGGCTGGTCCCACCTTCGCTGGCGAGATCGGGATCCAGCGCATCGAGGTACATCCGGATGGCGCCACCGTCCACCGTGAGCGGCGCGAGGATGTAGCTCCTGCCGGCGAAGGCGATCATCCCGAGGCGGTCGCCCTCGAGGTCCTGAATCAGCCGGCGGGCCTCGCGGGAGGCGCGCTGCAATCGGCTCGGTGCCACGTCCTCCGCGAGCATCGATCGGCTGATATCGATGGCAAAGACCAGACTCAGTGCGCGGGTCTCGGTCTTGACCTCGGTGCGGCCCGACCTCGGTCCGGCCAGACCGACTCCGGCCAGCAGCGCCGCGACGCCGATTAGCGCTGGAGCCCACCCTCCGCGGGCACGCGCAATCCGGCCGAGCGAGGGAGACCACCGGCGCGCCAGTTGAACGCGGCGGCGGCGGGCGAGCCAGGCGGCGCATGCAAATGCCACGGCCAGCACCGGCGCCAGAAACAGAAGCAGAGGCGAATCGAACGTCATGGAACCCGCACCACCAGGGTGGTCGCGATGAGAAGCTCGAGGGCGAGCGCGCCGAGTCCGAGGAGGATCAGCGGCCGGGTGGTCTCATCGTAGCGGGTGTACCGGGTCACCTGGATCGGCGTCTTTTCCAACGCATCGATCTGACGGAAGATGCGGCTGAGTGCCTCACTGTCCTTGGCCCTGAAGTAACGTCCGCCGGTCTTCTGTGCGATCTCCTGAAGCAGCGGCTCGTCGATGCGGACCGGGAGCAGCTCGTAGCGAAAGCCCCCGAGACCGCGGCCGGTTGGAATCGGCGCCTCGCCGATCGTGCCGACGCCTATGGTGTACACCTTGATGCCAAACGCCGCGGCCGTGGCCGCCGCGGTCCGGGGATCGATCAGGCCCTTGTTGTTCTCACCGTCGGTCAGCAGGAGGATCACCTTGGACTTGTCCGGAGCCCGGCGCAGCCGGTTCACGGCGGTAGCCAGACCACTCCCGATTGCCGTGCCGTCCTCCAGGCTGCCGATTCTGAGATCCATGACAGCCTGTTCGACAACCGGATAGTCAAGGGTCACCGGCACCTGGGTGAGCGCCTCGCCGGCGAATGCCACCAGGCCGATCCGGTCCGCGCTCCGACCCCGGATGAACCCGACTGCCTGCCGCTTGGCCACCTCCAGCCGATTGGACGGGGCGAAGTCCTCCGCCAGCATGCTGCTGGAGATATCGATCGTGATGACGATCGCGATCCCCTCCTGCTTGACCTCCACGGTGTCGCCGCCGATTCGGGGACCGGCCGCTGCAACCACCAGCGCGACCAACGCCAGCCCTCGCAGTGCCGGCGGGAGCATCACCCACCACCGCCGCCTGACCGCTTCGGCCGGGAGGGTGACGTCACTGTATCTGGCCGCCGGGCTCTTGGCCTTGCGGCGGCGCCACCACCAGAAGGCGAGGGCGAGGAGCAGCAGTATCAGCAGCCACGGGCGGGCGAAACTCATGCGGCGTCACGCAGCAGGCGATCACGCATCTCGATGGTGGCGCGAGAGAGTCTGAGCGCCTCAGAAGATGGGAGCACGCCGAAGCGCACGTCATCGAGTGCCCGAAGGAGATGGCCAAGCTCCTGCAACGGCCATTGGGGCCGCGCGGCGGCAATCTCGGCCAGGACCCGCTCAGTATCCAAGCCCGAATGCGCGGAGGACACTCGCTGCTCCACGGCAACGCGAAGCCGCGCCGCCGCCACGTTGGCAACCGCGCGGTATTCCCCGGCGTCGGCCCAGCGCGCCAGCGGTACCTCCAGCGGGTCGGACCAGACAACCGGCGGGGTCGCGCGTGCCGGCTTGCCGCGCCTGCGCCACCAGAGATGGAGCGGAAGCAGCAGAATCGCAGCCAGGAGCCAGAGTAGAGCAACAGGGGTAAGGCTGACCACAGTCCGGGACACGAGACCGGCACGAGGCTGGGGTGCCAGGGACGAATCGGGAGGGGCTGAAGGAAGAACGCTTCTGACCTCGAGGCTCACCCGCACAGGCGCCAGCGAATCGACGGTTCCGCCCGGCCCGAGCAGCAGCGGTCCAGGGAGCTCGATGGTGTGCGGCCCGGGCCGCCAGAGTACCACCGGATACGAAACCCTGGCGGAGTCTCCGGTCAGGACCACTCGGCCGCGCCCCAACAGCTCGATGGGATCGGCCGGCTCCCAGTCTGTAGCGCGAACGGCATAGCCGGCCGGTACGCGAACAGTCCGGCCCAGCCACACCGTGTCGCCGACGGTCGGTGCGGTGCCTTGCAGCATGAGGCTCGCGGCCAGCAGGGCGATCACGCGCGATTGATCCGGCGTGCGCGTCGGGCAAAGGCACGGCGCAGGGGAATGGCGTAGTCCCTGCCGGTCTCGAGCCGGACGTGGTCGGCCCCTGAGGCGGCGAGAGCGCGGGCACGATCCTCCCGGCGGCGGTCGGCCAGCATGGCGACGCGCGCCCGTACTTCCCGGCTTCCGGTGTCGACCAGTACGCGACGCTCCGATTCAGCATCCACGATCTCGATCCACCCGGACTCCGGCAGGTGGTGCTCCCGCGGATCATCCACCGTGATCGCAACCACATCATGGCGCGCCCCGAGCCGGCGCAGCGGCCGTTCCCATCCCTCAGCGATGAAATCGGAAAGCACCACTACGATGCTGCGATGCCGGAGAACGCGGCTGGCATAGGAGAGACTGGAACCGAGATTGGTGCGGCGGCCGGCCGGCTGAAACGCGACGAGGTCGCGGATCACCCGAAGCGCATGCCGGCGGCCCTTTCGAGGTGGAATTACCCGCTCGACCGTGTCCGAAAAGAGCAACGCCCCGACACGGTCGTTATGGTGGGCAGCGGCGAGCGCCAGGACGGCGCCAATCTCCACCGATAGCGCGGCCTTGGTCACCGGCTCACCGAAACGGGTCGACCCGGACTGATCCACCACCAGCATGAGGGTGAGCTCCCGCTCCTCCGTAAAGGTCTTCACAAAGGGGCTCGCTAGACGGGCGGAGACGTTCCAGTCGATGGACCGAAAGTCGTCGCCGTGCTCGTAGGCACGAACCTCGGCGAACTCCATTCCCTGCCCCCGAAAGACGGACCGGTACTCCCCCGCGAAGAGCGAGCCTACGAGGCCCCGGGTGCGGAGCTCGATGGCTTTTACCTGCTTCAGGATTTCGGGGGAGATGGGCATAAGTCAGGAGTCAGGAGTCAGGAGTCGGGGTCGGGAGTCGGGAGTCGGGAAGTCAGAACTCAGAGACGGAGGGCGAACGAAGGACTCCTCATCCGCAGTCCCAGACTCCCGACTCCCGACACCCGACTACCTTCACGGAACCTTCAGAGCGCCCAGCACCCGGGTGACCACGTCATCAGTCGACACGTCCTCGGCCTCGGCCTCGAAGGTGAGCACGATACGGTGACGGAGCACATCAGGGGCGAGCGCGCGCACGTCCTCGGGAACCACGTAGGCCCGCTCGCGCAGAAAGGCGTGCGCCCGCGCAGCCTGGGCCAGGGCAATGGACGCCCGGGGCGATCCGCCGAAGGCAACCAGCGGCTTGAGATCATTGAGACCCACCAGGCCGGGGTCGCGGGTGGCACGGATCAGATCCACGATGTAATCCACCACCTTCTGATCCATATAGAGACCGGCGATGGCGTTGCGGGCGGCGAGAATGGCCTCGGTGTCCAGCAGCCGCTCGACTGCAATCTCCTGGCCGCCGCTCATCCGCAGCAGGATCTCTTTCTCTTCGTCACGGGTGGGATAGCCGACCCGCACCTTCAGCATGAACCGGTCGAGCTGTGCCTCGGGGAGCGGATAGGTACCCTCGCTCTCGATGGGGTTCTGGGTGGCCAGTACCAGGAACGGCTCCTGCAGCGGGTAGGTCGTGCCCCCGATCGTCACCTGGTGTTCCTGCATCGCCTCCAGCAAGGCCGCCTGAACCTTGGCCGGGGCCCGGTTGATCTCATCGGCCAGAATGATCTGGGCGAACAGCGGTCCCTTCTTGACGTGAAACTCCTGGCTCTTCTGGTTGAAGACCATTGTGCCGATGACGTCGGCCGGAAGGAGATCGGGAGTAAACTGAATGCGGGAAAACGACGCGTGGATGATCTCCGAGAGCGTCCGGACCGCAAGGGTCTTGGCCAGGCCCGGCACACCCTCCAGCAGGATGTGGCCCCCGGTCAGCAGTCCCACCAGGAGCCGTTCCACCATGGCATCCTGCCCCACGATGCGTCGGGACACTTCCTTGAGTATCCGCTGAACCGGTAACAGCTCAGCGGGCTTGGGGCTCAGCTTGGTGGCGCTCACTTCATGCTCCTCGATGTGTGACGGGGCCGCTTACCCGACGCCCTCTCAGCAGGACCGGTTTCAGCGCCTTCAGGTGTGAGGTGCACCGCCTTGTAGAGTGCCGCCTCCTCCCGCGGTGTCAGGGGCCGGTATCGGCCGGGGGCTAGATCGCCCAACCTGATGGGACCGTAGGAGAGCCGCGCCAGGCGCTCGACCTTGAGACCGATCGCCTCACACCACCGCCGAACGATCCGGTTGCGTCCCTCCTCCAGGGTGAGGTCCAGGATGCTTCGACCCTCCTTGCCCGGCCGGACCCGGACATCGGTCGGCACCACGGCGCGGCCGTCGATTACGGTCTTCTCCCGCGCCAATGCCGCGATCTCGGCGGTCGGCCGTCCATGTACGAGCGCCGTGTAGCGTCGAGGGATCCGATACTTGGGATGGGTCAGCCGGTGGACAGCCTCTCCATCAGTGGTCAGGATCAGCAGCCCGGTGGTCATGACGTCGAGCCGGCCCACATACGTGAGGGCCGCCGGATTGGGAATGAAGTCGAGGACGGTGCGACGCCCCTCTTCATCGCTGGCCGTGGTGACCACGCCGAGTGGCTTGTGGAACGCGAGCCATCTGCGATCCTGCGTCTTTACCGCCTTCCTGCCGACCGTGATGCGCTGCCGATCGGGATCCACCTTCATGCCGAGGACCGCGGGCTTCCCGTCCACCTTTACCTGGCCGTCCTCGATCAGCTTCTCAGCGGCTCGTCTGGATGCAACGCCGGCCCGCGCCAGCGCGCGCTGGAGCCGCATCTCGGTCATGACTCTGCCTCCACGTACGCCGCAGCGTCATCCGCACCTTCGGAGGTGGCCAGATGCGGGCGCAGCGCAATGGTGAGCTCCTCGGCCTTGGGAAGATCGGCCAGATCTCGCATCCCCAGAAGCTCCAGAAAGAGCGCCGTCGTACCGTACAGAAGGGGCCGACCCAGCGCCTCGCTGCGGCCAACGACTTCGATCAGGCCTCGCTCCTGCAACGAGCGCAACACGCCCCCGGCCGAGACCCCGCGAATCTCCTCGATCTCCACCCGGCCCACCGGCTGCCGATAGGCAATGACCGCGAGCGTCTCCAGCGTGGCAGCGGTCAGCTTGGGGGCGCGCACCGAGATCTGGGCCCGCTCGATGGCTGCGGCGTGAACCGGCCGAGTGAGGATCTGGAACCCGCCCGCCAGCTCGACCAGCTCCACGCCGTGCTGGTTGAAGTCGTAGTGCTCGCGCAACTGCTCCAGTGCCACCCGTACGTCGGCTGCATTTGCGTCTGGATCGAGAGATGCTAACTCCTCGGCGGTCAACGGACGGCCGGCCGAGAAGAGCGCCGCTTCAAGCAGCTGGGCGAGGGGACTCACGCGCGATCACCATCGGGCAGAAGGGAGAGGACTGGACCAGGCGGAGGCTTCCCCGTTTGGCCAGCTCGAGCAAAGCCAGCAGCGTAGACAGTACGTCGACGATCGTTCCCCCAGAGCCGAGCGCATCCAGCCACCGGATTTCTTCCCGATCGAGGAGAAGGTCCTCGATCCGGCGGGTTGCCGACTCCACATCCAATGGACGGGCGACGACGCGGTGCAAAACGGGCGAGGGAATCCCGGCAATGACCCGGTCGATCGCGGCAAGCATGTCGAACAGGTTGAGGGTGAGCGGCGGAGGTGGAAGAGCCGGGGGTGGGGGCAGGTATCCCCGGCAAAACTGCTCGGCCCGCTTCTCGGCGGCCCGGCCCAGCCACACCGCAACCTCCCGAATCTGCTGGTACTCCAGCAGCCGCCGTACCAGCTCCGCCCGGGGGTCCTCCCAGCCGTCCTCTTCGACCCCGCGTGGCAGCAGCATCTGCGCCTTGAGACGCACCAGGCGGCTCGCCATGTCGAGGTAATCCGCCGCCTGGTTGAGGCCGAGCTCGTGAACCGCCTGCAGGAATTGATCGGCGATCCGGGCGATGGGGATATCGGCAATCTCCAGCTCCTCCTCCCGCAGCAGGTGCAGCAGGAGGTCCAGCGGTCCGGAGAACGCCTCGAGCTCCACCACAAAGCCCGAGCCGGCACCAAAGGCCGTGCTCGGTAAATCGGGAAGGGTGGTGGTCTCGGTGGCGGTCATGACTGAAAGATGTTCCATCCATCCCCCACATGGAACGGCAAGATGACCATCAGCAGCGCATTCCGAATGGTGTACGCCGGCGTCAGCAGGATAGAGACGACCGGCGGGAACAGGAATAGAAGTATGAACAGGGGCAGATAGCCTAATCGCTGCAACCCGCGGTACCAGAGGCCCGCTCGAGGAGGTAGCGCATGATAGACGAGATGAGAGCCGTCCAGAGGCGGAATCGGAATCAGGTTGAAGAAGCAGAGGATCAGGTTGAGCCAGATTCCGTAGACCATCATACGCTGCGCGGTGTCGAGCACCGGAATTGCCGGAGGCGCAACCGAGGCGAGGAGACCGAGAAGCACGAACAGGACGGAGCAAGCCAGGGCAATCATCAGATTGGTAGCGACGCCGGCCACGGAGACTAACAGGTCCCCCCTCACGTAGTGCCTGAATCGGCTGGAGTCGACCGGCACCGGCTTGGCACCACCGAAGGCGTAATGCCCATTGGAGCCGAACCAGATCAGCGCGGGCATAAGAATGCTCATCCAGGGATCGATGTGAGGCAGCGGGTTGAGAGTTACCCGGCCGAGGCGATATGCCGTGTCGTCACCTTGCCGGAGCGCCACCGCCGCGTGGGCGTACTCATGAGCGCACATAGCGAAAACCAGCATAGGGAAGGCCAGTATAAAATCGCCGAGTTGTCGGTCCAGGAAGTCGCCTCGATCTGGGGGGCGCCGAAGGTTAAACGTGCGATAAGGACAAAGTCAAAACCGCATCCCGCTTGACCTTGCGGCCTCGGTGGCCTATTTTTTCGGGCTCAGCTTCCGGACCGATTCCGGAGCGACCTTCAACGTGACCGAGGTTGCCGTGCCCCGTATCAAATCCGCCGCCAAGCGAATGCGCCAAGGCCGTGCCCGCGCCATCCACAACCGCACTCACCGCAGCGAGCTCCGCACGGCGCTCAGGAAAGTGCGTGCTGCCACTGGGGCCGAGGCGGCTACCGCCTATGCCGAAGCGGTGAAGCTTCTCGACCGCGCCGCGCAGAAGAGCATCGTCCATAAGAACGCTGCGGCCCGGCAGAAGAGCCGGCTGGCCAAGCTGGTTGCGGGCAGAAAGTAAGCGGTGAACGGTAAGCGGTAAGCGGGGCGCCCGTATGTCAGGCGCCCCTTCGTATTTCAGAGCTCTTGATGTGAGAAACGACTTCAGATGGAAGCTATAAGTCCTTACACGCTAGTAACTTTTCGGCTCACTGCTGACCGCTTACCTCTCACCGCTCAGACCCCCGCCAGCTCCGCCCCGCAGCGCTCGCAATACCACTCGGTCGGACGATTGAGCGTGCCGCATTCCCCGCACTTTAGCGTCTTGGCCACTCCGGACGCAGCCTTTCCCGCGCCCGCTGCCGGAGTGGCGCTGGGAACCGAGGACTCGCGCGGCGCGGCCGTCGTGGTGGTTGCCGATCCTTCCGGATTGGGCCGGCGGCTGGCCAGCCGGGAGGGCTCGTCGTCTGATACCGACTTGAGAAACGCCATCTCGTCCACCGGCGCTGCGGCGGGCTCAGGCTGTCGCGACTTGGGAGGCGGAGGCTGAACCGGCTCGGGCTCATCGGCAACATGCGTTACCAGAAAGGCCTGCTCGACAACCTCGGAACGCGGCGCCGCTCGAGGGGCCGGGGGTGGCGGTGCCGGAGCGGGCGTTGCACGCGTACCCGCTATCAGTGCCTGGATTTCCGTCAGCCGGGTGATCTCACTGCCGATGGCGCGGAGGCGGGAGCGAAGCTGCTCGATGCCTTTCTTGCTCTGCTCGCTGTGCCGCCGCCACTCGTCCTCGCTGTACTCGCCGACCGAGTGCCGCACCTCCGCCTCGGCCAGCTCCTCCTCTGCGGTGCGCCGCTCCCGGTCGAGCTCGGCCTGCGAGGCGTGCTGCCGCTCGAGCTCCTCCGCGATGGCCGCGCCCCGTCCTCGCAGCTGCTCCATGACCGACTCGAGCCGCGCCTCATAGTCCCCCCGCACCCGCTGGCGCACTGCGGGTGAGGCCTTGTCCCCCGTGGTGTCGAGCTGGAGAATCCACTCTTCGTACTGGGAGCGCTGCTCCAGCAGCGATTCAATCGTGACTTCGGTGTCCGTGGTCATTTTGGCCATGGAAGGGCTTCCTCTCCGCTCTAAGACGTCGATCTGCTCCCGGTGAGCTGATTCCCCTCCGAGAGCGTGCCCTCTGGTTGGAAATCTAATTCGGTCGTGGGCTCCCGATAGCCTCTGGCGC
>Ga0136635_10000209_pt1 | contig 14850 bp, 20 predicted proteins | sample AntDrymeUQ852106_2_FD_105495 | JGI IMG/M metagenome (GOLD analysis project Ga0136635, IMG submission 105495) | Polar desert sand microbial communities from Dry Valleys, Antarctica - metaG UQ85 (21.06) | ecosystem: Environmental > Terrestrial > Soil > Desert | place: Antarctica: Dry Valley... | reverse complement strand
GGATCACCTGGGATGCTCCGATCCACTCGGTCGCAGACATCGAGGCACGCTCGTTCCCGCCGCGGACGATCAACATCAAGCCCTCGCGCTTCGGGTCGATCGAGCGACTCTTCGCCGCCTACGACTACTGCGCGGACCGGTCGATCGGAATGTACGGCGGCGGTCAGTTCGAGCTCGGCGTCGGACGGGGCCACATCCAGCACCTCGCCTCGCTCTTCCATGCCGGTTCCTCGAACGACGTGGCACCCGGCGGTTACAACCTGACGCCGCCCCTGCCCCCGGGGCTGGCGGTGAGCCCCCTGGAGCCGGCGCCTGCCGCGACCGGCCTGCGCTGGGGTTAGCTGCCGCTCGACACACTCTCGGCACGAACTCGTCACCCACGCGTGCGTTTTTCCGGGCTAGCGTCGTGTCATGACGAAGATCACGACCGCATGGGGCAAGGCGAAGCTCCTCGAGGAGGTGACGATCCCGCAGCGCGCCGGACAGAAGCGCTTCGCGTCGGTCGTCCAGCTGCTCGAGGACGACAAAGGCGACTGGCTCGTCCGCTTCGCGTATACGACCGGCGGCACCGCGAGACGCGGGCCGGTGACCTTGCGCGGCGCCGATCTCGAGCGACTACGGGATCGGCTCGGCGATCACCCATCGCTCGCAGCGGCGCTCGGGTTCGTCGCGGGGTGATGCCGAACGGCTCCTAAGCAGCTATCGCAGTTCGATCTCGGGCCGCCGCGATCAGCCCCCGGAGGATCAGGGCGCCGTCGGTCGAGCCGAGAAGTGGGTCGACCGCATGCTCGGGATGCGGCATGAGGCCCATGACGTTTCTCTCGGCGTTGACGACCCCTGCGACGTCGGCGACCGCGCCGTTCGGGTTGTGCTCGTACCGGAGGACGAGTTGGCCGTTCGCCTCGAGTTCGGCAAGGAGCTCGTCGTCGGCGAACCAGCATCCCTCGCCGTGCTTCACAGGGATCGACACGGTCTGGCCCGGCTCGCAGAGGCTCGTGAAGGGCGTGTCCGTTCGCTCCACCCGGAGATCGACATCGCGACAGACAAACGAGAGGGACTCGTTCGGCCGCAGCGCGCCGGGAAGCAGGCCGGCTTCGCACAGGATCTGAAAGCCGTTACAGATCCCGAGCACGGGGCCGCCGTCTTCGGCGAATACCGCGACCGCGCGCATCGCCGGCGAGAACCGGGCGATGGCTCCGCAGCGGAGGTAGTCCCCGTACGAGAACCCGCCGGGGAGGACGACGCCTGCCACGTCCGGGAGCTGCTCGTCTGCGTGCCAGACCGGCACGGCCTCCGCGCCGAGGCCGGCGAGCGCCTGGAGTGCGTCCCGGTCGTCGTTCGAGCCGGGAAAGGCCACGACGGCGATGCGTGGGCGGCTCTCGGTCAACGTCCGCCCAGCTCGATCTCGTAGCTCTCGATCAGGGGGTTGGCGAGCAGCTGCTCGCACATCCGTTCGACCTCTGCGCGGGCAGCGACCTCGTCGGCGGCGTCGACTTCGAGGTCGACCACGCGGCCGACCCGTGCATCGCCGACAGGGAATCCGAGCTGCCGGAGGGAGCTCTCGACCGCCTGTCCCTGCGGGTCGAGAATCCCGGGCTTCGGCCGGACGAGGACAGTCGCCCTCATCGGAGCACCACCTCTGGATCATCGAGGTAGCGGTCGAAGGGGATCTCGGCCAGCAGCTCGAACGCCTCGACGTATCGAGCCCGCGTTCCGGCCACGACCTCCTCGGGCAGCTCGGGGCCGGGATCGGTCTTGTCCCAGCCGAGCGTCTCGCAGTAGTCGCGGACGAACTGCTTGTCGTACGAGGGCTGCGGCCGCCCGGGCTCGTACTGGTCCGCCGGCCAGAACCGGGAGGAGTCGGGCGTGAACGCCTCGTCCGCGAGCACCAAGCGCCCGGTCCGGTCGATCCCGAGCTCGAATTTCGTGTCTGCGATCAGGATCCCCCGCTCGGCGGCGTACGCGGCGGCAAAGCCGTACAGAGCGAGCGAGGTCGCTTCGACCTCGCGCAGCCGGTCCGCGCCCACCAACTCCGCCGCCTGCTCACGCGTGATGTTCTCGTCGTGGCCCGTTGCGGCCTTCGTCGCCGGCGTGAAGATCGGCTCAGGTAGCCGATCAGACTCGCTGAGCCCTTCGGGCAACGGGTGCCCGCACACCTCGCCGCTCGCGCGGTAGTCCTTCCAGCCAGAACCAGCGAGATACCCGCGGACCACGCACTCGATCGGCAGCATCTCGAGCCGGCGGCACTCGAGCGAACGGCCGTCCGGCCGGATCTCGAGCAGGTGGTTCTCGACGAGGTCGCGAGTGCGCGCGAACCAGAACGCGGAGAGCCCCGTGAGCACGCGCCCCTTGTCCGGGATCTCGGTCGGCAGGACGACGTCGAAGGTCGAGATCCGGTCGCTCGCCATGAGGAGCAGGCGATCGTCGTCGAGCGCGTAGAGCTCTCGGACCTTCCCACTGCCCACGTGGGTCGTGGTCTCAGACATGAACGGGCTCCTCTCTTCTCGTCAGGGCGGACAGGCGATCGAAAATGACGTCCACATGGCTGGTGTAGGCCGCTGGGTCGAAAACCGAGTCGAGCGCATCGGCGGGAAGCGCCGCGGTGATCTCGCCGTCGGCGCGAACGAGACCGGGGAAGTCCTGTTCCTCTTCCCAGGCTCGCATCGCGTTCCGCTGGACGAGCTCGTAGGCGCGCGAACGTTGGAGGCCTGCTTCGACGAGCGCGAGCAGGAGGCGCTGGCTGAAGAAGAGGCCGTGGCTCGAGTCGAGGTTCCTCTGCATCCTCTCGGGCCGCACGACGAGGCCGCCGACGAGCCACGCGAAGCGCTCGAGCATGTAGTCGAGCGCCAGAAACGCATCGGGGATGACGACTCGCTCGGCGGAGGAGTGGGAGATGTCCCGCTCATGCCAGAGCGCGACGTTCTCGAGCCCGACGACCGCAGCGCCGCGAACGACTCGAGCGAGGCCGCAGATTCGCTCCGACACGATCGGGTTGCGCTTGTGCGGCATCGCGGAGGACCCTTTCTGGCCGCGACCGAACGGCTCCTCGACCTCCCGCACCTCCGTCCGGGCCAGGTGACGAATCTCGAGCGCGAACTTCTCGAGAGAAGCGGCAGCAACCGCGAGCGCGGCCATGAGCTCGGCATGCCGGTCGCGCTGCAGGATCTGGGTCGACGACGGCGCCGGGTCGAGGCCGAGCCTCTCGCAAGCGTGCCGCTCCACCTCGGGGTCCGTTGCCGAGTAGGTTCCGACGGCGCCCGACAGCTTCCCGACCCGAAGCCCTTCGAGCGCTCGCTCGATTCGGTCGCGATTCCGTGCGAGCTCGAATGCCCAGCCTGCGAGTTTGAGCCCGAAGGTCGTGGGCTCTGCGTGGACGCCGTGCGTGCGTCCCATCATCAGTGTCTCGCGGTGCTCCTCCGCCCGCCTGACGACCGCGGCTGAAGCGGCATCGACGCCCGCCAGGATCAGCTCACCCGCTTCCTGGATCTGCAGGGAGAGCGCGGTGTCGAGGACGTCCGAGGACGTCAATCCATAGTGGAACCACCGCCCGACCGGCCCGAGCCCCTCGGAGACGGCGTCGACGAAGGCGGCAACGTCGTGCTGGGTGCGCTCCTCGATCTCTGCGACTCGCTCCGGCGTCGGAGCCACCGCGCGCTCGCGAATCTCGGCCGCGGCCTCTGTCGGAACGACCCCTAGGGCGGCCCAGCCGTCGAGCGCGGCCAGCTCGACGTCGAGCCAGCGCAAGAGCTTGCTCTCGTCCGACCAGACGCGAGTCATGGCCGGGCGCGAGTACCGGGAGATCACTGGTTCGATTCTAGAGGTGGCTCAGGCGGTCGCGCTGCGTCAGGACTCGGCCGGCGGCATCCCGCCGCCCTGCGCGAGGATGCGGGCCGCCAGGATCGCGGCGTTGCGCGCTCCGTCCACGGAGACGCAGGCCACGGGGACGCCGGGTGGCATCTGGACGATGGACAGCAGCGCGTCCATCCCGTCGCCGACGCTCTTGCTCGACCGGAGCGGAACGCCGATCACGGGCAGCTCCGTGTACGACGCGATCACGCCCGGGAGCGCGGCTGCCATCCCGGCACCGGCGATGATCACGCGCACCCCGCGCACTGCCGCGGTCGAGGCGTATTCGGCGACCCCACGCGGGTCTCGATGCGCCGAGAGGACGTGGAACTCGTGCGGGATCGCCCGCTCGTCGAGCTCGACCATCGCCGGCTCCATCCGCTCGCGGTCGGACTCCGAACCGACGAGGATTCCGACGAGCGCGTCGCTCTCTCCGAACTCGGTGAGCTGCGCGAACGGCTCGGTCTGGGTGTCAGGTTCCAACATCGATGGTCCTCGTGGCGATGTCGCGACGGTACTGCATGCCGTCGAACGAGATCCGGCCCGCCCCGGCGTAGGCCGAGTCGCGGGCCTCGTCAAGGGATGTGCCGAGCCCCGTCACGTTCAGCACCCGCCCGCCGTTCGTGACGAGCCGGCCGCCGTGCATTGCGGTTCCGGCATGGAAAACCAGAGCCCCGCCTCCAACGTCCCCGATTCCGTCGATCGGCGTGCCCGAATCGCTCGCCGCCGGGTAGTCGCAACCTGCCAGCACGATCGTTACCGCAGCATCCTCCCCGACATCGAGCGTCACGCCTTCGAGATCGCTGCCCGCGGCTGCGGCAAGCGCCTCCAGGAAATCACCCCGGATTCGCGGAAGAATCGCCTGAGTCTCCGGGTCACCGAACCGGCAATTGAACTCGAGCACCCTAGGGCCGTCCTCGGTCAGCATCAGGCCCGCGTACAGGAGCCCGACGAACGGCGCGCCTCGCCCGGAGAGCTCGGCAAGCACCGGCCGGTGCACGGTCTCCACGAGCGCCTCGACGTCTGACTCCGTCAACTCGGCCACGGGAGAGAACGCTCCCATGCCACCGGTATTGGGCCCTAGGTCGCCGTCACCGATGCGCTTGTAATCCCGGGCCGGGGCGAGCGGCACAGCATTTGCTCCATCGGCGAGCGCGAAGAGCGAAACCTCGTCTCCCTCGAGCAGCTCCTCGATCACGAGCGGCTGGCCGAGCCGGGCCGACTCGCGGAGAGCCTCGTCCAGGGATTGCTGATCCGGACAGACGAAGACCCCCTTCCCGGCGGCCAGCCCGTCGACCTTGACCACGCATGGCGGCCGAGCCGCGGTCATCGCCTCTGCGGTGGGAACTCCTGCCGCCCGCATGATGTCCTTCGCGAAGCTCTTGGAGCCCTCGATCCGCGCCGCCGCACTACTCGGCCCGAAGACCGAGAGTCCCGCGTGGCGAAGCTCGTCGGCGACGCCGTTCACGAGCGGCGCCTCGGGCCCGATCACGACGAGCTCCGCGTTCAGGCTGCGCGCGAGGTCGAGCAGCCCCTCGCCGTCCTCGGCACGAACGGGGTGACATTCGCCGAGTTGCGCGATCCCCGGATTGCCGGGCGCGGCGTGAAGCTCGTCGAGTCGAGAGCTCTGCCGGAGCTTCCACGCGAGCGCGTGCTCGCGGCCGCCGGAGCCGATCAGGAGCACCCTCACCTGGCGGCGAGTCTAGTGACGCGAGCGGAGGTTCCAACCCTGCCGAAGCGGGCAAGGAATGCTTGTGTCCACCGAACCCGGGCTCGACCTGCACAGCTGGGAGAGCGAGTGGCAGCAGCTCGAGCCGCTCGTGCGCGATAGCCCCGCCGAGGCGCTACCCGAGCTGCACGACCTGATCGAGCGCATGCTCCAGGAGCGGGGGATTCTGGGCGAGGATCGTTCCGCCGCCGAAGGCGCCGATCCGGAGCTTCTTGCCGAGTACGTCGCCGGCTCAGACGTGGTCGCCCGCCTCGAGCGCAGTGAGATCGTCGATCACGGCGACATCGCTTCGGCTGTCGGCGGCTACCGCGCGCTCTACGAGTTCATCACCCACGAACGACCCTCCTAGGGTCGCGCGATCGCGGCGAGGCCCCGCTGGGCGAGGACGTGCTCGCGCGCGGCGCCCGTTCCGATCAACGAGACGTCGACCTCGAGCGCCTGCTCGACGAACGAGACGTAGCGGCGCGCCGCCTCGGGGAGCCGCGAGACATCGTCCATCCCGTCGAGCGGCTCTTCCCAGCCGGGCAGCACCTCGTACACCGGCTCGCAGTGGTGGAAGTCGCTCTGGTGCGCCGGAAACTCCTCTGTCTCCGTGCCGTCCCGGAGCCGGTAGCGCACGCAGACGGGCAACTCGGCGAAGGAAGAAAGGACGTCGAGCTTGGTCAACGCCAGCGAGGTGAAGCCGTTCAGCCGCGCTGCATAGCGAAGGCCGACGAGGTCGAGCCAGCCGCAACGCCGCTCGCGGCCCGTAACCGTCCCGTACTCGCCGCCGAGCTCGCGTACCCGCTCCTGATCCGGCCCTTCGATCTCGGTCGGGAACGGCCCTTCGCCGACCCGCGTCAGATATGCCTTCGCCACGCCGAGCACGGCGTCGATCCGGGTCGGGCCGATCCCGATTCCGGTCGCAGCAGCTCCGGCGATCGGGTTGGAGGACGTGACGAACGGATAGGTGCCGTGATCGAGGTCGAGCAGCGTTCCTTGCGCCCCCTCGAACAGGACGAACCGTCCCTCGCGCAAAGAACAGTCGACGAGCAGCGAGGTGTCCGCGATGTAGGGCCGGAGCCGCTGGGCGTAACTCTCGTACCTGTGGGAGACATCCTCGAAGCCGACCGGCTCCGCGCCGTAGACGCGTTCGAGCCAGTGGTTCTTCTCGGCGAGCGCGACTGCGATCTTCTGCCGGAGGATCTTTGGGTCGAGGAGGTCCTGGACGCGGATCCCGAGCCGCGCCGCCTTGTCGCCGTACGCCGGGCCGATCCCCCGCCGTGTCGTCCCGATCTGGAGCTTCCCCAGCCGCCGCTCGCTCGCCTGGTCGAGCGCGATGTGCCACGGCATGATCAGCTGGGCGTTGCCGGAGAGGTGTACCTGCTCGGTCGAGAGCCCGCGTTCCTCGAGGCCGTCCAGCTCCTCGATGAACACCTGAGGATCGACGACGCAGCCGGCGCCGAGGACGCATTCCTTCCCCCAGAGGATTCCCGAGGGCATGTGCCGGAACTTGTAGGTCTTACCGTCGGCGACGATCGTGTGACCGGCGTTCGGCCCGCCCTGGTAGCGGCAGACGACGTCCGAGTGCTGGGCCAGCAGGTCGACGATCTTGCCCTTGCCCTCGTCCCCCCACTGCGCCCCGACGATGACGGTCGCTGGCACAGGCTGAGTGTGCCGGACCGCCCGGCTACTCCTCGCGGGCGCCGATCCCGAACAGCCAACCGGTCCCCCGGATCAGTCCGGCCAGGCCGAGCCCGACGAACCAGGCCACGAGCCAGATGACGACCATGATCCAGAGCGGGAACTCGGTCGTCCGATCGTCCGTGATCGCCCATACGAGGGCACCAGGAACCCGACAACGCCCATCGCGGCGACGAGCCGATGGCGAAGCACGAAGCCCAGAGCGAAGGCGCCCACGAGACCCGGCCCTCCGAGCACGACGAACGCGTCCACGCGGATCTAGCCCGCGGCGAGGTCGGCGAACTTCGCGTACCGGCTGAGGAAGGCGACCTTCTCCGTCCCGGTCGGGCCGTTTCGATGCTTGGCAAGGTGGATCTCGGCGATGCCCTGCTGGTCGGACTCGTCGTTGTAGTACTCGTCGCGATAGATGAAGAAGACGAGGTCGGCGTCCTGCTCGATCGACCCCGACTCGCGGAGGTCGGAGAGGATTGGACGCTTGTCGTGCCGCTGCTCGACGGCCCGCGACAGCTGCGACAGGGCCAGCACCGGGACGTCGAGGTCGCGCGCCAGCACCTTCAGGTTCCGTGAGATCTGCGAGACCTCCTGCACCCGGTTCTCCACCGAGGCGCCCGAGGTCATCAGCTGGATGTAATCGACAACGATCAGACCGAGGTTCGGCTCCTTCGACTTCAGGCGCCGGGCCTTCGAACGGATCTCCATCATCGTGATCGAACCGGTGTCGTCCACGTAGATCGGCGCCTTCGCGAGCTTGTCGCAGGCAGCGGTCAGGCGCGGCCAGTCGTCCGCGGCGAGCTTGCCGTTGCGGAGCCGCTGAGACTCGACCTTCGCCTCGCTGCACATGAGGCGCTGCGTCACCTCGGACTTCGACATCTCGAGCGTGAACAACGCGACGGGCACCTCTTTGCGGACGGCGATGTTCGTCGCCATGCAGAGGGCGAGCCCCGACTTGCCCATGCTCGGACGGGCCGCGACGATGATCAGGTTCCCGGGCTGGAAGCCCGAGGTCAGGCGGTCGATGTCACGGAAGCCCGAGGCCACTCCGGTGACCTCCTCGCCGGCCTCGTAGAGCGCGGTGATCCGCTCGAAGCTGTCCTTGAGGAGTTGCTCGATGTGGGCGAACTCGCCGGTGACCCGGCTCTGCGAGAGCTCGAAGATCACCTGCTCGGCGCGGTCGACGAGATCCTGTGCCTCGCCCGGTCGCTCCCAGCCGAGCCGGGCGATCTCCTGGCCTGACCGGATCAGCCCGCGCAGGGTTGCCATCTCGCGAACGATTCGCGCGTAGTGCGCCGCGTTCGCGGTGGCGGGCACGAGCGCGGCGAGCTCGTGGATCCTCACACGGCCGCCGGCGTCCTCCAGCTCGCTGCGCTCCTCCAGCGAATCGACGAGCGTGATCGCGTCCACGGGCTCGCCTTTGGCATAGAGGGCGAGGGCGGCGCGGTAAACCTTCGCGTGGCTCTCCCGGTAGAAGTCGCTCGCGTCGAGGATCTCGCTGACGGCCCCGATCGCCCCGGGGGAGAGCATCATCGCGCCGAGGACGGACTCCTCAGCGTCGAGATTCTGGGGCGGAACCGGGGCCGTCGGCGACTGCGACGACTGGGCAACCTGGACGACCATGTCCCCATTCAACCCGTATTTGGGGGCCGAGCCCAAACCGGTTCTCCCCTATTACTAGGAGAAATTTGCTGTGATTTGCAGGTGAAAGAACGCATGTTCCCTGGCATTGTCCACGGCTCGGCGGACGTTGTCCCCCACATCGTCCTGCGGAGCGCGCCAGGAACTTCCCGCTGCGAGCGGCTTTTTCGCTCATGTATCCACAGGCTCTGGAAAAGCCTGTGGACGAGTTGAGACGAATTCGTTACCGCTCGGGCGCTGATTCGTCGGAGGCGGGCTCGTCGCCCGGCTCGTCCGACGCTTCGGCCGCCGCCATGGGGGCCGGCTCCTCGGCGAGCACCTCGATGGCGCCCTCCGGCTCGGCGGCTTCGGCGAGCTCGGCGGCGGTCTGCGGAGGCTCGCCCTCCTCGCCGGGCTCGGCGGCCTCGACGATCTCGATCCGCTCGGCCTCTGCGGTCGCCTCAGCCTCCGCGACGGCGGCAGCTTCTGCAGCCGCGACAGCCTCTTCGGCCTCGGCCACAGCCTGGAGCTCCTCCATCTGGGCGATGTCGCCGCCCTCCGGAACAACCTCGAGCCGTAGCGTCGCCGTGACGTCGGTGAACACCTCGACGGGGACTTCGAAGCGACCGACGCGCTTGACCGGGTCTCCGAGCTCAATCTTCCTGCGATCGACACGGATCCGGTGCTCGCCCCAGAGCCGGTCGGCGACGTCCGTCGCGGTCACCGATCCGAACAGCGAGCCCGTGGGGCCGGCTTTCATGTCGAAGCGAAGCACCGCCTGCTCGAGCCGGCCGACGATGTCACGCGCCTCGTCGTGGGTTCGGGCTTCCTGCCGCGCGCGGAGCTCCTCGCGCTTGCGCAGCTCCTCGAGTCGACCGGGCGACGCCGGCTCAGCGAGCCGGCGAGGGAGCAGGAAGTTCCGCGCGTAGCCGCGGGTCACGTCGACGACCTCCCCGCGCAGGCCGACCTTGTCCACGTCTTTCAGCAGGATGACTTGCATCGGTCCTTAGGTCGTCGCGTACGGCAGAAGCGCCATCTCGCGGGCCCGCTTGACTGCCACTGCGACCTGGCGCTGGTGGCGGCGGCAGGTGCCGGTGATGCGCCGGGAGCGGATCTTTCCCTTCTCCGACACGTGGCGCCGCAGGAGGTTGATGTTCTTGTAGTCGACGTCTTCGACCTTGTCCCGGCAGAACTGGCACGACCGGCGCTTGATCGGCCCGGTGTTCGGGCCGCGCCGCGAGCTCGAGGTACTTCGCTGCTCTCGTCCGGCCTTCGGCATCAGAAGGGAATGTCGTCGTCCGCCGCCGCAGCAGGCCCGAAGTCCGCACGGCTCTCGGTCGCCGCGCCGGCCGGAACGAACTCGCGCTGGCCGCCGCCCTCGCCGTCGGTGCGGCTGTCGAGGAACTGCACGGTGTTTGCGACAACTTCGACCTTCGAGCGCTTGGAGCCATCCTGTGCTTCCCACGAAGACCAGTCGAGACGGCCGTCGATTCCGACGCGCCTGCCTTTCGCGAGGTGCTGCGCGAGCATCTCGGCCTGGTTTCCGAAGACCTTGATGTCAAAGAAGTTGGGCTTGTCCGTCCAGTTGTCCGAGTCGTCCTTCTGGCGCCCGTTCACAGCGAGGCCCATCTGCAGCACGGGCGTGCCTGAGGGAAGGTGTCGAAGCTCCGGGTCGCGAGTGAGTCGCCCCACGAGCGTTACGCGATTGATGTCGCCTGCCATCTCTATTCCTCCTCTTGAACGACGATTTCGGGCTCGGCTGCATCCTGCCGCGCCGGGGCGGACACCGCCACCGTCTCGCCGGGACGACGCTCGCTTCGCCGCACGGCCAAATGGCGCATGACCCCGTCGGTGATCTTCAGGATCCTGGAGATCTCCTCGAGCGTCTCGGTCTCGGCCGTGAACGTGAGCAGGTGGTAGGTCCCGTCCGTCTTGTGGTCGATCTCGAAGGCCAGCTTGCGGCGGCCCCAGGGGTCGTGGGACTCGACGTTGCCGCCTCCGCGCTCCACGAGCTCGCGGGTGCGCTTGAGGATCTCGGCCTGGCGCTCCTCCGGGAGCTCCGGATCGAGCATCAGCAGGATTTCGTAGGGCGTCACGGTCCCGAATTCTCCTTCCCTCGGTCTAGGCGGCCTTGCCGCTCCCCGACGCATTCGGGCGCGACGGCGGGCAAGGCAGGAAGCGGCGACGAGTGTAGCATCGGCCTCGTGAACCGCCGCCTCGCGTTCCTGACCGGTGGAGCCGCTTTTGGGCTCGCTGCCTTGTGGCGGACGGTGCGCCGGCGCTCTCCCGGTTACACCGAGCCGATCGCCGATCCACGGGCGGAGGATCTTCGCGCCAGGCTGGACGAGTCGCGCGCAGTGGTCGACGACCGGGAGGAGTTCGAGGGCGCCGAGACGCCGGTGGACGAGGCGGAACCGGTCCCGGCGGACCCTGACGACCGGCGGCGCGCGGTGCACGCGGAAGGCCGGTCGGCGGTCGACCGGATGCGCGGCTCTACCGGGGACTGAACGCCGCGACGCCCATGGCGAGGCCGCGGGCGATCTTCCACTGGTAGCCGCTCGACCGTAGTCGTCGTCCCTCTTCCGGGTTCGTCATGAATCCGGTCTCGGCAAGCACGACAGGCACGTCTGCCCAGTTGAAGCCGGTGAGGTCCGAGCGGCGCATCAGCCCGAGGTCGCGCGCGCCGGTGGCGGTCGCGAGGGAGCGGTGAATCGACCGGGCGGCGCGGAGGCTCGGGGCGTAGACGTCGTCCGTCCAGCCTCGGATCCGGGCGGGATAGAGGGTCGAGACGCCTTTGCGGGACGGATCGGCCGATCCGTCGGCATGGATGCGGAGCATGAGCGCGGCGCCCCGCCGATTGCAGAAACGCGCCCGCTCGACGTTCCCTCCTCGGTACGTCGCACCGGTGCGGGTCATGGCGACCCGGTAGCCGCGGCGAAGAAGCAGCGCCCTCGTTCGATTCGCAATCGCGAGGACGGCCTCGGCCTCACCGGCAGCTCCACCGCCGTCCTTGATCTTCGTCCGGGGTGAGCCGGGCCCGGTCGGCTCGCGTTGTCGACCGATCGCAGCCGGCGCCCCGTGGCCCGGATCGAGGCAGATGAGCGCCGCAGTGGCCGTCAGCTCGGCGATCACGGCGGGATCCTACGAACCTCTGCGGTCGAAAAGGGCGTTCGGTCCCCTTGTTCCCGCGGCACAGCTACGCTCAGAAGGGCACAACGTGCAAACCGGCACTGCCAAGACGATCCTCATTTGCGAGGACGACGAAAATCTGCGGCAGCTAATCCGGGTCGTTCTCGGCGACGGATATTGCTTCCTGGAAGCGGGCGACGGCGCCGCCGCCGTCGATCTCGCGCGCGAGCACCGACCCGATTTGATCATCCTCGACCTCATGCTTCCGCGCCTGAGTGGGCTGGAAGTCCTCGACCGCCTCCGCAACGAGTTGCCGGCGGGGAAAACACACATCATGGTGATGAGTGCTTGGACGCACGCGGAGAATGCCGCTCTCAGCGCGGGCGCCGATCGTTTCGTCCCCAAGCCCTTCGAGGCTGAGGAGCTCGCTGCCGTCGTTGCCGAAGTCTTGCGGGAGCCCGACGCGTGAGGTCGCGCTCGCTCTCGACCCGAATGATCGTGGCGAGCGTGGTTCTCGCCGTCCTCGTCGCGACGGGGTTCGGCATCCTGATCCACTCGGTCGCGACGCTGGACGAGGCCACGGACCGCGAGGCCCACTCCAAGGACGTGACGGTGGCGACAGTCGTCCTGGAGAAGCTCGTGATCGATCTCGAGACCGGCCTGCGAGGGTTCGTCCTGAGTAGCAACGAGCGTTTCCTCCAACCGTTGAACCGAGCGCGAGCTCAGCTCCCAGGCCGCCTCCGAGAGCTCGAGCGTCTCGTCTCTGGGAACCCCGCGCAGACTCGGCGGGCGCGCGCTCTCCGGCAGGAGATCGAGGAGTACATCCGGGACTACTCGGTTCTCCTCGTGGAAATCGCACGGGACGCTCCCGCCGCTGCGCGTACGGAGATCGCCGTTGGGGAGGGGAAGCGCCGCACAGACGCGATTCGTGCGCGCTTCGCAGAGCTCCTCTCCGCCGAGAACGCCGTGGCTGCGGCGAGCGCCGCCTCGGCGAAGACGCAGTCCAGGCGTGCCATCCTGGTCGCGATCTCCGCACTTCTCGCGAGTGCACTCCTGATCGTGCTCTTCGGGCTCTACCTCGCGCGCTCAATTGCCAAGCCTGTCCGCGCCGCGGCCACCGCCTCGAGCGAGCTCGCCGGCGGAGATCTCTCCGTGCGGCTCGCTGAGGACGGGCCCGGTGAGCTCAGCGAGCTCTCGAAGGCCTTCAACGCAATGGCGGTCGAGCTCGAGCGGAGCCGGGAGGACCTGGAGACGCAGAACGCACGGCTCAGGGAGAGCGAGCGGCGCAAGTCCGAGCTCGTCACCATCGTCTCGCACGAGCTCCGCACGCCGCTCGCGAGCGTCCTCGGCTTCACGTCCTTGCTTCTGAGTCGGGACCTAGACCAGGGAGACCAGCGGCGTTATCTCGAGATCATCGATCTGCAGGGTCGGCGGCTCTCCGCGTTGCTCAACGACTTCCTCGACGTCGAGCTGCTGGAGGAGGGACGGCTGGAGTTCGCCCGCCAGCTGATCGACCTGAGCACGGTCGTCGGCGAGCAGGCGCAGCTGTTCTCGGGCCAGAGCACGAGGCATACGCTGGACGTCGAGCTCCCCGAGAAGCCGTTGACCGTGCGCGGCGACCCGAATCGGCTCGCGCAGGTGGTCGGGAACCTTCTGTCGAACGCAATCAAGTATTCGCCGGAAGGGGGGATCGTGAAAGTGGTGGGCGAGCGGGACGAGCGGTTCGTGCGTGTAAGCGTGCGGGACGAGGGTCTTGGGATCCCCGAAGAACTGCAGAAGCGTGTGTTCGGAAAGTTCTTCAGAGGCGAGGCAAGCGCGAGCGGGATCCCCGGGAGCGGCCTTGGCTTGACCATCGCGCGGTCCGTCGTCGAGGCGCACGGCGGGAGCATGAGCTTCAAGAGCGCCGCAGGAAAAGGGTCCGTCTTCTCACTCGAGCTTCCGGTCGCGGCGGACTGATGATTCGGCCCAGGAAAGGAGCACGGCTATGACTCGTCTGGTGTACCTGCTCGCAGCCGCGGTCGGCATCTCAGCGGTCGTACTACTCAATGGATGGAAATCGGACGCGGCGACGGGGCCGGCGACCATTCGGATCACGAGCCGCGAGATCAGTCGAGTTCGCGTCGACCTCGGACGACCCGGCAGGGGGCCAGGGGACACGGAGATCGTGCGCCTGAACCTCTTCAACAAGCGGATCAAACTCGCGCCGATCGGACAGGCCGAGTACGTCTGCACGTTCACGACTGCAAGGGCGCGCTCCTGTACCGCAATGATTTCCCTACCCAGGGGCAGAATCGTCGCCGGCGGATCGATTCGGTTCACCGAGCTCTACGAGCTTGCGATCCTCGGCGGAACGCGGCTCTACGGCGACGCCCGCGGCACGCTGACGGCGATCCGGACGACTCGGAGGCCGCGCCGGGACATCCTTCTGTTCCGACTCACCGGCTGACGGCGGCCCGAGGCGGACGCCCGCCCGTCGGGCGGACGTCCGCGGAGGTTTCGGCTCTTACGGGTTCCGGTTCGTATCCGTGGTCCTGTTGAACCCGCCCACGACGTCGTCGATCACGAACGAGGCCGCGAAGATGGCGAGACCAAAGGCCATGAAGTCGAATCGGTTCTCCTCGGTCAGCGCCGAGACGATGAAGAGGATCACCGCGAGCACGAGGAGCAGCGTTCTCAGTCCAAGGTTCATGGCCCAGAGCTTCCCCGCCGGAGGGATGACTCCTTCCGGGACCTGATCTCCCGTCGGCCTCGTTTAGACGGAGCGGCGCAGGAGTCGAACCTACCGAGCCGTGGGTTGCACGACCGCACCGGTTTTGAAGACCAGCTGGGCCACCGGGCCCATGCCGCTCCCT
>Ga0136635_10000208_pt1 | contig 14907 bp, 14 predicted proteins | sample AntDrymeUQ852106_2_FD_105495 | JGI IMG/M metagenome (GOLD analysis project Ga0136635, IMG submission 105495) | Polar desert sand microbial communities from Dry Valleys, Antarctica - metaG UQ85 (21.06) | ecosystem: Environmental > Terrestrial > Soil > Desert | place: Antarctica: Dry Valley... | reverse complement strand
TGCGTCGACGATCGATTGCGATCCTCCTGCCGCGAAGGGCCATCCCCAACGATGGGCCGTCATCGGATAGAGCAAGCCGAAAGAGGCGGTGAGGGGGCGCGACAAAGGCACGTAGGAATGCGCGGCCGCCCCCGCCAGAATCGCTTTGCCTCCCTCATGGCGGAAGGCTTTGAGCAAGCTCGTCGCCGGCAGGATCCCCACCCAGCCAAATCGAGCCATCGCGATCGGATGGCGCGGAACCCGCACCACGGGACCGAGGATTTGATTCTCGACCAGGTCCCAATCGTTCACCAGCGGCCCTATGCGATTTCGATACTCCTCGCCATCGGCCCCTCCCAATTCCTCAGCAGTGGCTTCCACTGATCGGTGCACATAGACGGCGTCCCGAGCGTTGAGGGGGTGCGCAAAGGGAATTGGGGGATGGACCCAACGAAGACCGAAATCTTCCAACGGCAGGCTGCGGAAGAAGGGCGACCCCAGCCCGAGCGGATGCACCGCCGAGCAAACATCGTGCCGGAACCCGGGAGCCGTAAGCTCCATCGTGCGCGCCCCGCCGCCGATCGTGGCGGCGCCCTCGATCACCTTCACTGATTTTCCCGCCTGCGCGAGCGCGATTGCCGCCGCCAAGCCATTCGGTCCGGCGCCGACCACTACCGCGTCGTAATTGCTCATGAAGCCATTCTCGACGAGTGGGTCACCCTCACCACGACATTCTCCCGAGGACCTCGTTACGGTCCCGCAACGATGGGTGGCGACCTCACTCTCTACATATCTGGCGATCCCATCCCGGGATATCTGTCGGCGCCCGACAACGGGGGACCGTGGCCGGGAGTAGTGGTCCTGCATCAGGCCTTCGGTTTGGACGACGACATTCGCCGCATCACCGACCGGGTCGCCTCGCTCGGCTATCTGGCTGTTGCGCCGGACCTGGTCGACGGTGGCGGCTGGGGCTGCATCGCACGCATTGCCCGTGATCTTTGGCGCGGGGAGGGGAACAATGTCGACACGGTCGAGGCAGTGATCACCTGGCTGCGCAGTCGAGCTGACTGTTCGGGCAAAGTCGGGGCGATTGGTTTCTGCCTGGGAGGCGGTTACGCCTTCCTGCTCGGCGCCAAACAGAAGGTGGATGTGACCGCGTCCAATTACGGACAGATCCCCGACGATCTCGCCAACTCGTGTCCGGTCGTGGCTTCCTATGGCGCCGAGGATCGGATTCTGCGACGAGGCGCGCAGGGCGCCCGGGCCGCCCTTGAGGAGGCAGGCATCGACAATGATTTCAAGATCTACCGAGGCGCCGGCCACGGTTTCATGAATCAAGCCGAAGGACACCGCCTGATTGAGACCCTCGGCCGCCCCTTGCTGGCGGTGGGCTATCGGCGGGACGCCGCCGAAGACGCTTGGGTGAGAATCGAGGCCTTTTTCGCCAAGTATCTTAACGGCGAGCGCCTGCCTCAGCGAGAGTGAGGTTGTGTTTGCCTTCCAGCCGTTCGTAGGCCCAGCGAGCGGGTCCAATGAAGCGAAACTTTCTCGGCAAGAAAGGTCGCACTTTTCCGAGCAACCACAGATTGGCTCGGAGCCAGCGGTCTCTCGCGTTTGACCACTTCACCCCGTAAAGAATCTGCAGAGACGGGTGGAGGGTTCCAAACGCAGCGAACCGGATGAACGCCCAGATGGGACGCAATGTGGCCGGCACCGGTCCTTTGCGAATGAGGTCCGAGACATTGTCCGAGACATCGGTGCGAAGGAGCCGGTCTGACGTGATCACGCTTTCGACATAGCGTTCTAGGTCGGCATATCTGGTGGGAACGCGCTCGCGGGGGAGCAGCATCAGCTCGGCTGCCACCAGGTTCTCATGGTGATAACGATCTCGTTCCTCTGTCGTCAGGTGCCGAACGGTGCGCTCGAAGAAGTAGATCGAGGAGACCTCGAGGGCGGCGTGGACCCAAAGCAGAAGGTCATGATCGATCGCGTCGTACCGTTCACCGGTCACCGGATCAATTCCATTGATACGAAAATGGAGTCGATTGATTCGTTCGGCAGCCTCGTCGGCTTCCTGCTTGGTGCCGAAGGTCATCGTCGACTGGAGCATCAGGGTGCGAAGTAGACGCGCCCACGAGTCCCGTTGATACATCGACGTCTGCCGTGCGCCGGCGGCGATCAGGGGGTGGGCAGCATGCATGAGCAGGGCGCGGGCGCCTCCGAACAGCACGGTGATTTCCTGATTGACGGCCCACGTGATCGAGTCGGGCCCGAAGTAACCAGTGTCCGCCAGGGTGTTTCTCCCCCCGGAGGGGGGAGCGCCGGCGAAGCCGGGACGGGGGCGTTTTCGCACACGCGACAAGTTATCCCTTCCCGGGGGGGAGAAACTCAGTCCCAGACGATGTCGAAACGTTCGAGGCAGCTGTCGCAGCGGTAGGCGATGATCTCACCTGGCTCGACCGGCAGTTCTTCCTCGAAAACGGTGAGCAGATGGAGAGTGCCATCGCAATCCACGCAGGGAAGCCGGGCAGGGACGGTCAAGTCAGCGGATGCTGCGGCCGGTGGACATAAGGTCCTCGCAAGCGGTGACTACCCGCGCCGACATTCCCACCTCCGCCTTCTTCATGTAGGAGCGGGGGTCGTAGGTGTTCTTGTCCCCGACATCGCCGTCCACCTTGAGAACGCCGGTGTAGTTGGAGAACATATGGTCGGCGATCGGACGAGTGAAGGCGTATTGGGTATCGGTGTCGACGTTCATCTTCACGACTCCGTAGCCGAGCGTTTCGCGAATCTCTTCCAGGCTTGAGCCCGAGCCGCCGTGGAAGACCAAGTAATGGCGGCCGCTGGCGCCGAACTTTCTCTCCATCGCCTCTTGGCCATCGCGCAGAATCGACGGCCGAAGCTGCACCGATCCCGGTTTGTACACCCCATGGACGTTGCCAAACACGGCGGCGAGGAGGTAGAGATTGTCGCCCGGAAGGCCGAGCACTTCCGCGGTCCGCACCATGTCCTCAGGGGTGGTGTAGAGCTTGTCCTTGGCAACGCCTTCGTGGTCCATCGCGTCCTCTTTGCCGCCAACGATTCCAATCTCAAGCTCGAGAACCGCTCCCACCGCAACGCATTCGTCGAGTAGCTCGCGTGCAAGCTCCAGGTTTTCTTCCAGTGGCAGCATGGACGCGTCGAGCATGTGACTCGAGAACAAGGGTCCCTCGCCGCCTTGGCGGCGCGCCTTGCTTCGGGCGAGCAGCGGTCGAATGTAGGAATCGACTTTCTCGGGCTGGCAGTGGTCGGTGTGGAGGGCGATGTTGACCGGATACCGACCTGCAACGACATGGGCGAACTCGGCCAAGCCCTCGCCTCCCGTCGGCATGTCCTTCAGCTTGGTCCCCGACAAGAATTCCGCTCCGCCGGTGCTCACCTGGACGATCCCATCCGACTCGGCCTCGGCGAATCCAGCCAGGGCGCCGTTCAAGGTTTCCGTGCCAGTGACGTTGATCGCCGGAAAGGCGTAGCCCCCATCGCGGGCCGCCGCCAGCATTTCCTGGTACTTCTCGGGAGTGGCAATTGGCATCTGGCCTCCGGGTTGGAGAAATTGGACCTCTGGGCTCGCCAAGTTAGCGAACAGGTGTCGACTCGCTGTTGGCAACGCGGCCGATACCGTTCCTCTATGACTCCCAAGCCCCGCAGTCGGCTCCTGCGCGGTATCTACCTGGTTCTCGGTTTGGTGTGCCTGGGGTTTGCGTACATGTCTTGGCTCCCTGGCATTCCGACGTTCGACTTCGTGATGCTGGCAGCCTTCTTCTTCGCCCGCTCCTCGGACCGCTTTCACGATTGGCTCCTCGCCCACCCGATCTTCGGGCGGATCATTGCCGGCTACCGGGAAGGCGGATTCACAATCAGAGCCAAAGCCTGGATTTCAGTCGCTTTGGTGGCCTCCCTGGGACTCTCGATCGTGGTGCTTACAAACTCAACGGTGATGCGGGCGATCCTGGCCGCCGTCGGTGCACTCGCGCTTTGGTTTATCTGGACCCGCCCCACTCGGTCAACAAACATCGAACCCAGGGTCGCAACCCACGTTGAGCGTGGGCTGTAACCCTGGGTTCGTGGTTATTGCTTAGTTACGGTCCCGATCGCGATAACGATTACCGCCACCGCCGCCGCCGCGGTCTCCACCCCCACGGGGGGGACGGGGGGCCATTGGCCTTGACTCATTGACCACGATCCGGCGCCCGGCCAGATCGCTCCCATCCAAAGAGGAGATTGCCTCTTTGGCGACATCGTCCGGCATCTCGACGAAACCGAAACCGCGTGAACGGCCCGTTTCGCGATCGCTCAGCACTTCTGCCGTGGTCACTTCTCCGAATCGACTGAAGGCGACCCTCAGATCTTCGGATGTGGTCCTAAAGGGAAGATTTCCTACGTACAGCCTCAACATTCCTCCTGACCGCATCAGCACTTTGCCAATGTCGGTTCTCAACTAACACCGAACCCAACGGACAGAAGGATTCGCGCCAAATCGCGGTGATTTGCAGGAAGAAATCTAGCAACCTCGCAGGGACAAGGCTTAATCGTTCCAGTCGAGGAGGACTTTGCCGCTTTCGCCGCTGCCAACAAGGTCAAAGGCTTCGGTAAACGAGCCGGCGGGCAAGCGGTGGGTGATGACTGCCGAAACATCGAGACCGCCTTGCAGCATGGCCGCCATCTTGTACCAGGTCTCGAAGATCAGTCGGCCGTAGATCCCCTTGACGACCAGTCCCTTGAAGATGACGGCGTTGAGGTCGACGGTCACTTCTTCCGGAGGAATTCCGAGCACAGCGACGCGCCCGCCGTGGTTCATGACCGACAGCAGCTGGTTGAACGCGGCGCCGCTCCCCGACATCTCCATGCCGATGTCGAAGCCTTCGGACATCCCTAGATCTCTCATGATCTCGGTGAGATCGATTTCGTCAGCCAGCACCGCGCGGTCGGCACCCAGTTTCTCGGCCATGCGCAGCCGGTAGGGATTGCGATCGGTGACGACCACAAACCGCGCCCCGACGTGTTGGCTGATCGCGGTTGCCATCACCCCAATCGGTCCAGCTCCAGTGATGAGAACGTCCTCGCCGACCAGGTCAAAGGCGAGAGCCGTGTGGGTGGCGTTGCCCAAGGGATCGAGAATCGCCCCGACCTCGTCGCTGATGTGATCAGGCAGCGGGAAGACGTTGGCTGCGGGCAAAACGAGAAACTCGGCAAATGCACCGGACCTAGTCACGCCTAGCCCGACATGGTTGTGACAGAAGTGCCTGTTTCCTGCCCGGCAATTGCGACAGTGACCGCAGGTGATGTGACCCTCGCCCGACACTCGTTGCCCGACTTCCAACCCAGCGACTCCCGCGCCCAGTTCGACAACGGTGCCCATGAACTCGTGCCCGATCGTCAAGGGCACCGGAATGGTTTGCTGTGCCCACTCGTCCCATCGGAAGATGTGCAAATCGGTGCCACAGATCGACGTCATCGCAACCGCAATCTTTACTTCACCCGGTCCTGGCTCGGGCTCGACAACGTCGTCCATCCAGAGTCCCGGTTCGGCTCTGCCCTTCACCAATGCCTTCATACGACTCCCATCGCCCTTCCCACCTGGGCGAAGGCGCCGACGGCGGTTTCGATGTCGTCCTCGGTGTGGGCAGCCGACATCTGAGTCCGGATGCGGGCCTGGCCCTGAGGCACCACCGGAAATGAAAAGCCGACTACATAGACGCCCTCATCCAACAGGCGGTCGGCCATCTCCGAAGCGACGCGGGCGTCACCGAGCATCACCGGGATGATCGGGTGGCCGGCGCCCGACAGAACGAACCCGGCTTCCGTCATCGACGAGCGAAAATGCTCTGAGTTCCTGGTTAGTTGTTCTCGAAGCTCGTTGCTCGATTCGATGAGATCCAGCGCGACGAGCGAGGTTGCAGCGATGGTGGGGACGAGGCTGTTCGAGAACAGATAGGGCCTCGATCGCTGGCGCAACCACGCGATGACGTCAGCCGAGGCGGCGGTGTAGCCCCCGCTCGCCCCACCGAGAGCTTTTCCCAGCGTGCCGGTGACGATGTCGACGATGGTGCCAGTCGCCTCCGGAGTGCCCCGCCCACCCTTGCCGACAAAGCCGACCGCGTGACTGTCGTCGACCATCACCAGCGCTCGATGTTGATCGGCCAGCGCGCAAATCGCAGGAAGGTTGGCAATGACGCCATCCATTGAGAAGACGCCATCGGTGGCGATCAAGCGATACCGAGCATCGGCCGACTGGCTGAGCGCGGCCTCGAGCTCGTTCATGTCATTGTTGGCATACCGGAAACGCTTGGCCTTGCACAGCCGAACCCCGTCGATGATCGAAGCGTGGTTGAGGGCGTCGGAGATCACGGCGTCGTTCTCATCGAGCAAGGTCTCGAACAATCCGCCGTTGGCGTCGAAGCACGATGAGTAGAGGATCGAGTCATCCATGCTGAGAAAGCTCGCCAACCGCGCCTCCAACTCCTGGTGGACGGTTTGGGTGCCACAGATGAACCGCACCGAGGCGGTTCCGTAGCCATGCTGACCGAGCCCGGCGACCGCGGCCTCCTGCAATCGGGGGTCGGCCGCGAGCCCGAGATAGTTGTTGGCGCAGAGGTTGATCACTCGACGGCCGTCGGCGAGCTCGATATGGGCCCCCTGCGGGGAGGCAATCGCTCTCTCCGCTTTGAAGAGCCCCTGCTGTCGCAGTTCCTCGGTTCGCCGTCGAAGGTCAGCGCTGAGGCCGGTATCCATGAGCGGAATCTAGATCTGGCCGGTATTGGATACGGCGTCGATCTCAGCCAGGTAGGAGGGGTCCTGATAGCGGTCGAGGCCGAAGGAACGCGCGTACACGGGAAGTTCTCGGCCGGTGACCAACTGCGCCAGCAGTTCCCCCGCCGCCGCGGCCGCCATCACGCCAAACCCCGAAAAGGCGCCGATCAAATATGAGCCTGCCGGGCCGAGCCGGGTCACCAGGGGCCGGTTCTCCCGCGTTTTGGTGTAGTAGCCGCCGTCGACGACCGGTTGGGGGAGATGGTCGAGGTAGGGGCGAAGGCCCGGCACCAATGTGGTGAGACCGCGCATCACCGCTTCTGGATAGAGCGAATCGTCCGGCAGCGGCCAAACCGGTTCTTGAATCAATCGGTGATACTCCCAGAGCCCGACGATCCAGTCGCTGCCTACACCGCCTTCGGGTCGATAGTGGCACATGGGCGGCATCTCGTTGAGCAGGTCGTCCCGGCCCATTTCTTCGAGCCCGGACCGTTCTTCTTTGCTCCAATCCAGCTGCTGGGGATCGGTCCAAATCACCATCGGTGAGTCACGCGGGATCACCCCCAAGTGATCGCGAAAGGCGACCTTGATATGGACTTCGGAGTAGACCGGAAGATCAACCCCGACCAAGCGCGCCACCTTTTTCACCATCGGGCCGGCGGCATTGATTACCACCGGCGTCTCGATGGTCGCTCCGGCAACGGTCACGGAGCGAATGCGGTCGCCGCTCGAATCGATCGAGGTCGCCTCGCCTTTGATCAGCTCGAGCCCGGCCGCCTTGGCCTCGGCCAGCATCCAGGCGCCCAGCTGTTGGGCCGAAAACCAACCCGCCCGGCGTGCGTGGAGCCCACCGACCGCGCTCTCGGTGAGAAAGGGAAAGTGGGCTCGGAGCCTGGCGCCATCGGCGTAGAAGTCGTGGGGTCCGCCTCCGAGATCAGTTATGAGCCCGGCCTCCGCTTCCATCGCTGACAAGTGGTCGCGGTCGGCGGTCACATAGAGATAGCCGTGGCGGCTCAGGTGGAACGCATTGCCACTGCGGTGCGCGTAGTCCTCGAGTAAGTCGATCGAACGGTTCATGAGACCGACCATCGGGGCATTGGGCCACCAATTGCGATAGCACTCCGTCGACTTATCCGACGTGAGGGTCAACGGTGGGAGCGGGTCGACCAAGACGACATCGCGCATCCCCTGTTCGACCACAAGTTGAAAGGCGGTTGCCACCCCGGCAATGCCGGCGCCGCAGACGACAGCCCCGGCCTTCACCCTCCCGAAACCGCCTGAAGGAACACAATCTCGTCGCCGTCGCTGAGTGCGGAATCAACAAGTTCACGATTCGGTTCGCCGTTGTGAAAGCACAACACGTGGGGGCGTAGCAAACCCTGCTCGCTCAAGAGATGCACGCGCAGCGTCGGATGCTGCCGAAAGAGGTCGTCGAGTGCCTGACGAAAGGTATCTCCCGCAACGTCGACCTTCCTTACGTCTCCGACCGCTGGTTCCAGCAATCGCGGAAGCCGAACGACCGCCTGAGTCATCGAGAGTTGGTCATCACACCGTCGCGACGCTGAGAATCCGCGGCAGCGAAACCGGGAGTTGTTCCCAGTTATCGCCGTCGTCGGCGGTCACGAATACTGATCCCGCCGTGGTTCCAATGGCGACGCCACCTTCGTCGTCGACCACCATCGCGTTGCGCAGGGCTCCATTGAACTGGCCCTCGGCCGGCCAGCCAACACCCGCCTCCTCCCAGGAGTCGCCGTCATCCTGGGAACGGAACACTGAGAAATGACCGTTGACCGGCACCCGATTCTCGTCAGCAGTGATTGGGGCGACAAACAAAGTCCCGGTCTCTTGATTGCGACCTATCGCAAAACCGAACGACGCCGGCAGTCCGTTCTCGATCTGCTCCCATTTGTCGCCGCCATCGGTTGTGCGATATACCCCGCGATGATCCTGGCGCCAGATGCGGTTGGGATCGTCTCGGTCGGCGACGAGGCTGTGAACACACCAGGCCGGTTCGCCTTCCTCTGAGGCTGGGATCACACCTTCGTCTGCCCGGACAAAGCTCTCTCCGCCGTCCTCGGAGCGAAACACGCCCACGGCGGAGATCCCGACCCACAACCGATCGCCGTGGCTCAAGACGCGATGGGCGGCGAGCCCACCGAAGCCAGGAGACCAGCTCTCCCGTGCTGGCCACTCGTTGATGGCCGGCACTCCCTCCCAGGTCAGGCCCTGATCGTCGGAATAGAAAAGGCCGGCTTGATCGACCCCGGCGTAGACCCGATTGCCGGCGTTGTGAAATGTCCAGATCTGGTTCAGCTTCAGACCGAGTGGATTGTCTTCCTTGTACTTCGGCCCGTTCTCGACTTGAGTCCAGCTCTCGAAGTCGTGGCTGCGATGGACCGAAACTCCAAACCAGTTCGAGCCGATGGCGGCCAGGTAAGTGCCGTCCGGCGCGGTGGAGAGAGCGGAGACCTTCCAGCCTGGGAAGAGCGGTCCCGAGACAGACCATTGCCCACCCTCATGGTCGAGGCGGTAGGCGCCTTTCTCGGTTCCAATCCCTAAATGATTGACTTGTGCCATCCGCCCATCATGGCAGAGGACCTACGGGGCAAGCACCCGGCGGGTCAGGAAATCCTCGATCACCGGGGCGAGGGCTCGGCTCCGGGCACCGGCCAGAAGGTCGAAGGCGTGCTGTGCCCATCGCACGGCGATAACTTCGATCGGCGACCCAGCGGCGGAGAGGGACCCAGCGAAGAAGTGGGTTTCCGCGATCGGAACCAGTGAGTCGTAGTCGCCGTGGATGAGGAGGAAGGGCGGGGCATCGGGGTGGGCTTGATCGACCGGCGACGCCAGGCGAAAGCGGTCGGGATCGGTTGCTGACGTGGCCTTCATCACCCGCTTGGGAATCACCGGCCAGTCGGCGCGATGGCCATGACGGTTCATGAAGTCATATACCCCGTAGAGACCGATCGCCGCCTTGATCCGTTTGTCGCCGCTGAGGGCGGACAGGCTGGCGAGGTGGGCCCCGGAGGAACCGCCGGCGATGGCGACCCGGTCGGGATCGATCTCGAAGTCGATGGCGTTCTCGTCGAGCCAATCGAGCATGCCAACCGGCCCCAGCAGGTGGTCGGGAAACGTCGCCTGCGGCGAGAGCGGGTAGCGAATGCTGGCAACCGCCCACCCGTTGCGGGCGAGATAATGCACGATCGGTCGGAACTGGCGGCGGGGGTCGCCTCCTCCCCAACTGCCCCCGTGGAGATAAACCAGACACGGCAAACGGCCCCCGCGTGCGTTGGGGCGATAGAGGTCAAACGCAAGGCCGGGGACGTATTCGATGTCGCGCAGTAGCTCTACATCGGGCGGAAGGCGATAGGGCCATGACGTCAGTGCCTCCCACCACGTCGCCTCAGCGCGTCGCGGACCGAGTCGTGCAGCCGACCGACCAGCCCGCGAGATCAGGACCGGCTGGAGCAACAGGGAGAGCCCTACCAGCCACAGGCCGGCCCGACCGACCGGGTTTTCGGCGACTCCGGCCAGCCAGGCGAATCCGGCGACGACTATCCGTATCAACAGGAACATGATCGGCGCTTCGGCGACGAGCACGGCCGGCAACCAGAGCGCGGGAAATTTCGAAGCCGGCGGGGAAGGCGGACGCAAGGCGTTGATGGTCATGAACAAAGTGAGGAAGCCGTAGACGAAGATGGCGGCGGGTATCACGGGCTCAGTTGTTATCGGGGAACCGGCGCCTGATCGGTAGCTATTCGTAGGCGATGGCCGTGAGGATGTTCCTCCGCGAGGCCCGCCAGGCAGGGATCAAAGCGGCGAGCAGTCCGGCCACCGCCGCCCCGGCGAGCGCCAAGCCGACCTGCCCCCATGGGATCGACAAACGGAGGAACTCGGCATCGATCGCCTCGATGACCGCCCAAGCAAAAGTGAGGCCTAGCCCCATTCCGAGCAGCCCACCGAGCGATGCGATGAGGATCGACTCGAGGCTGATCGCGCGGCGCAATTGTCGTCGGTTCATACCGACGGCCCGCAGAAGCCCGATCTCGCGGGTCCGTTCGAGAACGGAGAGGCTGAGGGTGTTGGTAATACCGATGACCGCGATCACCACTGCCACCCCCAGCAACCCAAAGACCAGGCGTACCAACCCGTCGATCTGGCTGGACGCTTCGTTAGCCAGCTCCGACTGGTCCAGCACCTGGGCGCCGGTATACGTGGCGACGATCGACTCCACCGCGGTCTTGCCGGCGGCGAGGTCCAACCCTCCGGCCAGGCCGACAAAGATCTGGCTGTCAAGCTGCTCGGTGAAGTTGGCGGCGAAGGCGACATCGTCGATCAGGATGCCGCCGACGAGGCCGCTGGCTTCGAAGACCGCGGCGAGTTCAAAGGTCTGTTCACCGGTGCGAGCGAATTCGATCGTGATCTCGTCCCCGATTTCACGCCCCTCCCTCAGGCCCTCACGCAATCCGACGCGATTACCGGAGATGTCTTCGATGCGACCGGCAAGAACGTTGAAATTCACCAGCTCGGCGAGGACGTCGGTGGGTCCGCCGATCGCATTTCTGGTTTCGCCCTCGAATTGCACCAGGCCATCGCGAACCGCGGCCAATACCTCGATCTCGTTCAAAGACGCCAGATCGAGCGCGAGCTGGGGCGAAAGTCGGCTCGCTCCAAAACCTGCCGGTGAGACCACCAGGTCGGCTTCGAAGCGGTCCCCTATCAATCGGTCGGCGGTGGCCTTGAGCGAGTCGGCGAGAACCAAAGTCAGTCCGACCAGGGCCAAGCCGACCATGAGAGCTGAAGCGGTGGCGGCGGTACGGCGGGGGATGCGTCCCGCATTGTCGACTGCCAGCCGACCCGGTACTCCGAGGCGCCGGATCGGCGCCCCGATAAACGCGGTGATCGGCCGGGCGGTGGCGCTGAGCACGATGGCAACGCCGATGAATGTCGAGCCTGCGCCGATACCCACAACGGTGACATCGGGAACTGGGAGGTCGCTTCCGATCAGACCGATGGTCAAGAGAACTGCCCCCAGCCCCGTGAGCGCAAGCCCGACCACGGCTCGACGCCGCTGGGTCTGACTGCTTTCCGGCGCTTGTACCCGACGGAGGGCTGCGATCGGGGGAATCCTCGAGGCTGCTCGGGCGGGCAGCAAAGCCGACAGCAACGTGATCCCGAGGCCAGTCGCAAGAGCGACGAGCACAGTGCGCGGTGCAAGCGCGAGAGGGGTCGCGGGCAGGCTGCCACCCAACGAAAGGAGCTGCCTGATAAGACGGGCTAGCAAAACCCCAAAGCCGATGCCGAGCACCGAGGCTGCACCACCGACCACAGCCGCTTCGATCATTACTTGTCGCAGTACTTGTCGTCGGCTGGCACCCACCAGCCGCAGCGTGGCCAGTTCCTGGGTCCTTTGGGCGACGATGATCCGGAAAGTGTTTTGGATGAGGAACGCGGCGACGAAGACCGTGACGCCTGCGAATACGAGCAGGAAAGTGTTCAGGAACCCGAGGGCTTCCTTGAAGCTGGCGAGCTGTTCTTCCGCGGCGCTCTGGGCCGACACCGCTTCGACGCCTTCGGGAAGGATTCTCTCGATCCGGGCAATCATCGCCTCCACCTCGCCGGTCGATTCGACCTCGATGGTCAGAACCTGCTCGGGAAGGTCGAGCAAGGCCTGTGCAGTCTCGAGTGGCACGTAGATCGAGACAGCTCCACCAAACGACTCGAAGCCCTCGATCGCCGCAGTGCCGACGATCTCAAACGTTTCCCTGGTGCTGACGCCGATCGCCACGATCTCGTCGCCGAGGTCGATTCCCTGTCGTTGGCTGGTGGAGGGGTCGAGCGCTGCCTCGCCCGGTGCATCGGGACGCTCTCCACTTTGAATCTCGAACAGGTCGACGAGCTCGGGCCAGCTCACCACGAAAGTCGGAGCCGACCCGTTGCCGAGAGGCTCCTCGCCGACCGATGCTTGGACAAAGCCAAACACGGTTCCGGTTGCGGCGGTGACCCCGGGGACTTGTGCGACCTCATCGATCAGGGATTGCGGAAGCGGTGCCCCTTGCACGAACGAAAGTTCCTCATCAACCTCCCCTCGTACCTGGACATCGAAGCCCGAAAGGCTCGCGGAGAAAAGGTCCTCGAACGCCCGTCCCAAGGAATCGGTGAACATGTAACTGGCGGCGACGAGCCCGACCCCGAGCGCAATCGATAGAGCGGTGAGCGCAAACCGCAGCCGGTGCCCGATCAGGCCTTTCCAGGCGGCCCGCCACATCAGGACTCGAGGTGCTTGAGACGATCGAGGATCGAGGGCGCAGTCGGCGAGGTCATCTCATCGATCACCTGGCCGTCGGCTAAGAACACGATGCGGTCGGCCACCGCGGCGGCGTTGGCGTCGTGGGTCACCATGACGATCGTTTGGCCGAATTGGTCGACGGCCCCTCGCAGGAATCCGAGCAACTGGTTGCCGGACCGTGAGTCCAGGTTGCCCGACGGCTCATCGGCGAAGATGAGGTCGGGGCGGGTGATCAGGGCGCGGGCTGCGGCCACTCGCTGCTGCTGACCACCCGAGAGTTGACTCGGGCGATGGCTGAGCCGGTCGCCTAGTTGAAGGGTCGAAACTACCACGTTGAGCCATTCTTTTTCCGGCTTGCGCCCGGCGATTGCAATCGGAAGCGTGATGTTCTCCTCGGCGTTGAGCGTCGGCACGAGGTTGAACGCCTGGAAAACGAATCCGATTCGATCTCGGCGGAGGCGGGTGAGGTCGTCGTCGTCAAGCGTGCCGATGTCGACATCACCGATACGGATCGAGCCCGAGGTGAGGTCGTCGAGGCCAGCCAAGCAATGCAGCAAAGTCGACTTGCCCGAACCCGACGGACCCATGATCGCCGTGAACCGGCCGCGCTCGATATCGAGCGTGATGCCATCGAGGGCTCGAACCTCGGCAGTGCCCTCGCCATAGACCTTGGTTGCCTCTATCGCCTGGGCGGCTGGGCCTTGGTTCATGAACGATCGAGGCTAGATGGAGCTCCGCACAATCCGTCCTAGTGAACCCCGCTCGCGTTTACGGCTCCTTGCACGTCCTCGGTGATGCGGACGAACTCCCTCCGCTGCCGCGTGTGAAACGTCTTGTAAACGGTGTGACTCTTCATCCTTGACTCCTTCCGAAGCCGACCACGACCCATGCCGCAGCGAACATCGCCCCGGCCGCGATCCCGATCGGCCCCGCGATCGTCGTAAGGAAACCGAGTGGGCCGATGGCTGCGACCGCCGTCGCCACGCGTGCGGGTGATCTGGAATGCAGAGCCACGCCGAAGCCGACCATCCCCAGGGAAAAGATGACAGTTCCGAGCGCGAACAACATGAACCCTTGGTCGTTGTCGTACTGGAACTCCGTCGCATTGCCCGCTGCCGCGGCAGCGCTTCCGATGATGGCCGCGACCGCTCCGCCATGTCCCCCTGCGGTCAATTCGTTCCGCAAGCCGAGGTACAAGAGCAGAACGGCAGCGGGCAGGAGCGCCAATGCCGCGAACCACATCCGGTTGAGGTCTTCGTACCTCGTCGTTGCGGGGGTCTCGTCGAGAAGTGCGATGCGCACAGCGAGCGAGCCCATTCCCGAGATCGCTCCCAGGACCGCGCCTCAGGCGATCACGGCAGTATCGGGCTGTAGCTGTTCACCCAAACACCGACGGTGATGTGCATCGCCGACACGAGGGCCATGCCCTCCTGAACCCACTCGCGTCCACGGCCTCGGTGATGCGGACGAACTCCCTCCGCTGCCTCGTGTGAAACGTCTTGTAGACCGTGTGTGTCTTCATCTGCGCTGAGTACCACGCTCGTAGTCCGTGGGCAACACGTCCGCTCGGGACCGGAGGCTCTTAGTCCGTCCAGCCTAGTTTTGTTGCCAGCTCGGTGACTACTTCTTCAGGCGGTGATGCCCCGCAATGAAGTTGTGAGTCCGGGTATGCCCACGCGCCACATCCCCGCGTCCGCGATCACGATCACGTCTGCCCGGAGTTTCTCGGCATAGAGCTCGAGGATTTGCTCCAGGTGGCTGGAGCCAACCTCCTCTTCGCCTTCGATGAAGATCTTGATCCCGACCGGTGGTGAGGTCCCGAACGCTGCGAGGGTGCCGAGGTGCATGAT
>Ga0136635_10000207_pt1 | contig 14992 bp, 16 predicted proteins | sample AntDrymeUQ852106_2_FD_105495 | JGI IMG/M metagenome (GOLD analysis project Ga0136635, IMG submission 105495) | Polar desert sand microbial communities from Dry Valleys, Antarctica - metaG UQ85 (21.06) | ecosystem: Environmental > Terrestrial > Soil > Desert | place: Antarctica: Dry Valley... | reverse complement strand
CTCCTGGGAGCGCGTCGGGTACGTCCCGCAGCGCAGCGGCGCCGCCTCGGGCGTACCGGCCTCGGTCTGGGAGGTCGTCGCCTCGGGCCGGCTGACCCGGCGCAAGCTGCTGCGTCCCCTGGGTCGGGAGGACCGGGCGGCGATCGCCGACGCCCTCGACGTGGTCGGTCTCGCCGACCGGGTCAAGGACGGCGTCTCGACCCTCTCGGGAGGCCAGCAGCAGCGCGTGCTCATCGCCCGCGCTCTCGCCGGGCGCCCGGAGCGCTTTCCTCGAGATCTTCCGGATCCGCGGTGCGATCGTCGAGCAGGTCGAGACTCTGCCGGACGTGCAGGCGCAGCGGATCGACTTCGGCGAGCGCGTCGACCGCAAGGAGGCTGAGCGGCGAGCTGGCTTCCGGCTGCTCGATCTCGGCAGCGAGCCCGACGCGATCTTCGTGCGGCCGGACGGGCTTGCGTCAGTGGTCTACGGCGACCCGGCGCGACCGCGGCTCGTGCTCTCGCAAGCGCGCGGCGCCATCTACGACGGGTTCATTAAGAAGACCGGCAGCCGCGACACGACCATCCGCACCGTTTCCATCGACGGCGAGCCCGGACTCTTCGTCGACGGCGCCGAGCACTTCGTCATGTTCCTGGACGAGCACGGCGAGATCTCCGACGAGCTCACCTACCTCGCCGGCACGGTGCTCCTCTGGAACCGGGGCCCGCTGCTGCTCCGGCTCGAAGGCGACCTGACGCGCGCAAAGGCGCTCGAGCTCGCCGAGTCGGTCGAGTAGTAGGAGAGAACGGGGAACCGGTGGGTTCCGTGCGGTGTATTCGGACCGTCAACCATTTCTGGAGGTCCGCATGAAGAAGCTCCTGCTCGTGCTCGCCGTCGCCGCCGCCGTCGCCGTACCGGTTGCGAGTGCCGGCGGCTGGGCGACCGTGGGCCTCGGCTCCCTGCCCCCATCCGGCCTCGAGCCGAACCAGGCCTGGCCGGTCGACATCACCGTCCTCCAGCACGGACAGACCCCGCTCGCGGGCGTCACGCCGATCGTCCGGATCCGCGACGACGGTGGCAAGGTCGTCGAGAGCTTCACCGCGGAACCGACCGGTAAGACCGGCGTTTATCACGCCGTAGTCAGCTTCCCCGGCGAAGGCACGTACTCGTACGAGGTCTACGACGGTTTCGTCACCTATGCCGAGGCCCGGACGCACACGTTCAAGCCGGTCCAGATCGCCGCCCCCGGCGGCTCGTTGCCGTATCTCCCGCTCGGGATCGCCCTGGCGCTGGCGCTTGCTCTCGCGGCCGGCACGGTGCTCGTCCTGCGCCACCGGCACACCGAACCCACGCCGGCATCCGTGACGAACCTGAAGGAGGCTGCATGAAGAAGCTGATCCTCGTTCTGGCCGTCGCCGGGGCGCTCGCGATCCCGAGCGCCGCGTGGGCAGGTTGCATGGCGACTGTCGGCCTCAGCTCGATGCCGAAACCGGGGCTACAGGCGGGAAAGCCGTGGGTTGTGACGATCCGCGTCCTCCAGCACGGGCGGACGCCGATGTCCGACGCGAGGCCGGAGATCCGAATCCGCAACGCCGCCGGCAAGCTGCTCACGTTCAAGGGTAAGCCGACCGCGACCGTGGGCTCCTACCGCGCGCGGGTCGTCTTCCCGAAGGCCGGCCGCTACCAGCTCGGCGTCTACGACGGCTTCCCCGTCTCCGAGTGCGCTCGTGTGCACACCTTCAAGTCGGTCCTGATCGTCGCCGTCTGACCGGCGAGCCCGGGGACGGCGCTGGAGAGCGCCGTTCCCGGACGCTGCTCGCAGACCCGGGTTTCACGGCCCTTGCAAAAACCTTACGCACGCTTCATCGCAATCCCCCTTAATGGGGGCAACCTCTTTGCTCCACTGGACGAAGTACCGGTACCACAACCAGAGGGACACGATGATGGCTGCGGCAGAACTGACCACCCAGGAGACCGAGCTGGAGCGAATCGAGCGCTGGCGCGCCGGAGAACTCAAGCGCGCGGGCTACGAGTCAGCGGCGGCTTCGTTGCTCGCGGCTCGCGCCGACGTCGATCTCCACTTCGCAATCGACCTGCTTCGCAACGGTTGCGCCCCCGAGCTGGCTTTGCAGATTCTCCTCTGACGCACCGACCGCCGGGCTCCCGGCGGGCGAAGCCCGGCTCGCGACGCTGAGTGCACGCGCTCTCCGGGTCTGTGCTCACGGACTATCCCCCACGGCCGCGCACCCTCAGCGGCACGTCGGAGCGCCAGAGGGCGTTGACGCCTCCCGGAACGGCATCCTGGCCACGTGGGCAGAATGCCTGCCGTGACTTTGCTCACGTCCATCCCCTCGCCGTCCTCCGGCACGCTCGAGCTCGGCCCCCTGACGATTCACATGTACGGGCTGATGCTGCTGGCGGGCATCGCCGCCTGCATCGCGATCACCGGCCGCCGCTGGGTCGCACGCGGCGGCGACTGGGACTTGATCTTCCGCGTCGCCGTCTGGGGCGTCGGCGCCGGCATCGTCGGAGCTCGGCTCTACCACCTGGCCACGAGCTGGGACGAGGTCCCGGAGGAGTGGTGGGGGCCGTTCGCTGTCTGGGAGGGCGGACTCGGCATCTGGGGCGGGATCGCCGGCGGCGTCCTCGTCGGCGGCTTGATTGCCCGCCGCGCGGGAGCGAACGTCCCCGCACTCCTCGACGCCGCCGCGCCTGGCATGCTCGTCGCCCAGGCCATCGGCCGTGTCGGCAATTGGTGGAACCAGGAGCTCTTCGGCGAGCCGACGGACGCGGCCTGGGGGCTCGAGATCGACGCCTCGCGTCGGCCGGACGAATTCATCTTCGACGAGACCTTCCATCCGACGTTCCTGTACGAGGCGCTCTGGAATCTCGGCGCCGCGGGGCTCCTGCTCCTGCTCGACCGCCGTTTCCGTTTCCGGCCGCCCGCGCTCTTCGCGCTGTACGTCGCTCTCTACACCGCGTTCCGCTTCTACCTCGAGAGCCTGCGCATCGACCCGTCCGAGGAGATTCTCGGATTGAGAGTGAACGCCTGGGTCGCTGCCGTTCTGTTCGTCGCCTCCGTACTCTTTTTCGTGTGGTGGCAGTTCCTGCGCGGCGGCCGCGGCCGGGCGCGGCACACGCCCAAGGCCGAGCCGCCGAAGACGATGGCCGTGCCGCGAGGCCGCGTCCGATCCCGTCGCTAGGTTTTCCCCCAATGACTGCCGTCGGCGAGCTCGAGCTGGACCTCGATGCCTTCGAGGGCCCATTCGACCTGCTCCTGACGCTACTCCTGAAGGAGGAGCTCGAGCCGGCCGAGGTCGACATGGCCGCGATCGTTGTCGCGTTTGTGGAACGGCTCGCCGAGCGGGAGGAGCTCGACCTCGAGGCGTGCGGCGAGTTCCTCGTCCTGATTGCGGCGCTGCTCGAGCTGAAGGCTCGCGCGCTCTTCCCCGACGAGGAGGCGGAGCTCGCCGAGCTCGAGCCGGAGGAGGCAGCGGAGGAGCTCGCACGGAGACTCGCGGAGTACCGCCGGATGAAGGAGGCGGCCGCATGGCTCGCGGAGCGCCTCGCCGGCGAGCGCGACCGGTATTTCCGCGTCGGCCCTGCACCGATCGCGCCGCGGCCCGAGCGGAAGCTTGCGCCGCAGGATCCCCAGCAACTCGCCGCGACCTTGCGGCTGCTGGCCGAGCCGCCGCCGCAGCTCTCGCTGGCGCACATGTCGCTGCGCTTCCCGCCCGTCTCGCAGTTCCTCGAGCGGTTCCGCGCCGTGCTGAAGCGCCGCCGACGCTTCGACTTCGACGCAGAGGTCGGCTCGCTCTCACGCGTCGACCAGGCAGTCGCGTTCCTCGCGCTCCTCGAGCTGCGCAAGACCGGCGAGATCGCACTCGAGCAGGCCGCGTCGTTCAGCCCCATTAGGGTTTCCCGTCCCGACGCAGAAAGAGGTAGCGAATGGATCGAACGCTCCGCCTGATCACCGCGAATCCGGTCGACCAGCTCGCCCGGACGCTCGAGGCGGTACTCGTCGTCGCGTCGGCGCCGCTCTCCGTCGAGGAGCTCGCCCAGGCGGCGGACGACGATCCGGAGCGGATCGAGCTCGCGCTCGGCCTGCTCTCCGACCGCTTCCGCGAGGGCCGCAGCGGAATCGTCCTCGAGCACGTTGCCGGTGGATACGCCTACCGGGCCTCACGGGAGGCCGCCGAAGCGTGTGAGCGGCTCTTCGAGCGACCGGTGGAGCGGGGCCTATCGGGGCCTGCCCTCGAGACGCTCTCGATCGTGGCCTACCTCGGACCGTGCAGCCGGCCGGAGATCGCCCGCATTCGCGGCGTCGCTGCCGACTCGGCGGTCGCCGGCCTCCTCGAGCGCGGGTTGATCGCGGAAGCGGGCCGCGACGACGGACCGGGGGGCGCTGTGCGCTACAGGACGACGCCACTTTTCGAGCGCGTCTTCGGGCTCGAGAGCGCAGCAGCGCTGCCGCGGCTCGACGACCTGGGAGAGACAACCGCGGACATCCGCGAACGGCTGCACAGTGTCGCGGTCGGCAAGACCGCTTAGGCGTTCAGATCTGCCAGGCGCCGCCGCGCAGCACAGCCACGCGGTCGCCGTCGTGGGTGATTCCGTCGACGTCGAGCTCGTTCGAGCCGATCATGAAGTCCACGTGGATGCCGCTCTTGTTCGCGCGAGCCTGGTCGGCCTCGTCTTCGAGCGGGAAGGTGTACGCGTTTCCGAGCGCGATGTGGCTCGCTGCGTTCTCGTCGAGCAGCGTCTCGTAGAAGATCGTGCGAAGCGGGCCGATCCGGCCCTCCTTGTCGACGAGGGCGACCTCACCGAGACGTGACGCACCGTCGTCCTTCGCTGCGGCGGCGCGAAGGGCATCCGCGCCCTCGTCGGCGTCGATCTTGGTTGCCCGGCCGCCCTCGAACTCGATCCGGATCCCGTCCATGGATGAGCCGTACAGCTCGAGCGGCATCGTCGCCGAAACCTGCCCGTCGACCCGCTCCGGGTCCGGCGTCGTAAAGACTTCCTCGGTCGGGAGGTTCGGGTAGTGGGTCCGACCGTCCACGGTCTGGAAGTCCGCACCCAGCCACTTCGAGCTCGGCATCAGACCGATCGTCAGGTTCGTGCCTGGACCCTGCAGGTGCAGCGCGTCGAAGCGGCGCTCGGTGAGCCGGTCAGCGCTCGCGACGATCGTCGTCATCCGCTCGCGCCACGCCGCCACAGGATCTTCGGCGTCGAGGCGGCAGACGTAGACGATCTCGTCCCAAAGCTTGTCGAGCGCCTCCTCAGGTTCGAGGTCGGGGTGGACGCGCGTCGCCCAGGCGAGGTTCGGCGACGGGCCTACAGTCCAGTTCGTCGTCCGCTCATTGACGATCCTCGGCACCGCCGAGATGTACGGGAGCAGGTCGCGGCCCATGCGGGCAGGGTCGATCCCGTCGAAGACTGTGGCGCTCGTGCCGGTCAGCGTGACCCGTGCCCCGCGCTCGTCGGAGAGCCACTGCATGCGTTGCTCGAGCCAGGGCGGCACAAAGTCGAGCGTGTCCGCGTCTGCGAATTCGAGCCGGGCGCGCTTGACGAGGTGATCCCACCAGGAGACGTCGACATACTTGGCGCCGTGCTTGTACCCGGCCCGTGCGACAGCCCGCGCGGCGTCCTCATTCCCGAGGTAGGCCGTGACGCCGAGCACCTGGCCCGGCTGAAGGTTGGCGCCAAAGCCGACGAGCAACTCGGCGAGGCGTTCGAGGTCGGCGGAACGGTCGCGCACGGGGCGGCACACTACTCTAGTAGCGCAAGCCCCGAGCCGCTTCGCGGCCGCAGCGACAGCATGGATCCACGGAGGAGGTGCCCGCTGTGAGGCTGAATGCGTTCTTGGCACGAGCAGGTGTCGCCTCGCGCCGCAAGGCCGACGAGCTGATCAAGACCGGCCGCGTGCGGGTGAACGGCGAGCCCGGCGAGCTGAACACCTTCGTCGAGTCGCGTGACGTGGTCGAGGTGGACGGGCAGCCGGTCGCGAAGCAACAGCTCGCGTACGTGCTCTTGCACAAGCCCGCCGGCGTCGTCACGACGGCGAGCGACCCGCAGCGGCGCCCGACAGTCGTCTCGCTCGTCGGGCACCAATCGCGCGTCGTCCCCGTTGGGAGGCTCGACGTCGACACGACCGGCGCGCTCCTGCTCACGAACGACGGCCCGCTCGCCCACCGGTTGGCGCACCCTCGCTACGGCGTCGAAAAGGTCTACGAGGTCGAGACTTGGAAGGAGCCGAACGACGACGCGCTGCGCCGCCTCGCGGAGGGTGTCGAGCTCGAGGACGGCGTCACGTCACCCGCGCGCGTGCGGCGGCTCGGCGCGGCGCGCTTCGAGCTCGTCCTGCACGAGGGCCGCAACCGGCAGGTGCGTCGCATGTGCGAGGCGATCGGGCACCGCGTGCGCCGGCTGCACCGGAGCGTCTACGCGGGGCTCAGAGTCGACGGGCTCGCGCCGGGGGAATGGCGGGAGCTCACGGCGGGCGAAGTCGAGCGACTCAGGGTCAAGCCAGGATGAGACACCTCGCCCGTCAGCTCGAATATCGTCAGCGTGCGCGAAGCACCGTGACGTCGTAGATGCCCCTGCCGTCGAAACCGGTCGTCGGCTTCGACGCCCCGCCAGCGGCGACGATGCTCCCGTTCGGCTGAACCGCCACGTGCGTCAGGAAGTCGGAGTTGATCGGCCCGCCGGTCGGATTGGCCGCCAGCGCTCCGCCGGCGCCGAATGTCTCGTCGAGCCGCCCGTTTCCGTGGAACCGCCAAACCGTGACGTGGGGGTCGGCCCCCGCTCCGGAGGCGAAGCCCGACCCGGCGACCAGGATCCTGCCGTCTTGCTGGAAGGCGAGACCCAGCGCGTCGGAAGCCAAGCCGATCTCGGGCTCGGCGCGCCCGGCCTTCCCGAACGACAGGTCGAGGCGGCCGTTCGGCAGGTAGCGGACGAGACGAAGCCGCCGGCAAAGCGTCGTGCAGTCGACGTCCCCGGTGCCGGCCGCTCCGGCGACCACGATGCGGCCTCGCGCGTCGACCGCGACCGCGTTGGCGGAGTCGGTCGACCCTCCGAACGAGGTTACGACCAAGCCGTCGCGGCCACCGAAGGTCGGGTCGCGCGTTCCGTCCGGTCGGAGTCGCAGGACGAACCAGTCGCGCAACGGGTGATCCGTCATGCCGACCACGAGGAGGCGGCCGTCCGGCTGGCGGGCGAGGGCCCTCGGCCCCTGCACCCGGTGGAGTGCGACGCCCTTCTTGCCGAAGCGCCGGTCGAGCCGGCCGCGGGCATCGAACCGCACCAGCGTCAGCCTCGATTTCGTGTCGAGGCTCGAGGTGACGCCTCCGACGACCACGGAGCCGTCCGGCGACGCCGCGAGACCCGAGAGCGCATGGATGAAGATCCAGGTTGCTACGCGTGCTGTGGCGACTCCGCGGCGCCCGAAGGTCGGGTCGAGCCTCCCTGACGGCTGGGCCCGGAAGGCGTAGAGGGCGACATCGTCGTTGTAGGCGTCGCCGTTCAGGTTGTCCGCGGCCCCTCCGACTAGGAGCCGCCTGTTCGGTAGCTGCGTCACGCCCGACACCTCGTCGTCTCCACGGCCGATGCTGACGCGGAGGACCCCATTCGCGCCGAACGTCCTGTCGCGCCTGCCGTTCGGGCGCAGCCTCAGGAGCACGGCATCGGGCCCGAGGAATGCCTTCAGTCGACCTCCCGACTCCGCCGCGACTAACACGGACCCATCCAGCAGAGGGACGACCCCTTGCGCCAGGTCGTGACCGTTGGTCAGGCGCTCGACGACGAGCCCGTCGCCGCCAAAACTCGGGTCGAGCCGACCGGCGGGCGGCGCGGCGGCGCTTGCAGTCGCTGCGACCGCGAGGGCGACGACGGTGACCCGGATGCGCATCCTCAGAGGCTACGCGGTCGAGCTGCTCCGAAGAACCGCCCAGCCTCGCTCTTGACGAAGCCCATCCGGTCGAACATCGCCTCGAGCGTCGGCTCGGAGGCTTTGCGTGCCTGTTCGGCGCCGCGCGCGAGCAGCCGTTGCAACTCGGCGGGGTCGGAGCGCAGCTCGCGGTAGCGCTCCTGGATCGGCGTCACGGCCTCGACGACAACCTCACCGACGTCTGCCTTGAACTGCCCGTAGCCGGACCCGTCGTAGCGGGCCTCGATCGAGTCCGGCGACTCGCCGGTGAGCGAGGCGACGATGTCGATCAGGTTCGTGATTCCCGCCTTGTCCTTGTCACGGCGCACTTCCCGTCCAGAGTCCGTCACCGCCGCCTTGAACTTCGAGCGGATCACGTCGGGCTCGTCGAGCAGGCGGACGGTGCCCTGCGGCGTGCCGATCGACGTCGACATCTTTCGATCCGGCTCCTGCAAATCCATGATGCGCGCGCCGACCTTCGGATAGACCCCTTCGGGGATGCGGAAGGTCTCCCCGAAGCGGGAGTTGAAGCGCTGGGCAATGTCGCGCGTCAGCTCGAGGTGCTGGCGTTGGTCGTCGCCGATCGGGACGATGTCGGTCTGGTAGAGCAGGATGTCGCCCGCCATCAGGACCGGGTACGTGAAGAGGCCGGCCGAGATGAACTCGTGTCGATCGGACTTGTCCTTGAACTGCGTCATCCGGCCGAGCTGGCCGAAGCTCGTGACCGAGCCGAGCAGCCACGCCGCTTCGGCGTGCGCCGGCACGTGGCTTTGCGCGAAGACGTACGTCGAGCGCTCCGGGTCGAGGCCGGTCGCGAAGAGAATCGCGGCCAGGTCGAAGGTTCGCTCCCGGAACTCCGCCGGGTCGTATTCGACGGTGATCGAGTGCAGGTCGACGACGCAGAAGAAGGCCTCGCCTTGCCCCTGGGTCGCGGCGTACTGCCGGAAGCCGCCGATCAGGTTGCCGAGGTGCTTGTCACCTGTGGCTTGGATGCCGGAGAAGATGCGCATTTCTGCTCGATTTGTACCCGCTTCCGGCGCAGAAGGCACAACTACACTCATTCGGTGGCTACCGTCGGCTCCCCAGAGCTCCTGATCGTGATGGGCGCACAGGCATCCTCCGAGCAGGTGGACGAGGTCGTCGCGCGCCTGGAGGAAGCGGGAGCGAGCGCGCACGTCAGCCACGGACGCGACGCCACCGTGATCGGGGCGATCGGCGAGCGGGAGCTGCTCGCGACGCTGCCGCTCGAGGGCTTCCCGGGCGTCGAGCAGGTGCTGCCGATCTTGAAGCCCTACAAGCTCGTCTCGCGCGAGCTCCGGCGGGACGCGACCGTGATCGAGGCGCGCGGGCGCCGGATCGGCGACCAGTACTTCGGCTTCATCGCCGGCCCGTGCACGGTCGAGACGCGCGAGCAGACGCTCGAGACCGCCCGGGTCGTGCACGCCGAGGGCGTGACGATGCTTCGCGGCGGCGTCTTCAAGCCGCGCACGTCGCCGTACGCATTCCAGGGTCTTGGGGCCGAGGGGCTCGAGATCCTCGCCGAAGCACGCGAGCTGACCGGGTTGCCGGTCGTGACGGAGCTGATGGACCCGCGCGACGTCGAGCCGGTCGTCGAGATCGCGGACGTGATCCAGATCGGCGCCCGCAACATGCAGAACTTCAACCTGCTGTCCGAGGTCGGCCGCGCCCCGAAGCCGGTGCTGCTGAAACGCGGCCCCGCGTCCTCGATCGAGGAGCTGCTGATGGCGGCCGAGTACGTCGTCAAGGAGGGAAACACGCAGGTGATCCTCTGCGAGCGCGGGATCAAAACCTTCGAGCGCTCCACCCGGTACACGCTCGACATATCGGCGATCCCGGTACTCAAGCACGAGACTCATCTGCCGGTGATCGTCGACCCCTCGCACGCGGCCGGCAAGCGTGACCTCGTCCTGCCGCTCGCGCGCGCGGCCGTCGCCGCCGGCGCAGACGGGATCATCGTCGAGGTGCATCCGCGGCCGGAGGAGGCGCTGTGCGACGGGCCCCAGCAGATCCCGGCTGCTGAGTTCGCCGACTTCGCGCACGAGATCCGGGCGCTCGCGTCGCTGCTCGGCAAGACGATCGGGTGATCCGCAGGCTGGCGATCGTCGGCACGGGCCTGATCGGCGCGTCCGTCGGGCTGGCGGCGCGGCGCGCAGGCGTCGACCAGGTCGTCGGTTGGGATCCCGACGCTGAACATCTCGCGACGGCCGCCGAGCGGGGAGCTGTTGATTCGGCGCCCGACTTCGAAGCGGCACTCGAGAGCGCGGAGATTGCGATCGTCGCTGCGCCGGTCACCGCACTCCCTGCCCAGGTCCGCGCTGTCCTCGAGGCAAGCTCGCCTGACTGCACGGTCACCGACGTCGGTTCGACGAAGGGCGGGGTCTGCGCAGCCGCAGCCGGCAGCGACCGCTTCGTCGGCGGCCACCCGATCTGTGGCTCCGAGGCGCGCGGGCCCGAATGGGCGACCGCGGAGCTCTTCGAGGGCGCGACCTGGTTCCTGACCCCCGTCGCTGCGACGGCCGCGCCAAGCTACAAAGTGTTGCATGGCTTCGTATCGGCGCTCGGGGCGGTGCCGGTCGCGATCGATCCCGAAGCGCACGATCGGCTCGTCGCGGTCACGAGCCATCTGCCCCACGCACTGGCGAACGTGCTCCTGAACCAGGCGGGGGGCGCGCGCATCGAAGGTCATGAGCCTCTCGCCGCTGCCGGCGCCTCGTTGCGCGACATGACCCGGGTCGCCGGCGCGAACCCGCGCATCTGGGTCGACATCTTCCTCGAGAACCGCGTGGCGCTCGCCGCGTCGCTCGCCGAGCACCGGCGCCGGGTCGAGCAGCTCGAGGCGGCGCTCGCGGCCGGTGACGCCGGCTTCCTCGCCCGCTGGATCGGCGAAGCCTCCGCGAACAGGCGGCGGCTGCTCGAGACCGCGTACGAGGACGCGGGCGCGCTCCAGCGGCTGCGAGTCCACGTGCCCGACCGGCCGGGCGTGATCGCCGGGATCGCCCAGGCGCTCGGCGCCGAGCGGATCAATATCGCCGACTTCGACCTGCAGCACCTCTCGAGCGAGCGGGGCGGCACGCTCGCGATCCTTGTCGCAGGCAAGCAAGAGGCCGCGCGCGCCGCGGCGATCCTCGAGCAGCAGGGCTACGGCGTCGTCGTGGCGCCGGTGCTCGAGGAGGACGAGTGAAGGTCGAGCCCGCGACGGTACTCGTCGGCGACGTCGCCGTCCCGGCGGTGAAGGGCATCTGCCAGCGCGGCGTCCTCCTCGGCGCGATCGCGGAAGGGACGACCGAGTTGCGCGGCTTCGGGCACGCAGCCGACACGGACGCGGCGATCCGAGCCGTGCGCGCACTCGGTGTCGAGGTCTCGGAGCCCGCCGAGGACATCGTCCGCATCGAAGGGCGTGGGCTCCGAGGACTGCGCGCGCCGGACGAGCCAATCGACTGCGAGAACGCCGGCACTGTCCTTCGCTTGCTTGCGGGCCTCCTCGCCGCGCAGGAGGGACGATTCGAGCTCGTCGGCGACGCTTCGCTCTCGTCGCGTCCGGTGCGAGTCGAGGAGCCGCTGACGCGGATGGGCGCACAGGTAGAGACGAACGAGGGTCGGTTGCCCGTCACGATCGTGGGCGCTCCGCTGCATGCGATCCGCTACCCGCTGCCGGTCGCGAGCGCGCAGGTGAAGTCGAGCGTGTTGCTGGCGGGGCTGCTGGCCCAGGACGGCCCGACGATCGTCGAGGAACCGACGCCCACCCGCGACCATACGGAACGCCTGCTCACATCGATCGGGGTTCCGGTTCGCCGGCACGGGAACCAGATCGCCGTCACACCCGTGGATCGGCTCGACGCCTTCGAGCTCGACATCTCGGGAGACTTCTCCTCAGCCGCTCCCTTCGTCGTCGCCGCGACGCTGCTCGCCGGCTCCGAGCTACGGGTTCACGGCGTCAACGTCAATCCGACTCGCATCGGCCTGCTGAACGTTCTGGAGCGCATGGGCGCGAACATCGCCGTCTTCAACCGGCGCCGTGTGGGCGGCGAGCCGGTCGGCGACCTCGACATTAGGTCAGCCGAGCTCGTCGGCACGACGATTGAGGAACGCGAGGTCCCATTGCTGGTCGACGAGCTACCGCTGTTCGCGCTTCTCGCTACCTATGCACGAGGCGACAGTGTCGTCAGCGGAGCGTCCGAGCTACGCGCGAAGGAGACCGACCGGATCGAGGCGGTTGTGGACGGGCTCCGCCCCCTCGGCGCGCACATCCGCGCGACCGACGACGGCTTCGTCGTCCGTGGCGTGCCGTCGAGGCTGCGCGGAGGCTCGATCGACTCCCGCGGGGATCACCGAATCGCGATGCTCGGGGGGGTGGCGGGACTCGTCTCCCGGGAAGGCGTGGATGTCCGAGGCTCCGACTCGATCGCTGTATCCTTCCCCGGCTTCTTCGACCTTCTCGACTCGCTACGAGGCGCCAACACCTGATGATCGTCGCAATCGATGGGCCCGCAGGGGCCGGTAAGAGCACGGTCGCGCGGCAGCTCGCCGAGCGGCTCGGCTTCCGCTACCTCGATACCGGGGCGATGTATCGCGCGCTTACCTGGCTCGCCCGCCGCCGTGCGCTGGCGCTCGACCTGGCCGACAAGCTCGCCGAGCTCGCGGCCGAAAACCCGGTCGAGTTCGACGAGACGGGCCGGGTCTTCATCGGTGGCAGCGACGTCACCGCCTCGATTCGCAGGCCCGACATCGACAAGCTCGTTCCGGTGGTCGCGCGACACCACCAGGTGCGGGAGGTGATGCGCGAGCGGCAGCGCGCACTTGGGGCGATCGGCGATGTCGTCATCGAAGGGCGCGACATCGGCACGGTGGTGGCACCTCAAGCTCAGGTAAAGGTTTACCTTTTCGCAGATGCAAGTGTCCGCGCGGCGCGGCGCTCGTCGGAGCGTCCGGGTGTCGGCGCCCACGCGCTCGCCACCGACCTGCGGATGCGCGACGAGAAGGATGCGGTCAACATGCGGCCCGCGGAGGACGCGGTTCAGATCGACACGACCGACCTCGAGGTCGACCAGGTCGTCGCACTGATCGAAGAGCTGGTCGTCGCGCGCAGGACATGAGACAGGTCGACGCAGTCTGGGCGGTCGGCCGTCTCACGATCGGCACGCTCGTGCGGCTACTGACCCCGTTGCGGAACTACGGCGCCGAGCGGGTCCCGGCGTCCGGCGGGGTCGTGCTCGCGGTCAACCACTTCCACTGGGTCGACCCGCCAGTGTTCGGGCTGCTCTCGCCGCGGACGATCTACTTCCTGGCGAAGGCCGAGGCCCACGGGATGCCGGGGCTCGGTCCGCTCATGCGCAGCTTCGGCACTCTCTCGGTTCGTCGCGGCGAGTCCGACCGCGAGGCGGTGCGCCTGATGCGCGAGGTCGTGCGCGACGGGAATGCCCTCGGGCTCTTCGCCGAGGGAACCCGGCAACGCTCGGGCCTGCCGGGGGCGGTGCAGCCGGGCGCCGCGATGGTGGCAATCCAGGAGGACGTGCCTGTCGTCCCGGCTGCGATCTACGGCAGCCACGATTGGAAGCCTGGGAACTTCCATCCCGTCTCGGTTGCGTGGGGCGAGCCGATCCGCTTCGAGGGTCTGCCTAGGGGTGCCAAGGGTTATCGGGAGGCCTCGGCCGAGCTCGAGCGCCGCATCCATGGCCTCCACGCCTGGCTGGCCGAGATCCACGCTCTCGGCCGCCCGCGCAACGCGACACCACCGAGATGAGCGTCGCTCGCCTTCGGCTCGCTCCCGTGGTGGAAACCATGTTTCCCCCACGAGCCCCCTTCTTCTGTTCTCTGGGGGACCTTCCAAGTTCCCCCACACTCCCTAAAGCTCATGGGGCAAGGATTGCCCTATGAGCGAGGCGACCCCCACCCCGGAGATCGTCGGCACCGTCGCCATCGTCGGCTTCCCGAACGTCGGCAAGTCGACGCTGATCAACCGGCTGACCGAGTCGCGGCAGGCGGTCGTGCATGAGACGCCAGGGGTGACTCGCGACCGCAAGGAGCTGATCGCGGACTGGAACGGCAAGCACTTCCTGTTGATCGACACGGGCGGCGTGGACGATCTCGCCACCGACGCGTTCAGCCCGTCGATCGCGAGACAAGCGCGCGCCGCGATCGAGGAAGCGGATCTCGTTCTCTTCGTCGTCGACACCCGGCACGGGATCACTCCCGGGGACGAGGAGCTCGCCGACACGCTCCGTTCGTCGAAGAAGCCCGTGCTCGTGCTGGCGAACAAGATCGACGACCCGCGGCGAGATCTCGACGCGGTGGAGTTCCACAAGCTCGGGCTCGGGGATCCCTTTCCGCTCTCGGCGTTGCATGGCCACGGCACCGGCGACCTGCTCGACCGGATCGTCGAAATGCTGCCCGGGGAGGGAAAGGCGCAGGTCGGTGACGAGGCGATCCGAGTCGCGATCCTCGGCCGGCCGAACGTCGGCAAGTCGTCGCTCTTGAACGCGCTCCTCGGGCAGGAGCGGGTGATCGTCTCGGACGTGCCGGGCACGACCCGCGACGCGATCGACACCATCCTGCGCAAGGACGACCGCACGTACCGGCTCGTCGACACGGCCGGACTGCGACGAAAGCGCAAGCAGCGGCAAGGGATCGACTACTACTCGGAGCTGCGCGCGCTCGAGGCGGCGGAGCGGGCCGACGTCGCGCTCGTGCTGATCGACGCGACCGAAGGGATCGTCGACCAGGACCTCGCGGTCGCCGACGTCGCCCGCAAGGCGGGCTGCTCGACGCTCGTCGTCCTCTCGAAGTGGGATGAGACAGTGATCACGATCGAGGACGTGCGGCCGAGGATCGAGACGCGGCTACGGCAGCGCCCGCCGCTGATCGCCGTCTCGGCCAAGACCGGCCGTGGTCTCGACCGGCTGCTCGAGTACGCCGCGGAGCTCTTCGACAAGCACACCGGCCGGATCCCGACGCCCGCGCTCAACAACGCGCTCGCCGAGCTGCGGCAGGCGCGCCAGCCGCCCTCAAAACGCGGCAAGCGGCTGAACTTGCTCTACGGCGCGCAGGTGTCGACGCGGCCGCCGCGGATCCGG